>ERZ1645192.4722-NODE-4722-length-10735-cov-8.524438_pt1 | contig 10735 bp, 9 predicted proteins | sample MGYA00575354_ERZ1645192 | MGnify/ENA primary metagenome ERZ1645192 (study PRJEB40844, sample SAMN11349763) | freshwater sediment metagenome | isolation source: river sediment | host: Sediment | place: India: Faizupur Khadar , New Delhi | collected 2017-02-21 ...
CGTCCCAGGTCCCGAAGGCGAGCAGCACCAGGGTGCCGAAGAGGAACGCCGAGACGGTGGGGTCGGCGAGCGGCAGGCTGATGGCGATCGGGACCACCGCCCCGAGCACGATGCCCCAGCCGCCCACGCGGGGGACCGGGGCCCCGTGCACCTTGCGCGGACTCGGCTGGTCGAAGAGCCCGAGCGCCGGCGCGAGGCGCAGCATCAAGGGGATCACCACCATGCTGAGGGCGAGCGCCAGCACGGGCACCAGCATGTGGCTCATGGGATCAGTACCGCCCGACTCGTTCCATGGCGTCCTTCGTCCTCAATTCGGCACGTAGCGCTGGAGCTGCCCTTCCACGTCGCGGGCGAAGGCCTCGAGTCGCGCGTCGGCCTTCTCCCAGGCCTCTCCCGGCCGGACCATCGCGGTGAGCCGCACGAGGGCCCCGTCGGTGCGGTTGCGGGTGAGAGCGTCCCAGAACAGGTACCACTTCACCAGGTACTCGTTGGTGATGACGCGCCCGCGCTGCTGGAACCAGTAATAGACGAGCTGCTTGAAGTCGCCCTTGGCGGTCTGGGTACGGTTCACCACCAGGGGCTGCCCGTTCACGGTGGCCCCCGGGACGGAGCGCTGACTGAGGGTGGAGATCTCCCAGCCCCCGCCGGGGATGCACGAGCGCGGCGAGTGGGCGGACTCGCCCTTCCTCTGCGACTCGTAGTAGGCGACGTAGAAGTTGACCGGATCGGCGCCCGCGCGCTGGTAGTCCACCATCACGTAGTCGGTGAACTTCAGCGCGTCGATGAACTCGATCTCCATCGTCTCCCGCCGGCCCTGCCACTCCCCGATCTGCAGCGGGAAGTCAAGGAAGTCCGCGCGCGGCGGGATGTCCTCCTGGCGCTCGCCGATGGCCATCGAGCCGAGGGCGGCCACCGCCAGCACGACCACCGAGGCCACGAGTGGCTTCGGCACGGGGCGGATCAGCACCGTCGCGTCCTTCGGCGTCGGGTCGGGGAAGGTCAGCCCGAACACCTCCCGGAACGGCCGGCGGTCCCGGCCGATGAGCGTCAGCACCCAGATGAGCCCGAGCATCATGGCGAAGGCCGCCATGAAGATCACCCAGCCCTCAAAGTCGTGCAGGAAGCCCTCCGCGTGCTGAGTGCCGTAGTTCTCCACCAGCACCCCGGTCACCGCGATGCGCAGGCTGTTCATGAAGATGGTGATGGGCACCGCGGACAGAAACACCAGCGCCCGCTTCCAGAGCGGCGCCTGGAAGAAATAGGCGACGATGAAGCCGACCGTGATCAGCGGGAACAGATAGCGCAGGCCGTTGCAGGCCTCCACCACCTGGAGCTTCATCGCGCCCAGGTCGATGACGTTGCCTTCCAGATGAACCGGGATGCCGAGGGCACGGATCATGGCGGTGCCCCATTCGGAGGAGATGAGCTGGAGTTGGGCGGAGAGATGGTTGAACAGGAACACTGGCAAGGGGACCATGAAAAACAGGATCAGGAGCGGCGCCCAGAGGAGACGGACGCCCTCCCACCCGACCGTCGCCAAAGCGAGACCCACCACCACCAACAAGAAACCGTACTGCGCGATGGCGTAGAGCGTCGCGACTTCCCCCACGAATACAGTCACGAGTCCCAACAGCACTACCGCGACAGCCGACCAGGAGGGCTTCGCCCGCAGGCCCTCCAACCGGTCCTTCCGCTGCCACAGCAGGAACGCTGAGATGAGGGGGATCAGGTAGGAGTGGCTGTACTCTGGCATCTTCTCCCACGTCAGGGCCATGTAGCCAAGACCTTCGCGAACCGCGAAGCCTGCCAGGACGATAGCGGTTAACAGGAGAGCCGCGGTGGGAAGCGCTGATCTCCACACTGCACCTTCGCCCCCGGGCAGTTTCTGCTCGCCGTTCAATACGTCAGTCTGCCCCATGACGACTTTCCTCTGACCGATGTGACCGAATGGCCCGTGCTGTATCTCATCACTGGTGCGGACGTACGACGAGCCCTTTGAGCCAGGCCCCTATGACCTTCGCAGCGAAGACCGGCAAGGCCTTCTGCCGACTGATGCGCCTCGGGTCGATGAAAAGGCGGTATAGCCATTCGAGGCGCAGCCCTATCCACGCCGGTGGCGCCCGCGGCACTCGCCCTGCAATCACGTCAAGTGTTCCTCCGACACCCTGGCAGACAGACACCTTTAAGCCTGGCAGGTATCGTTGCACCCAGCGCTCCTGAGCCGGGCTGCCCAAAGCAACGAAGAGCACCCTGGCACCGGACCTGTTGATCGCGTCAAGGACGGAGGGCATCTCGGGATCCGCGACGTAACCGTTGTGCCGTCCCGCTACCTCCAGGCCGGGAAACCGTTCCGTCAAGACCTCGGCTGCCTTCGCGTTGACATCCTCCCGCGCGCCAAAAAGGAAAACCGGGTAACCCTTCTCGGCGGCAAGCCCACAGATGGCTGGCATCAGCTCCGAGCCCGCAACGCGCTGCATTCGACAGAGACCCAGAAGTCGGGCGGCAAGGACGACACCGATACCGTCGGGTATCAGGAGACGCGCCGAGCGCAGAGCCTCCAGAAGCGCAGGATCGGCTTGCGCGCGGATAACTTTCTCCGGGTTAACGGCGAGGACGGCGCCGGCCTTCCCTTCCTTAATAGTCTTTGCGACGGCCGCCAGGGCCTGCGGCATGTCCAGGCAGTCCACGGGAACCCCAAGCACCTGGGTCCGCCGCACGTCCGCCATCGCTGGTGAGATCGGCTGCATCTATCGCTGCTCCGCCAGTCCCAGATCCCGGTAGAGCGCGTCGATCTTCGGCATGACCGCCTCGCGCGAGAACTGTTCGACCACCCTTGCCTTCCCCGCCTCCGACAGTCGCCCCCGCAGTCCCTGGTCAGATAGCAGACGCGTCATCACCTCGGCGAGCGCGCTCACGTCACCGGCCGGCACGAGCAGACCATCCACCCCGTCCCGCACAATGTCCGGCACTCCCCCCACCGGCGTGGCAATCACAGGGCACCCGATTTCCATCGCCTCCAGCACGCCCATCGGAAGGCCCTCATAATGGGAGGGCAAGACGAACGCGACTGCGTCCCCGATCAGCTGTGTCTTGCTCTCTCCGGTAACCCAGCCCAGGAGATCCACAGAGTCGCCAACACCGAGCGCCGAAGCGCTTCGCTCGACCGCCTCAGCATCTCCATCACCCCCTAACTTCAGACGCACCCCGGCGTATGTCCGCCCGACCCTCGCAAACGCTTCGAGAAGTTCGAATACGCCCTTCTCGCGCCCCATCTTCCCCAGAAAGAGGAAATACGGGCATCCGGCCTCCGCCGCGCGAGGCCCCGTAGCGCCAATGCCGGTCGGAACGAAGTTCGGAATGACTACGATCTTCCCACCGCCTGCCAGGTCCTCTGCCGCGCGGCGCCAACTCTCGGTCAGGACCACGACCCTCGCCGCGGCACCAACCGTACGACGAACCGCCCACCGCCCAACGCCGTTGCACTCTCGCGCAACGAAGTCCCAGAATCCCCCGCTGTGCAGGTGAAGCACCACAGGGCAACCAAGCAACCGTGCGACACCCACGAACAGCGCCTTCCTCCAGAAGCTACGCCGCCGGGCAACGTGCACATGGAGGCACTGGCTGCGCCCGGACCCGATCGACCAGGCAACGCGGCCTAACGCCCGTGCAGCGACTGAGATCTTGTGGGCCCTTCCGCCTTCCTCGTGGCTCGCGATATACCTGACGCCCCAACGCTGGAAGACGCCAGCATCTTCCCACAGACCGACCACGGTCGCGATTCCACCCCTCGAGGCCCGTGACGGCCCTACCATTAGCACCGACTCTTCGACTTCTGTGCGCACCCTTCGACCACCTATCTCCCAAGTCCCCCGCCACTGTGGGTCTTCCGGTTCGTCTCTGCCCGCCGCTCCGTCCTGAACCCTCTCTTCGCCGCCATCCCGACGTAGACCTCGTCCCAACCCGCCCCCGCCGCTCTTGCCGCCATCCTCTCTTCCAAGACGAGAACCAGTAACCAACAACTTACCCGTTCTCAAGTATCCCCTCACGCCGACGCGTCCTGATCACCCGCGCCGGATTCCCTACCACGACCGACAACGGCGGAACGTCCCGCGCCACTACCGCTCCTGCCCCGAGAACCGACCCCCGGCCGATCCGCACACCGGCCAACACGATCACTCTAGCGCCGATCCACACGTCATCTTCAACGACAACCCGTCGCGCCTCCGCCTCACCCTGTAGCGCCATGGGAATATCTACGCGTCCGATCTCATGCCGCCTCGAAAGAATCATCACGTCCGGCCCCATCATGACATAGGACCCAATGTCAACGGGTCCGCTGATTCTACAGTTGATGCCGAGCGCAGAGTGGTCGCCAATACTCAGCTCCCTACCACTCCCAAAATGCGCGTGCCGCTCAATATTCACGCCGACTCCCATTCCTCGAAATAGTCTCCGGCAGACCGCACGACGAACCGGTTGCGCCAACCTCCCTACGGACACGTCCGATGCCGGAAGGTGGGTGGCGAATCCGTAGTACAACAGGAGTCTCACCACTCTACTTAAACCCATCGCTAACTACCGTCCCCTACGCACACGGATCTCTCGTGGCAGTCTCCAACAATAGCCTCTCCGTACTTGCAACCATGGACGCCGCCGAAAACTCTTCCCCGACAACCACCCGGCCGCGCCTGCCCATCTCGCGCCGCTCCACTGGGTCTCTGGCCAGCCTCACCATCGCATCTCCCAACTCCGCCGCGTTCGCCTGGGAAACCAGTAACCCCGTGATCCCGTCCCGAATAACCTCTGGTGTCCCCCCTATTTTTGTACCAATTACTGGAACCCCCATCGCAAGAGACTCCAATATCGCCATCGAGAATGTCTCACTGTAAGAGGCCATTACAGATATGTCAGACGCGGCAAGCACAGGTCTCACGTCATTTACTTCCCCAAGAAACCGAACGTGTCCTTCCAAACCCAGGTTTTTCGCGAGACGGCGAAGGGGCTCTGCAAGAACACCGTCCCCGGCCAATACCAAGACACCCTCATGTCCCAGTTCCCGAACTCGGGCGAATGCATGAAAGAGAGTGTCGTGACCCTTTTCACGCCTAAGTCCCGCGATGCAGCAAGCGATGAAAGCCCCGTCGGGCACTGCCCATGCCCGTCGAGTCTCAGGCACCGATGCTCTGTATGGGCTAGGCGAGAAATGGTGACTATCAATTCCGTTGTATATGACCGAACTCCTTCCGGCAAGCCGCGGAAGTCGATTCAGCCAGGTGCGCTCTTGAGCTCTGCACACAAAGATGACATGCGCGCATCGAGCCAGGATCCGGTCAGTCACCACTGCACCAAGCAACCTGGCCTGGAAAGACATATACTCCATTGCGTGGACCGCGGCGACGACGCCCGGCCGCCGGCGCGACAGCCGCGCGCCGACCCAGCCACGAAGCGTCGCGGTGGGGAGCGTCGTGTGGACCACCGCCAATCCTTGTCGGTCAATTAGGTCTCTTGCAATCCCAATCGCGCTGAAGTCTGCCTTATGGCGCCGCGGCCTCGAGACGACCCTCTCAGGTGCTATACGAAGCATTTCCTGCTGATCAAGCCCCGCCTCGAAGGTAAGCACATGGGGCTCAAACTGCCGCCTGTCGATCGCTGAAACAAGCTGAACGAGCTGTGTTTCTGCTCCTCCACGTCTAAGGCTCGGCACTACAAATAGCACGCCGATCCGGTTGGGGGAAGGACTCGCGGACCAGTTAGTCATGTGTTGCCAGCGCTCTCCTAACGTCGGCGGCCCTGGCGGCCGCGTCACACTGGGTGCCATGAGCGGTCCCGTCAGCGGCCTGCGTCTTCGCCTATTTCTTGCTATGTCGCACTGACTCGGCCTTGGGTGGTTCGTAAGGCACGCATCCGTCCAGCAATCCTTACCGGTCTGCCTTCAGCACGAGTCCGTCCTTTCCGAGCAACTCAAGCGTGGTCACGCGCTCCCCGTTGTTTGTCAGAGCGTCCTGCTGACCGAGCATCCGCCCGTGGCCACCTTCAAGGCGAACCGCGTTGCGCGACGGAGTAGGGTTGACCAAGACAAGGCCTCGCTCGAAACGGCGCCGATAGACGCCGTTCTGCCACGCCGACGTCTGTGGCGGGTCCACGGGCCTGCCAAGGTCAGCCTCGTACTCGTCGAACCACGGTACGGAGCTATACCCGACCGCCTCATCTGTGTACGAAAAGTACCCGTCGCCCAATAGGCACGACGTCAGCCCATAGCGCATGCGCTGATAGTCATCCGCCTTACCCCACACGTTGAATCCAACCAGGTGCGGCGCGGAGGTGTCCCGCATGGCCTTGTGGTACCGGTCCATCACGGCCTCCCAGCCGCGCCAACGCTCCATCGACCAGCTCTTGCCGATGACTGCCTCAAGAAATGCCCCTTGAAGTCGCCCCGTGAACTCGGGAGAGCTGAGGTCATCGCTGTTGCCGACGATCAGGATGCCGGGCCGCCGCTCTTTGATCGCCCCCCAGTGGGCGGCGTGTCCGCGACGGTGGGCGGTCGATATCCTCGCCTCAGACGCCAGGTCTCGCCGGCCATCTCCGTCCCAGTCAGCGGCGTCTACCGCCGGCTTACTGAGCGCATTGTCCACGTACCAGATGTCGAGTTCCGGTATCGGAGCGAAGTACGTCTGGAGGTCCCTTCGGGCGAGCCACGCTGGATATCGGAGTCCCTCATCGTCGGGCCGGCTCCATTCCGTGATGTTGACCTCCCAGGCATCGTACCTGGACGTCCACTGCACTCGCTTGCCTCGATCGTCTCGGAGCCACCATCCTACCTGTTCGACTTTCTGGGACTTGTCGCGATCGGCGTAGCGGCGGTCCGCAGGGTCGTAGGCCTCCGAGAGGACCGTATACTGGCCGACCAGCAGGGAAGGGTTGAGGCCCTTCAGGTTCCGCACGACGGCGCGCATCGCCTCCTGGCTTCGCTCACCTCCCCAGCCTGGGTAGAAGTTCAGTACGACCGCATCGAGGCGCGCGATCTGGGCCTGGTAGCTGGGGCTATCATAGTTCTTCGCGCCGATATTCATGCCCATCAGTCGCGGGAATCCGTGAGCGACTCCCAGAGCCGCCCGGACCGGTGCAGCAGCCAGAGCACCGGACGAAGCGCCCGCCAGCTTCGCGGCCGTGAGGCTGACGAGCACCCGGAGGAAACCCCTGCGTGTCAGGTTCGCCGACCCCGCGCGCCCACGCTTGATGATGCACCGATCCTGAAGGCGTCCCGTCTGCACGGCTAACTCGCGCCATTCCGATGGCTAGGGAGCCTCCACCGCTGGACGGCAACACTGCCGACCAACCAGATGGTCCCATAGATAAAGGTCATGGCTGCCAGACCTGTAACTAGAGGCACAATCAAGTCCTCTATGCCTCCCCGCACTTGCTCGCTGATCGCGTACGCGGCAAGCGCGGCCACTATGCTCCCACCAAGCGCTAGCCATACCTCGGCCTTCAGTAGAACGTCCGCTATAGACCCTCCTGCCAGTCCCACGCTGCGCCTGAGAAGCAGGATCTCCCCAATCCACAGGGCCGCGGAACTACCCACGGCCGCACCCCACATCCCGAGGAGAATCGCGCCCCCGGCGCTGAGAGCCACTGCCAGCAGGATCAGGACGGCATTGACGCGCACAACAAACGGCCCTTCACCGAACTGCCTCAGTACAGCATTGGCAGCAAGAGCTTGCGTCATATGCCCAATGGCGTACACGCGGAGCACACTCGTTCCCTCCACATATACATTCGTGAAGACCAGGCTAACCAGGTGCTCCGCGAACACCCACATGAAGGCCAGGACCGGAAAAAGGACCCCAGCCAGCCATCCCACCATGGCCTGGTATGCCTGCCATAGCCGGCGTATCTCACCTGCAGCCCGCGCCTCGCTCATCTCCACGAGAAAGACGTTTCCGACCGCCTGGCGGACGAGGTTGGCGAACGGTGCCACGTATATGCCGACGGAATACACTGCGAACTGGGCCGCAGAAAAGGCGGCCGCTGCCACCCATCGGTCCGCCTGCCCTCTGAGCATATAGAGCGCCCCAGCAACTCCGAACGGCAAGCAATAGGGCACCTGCTCTCTCCGAAACAGTCCGCCATCCACCCCGCCACGCCAGCCGAAACGCAGGCCGATGTACGCCCCGAGGATGGAGACCCGCAAGAGGCCAACAAGCAGCAAGCCCACTGCCACTGCTGCCACGTCTCCTGTCACAACCGCTGCTCCGATCACCACCGCCGCCCGGAACACGCTGAGGGTTACCGTCAGCGCGAACTGCGTGCCAAACCGGCCCTCCGCGCTCGGAAGCGTGTCCAACAGCGCGCCGCTGATCCACAGGGCAGTGAAGGCCGGCAGAAGAACCCGCAGCCCGTCGGTCCCGCGGAGCCCCTCCGGAAGCAGGTCGAAGGCCGCCCATAGCACCACGCCCACGAGAACGCCAGCCATCGCGAGCAACGCCGTGCTGTTCCGCACATATAGGCCTTGCTGCTCCCTCGTTCGCCCACCGAGGAAGTAGAAGAGACTCTCTGGCAAGTACCAGAGGGAAACCGACGCCGCCGACAGAACCGTGAGCCAGATCAGTTGGTAAGTGCCGTACTGCGCGACATCCAAGGTACGGACGAGGACGATCGGAATGGCGAACTGGATGGCATAGTCGGTCAGGCCCGAGCCCAACGTCGCCGCGATCCGCCCCACTCTGCCTGGCAATTGTACTGTTCCCCCTGAGTCAAGACGGATCGTGATGTGAGAAATCCCCCGACTCAGGTTGCTTCACGCCGCCTGCGCGAACGCAGGTCCCAGATTGCGGGCACGCCGCTCGGCCGGCGTCTGCCAGTCGAGCGCTTGGTGGGGCCGTGCCTCGTTGTACTCGCGCCGCCAGGTCTCCAACTCCCCCTGCAACTCCGCGAGACTCTCCCAGTCCCGGGTCCAGATCAGCTCGACCTTGAGCGTCTGGATGAGTCGCTCGGCCACGGCGTTGCCGGTTGGGCGACCGACCGGGGCGAAGCTGTGCTCGATGCCCCACACCCGGCAGAGTTCCTCGGCGTCGGTCCCGGTGTACTGGGGACCGTGGTCAGTGCGCAGCTCCAGCCCGTACGGGACCGCCCACGGCTCACCGAACGCCTCGCGCAGGGCCTGCGCCAAGGGCGCCAGCACCACCGCCACCTCCTGGCTCTTGTGGGCGGCGATCGCGAGCACCGAGCGGTCCCCGCAGTCGATGACCGGCACCAGTGCCACCCAGCCCTCCCGGCGCGTCCACACCGTGGTCAAGTCGCTCGCCCAGCGCCGGTTGCTGCCCTCGACCGCGACACTGCCCCGCGTGCTCTCGCGCCGACGCTCCCCGGCGGGCAGGGTCAGTCCCAGCGCGTGCATCAGCGCCCAGACCCGCTTGTGCGAGGCCACAATGCCCTGCCGGCGAAGCGTCGCCCACACCTTGCGTACACCCCAGCCCGGGTGGCTCTGCACGATCAGCGGGATCGCCGCCTCGAGGGTCTGCGCGCTGGCCCATGGACCCCGGCGCGGCAGGCGCACCACCTGCGGGCGCTGGCGTCCCCGCTGCGCCGCGTAGAACGCCTGGCGGCTGATCCCGAACGCCCGGCACAGCTGCGCCACCGTGGCTTCGCCCGAGAGGGTCTCGCGGCTCATCGCGACGACCTCCCGGGCTTCGAAGGGCGGTCCTTCAACGCCCGATTGACCAGCTCGTGGCGGACCGCGAGGTCCGTGAACGCCTTCTGCAGACTCGCCAGCTCGCGCTCGAGCTCCCGCTCGCGTGGACTCTTGGCGCCCCGGCGCATCGCCTCGGCGAGTCCTGCGAGCGCCTCCTCGCGCCACTTCTCGATGGTCTCCGGGGTCACCCCGAAGCCCCGGGCCAGGGTGTCCACGCTCGCCTTGCCCGAGAGCAGCTCGACCACCGCCGTCGTGCGATCCTCGGCTGTGCGCCGCCCCGGACGACCCCGCTGCACGCCTGGCTCCGGCGGCCTCTCCACCTCCGCATTCACTCCCCTCTGCTCACTCATCAGACGCTCCTCTTCAGGTCATCAGAGGGGGATTTTCTCACCCCGGATCTGTCAACCCGATCTGGGGGAACAAGATAGTTTGCTTGCAGTTCCAAGCCTCAGTGATGTGGTGGGCGATAGTTCTTGCCGAGACTTCCAAATACTCACGCCCATTGACCGGGCAGCGTTGCCGCTTCGGATGGGTATCGTTACAACTAGACGAGGAACAACAGTCGCTCATTTGAATTCAACCAAGGCTAGCTATAGAGCAGATTATCTGCTGTTTCGTCTGGAGCGTGGACGGCCGCTCATGGCCGACAGCCCGCGTAGACCATCCTGCCCCATAGCAGCCATTACCCCACAGACTGAATATATGACTCCGATTAACAACCAAGGAGTCAAAGATGGAAACCATCAACAAACGCGAAGCCTGGAACAAGGGGAAGCTCGTCGGCCAGAAGCCACCGCTCAAGCCCAAAGACATTTGGGCCATCCGCATCTACCTCCAGAATTCCCATGCGGTCCGTGACCTCGCCATGTTCAATCTGGCCATCGACAGCAAGCTTCGGGGCTGCGATCTCGTCAGCCTGCGGGTGCGCGACATCACCCACGGGAACCAGGTGCTATCCCGCGCCATGGTGATCCAGAGGAAAACGCAGCGGCCAGTGCAGTTCGAATTAACCGAACCGACGAGGTCAGCAGTGTCAGCCTGGCT
>ERZ1645192.4723-NODE-4723-length-10735-cov-4.952528_pt1 | contig 10735 bp, 5 predicted proteins | sample MGYA00575354_ERZ1645192 | MGnify/ENA primary metagenome ERZ1645192 (study PRJEB40844, sample SAMN11349763) | freshwater sediment metagenome | isolation source: river sediment | host: Sediment | place: India: Faizupur Khadar , New Delhi | collected 2017-02-21 ...
GTTGGCGAAACCGTAACAGTTATCGACGGACCTTTCAACAGTTTTACCGGAGTGATCGAAGAGATCAACGAAGAGAAGAAAAAACTGAAGGTTATGGTTAAGATATTTGGCCGTAAAACTCCGCTCGAACTGGGATTTATGCAAGTAGAGAAAGACTGACGAACGGGTGACTGCGAATTTCTAAATCACTAAGTTTTCAACAATGGCAAAAGAAGTAAGCGGTTTTATTAAACTGCAAGTTAAAGGTGGTGCAGCCAATCCGTCACCTCCCATTGGACCTGCATTGGGTTCTAAGGGCGTCAATATCATGGAGTTCTGCAAGCAGTTCAATGCTCGTACGCAGGATCAGGCTGGAAAAATCCTCCCGGTTATTATCACTGTTTACAAGGATAAGTCTTTTGATTTTATCATAAAAACTCCGCCTGTAGCAGTTCAGTTGTTGGAAGCAACCAAACTTAAAAGTGGATCAGCAGAACCTAACCGTAAAAAGGTTGGTTCAGTCGACTGGGATCAGGTAAGAACCATTGCGGAAATCAAAATGGCCGACCTGAACGCATTCACCATTGAGTCTGCCATGAGCATGGTTGCCGGTACAGCAAGAAGTATGGGAATTACTGTTTCCGGTACTCCTCCGTTTGCTATTGACAAATAACAAGGCTGACGCAAAGAGCGACAGTAAAATTGTTACAACAAATTTTAACAAGGCGTGAAATGGCTAAATTGACAAAAAAAAGGAAAGAGGCACTTGCCAAGTTCGATAAGAGCGGCACTTACTCCCTTAGTGAAGCCATCAGAATCGTAAAGCAGATTTCCAATACCAAATTCGATAGCTCAGTAGATATTGATGTCAGACTTGGTGTTGATCCCCGTAAAGCCAATCAAATGGTCAGGGGTACGGTAATGCTGCCACACGGAACTGGTAAAACTGTCAGGGTTCTGGTGCTTTGCACCCCCGACAAGGAGGATGAGGCTAAAGCTGCAGGTGCTGATTACTACGGACTGGATGAATTTATCCAGAAAATAAAAGAAGGCTGGACCGATGTTGATGTGATCATCACCATGCCCAGCATTATGCCCAAAGTTGGTGCGCTTGGTAAGATATTGGGTCCCCGCGGCCTGATGCCTAACCCCAAAACAGGCACCGTTACTATGGAAGTTGGAAAAGCGGTTACTGAAGCAAAAGCCGGTAAAATTGACTTTAAAGTCGATAAATTCGGTATTGTTCATGCTGCCATCGGAAAAACTTCATTTGACGAAGAGAAATTGTTCGAAAATGCAAAAGAACTTCTTCAGACCATCGTCAAACTGAAGCCTACCGCAGCCAAGGGAACCTACATGAAATCTTTGTTCATGTCGAGCACCATGGGTCCGGGTATTCGTGTTGATCAAAAATCAATCACTGCGTAAGTTAATCTGTGGAACTTTCCTCGAAAACTGAAAAATTATCATGAGAAAAGAAGAAAAGAGTCAACTGATTGACACCCTGACTGAACAACTGCAAAGCAGCAATACAGTTTATATAACCGATATTTCAAACCTCAACGTTGAAGTTACCAACAGGCTTCGCCGCCTTTGCTTCAAACGTGACGTGAAACTGATTGTTGTTAAAAATAAGCTGTTACGTAAAGCAATGGAACGCACCGACAAGGACTTCTCAGGGCTTTATGATACTCTGAAGGGTGCGACTTCCATTATGTTATCGGAAGTTAACAATGAACCTGCCAAGCTGATCAAGGAATTCCGTAAAACTAGCGACAGACCCATTCTGAAAGGAGCTTTTGTTGAGGAGATGTCATTTGTCGGAGATCACAGTCTCGATACCCTGATCAGTATTAAAACCAAAAATGAACTTATCGCAGATATTATACTGGCCCTCAAATCACCTGCAAACAATGTTATTTCTGCATTGCAGTCGGGCGGTCATAAATTGAGCGGAGTTCTCAAAACCCTGTCAGAAAGGGAAGCATAAGCTTCATTAGGAAGCACCACAATCCAAAACCTGAATAACAAAACTTCATTGTAAAACAATTAAAACAACAATAAAAATGGCAGACTTAAAAGCTTTTGCAGAACAATTGGTTAACCTTACTGTTAAAGAAGTTAACGAATTAGCCCAGATCCTTAAAGATGAGTACGGAATCGAGCCCGCAGCCGCAGCTCCTGTAATGATGGCCGGTGGTGGTGCTGGTGCAGGTGAAGCCGCAGCAGTAGAAGAAAAATCACAGTTCGATGTTATCCTTAAAAGTGCCGGTCAGGCTAAACTCGCAGTTGTTAAACTCGTGAAAGAACTCACCAGCCTTGGCCTGAAAGAAGCCAAAGAACTCGTAGATGCCGCTCCGAAACCTATTAAGGAAGGCGTATCCAAAGACGAAGCTGAAGCACTCAAAAAACAACTTGAAGAAGCCGGTGCAGAGGTTGAAGTAAAATAAGTAGATGGGATTTTTTGCAATTATACATGCAGATTCTGTTCCTCTGCGTACGCAAAGGTGCAGAATCTGCTGTTCCCGATTATACATCGGGCTTAATTGTTTAAATAACTGAGTATTTACTTTTAAATTTTACAACCTTGGCCTCAAAAACAATCGAACGAATTAGTTTCGGAACTTCCAAGATTAAAACTGCTTATCCTGATTTCCTTGATATTCAAATCAAGTCATTTCAGGATTTTTTCCAATTAGAAACCAACCCGGAGAACAGGGCCTCGGAAGGATTGTATAAGGTGTTCGCTGAGAACTTCCCTATTACCGATGCCCGCAATAATTTTGTACTCGAGTTCCTCGACTACTTTATTGATCCTCCGCGTTATTCGATTGAAGAATGTATTGAGCGCGGACTTACCTACAGCGTCCCTCTCAAAGCCAAGCTTAAGCTGTATTGTACCGACCCGGAACACGAAGATTTTGAAACCATCATTCAGGATGTCTACCTGGGAATGATCCCTTACATGACTCCCAAAGGTACCTTCGTGGTCAATGGAGCGGAACGTGTGGTTGTGTCGCAACTCCACCGCTCACCGGGAGTTTTCTTCGGTACAAGCTATCATGCCAACGGATCTCAGTTGTTTTCCGCCAGAATTATCCCTTTCAAGGGATCCTGGATGGAGTTTACAACCGATATCAACAATGTAATGTATGCTTACATTGACCGAAAAAAGAAATTGCCGGTGACTACCCTCCTCAGGGCTATCGGTTATGAAACAGATAAAGACATTCTCGAAATCTTCAACCTCGCAGAAGAAGTTAAGGTGTCCAAAGCCGGACTGAAAAAAATTGTCGGCCGCCGACTCGCCGCAAGGGTGCTGAAAAACTGGATCGAAGACTTCGTGGATGAAGATACCGGAGAAGTTGTTTCAATTGAACGTACCGAGGTTATTATTGACCGTGAAACTGAAATTGAAAATCACCATATTGACCTGATCGTTGAATCCGGAGCCAAAACCATCCTCCTCCACAGGGATGATCCGGATAACATCGATTATTCCATTATTTTCAATACCCTTCAGAAAGATACTGCCAACTCTGAAAAAGAAGCTGTGGAGTATATCTACAGGCAGTTGCGCAATGCTGAACCACCCGACGAAGAAACTGCCCGCGGTATCATCGACAAACTCTTCTTTTCCGACAAGCGTTACGATCTCGGGGATGTTGGACGTTACAGGATAAACAAAAAACTGGATCTTGACACATCCCTTGATATCAAGGTTCTCACGAAACAGGATATCATTTCAATTATCCGCTACCTGATCAGTCTGATCAATCTGCGTACCGAGGTTGACGACATCGACCACCTGAGTAACCGCCGTGTAAGAACTGTGGGTGAGCAATTGCACAACCAGTTTGGTGTCGGATTGGCCAGGATGGCGCGTACCATCAGGGAGCGTATGAATGTGCGTGATAATGAGGTGTTTACTCCGATGGACCTGATCAATGCCAAGACACTCTCTTCGGTGATCAATTCCTTCTTCGGAACCAACGCCCTGTCACAGTTCATGGATCAGACCAATCCCCTGGCTGAACTTACCAACAAGCGCAGGGTTTCGGCTCTGGGTCCCGGCGGTCTTTCACGTGAACGTGCCGGATTTGAAGTCCGCGACGTACACTACACCCACTACGGACGTTTGTGTACCATTGAAACACCTGAAGGACCGAACATTGGTCTGATTTCTTCACTTTGTGTTTATGCCAAGATCAACAAACTCGGTTTCATTGAAACTCCCTATAAACGGGTTGTCAATGGAAAAGTAGATCCCAACGAAGATCCGGTATACCTCAGTGCTGAAGAAGAAGAAAACAAGGTTATTGCCCAGGCAACCACCCCTATGGATGATGCCGGAAACTTTATCCACGACCGTATCAAAGTACGTTACCTTGCCGATTACCCCATCGTTGAAAAGGAGAATGTTGACCTTATCGATATAGCACCCAATCAGATTGCCTCCATCGCAGCTTCACTCATTCCCTTCCTGGAGCACGACGATGCCAACCGTGCACTCATGGGATCAAACATGATGCGCCAGGCAGTTCCCCTGCTCAACCCGGAGGCTCCGATCGTAGGAACCGGAATTGAGAAAAGCGTTGCCTTCGATTCAAGGGTACTCGTTACTGCAGAAAGTGACGGACTGGTTGAATATGTTGATGCCCGCGAAGTGGTCATCAGGCACATTCGTCAGGAAGAAGAGAAACTGGTTAGTTTTGATGACGATGTCAAACATTACCCGCTCACCAAATTCTCGCGTACCAACCAGAATACCTGCATGAACCTCCGTCCTATTGTCCGCAAGGGCGATAAAGTAAAAAAAGGACAGGTTCTCTGTGAAGGTTATGGTACCGAACTCGGTGATCTGGCACTCGGACGCAACCTGATGGTGGCTTTCATGCCCTGGAAAGGATACAACTTTGAGGATGCCATCGTAATTTCCGAAAAGGTGGTGAAAGAAGACATCTTTACTTCCATTCACATCGAGGAGTTTATTCTTGAAGTCCGCGATACCAAACGCGGTGTTGAGGAACTCACCAGCGATATCCCGAATGTAAGTGTTGAAGCCACCAAGGATCTTGATGAAAACGGGCTTATCCGCATTGGTGCTGAGGTGAATGAAGGTGATATCCTGATCGGGAAAATCACCCCGAAAGGCGAAAGCGATCCCACACCGGAAGAAAAGCTGCTGAGGGCCATTTTCGGCGACAAGGCCGGTGATGTGAAAGATGCTTCACTGAAAGCACCCCCTTCCATGAAGGGTGTGGTTGTCGACAAAAAACTTTTCTCGCGCATGATCAAAGACCGCAAGGTTAAAGCAAAGGAAAAGGACATTGTCAAGATTCTGGACGATGAGTTTGCCAAGAATTCCCAGGAATTAAAGAACAAACTGGTTGACAAGCTGACCATTCTGGTATCCGGTAAAACATCACAGGGCGTTTACAATAACTTCAAGGAAGAGATTGTACCCAAAAAAGTGAAGTTTACCCAGAAGATGCTTATGGGCATTGATTACCTGAACGTGATACCGGGTAAATGGACCACCGATAAGGATGTGAATGATCTTGTCAAGTCGCTGATCAATAACTATATAATTAAGTATAAAGAGATTCTGGGCGTATACAACCGAAAGAAATTCGTTGCCACAGTGGGTGATGACCTTCCCAACGGAATTGTACAGATGGCCAAGGTTTATGTTGCCAAGAAGCGCAAGCTGAAAGTGGGTGATAAGATGGCTGGTCGTCACGGAAACAAGGGCATTGTTGCCCGGATTGTCCGTGAAGAGGATATGCCTTTCCTGGCCGATGGAACACCGGTTGACATTGTACTGAACCCGCTGGGTGTACCTTCGCGTATGAACCTCGGGCAGATTTATGAAACCGTACTGGCCTGGGCAGGTAAGAAACTCGGACTGCATTTTGCAACCCCGATTTTTGATGGTGCTCCGGATACGAAAATCAATGAGTATCTGAGGAAAGCCGGTTTGCCTGAAAACGGCCGTACCTATCTGTACGACGGTGGTACCGGTGAACCCTTTGATCAGCCGGCTACGGTTGGTTACATCTACATGCTGAAACTTCACCATATGGTTGATGATAAGATGCATGCACGTTCAATCGGACCTTATTCACTGATTACACAGCAGCCGCTCGGAGGTAAAGCCCAGTTCGGAGGTCAGCGTTTTGGTGAAATGGAGGTTTGGGCGCTCGAAGCATTCGGAGCCTCTCATATACTGCAGGAAGTACTCACAGTTAAATCTGACGATGTTATGGGCAGGGCCAAGGCGTATGAAGCCATTGTTAAAGGCGAGAATATGCCGATCCCGGGAATTCCTGAATCATTCAACGTACTGATTCACGAATTGAGGGGACTGGGTCTCAACATTTCATTCGATTAAATAACGGTTCGCCGATTCCGGCCGGTGCACAAACACTGACCGGAATCCGCGGAAAACCGGTATTTCAACGTCTTCATCAAAACTTTATTCAACATAAATATGGCTTTCAGAAAAGACAGCACAATTTCCAGTAATTTCTCAAGTATAACCATAAGCCTGGCTTCACCGGAAGCAATTCTCGAACGTTCGAGCGGTGAAGTGCTCAAACCCGAAACAATCAACTACCGTACCTATAAACCGGAGCGTGACGGATTGTTCTGTGAGCGTATTTTCGGCCCGGTAAAAGATTGGGAGTGCCATTGCGGGAAATACAAAAGAATCCGTTACAAAGGCATTGTCTGCGACCGCTGTGGTGTTGAGGTAACCGAAAAGAAAGTCAGGCGTGAGCGTATGGGACACATCCAGCTGGTGGTTCCCGTGGCACACATCTGGTTCTTCAGGTCGTTGCCCAACAAAATCGGAGCATTGCTCAACCTCAATACAAAACGTCTCGATTCCATCATCTACTATGAGCGGTATGCTGTAGTTCAGGCTGGTATCATGGATGGCGTTATGCTCAAGGATGACGTCAAGATTGAAAAGCTTGCCCTGCTTACCGAAGAACAGTATTTCGAGGTGCTTGATGCTTTACCCAAAGAAAATCAATACCTCGACGACAGCGATCCCAATAAGTTTATCGCAAAAATGGGAGCTGATGCCTTGTTCGACCTGCTGAAAGGAATAGACCTTGACCATGAGTCATTCGATCTTAGGCACAAGGCCAATACCGAAACTTCGCAGCAGAGGAAAGCCGATGCACTTAAAAGGCTTCAGGTTTTCGAAGCATTCCGCGATGCACAGACCCGCATTGAGAATCGTCCTGAGTGGATGATTGTTAAAGTGGTGCCGGTAATCCCACCTGAACTCAGACCTTTGGTTCCCCTCGATGGCGGACGTTTTGCCACCAGCGACCTGAACGACCTTTACAGAAGGGTGATCATCCGCAACAACCGTCTGAAAAGGCTGATTGAAATCAAAGCTCCGGATGTGATCATGCGTAACGAAAAGCGTATGCTTCAGGAAGCGGTGGATTCATTGTTTGATAATTCACGCAAAGCCAACTCGGTAAAAACCGAATCAAACAGGGCGCTCAAATCACTCAGCGACAGTCTGAAAGGTAAACAAGGCCGTTTCCGTCAGAACCTGCTTGGTAAACGTGTCGACTATTCGGGTCGTTCGGTTATCGTCGTGGGTCCGGAACTTAAACTGAATGAGTGCGGTATCCCCAAAGATATGGCATCGGAACTCTTCAAGCCGTTTATCATCCGCAAGATGCTTGAAAGAGGTATCGTGAAGACTGTTAAATCAGCCAAAAAGATTGTCGACCGCAAAGATCCCGTTGTTTGGGATATTCTTGAAAATATTCTGAAAGGACACCCTGTATTGCTCAACCGTGCTCCCACACTTCACCGGCTCGGTATCCAGGCATTCCAGCCCAAGCTGATTGAAGGTAAAGCGATCCAGCTTCATCCGCTGGTATGTACTGCATTCAATGCTGACTTTGACGGTGACCAGATGGCCGTGCATGTTCCTCTGGGAAATGCTGCCATTCTTGAAGCACAGTTGCTCATGCTCGCTTCACACAACATTCTGAACCCGGCCAATGGTGCTCCGATCACGGTTCCTTCACAGGACATGGTACTCGGGCTCTATTATATGACCAAAGGCCGCAAATCGATCCCGGAGAACCCGGTCAAGGGGGAAGGCATGATCTTCTATTCACCGGAAGAAGTGATCATTGCGTACAACGAAAAGGTAGTGGATCTCCATGCTTACATCAAGGTTAAAATCGTTAACCCCGATGAAATGGATACACCCGCAAAACTGATTGAAACGACCGTAGGCCGCGTGCTCTTCAACCAGGTTGTTCCGGCTGAATTCGGATACATCAACCAGTTGCTGACCAAGAAAGCCCTCAGGGACATCATCGGAGATGTACTGAAAAAAACCGGTACTGCCAAAACTGCACAGTTCCTCGACGACATCAAGAACCTGGGTTATACCATGGCCTTCAGGGGAGGTTTGTCGTTTACCCTCAGCGATGTAATCGTTCCGGAGGTTAAAGAAGAACTGGTAAACCAGGCCAATGAAGAAGTTGATGAGGTAATGAGCAATTACAACATGGGATTCATTACCAACAACGAACGTTACAATCAGATTATTGATATCTGGACACATACCAACTCGAGATTGACCTACACCCTGATGGAGAATCTTTCCAAAGATCACCAGGGATTCAATCCGGTTTACATGATGCTTGATTCAGGTGCCCGAGGATCCAAAGAGCAGATTCGTCAGCTCTCTGGGATGAGGGGTCTGATGGCAAAACCGCAGAAATCCGGAGCTACCGGAGGTGAAATTATCGCGAACCCGATTCTTTCCAACTTTAAAGAAGGTCTGTCGGTTCTTGAGTACTTTATTTCTACCCACGGTGCCCGCAAGGGTCTTGCCGATACCGCACTTAAAACTGCCGATGCCGGTTACCTTACCCGAAGACTGGTGGATGTTGCGCAGGATGTGGTAATCACACAGTCAGACTGTGGTACCCTCCGCGGACTGACAACCACTGCACTCAAGAAAAACGAAGAAGTGGTTGAAACCCTTTACGACCGTATTCTTGGCCGCGTATCCCTGCACGATATCTATCATCCGCAGACCGGAGAACTGATTGTGAGTGCCGGTTCTGAGCTTACTGAAGGTGTTTCGCGCGTGATTGAGGAGTCTCCCATTGAAGCAGTTGAAATCCGCTCGGTACTTACCTGCGAATCGAAGAAGGGTGTTTGTGCCAAATGTTATGGGCGTAACCTTGCTTCCGGTCAGATGGTGCAGAAAGGCGAGGCAGTGGGCGTAATTGCGGCCCAGTCGATCGGAGAGCCCGGTACGCAGCTTACCCTCCGTACATTCCACGTTGGGGGTACTGCATCCAACATCTCGGTTTCTTCACGCATTGAAGCCAAATACGATGGTATCCTCGAAATTGATGAACTCAGGTTCGTAGAGTATGAGAATGCCGAGGGCAAGAAATACGATATCGTCATCGGCCGTTCAGCCGAGATGCGTATCGTTGATAAAAACACCGGTATTGTTCTTGCCTCTGCCCACATTCCTTATGGTGCCAATCTTTATTCCCGTCAGGGAGATGAAGTTACCAAGGGTATGCTCATCAGTGACTGGGATCCGTACAATGCTGTAATTCTGTCGGAAGTATCCGGAAAAGTTGTTTTCGATAACATCATTGAAGGAACAACCTACAGGGTTGAGTCAGATGAACAGACAGGCTATCATGATAAAGTGATTATAGAGTCACGTCAGAAGGCTAAAAATCCGAGCATCAGGATTGTTGGCAGTGATAACGCCGACCTGAGGGTATATGACATCCCTGTCGGATCACACATTATTGTTGAGGAAAGTCGTAAAATCAAGGCTGGTGAAATTCTGGTCAAGATCCCGCGCGCCATCGGTAAATCCGGTGACATCACGGGAGGTCTGCCACGTGTTACCGAATTGTTTGAAGCCCGCAACCCATCCGATCCGGCAATTGTTGCTGAAATCGACGGTGTTGTGTCGTTTGGTAAAAAGCTCAAACGTGGTAACCGTGAAGTAATCATCACCTCCAAAACAGGAGAAGAGAAGAGCTACCTGATTCCGACATCCAAACAGATTCTTGCACAGGAAAACGACTACATCAAAGCCGGTACCCCGCTTTCTGAAGGAGCCATGACCCCCAGTGACATCCTGGCGATCAAGGGACCCATGAAGGTTCAGGAGTACATCGTGAATGAGATTCAGGAAGTTTACCGTTTGCAGGGTGTGAAAATCAACGATAAGCATTATGAGGTAATTGTCCGTCAGATGATGCGTAAGGTTGAGGTTGCCGATCCGGGTGATACCAAATTCCTCGAAGGAGAGCTTGTCAACAAGATCGACTTCCATGATGAAAACGACTGGATCTTTGGAAAGAAAGTGGTGATTAACCCAGGTGATTCAACCAACCTTAAACCAGGTCAGATTGTTACAGCCCGCAAGCTCCGCGATGAAAACTCATTGCTCAAACGCCGCGATAAAAAACTCATAGAAGCCCGTGATGCCCAACCTGCAACTGCCAAGCAGGTGTTGCAGGGGATTACCCGTGCATCCTTGCAGACAAAGAGTTTCATCTCTGCAGCATCTTTCCAGGAAACAACCAAGGTTCTCACCGTTGCCTCTATCAATGCCAAGAGCGATGACCTTCTCGGACTAAAAGAGAATGTTATCGTAGGGCATCTGATTCCGGCCGGAACCGGATTGCGTGAATATGATGACCTGATTGTTGGCTCGGCCGAT
>ERZ1645192.4724-NODE-4724-length-10733-cov-8.363083_pt1 | contig 10733 bp, 6 predicted proteins | sample MGYA00575354_ERZ1645192 | MGnify/ENA primary metagenome ERZ1645192 (study PRJEB40844, sample SAMN11349763) | freshwater sediment metagenome | isolation source: river sediment | host: Sediment | place: India: Faizupur Khadar , New Delhi | collected 2017-02-21 ...
GGAAGAACTCAGAACATTCGAAACGAGAAGTTAAGAACTTCTGCATTCTTAGTTCTATTCTTCTTACTTCAATTTCCCCGGAAATGATTAGATGCATAAGGAAAAAATAATTTTTGTGATTTATATAATTTGTCATAACTTTTACAAGCTGTTAATAAACAATATAAATTTCATCTTTTCTTATGGCTGCCACCAACGAACTTCTAATCCAGAAAGTGTTTCAGGAGATGCTGAAATTCAAGCCATCGATGCAAAAAATGCTTGTTGCCGATGAGGAAGAAGAAGAAACGATGGATCCACGTCTGCTTGGCGATCTTATAATCAGAAACTTTCCCTGGCCGATAGGGGTGGAACTGCGGAGGCTTTTCTCAGCCTCAACACGTCAGCTCGACAGGATGCGTCTCGACCAGATATTCAAAACGATTGAACGGACAATGCAGTTCATCAGCTTCCTTATGATATCACAACTCTGGAAGGATCTAAGGGAGAAGAATCTGACCTTGCCTGATGGATTCAAAAAGGAGTTTTCGGAAAGAATCATGGTCCTGAGTATGGGCAATTATAGCTGGCTTATAAGGTCAATAGGAACATTTATCCAGGAGAATGGGATTAACTGGTTTATGCCGGAAATGGGAGAAAATTTCGATAAGAAATTCTATGCAGCCCTTGATTTCTGGGTTCCGGAAAGAAATGAAATCGGTCATTACCAGATCAATCTCACAAATGAAGAAATAGAAAAGAGGTGTGTCGAGTATGAAGAAAAACTTTCAATCATTCTCGAGAAGCTGTCGTTCATTGCGAAGTACAAGCTTGTATCGGTGAGGGAGATAAAAGTTATCCACCCAAAAAACCAGTCGGCAAAATTCAATCATCTTATAGACCTCCTCAGCAGCTCCGATTCTGGATTCAAGGCACAGGAAATTGAGGAGACTAAATATGCCGAAAGCAACTCTGTACTGCTGATGAAATCGCTTAAGTCATTCGACGAATATCTGAACCTTTCCCCTCTTGTCATAGACACCAACTCTGAAGTCATCGACGACAAGGAGAAGTTCGATATCAAGAAAGACATTTTCATGTACACAAAATTCCGTGGCAATCAGCTTATGTATGTCGGCACTGAGGTGACTGAGAAATGTGATCTGAGGAGCCTTCACAATTACGGGATATTAGTTGAACAGTTCAGGGATATGCTGGCTACAATCACAGAAATATGAAATCCCCCTTCAAATTCCTCGACAGCTATACAAAAGATGACCGGGAGGTCTTCTTTGGCCGCGACCGTGAGATAGAAGAGCTCTATCACCGCGTGTTCGAGAGCAAGATAATGCTGGTATATGGAATCTCAGGTACAGGCAAATCATCTCTTATTCATTGCGGACTTGCAAACAAGTTCCAGGATACCGACTGGCTACCGGTTGTGATACGCCGCGGGGCAAATATCATCGACAGCATGTCGGCTGCCATAAAAGCCGCATCAGTTACAAACAGACAGGAGACAGGGAAAGGAACCTCCGTGTCCAGAAAAGATGTTCTGTCGCTGTACCTCGACTATTACAAACCTGTATTCTTTATTTTCGATCAGTTTGAGGAACTGTTTATCTTCGGGGAGAAAGACGAAAGACGTACGTTTATCCAGGTAATAAAATCGCTGTACGAATCAGATCTCCAGTGCAGGATGATTTTTATTATGAGAGAGGAATATCTTTCCGGAATTACTGAATTTGAAAAATATATTCCTGCGATATTCTCGAACAGGGTTCGAATCGAAAAAATGTCACACCGCAATGCCATTGAAGCAATAAAAGGACCCTGTAAAATGTTCAACATCAGCCTCGAAGAAGGCTTCGCAGAATCTCTCCTCGGAAAGCTTAGCCCGGGTAGTGAAGATGTTGAGCTTACTTACATGCAGGTTTTTCTTGATAAAATATTCCGGCTGGCAATTAAGGATAAGCCCCCCCATGGGGGGGTCGGGGGGTCAACTGAATCAAATGGGGGGTCTTCTTCATCCCCCTTTGAAGAGACTGTCCCGCGAAGCGTTAGCGTTGCGGGAGGGCGGGGGGATGTTTCTTTCACGCTCTCCCTCCTTCAAAAAACAGGCGATGTCTCTGACCTGCTGGGCAACTTCCTCGACGAACAGGTCGCCCTCATGGAAGATCCTGAAATAGCCATGGCAGTCCTGAAAGCATTTGTTTCTGGTAAAGGGACCAAAAGACAGGCTAATGAACCGGAGGCAATTGATCATTTAAAGTCTTTCGGAAAAGAGATTTCATCTTCCGCAATACAGGAGATGATAAGGCGATTTGTAAACCTTCGCGTACTGCGTGATAAGGATGATAATGACAGGTACGAACTGCGGCATGATACCCTGGCGGAAAAGATATTTGAAAAATTCTCATCGGCTGAAAGAGAACTGATCGAAATAAGACAGTTGATCGAAAACGCATACCAGTACTATCTGAAAAGAAAAGTACTGCTAAGTCATGACGATCTTGAAGAAATTGCAGGCAGGGATACCATGATGAACCTGAACCCTGAGCTCCAGGTATTCATGAATGAGAGCCGTCAAAATCAGAAAGCAAGAAAGAGAGCTGTGAAGATCCTGACAATTATTTCTTCATTCGCTTTGCTCCTCTTGATCTCCACAATCCTTTATGCACTGAAAGAAACGTCGGATAAAGCAGAGTCTGTTCTCCTTGCGAAAGAATCCATTACCCAGTTTACCAGACCTGTCGACAGGTTAAGCCTTGCGGGACAAGCCTGGAAAGTTTCTAAAACCGAGGAAGCTAAAGAAGCTTTGCTGAAATCTTTTAATTATGCTGTCAGGAATCCGGGGGAATACAAAGAACTCCTGGATCTGAAGAACAGGTACCTGGCTGATTTCAAACCGGTTTCTTCGCCAATAATTTTTGCTTCATGCTCGCATGATAACAGGTTTATTTATGGCTACACAATTGATTCTGTATTCATCTGGGACACCAAAGGCAGGCTTTACAAAGGATTCAATTGCGGCGGATCAGTTCTGACAGACATTCAGATGACCAGTGACGGAAGACATATTGGTGCCGTCAATAAAGAGAGTATCCTTATTGTCTGGGATAATCTTGGGTATGTTGGCTTCACACATAAGATCGGTTTTAATTCTGTAGACAAGGAGCATCTTTTCAGGTTCGACACCAAAAACAGGATTATCGTCATTTCTTCTGAAAAGAAAGCTGAATTACTTGATATTGAGGGAAACCTGATTCAATCATTTGATGAACATATTGGCGACATTAATGCTGCCGCCATCTCTCCTGACAACAGGTTCATAGCCACAGCAGGCTCCGACAGTACGGTAAATATCTGGTATTTCAATACAGACGCACAAAAATATGATTTCTATAAGAGCATTCATTACCCCGATGAGACCATAATGAGCGTGGAGTTTGCCCCCAATGGCAAATATGTGCTTACTACATCAGATAGCGGAGGTGTGAGGGTAAATGGTGTAAACGGATTTTTAGTCTGGGGCCTAAAAGAAACATATCTTGAATGCCTTAGGAAAATTGCTCCCGGCCACCCTGTTTCTGCCGGATTTAACGATTCAGGCAAAGGGATAGTGATAAGATCAAAAGAGAAAGAATCAGAAAGAGAAAAGTACTTTGTGTTTGGAATTTATGCAGATATCAATTACAGATGCATAACTACGGGCCAGATTAATAAATTTGATTATCTGTGTTATTCTCCCGATGATAAAAGCTTCATCGTCACTAGTACTGGAGACAATTTCCTTATTTCTTACGAGATTTATTCAAAATCCGACTATGCTGTTATTAACAATTACAAATTATTGCAAATTAATGGCGTGAGGCCTTTCTATTCACCTGACGGAAAATATGTTTTCTCAATTTGTGGCAACCATATCGAAAGCTGGTTTATCGACATTGAATCAATTTCGTCGATCGCTTCCGGATTTTATAAGAAATGGCCAGGATATTTTTAAAGAAGTCCCGGTTTATCCAGAAGATTAAAGTCAAACATCCAGAATGGCAGCAGCTGTGTCCTCGTAAGCAATTTCCAGAGATCAGGAAGTACCAGTATCATTACACAAAGACCGTAGATGAAAATCATCGGTATTACAATAACCCTAAAAAAAACAGCTCTCTCAAAGCTATTCCAGGAAATATAGTTTGAGCCTGGAAGAGTAAAAACGAAAGCGAAAAGAAAGGGGATAAACAATACCAGACCAGTATACAACACCGTATTAGAAAGAGGCCAATGCATGCTTTTAAATAAAATTCCCATTGTAACTACTGACATAATAATACTTGATGCAAAACCAATATATCGCAGGAAGCCATTGTTTTTGTACTTTTCGAGGAAGATCCTGGCACTGAAGACTGAAAAAATTGCGAGACCTGTATATCCGATAAGTGTCAGAATGTTTGCTATCGGCCATTTCATTCTCTTAAAGAAAACCGCTATTATAATAAAAGATAAGAAGACAAGGCTCCAGTTATAGAACCTCTTATACCTCAGCGCTATTAGCACAAAATCGATGCATATCAATAATAAAACAGATCCAAATAAAGACTCAGGAACCGGAAATGGAATTAAATAAAGTATCACCAGCAGTAAGGTCAACGCAAGTACCGCGTACCATAAAATCTTAATGAACTTAGTCTTTTCAGGATTGCCCGGGATGTCTGCGTTTTTAACCAGGATATGTAAATAATGAATTAGACTATTAAAGTTAAACCAATTTCAAACAATTCGCAATTTTTTTCTCTTTGTGCTCCTTTGTGTGTACTTAGTGTCCTTGTGGTTAAATATTCTTACCACAAAGGATCACAAAGGTCAGCACTAAGGCACACTAAGGATTTTAAAATTCTGATTATCTGTCTCTTTTGAGATCTGACCGGTTTGTAGTATATTTACTTAATTGTACCTGCCAGAATGATGAGGCCCACAAAAAATGAACTCCGGATCGACAAGACAAACCAGAATCTCTGGAAGAACCGCTTCGGCAAACCGGAACAGGTCGCAAAGGATGCAGAAAAGGTTCTCACCTCAGCCATAAAAATTAATTATGAGAAAGGCATTGCAGATGCACAGCTGACCATTGCATCTGCGAACTTCCTGCAGTCAAAAAACGACATAGCCCTTAATTATCTTTCCGAATCGTTCAGATGGTTTGAAAATAATAAACAGGAAAAAGGGTATATCAGCGCCCTGCTCCTTAAAGGCAATATCTATGAAAGTTTCGGCGACTACGAAAAAACACTGCAGTTGTGGCTCGAAGCATATAAAGCATCGGTTAAGGCCGGCGACAAGGAATCAGAAGGTGAAGCCTGCAACCAGCTTGGTCTGATCTATTCGAGGTTGTGCAATTTCACCAAAGCCCTGGAATACTTCAATAAAGGGCTGGAGATCCGTGAGGAGCTTGGAGATGAACTTGCTGCCGCCTCATCGCTCAACCGCATCGGCATGGTGTTACGACAGACAAAAAAATATGATGAGGCACTGACATATTACTTCCGAAGCCTTGAGATCAGGAAAAAGAACAAACAGCTTTCTGCCATTCCATGGACTCTCCTTGGCATAGCCAGTACCTTTGAGGAAATGAAGAATTATCCTGAAGCTCTTGCTAATTACGAAACCGGGATGACAGGAGGCGACAAGCGTTGTACAACACAATGTATGATGGGCGCCGGACGCGTTTACAGCCTGATGGGCAACGGAAAGCTTGCCGAAAAAAGACTTGAACAGTCACTTTCCATGGCTTCAGAGCTCAGATCGCTTGCCCTGATCGCAGAAGCCCACTCAGCGTTGGCAGCTCATTACGAATTATTCAATAAACCCGATAAAGCACTTAAAAGTTTCAAGCAATTCCTGAAGTCAAAGGAATCGCTTCACAGCAGTGAAGTCCAAAGCCGGCTCAACAACATTGAGGTTGCACATGCCGTTGAAAAATCCGAACAGGAAAAAGAGATCTACCGTCTCAGGCATGTAGAGCTTAAAAAAGCATACGACATTATTGAAGAAAAAAACAGCGATATAACTGCAAGCATCAACTATGCCAGCAGGATACAAAGAGCCATACTTCCAAATCCTTCAGACATCAGGGGCCTGGCTTCTAAATTGTTCCTGGTTTATTTTCCCAAGGATATTGTCAGCGGCGATTTCTACTGGTTCACCCAGGCTGGCAAAAAACTTATCCTCGTTGCCGCCGACTGCACAGGGCATGGCGTTCCGGGAGCACTAATGAGCATGCTGGGGATGTCATTCCTCGAAGAGATAGTCAACTCAAGGGAGATAACAGAATCGGGGCCGATACTGGATGAGCTGAGAAAAGAGATACAGCGGGCGCTCCACCAGAAAGGGGCAAGCCAGGAACAGAAAGATGGGATGGACATCGAGCTTTGTGTGATCGACAAGCAAACGAACATAGTTCAATATTCAGGCGCTTTCAACAACCTTTACCATCTCCGGAACGGGGTACTCACTGAGTATCCTGCTGACAGGATGCCGATAGGAATATTTGAGAGATCGGACATTGGATTCACTATAAACAATATACCCTCAATACCGGGAGACATGCTTTACATGTTTTCCGACGGATATGCCGACCAGTTCGGCGGTCCGAATCTTAAAAAATTCAAGTACGCCCAGCTGAAGGAAGTCCTGGTTTCTGTACACAGGCTTCCACTTAAAGAACAAAAAAAGAGACTCGAGAAGGTTTTTCTTGATTGGAAAGGAGACAATCCCCAGATCGATGATGTGCTTCTGATGGGATATAAAATTTGATTTAAGAACTCAGAACATTTGAATGCAGAAGTCAGAAGTTCTGCATTCTGAGTTCGAGTGTTCTGAGTTCTAACTTCGGTTTTTTTACTTATTTACCCAGAATATTGCCTGTTTCAGCAATATCCTAAAATTGGGATTTTCGAATGTGGGAGCATCATGGCCGCTCTGGAGAACCACAATTTTTGATTTGCCGAATTTCTTTGCCCATCCGATAACCGGTGTGCTGCTTGGTTCGTCTGTTGTAAGCAGAGGCGTCACTCCCTCTTCAACATAATATCCCTTATATGTTTCGTCAAACACTTCAAAATCTTTAAGCCCCTTTGTGACAGGATGCCTGGAGCTGACAACCTTAACATTGAAATGAAGATCATGTATATAAGAACCGGGTTGCCACTCTTTTCCCCGGTAAGCCGTTACCGTATGAAAATATTTTCCTCCAATGATATCCCAGTATCCCGGCCAGCTGTCATATGCACAGATACTGTGATGCAATGCCACAACCGGTTTCCCGCTTTCTATGCATTCAGTAAATACTTTTGCCTGTTCTTCGGTAATCTTCTGCCACATGTGATAAAATACCAGCACATCATACTTATCCCTGTTTTCCGGAAGAAACATATCATAAGCACCGGGCAGCTCTGCAATCTGGTAAGTAATTGCAGGGTTTAGGCTGGAAAGCATCTGGTTGAATTGGTCGACTTTATAACCATGGCCGCCGGTTACGACTAGAATGTGGATTGGTTTGGAAGCAATGAAGCCAGATGAGATCTCAATAGAGATAACTAATAAAAATATAATATAAATTACTTTTTTCATCAGAAAGACCTCATCCCCCATCCCCTTCTCCCAGGAGAGAAGGGGAGTTATTTCAGTTTACCATTTAAAAGCCCCTCCCTCCTGGGGGAGGGGTTTGGGGAGAGGCTATTTTTTTGGAGAAATATAATCAGTCCTCAACACCCTGAATTCCGTTCTTCTGTTGATCTGATGGGCTACCTCTTTCTGTTCTTCATTAGCAAGAGTATTGATATATGCTTCAGTAAGCGCTGCTCCTGACCTCAGGAATGAGGCCTGTGCAACAATCTCTGAATCAACCACTTTCGGACTCGATTCACCATATCCCTTTGCTGATAGCCGTTCAGGCTCAATCCCTTTTTCGATAAGATACTGGACAACCGACTGTGCACGTTTCTGTGAAAGGTCAAAGTTATATTCCTCGGTGTCGCGGGAATCGGTATGCGACATAAGTTCAATGGTGACCTTAGGGTTATCATTAAGAGTTTCCACGAGCTTGTCGAGTGATACCATCGATTCTGGGCGCAGGTCCCATTTACCGAAATCGTAGAAAATATTCGGGAGCTCTATTGGTTTATCATATGCCGTGAGCAGGATAGTCACCATAAAGTCGCGGCTGCGTTCCTGGCCCTTGGTGGTTTCTTTTTCCTTGCCATTAAGATAACCGTCTTTCTTGGCCAGGAAAATATAGTCGACATCAGGTTTCAGTGCAAACCTGAAATCACCGCCAGCGCCAGTCTCTGCCTGAAGGTTATTTGCGTCGCTGGCGATTAGCAGGACGGTAGCTGCTCCAATGGGAGTGCCTGTCTTTTCATCTTTTACAAGACCGGCAATATTGAACTTAAGCGGAGGAAATTCGAATGAATACAACTCGTCATTGCCTCTACCTTTGCGCGTTGAAGCAAAGACGCCTCGTTCAGATTCATCCTCAAATGCAATGCTGAAATCGTCGGCCGGGCTGTTAATGGGAGGTTTCATGTTTGTTATGATCCATGAACCGTCAGGCTGCGGCACTGCTTTGAAAATATCGAGGCCTCCCATACCTATATGGCCGTCGGACGAGAAATAGAGGGTACCATCGGATCTCAGGTAGGGAAAGAGTTCATTTCCGGGGGTATTTATATAAGGGCCAAGGTTTCTCGGTTTCGACCACTGATCGCCGGCGCTGCCCCTCGATGATGTCCAGATATCCTTTCCCCCGAATCCGCCATCGATATCAGAAACAAAGTAGAGTGTCAGGCCGTCAGAAGAGAGCGCAGGGTGTGCGGCAACGACAGAATCGGGAAGTATCCCTAAGCTTTTAGGTTCACTCCAGGTGTCGCCATTCTTTCTTGAAAACATTATGACACATCCTTTCTTCTCACGCTTCCCGGCTTCACAGCGGGTAAAATAGACTTCCCTGTAGCCTGAGATGAAAACAGGTGTTCCGTCCTCAAATTCACTGTTAAGGACATCAACAGGAAGAGGTGTGCTCCATTTGGATTTTTTATCGATACGTGTTTCAAAAATATCGGTATAGGCCTGGCCTGTTGCTCCATGGGTTTTATTGCCGGCAGCATCTTCGCGTGATGATGTGAAATAAATAACACCAAAATCATCGCGTGCATAAGCAGGGCTGAAATCAGATTCCCTGCTATTAAGATCCTTAAGCTCTTCAATTCGGTATGCCTCCGGGTTTCTCTGCCACTCAAGGGCCAGCTCACAGGCTCTGATCTCCTGGTCGGCCCGTGCATCAGACTGTGCGATCTGTTTATATTTCTTAAATTCATCTGCAGCCTGCTGGTATTTCCCGTTTTTCTTCATCGCTTCAGCAAGCCGGAATTGTGCCTCGGGTTTGGGATTTGCCGATTTAACAGCAAGCTTATACCATGTTTCGGCATTTTTCGGATCGTTTATAACGCGGTAGCATTCTGCAATCATAAAAACAATCTCAGCCCTGGCAGCTTTATCTGAGCTCTGGATTTTTGAATAGGCATCCTTGAACTGGTCGATGGCTTCATAATACTCTCCTGCTTCAAAGGCTTCATAAGCCCTTTCGGCCTTCCTCTTCTGTGCATCAGCCTCATTCGATGAAGCAACAAGAATAAACAATATCAGTATGATTAACCTTTTCATTCCAACCGGTTCGTATCAGACTCCAAATGTAATTAATTTATACATTGGTATTATTTAGTAACGAAGGTAGCAATCAAATATTATTACATTAAAAAAGAAGGCACGGATTCATCATCCGTGCCAATGTTAAGTACAGTATAACCAACCTGACCCTACCTGGTGAAAAGAAGTTCCCTGTACTTAGGAAGAGGCCAAATTTCATTATCCACAATAAGCTCAAGCTTGTCGATATGGTATCTTATTTCGTCGAGATAAGGCTTAACCTTCTTTTCATAAGCCAATGCTTTCTTAAATGCATCTTCAATGACATTTGCTTTCTTGCGTTCCTCGATCATTTCATTTACCAGCTTCTTGATGCTCGATATATGATCGGATACGCTGACAATCATCTCCTTGCGTGCTCCCGCAAGTTTTTCATACTCATTTACCGGGAATACTTCTTTAAGTCCCTTTACATTATCTATCAGCGATGTCATATACCGTATTGCAGTAGGAACAATATGATTAATTGCAAGGTCGCCGAGCACTCTTGCTTCAATCTGGACCTTTTTGGTGAATTTTTCATATTCAACTTCCACGCGGCTCTCGATCTCCTTTTCAGAGAAAACAGAAGATCCGACAAGGACTTCCCTGGAGGCTGGAGTAAGGTATAGCTTCAGTGATTCTGGTATTCCCGGCACGTTGCAGAGTTTTCTTTTTGCAGCTTCTGCCTGCCATTCGTGTGAATAATTATCGCCTTCAAAAAGTACTCTCTGCGATTCAAGGATGTTCTTTTTCAGCACCTGGAAGATTGCTTCATCCTTGTTTCTGCCTTTTTTAATTATCTGTTCAACCTCATTTTTAAACTGCCTGAGCTGGTAAGCCACTGCAGCATTAAGGACTATCATCGCGGCGCCGCAGTTTGCAGAAGAACCTACTGCCCTGAATTCGAACCTGTTTCCTGTGAAGGCAAAGGGTGAAGTCCTGTTCCGGTCAGTATTGTCAAGAAGAATCTCAGGAATTTTACCGATACCCAGTTTCAGCTCTGTTTTTTGTGC
>ERZ1645192.4725-NODE-4725-length-10730-cov-14.334707_pt1 | contig 10730 bp, 9 predicted proteins | sample MGYA00575354_ERZ1645192 | MGnify/ENA primary metagenome ERZ1645192 (study PRJEB40844, sample SAMN11349763) | freshwater sediment metagenome | isolation source: river sediment | host: Sediment | place: India: Faizupur Khadar , New Delhi | collected 2017-02-21 ...
CGGACCTCCAGCCGGCGGTAGGGCAGATGGCTGTCCGCCAGCCGCAGATTCCAGTGGCAAACCTGCTCGTCGCACTCCAGGAAAGGATGCACCAGGAAGCGGTAGTCTATGCGATATGCTCCGGCGGAGAGCATATCCGGCTGCAGGCACCCGGCTTCGCTGGCTTCGGCCAGGCTGCTGATCCTACCTGCATTTTTTTCGCCCTGCGGGGTGAGAATCTTTACGCTGGCCGAGAAGTCTTCAGATAGGCCACAGTGCCGCGGGGAGGCACAATCCTTAGAAGCTGCACGTAGGGTTGCAGTTGCTTCTGGGTGGAGAGGGGCAGCTTCCAGGAACGGTAGAGCATCTGGTATTTCTTGGAGGCGTCGACGGCATAGACGAACTGCTCGTCAAGCGTCCCGTTCAGGCAGATGTCCGCCCGGTAGCTGTCCACATAGACGTCTCCCAGAAATAACCCCGGAGCTATCCGGGAGCCCAGATCGAACATGCTGCCCATTAAAAGCAGGCCAGCCAGGCCGATCAGCAGTAACAGGCCGATCAGGGCAGCCGCCTGCTCCCCTCGTCCATCTTCATGGCCTCACCTCAGTCAGTTGACTCATCGGGCTCCTCCCCCTCCTCCGCCGCATCCGCCTCCACCCCCAAAGCCTCCTCCTCCACTGCTGGAACTGCGCGCCTTTTGCTCCTCCTCTGCTCTGGTTACCACATGCTCTGACGCTCTTTCCAGGGCACTGCTAAAGCTGTAGCTGAAAGCGAAAAGGGAGCTTTCTCTGGCCAAATCCGGCACATTCATGCTCTTCATAGCCTTGGAGACGCCCTCGCCACGTCCCAGAGCTGTGCCGTAGACCAGCCACTCCTTCCAAATGGCCAGATCGGATGGCGCATATCTCTGCATCATGGCGTAGTCCTCCAGAAATGCTCCAAATGCATCCCACTCCTGTTTCTCCTTATAGTAGTCCCCGTTCCATCTCCCAAAGATGGCATGGGGAGCCGCGAAGGCTGCAATCAGTGATTGGAGAAAGAGAATGGATGAGGCATAGAGAGATATCTTAAAATCCGGATAAATGTCGGCGAGAGACGCAGATAAAATGGAGGCCGCAATCATCAGGGCAATTGGGACGGCAACCATAATGCCCCTCCCCCTCAAATGAAGAGAGAAGAACTCGCGGCTCACTCTCTGGCTACTGTCTTCTCCTGGACCGTTCATAAGGTCGAGCATCTCAAATTTTATATCATCCAGTTTCGCCAGGGCAGAGTCGTCCCTATACCCTCGCGTCCTGAGGTCCTCGATCCGGGCGGAGAACGCTCTCGTATCCCAGACGCCGTTATCGGCATATCTCTTCAGGAACCTCAGCACATTCTCTTCATAAGCGTCCTGTACCGGCTCAGCGCCCTCCTGGAGGGTGATCCTGATGCGAGAGGAGTCTGATTGCATATCCAGGATCTTTCTTCTCTGCAGGTCGAGGATCGTGGCAAAAAATCCGTCCCTGTCGAAGTCAAAGGGATCGTCTTTGAAGACCAGATTCACCACCCATGGCTTTCTCAGAGTGGGGACTGCGCTGAGCATGGCCGGCACCAGAACTGTCCTCTCTTTGCCGTAGCGGCGGTAAATGAAGAGAAGAATCAGCGGGGCGGCCAGCACCATCAGCCTGAGGACGGTGGAGATTATTGCGCTAAATTGAGCAAGCAGCTTATGCTCTCTTGCAGCAGATGCCTCTTCCAGAACCGCCCGGCCCATCACATCCTGAGAGCGCACAATAAAGCCCGGCAGGCTCAGGGCAGCCTTTTTGTCCAGGAGGACCCTGATCTGCAGGGGGTGGTTTTGGCTGCTCCTGCCGGATATGATCCAGTCCAAGCCTTGCCTGCTAACAGTGAGCAGAGGATTGACAAGTACTTTGGAGATATTGCCGCCGGGATCATGCAGCCTCAATTGGATATTTCGAAAGGGCAGATTTTTGGCGGCCAGATCCAGGCTGAAGAGGCACCACCGGTCATCGCAGAGAAGAGTCGGATGTACAGTCGCCCTGTAGCCGACCTGAAACGTCTGGGATCCGGGATGGCCATATATGTAATAGCCGGCTTCGTTTCTCTCCGGGGAGATATCTGATGCCAATGACCACAGATCGTATTGGGATGAGGAATAATAGCTGCCGTTGGCCGCCAGTATTCTGGCCGTCCCGTCCAGGTTGGCATAGGGGACTGATCCAGGCGGAACTGATACTCTGAACAGCTCGACATAAGGGACGCCGAGCCTCACTGTAGAGAGCGGAATCTTCCAGTTTCGGTAGAGCATTCTGATGGCATTGCTCTTCTGGATGCTGTAGACAAATGCCTCTGCAATTGTTCCGTTCAGATAGAGGTCGGCAGAATACTTGAGGACTCTGGCGTCTGCCGAGGAATCGATGACCATTGAGCTTGATACGGGTGTCTCCGGATTGGCGGAGAGGGTCTTTCCCAGGACATCTTCCACATGCCTGGGAAAGCCGTCGACGGCCTGAATGGCATCCGGGGAAAGGAGCATCTCCACCTCCAGTAGCCGGTCTTTAGGGCTGCTCCCCAGGATATGCCATATGCCGCCCTGCTCTACCATGGCCATGCTGGGGTGAGTGAACAGGCGCTCGATCTTGCCCTGCGGGTCGTGGACCCTTATCACCACCTGCTCATAGGGCAGGTGCTCATCTGCCAGCATTATATTCAGATGGCTGTATTTTTCGTCATACTCCACGGGAGGATGGATCTTGAATATGTAATCTATGCGGTGCACGCCGGGTGGGAAGTATCCGGGCATATAGCAGCCGGCCTCATTTTTCTCCGCCAGAGATGCTACTGTTTTGAGGTGAGACTGTTCGTGAGGAGGAGCAGGAATTGCAGTCATGGAGCCGTTGGCTGAGGCGATGCCGAGGCCGCCCCGCCAGTCGTTTTCATAAGCCATGGCGCCGGAGAGTTTGCTCCTATTGATAATCTGCACATAGGTGCGCCCCAGCTCCTGGGATGAAATGGGATAATTCCAGGTGCGTGCGAGGCGCTTGACGGCTCCCCTGGATTGATACTGCAGTCTCTCCTCGATGGTCCCGTTCAGGTAAAAGTCGGCTCGATAATCTTCGATCCAGGTGGTGGCGCCATCTTCTGCCACATCGGAAACGCCTGAGCCCCCCAGGCCGGGAATGATGCCTGTGAAGACCAGGCCGGCCAGGCCCAGCAGGAACACAGCGGACAGGATCACCTGTAGGAGCTGCTCTTCCCTCAATTCCACTTCACCTCCGGCCGGCGCGGCTCAATCTCCTCGGATGCCAGGTAGCCGGCATGGCGCAGCTCATCCTCCTCGAAGCTGAGGTACTCCTGCTTGGAGAGGTGCGCCATTGAGGCGATGAAGCTCGATGGCAGGGTGTCGGCCATGGTGTTTAGCTCCTGGATGATGTTGTTGTAGGTGTACCTGTGCCGGGAGATCTCGTCCTCCACATCGGATATGGCATTCATGGTCTTGAGTGTGGTATCCGATGTCTTGAGGTCGGGGTAGCTCTCCGCCACCGCCCGGATGCCTGATAAAATGCCAAGGCTCTCACTATTGATCTTCTTTATGCCCTCCGGCCCGGCGCTCATGAGGCCGGCCCTCATGGCGGCGATATTCTCCAGTGTCTCCTGCTCAAAATGGGCGTAGCTTTTGGCCAGATCCACCAGTTGCTCGACCATATCCAGCCTCTTCTTCATGGCTACCCGGATCTGAGAGAGCGTGGCGGAAGCTCCGTTTCTCAGGCTCTGCATGCGGTTGTAGACGGTGACGGAGTAGATGGTCAGCGCTGCCATGACGGCAATGAGCACCAGGATAAGTGCGGACAGGTCCATATAATATAATCCGCACTACATATTTAAGTAGGTTCCTCGCTATTTCATGTAGGTAATGAAGTGATTCGGCTCTTCGCTATTTCCTGTGGGTTATTGACATTTCGTCTCTGTGAGTCCTCTGTGCGCTTCTAGCGTCTCTGTGGTGGTCGTTCGTGGCTATTGGTTGTAACCAAGGGCTAACGACGTTTTCACCACAGAGGCACAGAGATGAGATTAACACATGAAAGACATAGTAGATGAACTGTTGGGTTTTCTGTTTATGCCCTGCCCATCTTCCACAGTCCTACGCATGCGGAAAGGACGCTATTCGGGCCGGCTCGCCTCCACCTCCAGCCGCATCATCTGCACATGCGCCCGGCCCAGCTCATCGGGCGGATATCTCTCCAGATAGGCGGCTGCGATTCGGGATATGAACCCGCCCCGCAGATGCTCCGGCAGCCTCTCTGTGTAGGGCAGCCAGGTGTTCCTGATGATGCCCTCCAGCCCCGCCTGGCCCTGATGGACCATGTCCTTTTCCAACAGCTCCGCCCGCCGGCAGACCAGGCCCGCCTGCTCCAGCCAAATCCTGTACTCCTCCGGGCCGTAGAAGTGATAGGGAAAGGCGAATCCTGTGAAGTGCTGCCTCCATTCGGGCTGGGCGGCGATCTCCCCGGTCAGGTCAAGTATGCGGGCGGCATTTCCCCGCCCTCCGCACTGCATGACAAAACGCCCTCCCGGCACCAGGCTTCGCCTCACCCCCGCCAGCACAGGCAGGTGGTCGGCAATCCAGTGCAGGCAGGCAAAGGAGACGGCCAGGTCAAACTCCCCGGCAAAGGTGAGACTGGAGGCGTCACCTATCTGGAATGAGAGGCGGGGCTCTGCCGAGAAAGCCGACCTGGCGTAGCCGATCATGTCAGCAGAGCTGTCCAGACCCACCACCCTTCCCTTAGCCACCAGGCCAGCCAGATGGGCGGTGATCCTGCCGTCACCGCATCCGATATCTAAAATGCGCTCATCTCCCTGGAGGTCGAGGCGGTTGATGAGGGCCATGGCCCATTGATACTGGGCAGAGGAGCTCTTAGAATAGTCGTCCGGATTCCATCTGTGATCGGACATATTCAATCGATTATTTCTCTTCTCCGTCCTTTATCTCCACAGCCGTCTCCTTCTTGCGGGAGATGTTTTCCAGGAGCTTGGGCACGGCCTCAACCATGTGTTCGGCCAGCGAGTGCCGCCCGGCCTGCATCCGCTCCAGCCGCACGCCATGCTCATCGATTATCACCACGGCCACCGGCTTGATGCCTATGCCGCCGCCTCCAGCGTTCCCCGGACTGCTCTCCTTGCCCAGGCTGCTGCCCGCCCCAAATCCCATGCCCACGCTCATCAGGGGTATGACCGTTCTGCCATCCACAGTAACAGCCTCTCCCACTGCGGTCCGGGGGGAAAGGGACTTTTGCATCTCCTCAGTGATGGCCCTAAGAATATCTGTCAGTTCCGGCAAATTCTCACTCCCTACAATTAATTGGCCATACCCTCATAAATAGTCATGCCTTCTTTTCTGCCCCCTCCCTGAACTTTATCAGGGCAGTGAGCAGGTCGTTATAGGGCGTGCTGATGGAAAGCTCCCGGCCGTAGCGGGATATAGCCCCGTTCAGGGCATCGATCTCCGTCCTCCGGCCAACAGTCAGGTCCTGAAGCATGCTGGCGCGATGCTCCACTGTGGGCGGAAGCTGCCGCTCCAGCAGGAAGCGATAGTAATCACCGGCATCCCTGTGGAAAACCTTCACATTCCGGGCCCTCATCACCAGGAATATCTCTTCTATCACGTGCTTCATTATTCCCCTGGTGTGCTCGCTCTCCCCCAGTCTGCCGTAGGGCACACCCAGCAGGGCTCCCAGGGGGTTCAGAGAGCAATTGTAGAGCACCTTTGTCCAGATGGCGGCCCAGATCTCCTCTTTGCCCACGATCCTGGCGGGAATTCCCGATCTCAGGAGGTCTGCCTCCAGCACCTCCAGCAGCCGGCGGTTGACGGGGACAAAGGGCTCGCCCAGGAGGACGTCGTCGGCGTTGACTGTCACCAGCACGTGCCCCGGCTTTATGATCTCGCCTCCAAATATGACCCGGGAGCCTGCGGTGCGTCGCGGCCCCACCTGCCCGGAGATGGCCTCCCAGTTGTTCAGGCCGTTTTGCATGGAGACCATGATTCCGTCCTCCCGGAGGAGGGGGGCGGCCTGGGCGGCAGCCTCGATGGTGTCCCTGGCCTTTACAGAGAGCAGAATGACTGAAAATCTGCGGTCCGTGGCGGGATCGAGGGCGGAGATCTCCCCCGCGGGAATATGGTGCTCACCCCAGATTCCGGTTATGTGCAGTCCCCTCTCCCGCATGGCCCGAAAATGCTCGCCCCGGCCATAGAAGGTCACATCTGCCCCGGCCTCTTGCAGAAATCCGCCCAGAACGCTGCCGATTGCCCCTGCGCCGTAGATGAGATAGTCAGGGCTGATGCCGTTGATCATGATAATGCTGTGGTCTTCTGTACTTTAAGAGCATTTCGAAGCGGCAACACTTAAATATTTTGGCAGGAAGTATTTTGCTCAGAGGCAAATAGGGCGGAGATATGAGCGCAATATTCGGCGAAAGGCTGACCTTTCCTCAAGAAAAAGGGCAGGAGATTCGTCTGCTAGTGTACGGCGATGAGTTCTATGCCCATTACGAGACCGAGGATGGCTATGCAGTTGTCTACGACCGGGAATTGGGTCTGTACTGCTATGCAGTTTTGGTGGATGGTGCCTTTGTCTCCAGCGGGATTGCCGCCGGCGAAAAGCCGCCCCAGGGTCTGAAGACGCATCTGCGCGAGGCGGACAGCGTCCGCCGGGCCAAGGCCGAGAGAAGTGCCCGGAGAAAGGGAAGGACGCTGTAATCCGGCCACGGCCTGGAATACATCATAAATAAATCTAAATATTCAGAGAGCATATATCTTCTCCAGCAAATAGATTGATTTGGAGGCTTGTTCATGAGCGCAATTTTAAGTGAGACTCTGCACTTTCCTCAGAGGAACGGTCCGCAGATCCTGTTGAAGGTCTTTGGCGATGAATTTTACAGTTATAAGGAAAACAATGACGGCTATACGGTTGTCTACGATTCGGAAATGGGATTGTATGTCTATGGCCGACTGCTGGGGGGAAGGCTGGTCTCCACCGGCATCCCCCTGGATCAATTGCCGCCCTCCGGAGTCAAGAGGCACCTGAGGGAGGCCCAGGAGGTCATAGCCGCAAGGTTCAACGAGAGGTTCTCGTTCAACACCTCCAGCCGGGATGGCGTGGCTCGCGACTATGGGGGAAATCAGGGTCTGCTGACGGGCAGAAGGGTCAACCGGGGAAAGGTGGTGGGCCTTACCGTCCTCGTCCAGTTCTCAGACGTCAAGACCGGCATAACTGCTGCAGATGTCTCCGAAATGCTCAACAGCCCCGGATACAAGCTCTATGGAAATTACTGTTCAGCGCGGGACTACTTTCTGCTCATGTCCAGCGGAAAGCTCGACTACAGCAATGTGGTGATCGGACCCATAACCCTCAGCCACGATAGGCAGTACTATGTGGAGCATTCACTGGTTCCCGAGACTCTGCTGGCGGTGCAGGCCGCAGGGATCGATCTCAAACAATTCGATAGCAAGGGACAGGGCTATATCGATGCCGTGAGCATACTCTATGCGGGAAGATCGCTGTACGAGGGAGACTTAATCTGGCCGCATAACGGCATCACAAACACGATGCTCGGCAATATGAGAGCCTATTTCTACATGCTTACCGGTCTCGGAGACGATAAGACTGAATTGTCCATAGGCACATTCTGCCACGAGAACGCCCACATGCTCTGCCGTCTGCCGGACCTCTATGACTACGGCGAGAGGGACGGTGACTTTCAGCGGAGCGCCGGGATGGGCATATACTGCCTGATGAGCTACGGAAATCATCTCGGCAACGGAAAGGCTCCTGCACCCATCTGCGCCTATCTGCGCCATCTGGCCGGCTGGTGCGACAACAGGGTGCTTCTCAGCCAGCCAGGCGATTACCAGGCCCGGCATGCAGATTATGCGACGGTGATGATCTACCCCACAGAAGAGGAGAATGAGTACTTCATCGTCGAGAACAGAAGCTCTCTGGGGCTGGATGAGGGTCTGCCTGCCAGCGGCCTGGCCGTTTATCACTGCGATATCTTCGGATCGAATGAGTGGCAGGGCGGCACTCCACATAATCATTACCAGTGCGGCCTGCTTCAGGCGGACGGACACCTGGACCTGGAGAAGAACATCAATAAAGGCGATGCAGGAGATCTCTTCTCCAGAACGGACGGACTGGCCATATCCCATGATACAATACCCACCACATGCACGTGGGATCTGTCCGAATCCGGCCTGATCATCTCCAATATCAGTGAGCCCGGAGAGGTGATGAGCTTTCGGACCGGGCCGGTCAGGTCCTCCCGGTCGGTCCGCAGCGAGGCGGTGCCCGGGGCGGCCATCCAGGACGACGACCCTCAGGGCGTCTCCAGCGCAATATCCATCGCAGAGGGCGGGCGGGTCTGCGCCATTCGGGTGGGCCTTGACATCACCCACACCTACATCGGAGACCTGAGGGTGGAGCTGATCGCCCCCAGCGGAGAGAGGGCGGTGCTGCACAACCGCAGCGGCGGAACCGCAGACAACATCATCGATACGTTCGATTCGGCAGATCAGGCGGAGTTGAAGGGGCTGCTGGGCCTAGCCTGCCGGGGAGACTGGACGCTCTGGGTGGTGGACCAGGCCAGATTGGACAGCGGCAAGCTGAACCGCTGGTCGATAGAGCTGGATCTGGAGGCATCGAGCAGCACGGCGAGCTATGAGGCTGCGCCCGATCTAGAGATTCCCGACGACAATCCCGCCGGAATAGGCCATGCCATTGCTGTGGAGCGGGAGGGAGTGGCTCAGAGCGTGAAAGTGAGCATTGACATCAGCCACAATTATGTCAGCGACCTGCGAGTGGAGCTGATCTCGCCGGGAGGAAAGAGGGCGCTTCTGCATGACTGCACCGGAAGCGGCAGGCCGGATATTGTCAAGACGTACGAGCCTGGAGATCTGGCAGATCTGGCCAGCTTCAAGGGCCAGCTCATCAAGGGAAACTGGATCCTGAGGGTCACAGATGTGGCAGCAAAAGATGTGGGCAGGCTCAACAGATGGGGGATGGAGATAGTATTCCTGGAGTAGAATGAGAATCCATTATCTGCAGCATGTACCCTTCGAGAACCTGGCCAATATCGAGGGCTGGGCAGTCTCTCGCGGCCACAGCCTTACCTGCACCCGGCTGTTCTCCGGTGAATCTCTGCCGGATCCGGATAGCTTCGACTGGCTGATAATCATGGGCGGCCCCATGAATATCTATGAGCACGGTAAGTATCCCTGGCTGGCGGAGGAGAAGAGGCTCATATGCCGGGCCATAGCCGCGGGAAGGATGGTTCTGGGAATATGCCTCGGCGCCCAGTTGATGGCCGATGTTCTGGGGGCTGAGGTGGTGAAGAATGAGGACAGGGAGATCGGATGGTTCACTGTGGACCTGACGGCTGAGGCGAAGGCCTCTTCCCTATTCTCAGTGCTGCCCCAGTCGTTTACCGCCTTTCACTGGCACGGCGATACCTTCTCCATACCGCCCGGCGCCATTCGGGCGGCCTTTAGCCGGGGCTGCGCTAATCAGGCCTTTATTCTGGGGCGGGCGGTGGGCCTGCAGTTTCACCTGGAGTCTTCAGAGGAGAGCCTGGAGCATCTCCTGGAAAACTGTGCTGCAGAGCTGGGGCAGGGCCACAGTCCCTTTGTGCAGAGCGAAGAGGAGCTGGCCGCCGGGAGGCAGCACTTTGCCGGTATGCGGGCCCTGATGGAGGCCTTCCTGGACAATATGGTGCTGCTCGGCAAGGCTTAGCTATATAAACGCATATTTCTATTTTATTGGCGATGATCTTCCAGATCCTGGACGCCAACTACGCCTACGATACCGAAAGAAATCCGGTGGTGCAGCTCTTCGGCCGTACGGCTGAGGGTGGCAGTGTCACCTGCCGGGTGGCTGGCTTTCGCCCCTATTTTTATGCTGGCGTTGACGAGATGCGGCTGGCCGGCGCCAGGAAGGATCTGGAGGCGATGGGCCTGCTGGTGGATGAGGTGGAGCGCTACGAGCCGATAGGCTATCAGGCGTTGCCCAGGAGGATGCTCAGGATCACCACCACCGACCCCAAGGAGGTGAGAAGCCTCAGGGAGAGGGTAAAGGAGATAGACGGCGTCAAGGCCGTCTACGAGACGGACATACTATTCAAGAACCGCTTTCTCATCGACACCTCCCTGGGTGGCATGGGATGGGTGCAGGCTCCTCTGCCGGAGTGGGCAGCCGGGCAGAGGGCAGGCTCCCCGTCCGCCCTGCCCCTGGTGGATGTGAATTCCCTGAAGCCTGCCGCCCAGGAGGCCAATTCACCCCTGCGCTTCATGAGCTTTGACATCGAGTGTCTGCCCGACCAGGGGGAGATGCCCAGGGCCGAGACCTCGCCGGTCATATTGATCAGCATGGCCTTCCAGCCGCCCTACCTGGGGCAGAAGGATCTGGTGCTGGTGGGCAAGGATATCGACTGCCCTCGACCCGATACCTCCGCCTGCAGAGATGAGTACGAACTGCTCAACCGTTTTGCCGCCATCATCAGAGACTATGACCCCGACGTCCTGGCGGGCTACAACTCCAACGAGTTCGATTTTCCCTATATCCAGGAGAGGGCCAGGCAGAAGCACGCCGATAGCCGGGTGGGCCGGGACGGCAGCTCCTGGTACATCAGAAAGATCGTGAGCCGCACCGATGTCTCCATAACCGGCCGGGTGGTGGTGGACCTTCTGCCCATCATCCGCT
>ERZ1645192.4727-NODE-4727-length-10726-cov-6.251710_pt1 | contig 10726 bp, 10 predicted proteins | sample MGYA00575354_ERZ1645192 | MGnify/ENA primary metagenome ERZ1645192 (study PRJEB40844, sample SAMN11349763) | freshwater sediment metagenome | isolation source: river sediment | host: Sediment | place: India: Faizupur Khadar , New Delhi | collected 2017-02-21 ...
GTTACCTCCTTGGGTATTTGTTAAAGTTGTCTTTATTTAATGAAAAGACCGTGCCAAATTGAAAGAAAAAATAAAATATTTTTATCTACCTGAAATATAATGGTATTTTATGGTTACCCGCCTTATAGCATAAGCCTCGAAATCTTTTTTCATTCCTTCATTTTAATGAAACTTTCAAACCGTTGAAAAAAATGTTCAGCATGAAAGATCTTCCCGATAACAAAAATGAAGGAAAGGTAAAATGTAAAATTTAACAAAAATTAAATCTTTTCACGCAACAGTATTCTCTTGACAGACAAAAAGAATTTCTAATAGTTTACCTAACGGGGAATAACGTTTTATCAAAACAATTCATTCATCTTTTTTCCCGGCACGACATGCCGTCGATTGACGATGGCGATATAAATCATGAGAGGAAATGTTTAATGAAGAAATCTACCCTTAAAATACTGAAACAGCACGGATGGCGGATCGATCTGTTCATTCATGAATATATTTATTTTGTCTTTTTACTTCCTTACATAACAATGGCTATCTTTACGACAAGGATTGTTGACCGGTATTTCTCCTGGTGCAAACCCGTGGTCAAAACGGTGGCCGGATTTATATTCGAAAGGTACCACGGAAAAGCCCTGACGCCCAGAGACGTCAAAAAAATTATTACTCTTAATCACGACTTGAGTTTAACCGGCAATGCAAGTAAAAAGATTATTCCTTTTTCCTACTCCACCAAAATCATCTTTGACAATCCGGGACTGATTGTCGCCATGGATTGTCCCTGCAAAGTTGCCAGCAAGGCCCCCTGCCGGCCGTTAAACGCGTGTATGGCCATTGGTGATCCTATTGCCAGTTTCTGGCTGGATCATTGTCAAAAATACAACCCGAAAATCATGACCCCGGATGAGGCATGGGAACATATCAAAAAACTCAGAAAATCAGGTCACATCCAGCAGATTTTCGCCAAAAGATCGTCCCGCGGACAAATTTATGCGATATGCAATTGCTGCAAAATCTGCTGCACCTCCTTGAAAGGAACCAAAGCGGCAAAAAAGGCCGATATCCATCTCAATCAGACGGTATCTTCCGGCTACTCTGTACAGATTGATAGAAATAAATGTGATCTCTGCGGCGACTGTGTCAAGATATGCCAGTTTGAAGCACATAAAATAATCGACGGAAATCTTGTTTACGACCCGCATGAATGCGTCGGGTGCGAATTGTGCGTTGACCATTGCCCAAAGGGAGCCTTGGCCCTTTATTTTGATGAGGGCAGAGAAATATTACCACTTGATATTGATATCATCGAGAAGATGTCCCATGACATATAAAACAGAAGGTGTGACAATGTTGCCCTTAGAAAAAATAATATCAGGCGGTCAGACCGGTGCGGACAGGGCAGCCCTTGATTTTGCCATTGATAACAATATTTCGTATGGCGGTTGGCTTCCTAAAGGCAGAAAGACGGAAGATGGATCTCTTCCCCTAAAATATCATCTTCAGGAAATGCCCACGGAAAACTATTCCCAAAGGACACTTCAGAATGTTCTCGATGCCGACGGAACAATGATTGTTTCCCATGGACTTCTTACCGGCGGATCGGCACTGACCAGGGAATTCGCTATACAACACAAAAAATACTGGATTCATATCGATCTCAGAACAGTAACCTTGAAAGAGGCGGCAGAAATGATTATCTTATGGCTGACAGAAAACAAAATCAGGATCCTCAATATAGCCGGTCCGAAAGCCGGCAAAGATCCGAAAATTTATGATGCAACGCTGCGATTGCTCAACGAAACTATGATAAAGGGAATTTCATGAGCACGTTAAAAGTCATTCTATTGATCAGCGCACTTTCCGGTCTTTTGATGATCGTCGGATATTTAGTGGCCAGAAAAACGGGGATTGTCATTGCTCTGATTGTTTCCGCGTTGATGAATTTTGGAAGTTACTGGTTTTCAGATGCCATCGTGCTGAAAATGTATAACGCTCAGCCGGTAACAAGGAGGGAAGCGCCGGCTTTTTACGATGCTGTGGAATCCCTGGCCGGCAAGGCCAACATCCCGATGCCGAAATTGTATATATTACCATCCGAAACCCCCAATGCTTTTGCCACCGGACGAAATGAGGATCATGCCGCCGTCGCGGTCACATACGGTCTTATGAATATGATGAACCGTGATGAACTTGAAGGTGTCATCGCACATGAATTGTCGCATATCAAACACAAGGATATTCTGATCAGCACTATGGCGGCAACGATTGCCAGCGCCGTCGTTTTGCTGTCACGCTGGAGCGTTTTCTTCAGCAGTGACGACGGCAGTGCCGTCAGCGCCATTGCCGTGGCCATTATCGCGCCTGTCGCGGCAACGTTGGTTCAAATGGCCATATCCCGATCACGGGAGTATGAGGCCGATGCCGGCAGCGCCAGACTGACCGGCAATCCCGAAGCCCTGGCTGACGCCTTGTTAAAGTTATCCAGCATGGCAAGACAACAACCGATGGGCGCCAATCCGGCGACCGCTCACATGTTTATTGTCAATCCGCTTTCCGGCGGCACCATCATGGGACTCTTCAGCACTCATCCGCCCATCGAAAAAAGGGTCGAGCGATTGCTCGTGATGAAAGGTGCCCAAACCTGAAATATTGAATTTTTATACCTGTGTCACCAGGAAATCCTTTGCTTCATCCAGCGTTTTAAAAATAGCAATATTTTTTCTGCCTGAAAACACCAGAACACTCCGGAAGATAATTTCCTTAAGACCTTCAACACCGTAAACAGCCGCGAACTTGATATAGGGAGCATTTGATTTGACAAATTCCTTCAGGTCTGACGTAACGGACATATCAAATTTTGCGTTTTCGACATTGACAAGAGCAAGCACCGAATTTAGGGGTTGGCTGGTGATCAGTTCCTTGGCCTTTTTAATGCCCGAAGGCACATCCACAGTTGTACTATTCGCAAAATTCTCATAGAGGATATCTATTCCTCTATGCTTAATAAAACTCACTTCCGGCATTTGCTATTCCTCTACTCCTTTAGTTTCCTAACCGTCATGTCTCTTATTTTCCAACGGACTGTTCTTCGGCCATCTGGCGCAGTCTCTTTTTATCTATTTTCTGCACCTCGGTCAGCGGTATCGATTCAACAATCTTCACAACCTTCGGCACGGCATATTTTGCCACGGTGTTCTTCAGATAATCGATGACCTTCTCTTCAGTGACATCTTTTTCGCACCCGCTATGCGGTTCGACAAATACGCAAACGCGTTCACTCCCCTGCCTTTCGGGATCGGGAATGCCGATGGTGGCAGCTCTGCCAACGCCGGGACAATTATGCAGGATGTCGTCAATCTCTCTCGAATAGACCTTGAATCCGGACACGATAATCATGTCTTTTGTTCTATCAACGACAGAGAAATAACCGTTTTCATCAACCTTCACCACGTCGCCTGTGCGAACATATCCTTCTTCATCCAGCCCGTTTCCAGGAGTTGGCCAGTAGCCCAGCATACGCTGCGGTCCGCGAAGGCACATTTCGCCTGTTTTGCCTCCAATGACTTCAGGCCATGTCAAATCCCTCCCCGTATCAACGTCGACAATTTTTATTTCGGTATCGGGCATGGGGATGCCGATGGTTCCCCTCTTCTCCACCTTTGTCTTTGATTTTTTACTGGTAAAGGATGTTACCCTGGACAAGATGCCAATCCCTTTGCTGAGGAAGAAACCGACAATTTTACTGCCGACCACTCTCAGAAAGAAATTGGTACCGGTCACAATGCCCGGAAGACCCAGAAACGTGCTGTTCATCTTGACCAGAAATCTTCCGCCGAAAATACGGAGCATGAAGGATGTATTCAGATGCGTCACCGGCGACATTTCCGAAAGACCGTATCCTTCCATGATACCGCCGCCTCCACCCTTTTTTTCAAATTCTTCCTGAACGGTTTTGGGCAGGGGCGCCGAGCCGGAAATTCCCAAAATGGTAATGCCCTTGAGTTCTCCCTGTGTTAATTTAAGAAACTGAGTGGGAACACCCAGCTGAAGAAGCGGACGATATTTTTTGATCATCTCGACCATGCTTACCGTATCCCGGGCATCGGGAATCAGGATCTGATTGCAACCTGTCAAGACCATGCTGTGCATGGCGCAGTGGCCATATGAATGGAAAAAGGGAACCCCCATCAATACGGTCAGGAGACCGTCCAAAAGTTTTTGTGATCGGCCCATCGCGTTGGAGTTTTGAATGGCGTTGGCGTAAATATTGCGGTGCGTCAACATGCAACCTTTGGGGAGTCCCGTCGTGCCACCGGTAAACAGAATCAATTCCAGATCCTTTTCAACATCGAATTTCACATCCGGCGGATTGGGTTCTGTCTTGGAAATCAGCTCCGCCATCCAGTGAGCATTGCTTATTTTCAACGGTTCATAATTTTTCGGTTTGTTCAGCGAATAATCGGCAAGTTTGGTAACAATGATGTTTTTTATTTTAATCTTACTGAGAATATTCTGAACCACATCAAGATATTCATCCAGACAGATCAACGCATCAGGGGTACCTTCTTTGAATTTATGTTGAAGATGATCGGCCGGTTCGAGAGAACTGCTGGGGATATGCACCAGGCCTGCCCGGGAAATCGCGTAATCCGCCACAATAAACTGAATGGACGTCGGTAAAAGAGACGCAACCCGGTCGTTTTTTTTCAATCCCATGTTGCCCAATGCGGTCGCCAGACGATCAACATGATCCTGAACCTCCGGATAGGTCATCATGTAATTCATCTGAATCAGACCCTGTTTTTTGTATTTCCTGGCCGTCCTGTACAACGTGTCGTAAACCGGTTCATCGGGATAAGGTTTGAATGTTTCAGGTATTCCAAAGACACTGTATTCTTTGATCCACGGTAATTTAGTTGCAGCCATACAATTCCCCCTTGAATTTTTATTCCAGCGAAATACATCTATCGCCTTTTTTATAACGATGGAAACGTAAAACGTAGTGCGGTTATTTTAAAAAAGAGTCAAATAATATTGCCCGCAGCTATATACCTTTTGAAGGGGAAGGTGTCAACCCCCGCCTGCTATCCCCTTTGCCGCGAGGATACCGGAAATGGCCGCGCCTACGATGCCTCGGCTTTTGCCGGTGCCGTCCCCGGCGACAAAAATACCTTTGACGTTTGTTTCCAGACGACGGTCGGTCGGAAATTGCGTGTCGAAAAACTTTATTTCCGGCGCGTACATCAATGTCGACGGGTGAAGAATTCCCGGAATAATTTTATCGAGCGATTTGAGAGATTCCCATAGATTGTCGATGATGCGCGCGGGCATGGCCAGTGATATGTCACCGGGTGTCGCGTTGCATGTCGCCTTGCAGACTTCGAAATGACGGTTTGTGCTGTTAAAGGTTGTAAGCGAGCTTCTTCTCCCTTCCCGGAAATCTCCTATCCGCTGGACAATCGGCCTGCCGCCGCCGAGCAGAAAAAATTGTCTGGCAATGCTCTGCCCGAATTCCGTTGTATCAGAAAGGGGTTTGGTCAACGTTACGGTATTAATCAAGGCAAAATTGGTGTTCTTTGTTTTTTTACCGGAAAGGGCATCCCCGTTAATCAGTTTGAAATCGCCGTAATTTTCGATTCTCACCCGTCCACCGGGATTGGTACAAAAGGTTCTGACCTTATCACCGTGTCGATGCGTTTTGAAAATAAACTTGGGATCGTAAACAATATCGGTAATGCAATCATAAAATTGTCTGCTGAGTTCTAGACGGATGCCGACATCAATCGGTCCGAAATTATGCCTGACGTTAAGATTGTCGGCTATGTCGCGAAACCAGTAGGCGCCGCTGCGCCCCGGTGCGGCTATAATGAACTGCGCATGATAACTGACGGATTTCTTATTACAGCGACATTCCAGCCGAAAATTGTTTTCTTTCTTTTTTTCTATGACTAGGGCTTCGGTGTTCAGAAGAAATTCTGTTTTTTTTAAATAGCCTCGCAGATAATCAACCAGAGCCTTGCCGTTATCTGTGCCCCAGTGCCACTGTTCCGGCGCAATAAATTGAGCGCCATGTTCGGCAGCCATACCGGCTAAAGCAAGAAGATTTTTGTTGTTTTGAATAAAGGTAACCTGCCGGCATCGCGGAAATCCTGTAAAAACCTTTTTGATGTCCTGCATCATGGTCTCCGCCGCGTCACGATTAATTTGCAGTTCATCAATATTCAGTCCGATACGATAATCGAAATTCAATTTACCGTCATTCAGCAATCCTCCGGCAGGATAAGCATTTCGATCAACAATGGCGATATGATCCCATCCTAATTTTTCAAGCCAGATCGCCGCAAAAATTCCGGCTGGTCCGGAACCAATAATCAGAACGTTATATTTTTTTATTTTCATAAATATCGCTTGGCTTTTTTTCTATTTCGTTTAGCTTCGCTTCGGTGATCGTTCCACTTCCTCACTATCCCACGTCACTTCGCTTTTTCATTATCCCGCTACGCTTCGCTTCGGGGATAGTTCGACTTACAAATATTATTGCACTTCGTTTATAATATTTGAGTCTCACTATTTTTCCAAAACTTGTATTTCTTTAACATCGGAGACCTGCCACACTTTTTCAACTTTCTGCAGGCTGAACTTCAGCACCAATACCTCGTCGTTTCTTTGTCCGTCAGCGCCGGCGGCTTTTATATATGCCGTGGTCACGGCACTGGCATAAGGAAGCTGGATAGATTCAACTTTCAAATCTTCCAGCTTAACGGACAGATCTTTGATATAGTTTTTGGCCATCATCATATAGGCCGGTACATCATTCTTAGCAACCGCCTGGGAAACATTGTAACTCGGTATATCAACATGACCGTTTTGGGCGATTTTTTCCTGCACGTGTTTGATACGCACTGCCATGGTCAATTCGCTATCCGCTGGTGACCACGTCATTTCTTCTGCGATAGCACGCAATTGCTTTTTAACCGCCCGAGCTTCCCAATCGACAAAAAAAATGAGGATCAGCGCACCCACCGTAACCAGGATCAAACCTATTTTCAGATATTTTTTTACTACCATAACGGCACTCCTACGATTTGGGTTACAGATGTCTGACCGAAAGTGTGTGCTTCAGCAGGCATACTGCGATTATCACCCACCACATAAACATTCCCTGTTTTTACCGTCGTGGGTAAAAGATTCCAGTCCCCCTTATTCACAACGTATGGTTCAAGAATTTTTTTTGCATCAACGTACAGATCTCCCCCCCTGAATTCTACGCGTTGCCCTTCTGTGGCGACTACTCGCTTTAATAGCATAATTTTCTTTCCCGCCATTCTGACATTGACAACATCCGGCGGCATGGGCTTTGAAAATACATAACGGAGCGCAAAACAGAAATTGAAAGAACCGGTAACATAGGTGGGGGCCATGCTCTCTCCCTGAATACGAAACGGTATGAGTATGTATTTGAAAATAATAAAAGCGGTTGCAGCAACCACGGCAACGCGCAGTAAATAGCGACTGGAAATCTTCGGGAAAAAGAATTTTTTTACAAAATCAGCCATCTGTTTATCCCTGCGATATATTGGTCTTTTCATCCAGACACTGCGTCAAATTGCTTTACATCTACCGTGATGGCTTTAAAAAAATCAGAGATGAATGACTCTCATCTTTTGGAAGTATCTTTGGGTGCAACTGCACGGATGTACCTTCTATCCAGCAAGACACTCTGGGATGTCCAATCCCGCCCCGAACCATCAAGAGAAACGAATTCCGCGTTGGTTAGATGAATAAACTCATCGTTGTTATTGGTCAGGTACGCCATGAGGGAATCATGATAGCTCCCCTGGAAAAGCGACAGATCACCCTCGATCCGATAGCGGTCCGTTTCGACTATAACCCTCTCGGTCCTTATATTCAAAGGGGACATCGGGACAACCTCGTCCATGAAAAAAGCAACATCTTTACACGTTATGCAATCAAAAAAATTCTTTCTTGTATTGAATTATAAGAAACGCTTCACCTTATGTCAAATAAATACTTTGAAATGTCCTTCTTGCTTGACATATCTATATTACCGTTCTACATTATATAATTGATTTTGAGTATAAGGCTCATCTGATGAAAGGACGTATCGTGTCACATACTCGTGAAGCAAAAAACAACCTTGACCATCTTCCTCAAGAAAATAAGGAATGCGCCATCGCAAACGGCAAAAACAGGACCATAGGTTTGAGACGCAATAAAATGAGTTTGCGAGTAATCCGATTATTGCTGATTCTGTCGCTGTTGTTGCTTCCGGGTTACTCATCTTTCGCCGAAGATATTAAATGCTCCCGTCTGCCCCTTCTTTTCGGTCGTATCTTGTCCAATCACTACTCAATGAAGACGATAACGAGAGAAGTCAGGCATCAGATTATTGAACAGATGGTCAAGCATCTTGATCCATCCAAAACCCTGTTTTATGAGTCGGATATGGGAAAAGTAAAACCTGTTCTGCAAAAAGTTTTTATCGGTATGCAGTCCGGTGATTGTGCGTCGCTCAAACAGGTTTACGACCTGATGGTCTTAAGGGCGCGTGAAAATGAAAGCATGGTCAAAAAAATTCTTGGGCCGGACTTTCGAATTGATGAAGCCATGGAATTGCAGTTTGATGTAAAAAAGCGGCCCTACGCAAAAAATCAGGAAGAGAAGTATGCGCTTCTGAGCAAATTCCTGCAGTTTCAGATTGAAAACGATTTGCTGGAAGGCATCGATCTTGCCGAATCGAAAAAACAGCAGATTCACCGCTATGAGCTACAAACATCAAGGGTTATCCAACGTACACCCGAAAAGCTCACTACGATTTTAGCAGAATCCTTTGCCAACGCACTAGACCCGCATACGGAATACCTCTCCCCCGATGAATTCGAAGATCTCAGGATCCACATGAAACTTTCTCTGGAAGGGATCGGCGCCTTGCTCAAAAGCATTAATGGTTTTACTGTTATTGAGGAATTGATTCCCGGTGGAGGCGCGGAACGCTCCGGCCTTTTGAAACCCAAAGATAAGATTATTGCGGTGGCCCAAAAGAATGAGCCCCCTGTCAATGTTATTGACATGGAATTGCGTGACGTTGTGAAGATGATCCGCGGCAAGAAAGGAACACAGGTCACCCTGACCATCTTGCGACAAGCGGAAAGAACAGTACGCTTCAACATCACCATTGTGCGCGACAAAATTTACATGAAGGATCAGGAAGCTAAAATTACCTACGAAACACGAAAACTGGAAGGACGATCCTATCGGTTCGGCGTTATTGAGCTTCCTTCTTTCTACGGTGATACGAAGGAAAATAAATCATGTTTTCAAGACATGAAAAAGCTTCTTGAGGAGGCCAGGAAACAGCGTGTTGACGGAATTGTGCTGGATCTTTCCCACAATACCGGAGGATTGGTGGATGAAGCAGTGCGCACCGCAGGCCTTTTTATCGGCAAGGGCGGCATTGTGGCAACAAAAGATAGTAATGATTCCGTAACGATCCTAGCCAACGGTTCAACTGCGGACATAACCAGAAACGGAATGCGTAAAATCATCACACTTCCTTTTGATCCGTCTGAAACGTTGTTTACGGGTCCCCTGGTGGTGCTGACAAGCCGCATGAGCGCATCTGCCAGTGAGATTGTTGCGGGCGCTTTGCAGGATTACAACCGCGCGGTGATTATCGGAGCGGATCATACTTTTGGCAAAGGATCGGTACAGGAACTGACCCCTTTACCGCGGGACATGGGCGGTATTAAAATTACCAAAGCGCTTTATTTTCTTCCCAGCGGCCGGTCCACTCAGAAGACCGGCGTCGTGGCGGATGTACTACTTCCGATGCCTTTCAGTCAGGAAGATATCGGCGAAACATCTCTGGAATACCCGCTTCCGCCCCAGTCCATTGTTCCTTTTCTTGGCATCAAAGGCGAGAAAACAAGGTCCTGGACCCCTGTAAATAAATTGAAGATTGCAGAACTCGCGGAAAAATCAAAAGCAAGGATCGCCAAAAACGCGAAATTCGCCGAAATTATCAAGGATAATCAAGAGGCAGCCCAAAAAAACGGCATCATCCGTTTGGCGGATTTGCGAAAAGAAATGAAAAAAAATGGTCTGACCGGACAGGATACTCCGTCTGAACTAAGGCAAAAAGCAAAGGAACATTTTGCGCCATTCACGAACGAGAGTGTCAACATTCTTTTCGATATGGCAACGATGAAATAAAAATTTTTGATACAGCAGACTGTGCCCCAATGTTTAGAATAGTCCAATATTTTAGATGGATATCAACGGCAGTATCCTTCTGACTTAGCAGCTTCTAATGCGGCGCATACCCCCATGGAACAGGCTTTTTTTGCGTCATGACATCCCTCCGCTATATTCCCCTGAATAAAATGAACATTAGCTCTATTATGATATGCATCGCTGGCATCAGGTTTTAAAAATATGGCTTTGTTGTAATGGTCAAGCGCTAATTGATACTGATTGAGATGGCTATAGGCTATGCCTAATCTATTATATGGCACCCAATAATTGGGATTCAATTGAATAGCTTTTTTGTAATGCGTGATAGCCATAGGATATTGACCAAGTTCTGCATAAGCATGGCCCAGTTTGCTATGCGCTATCGTATTATTCCTAGTAACATTCACAGCATGATTCCAAAGAGTAACATTGTTTTTCCAGTAACCGGATTGATTCGAAGTCAGAATCATCAGCA
>ERZ1645192.4732-NODE-4732-length-10719-cov-10.689422_pt1 | contig 10719 bp, 9 predicted proteins | sample MGYA00575354_ERZ1645192 | MGnify/ENA primary metagenome ERZ1645192 (study PRJEB40844, sample SAMN11349763) | freshwater sediment metagenome | isolation source: river sediment | host: Sediment | place: India: Faizupur Khadar , New Delhi | collected 2017-02-21 ...
CCGGCTGAGCCAGCTGCGTGCGGACAATTCCGGGCAGCCAAAGGAACAACCCGTGGCAGAAGTTCCGCAACAACCAGCCGCCCCGGAAGTCAGCCGCCGGAAACCCCAGCAGACGACTCCTGGCGGAATGCCGGAAAAAGGGGAAAGTAAAAGTGTTTCCATAAAAACCCTGATTCAAAAGAACGGACAGGCAGACAACCATACCCATTCCACGACGGACCCGGCCACTCAGGTCTCCGGAGATGATAATCAGGACAAGGAAATCACGTTGGAAGATCTGGAAAAGGTAATGCCGGGTTTACTGGCTCTTTTTGAAAACCGGCCCCATCTGGCCACCACCCTTACCCGCTGTCCTCCCTCCATTATTGACGGTGTCACCGTAGAATTCAGGGTTATCAACGAGCTGCAAAAAAAATGGATCGAAGAGAGGTTTGGCATTACAATTGACAGATACCTGAGAAATGCCCTCGGGAACAGTAAAGTCTCCGTGTCTCTTGCAGTAGAAGAAACCTGCACTGAACAAACCCCGCAGGAAAAATGTTATATGCCTGAAGAAAAGGCGAAATTTATTGCCGGGCAGCATCCCGAGATCGCCGCCCTGAAAAACGATTTAAGCCTCGATGTAAGCTGATTTGTGATACTATGCGTTTACACTGCCAGAATTTAGTAAAAAAATACGGACTCCGCACCGTTGTGAACGGAGTTTCCATATATGTTGACCAGGGCGAGATAGTAGGTCTTCTTGGACCGAACGGAGCCGGTAAAACCACCAGTTTCTATATGATTACCGGGCTTATTAAGCCCAATGCCGGTAAAATATTTCTCGACAACGAAGAGATCACCGGATATCCTATGTACCGCAGGGCACAGAAAGGGATCGGGTACCTGGCCCAGGAGGCTTCTGTATTCAGAAAACTGAGTGTAGAAGACAACATCCTGTCGGTAATGGAGCTCTCGTCATTCACAAAAGCCCAAAGGAAAGAGCGTATGGAACGGCTCATTGAGGAGTTTGGTCTGCAGACGGTTCGTAAAAGTTACGGCATCCAGCTTTCGGGCGGTGAAAGGCGCCGGTGTGAGATTGCCCGTGCCCTGGCCCTGGATCCTAAATTTATACTCCTGGACGAACCTTTTGCGGGTGTTGACCCCATAGCTGTCGAAGATATCCAGCATATTGTTTCCCGGTTGAAGACAAAAGACATTGGAGTGATTATCACCGACCATAATGTGCACGAGACGCTTGCAATTACCGACCGTGCCTACCTGCTCTATGAAGGCAGCATTCTTGAAAGCGGAACGGCGCAGGAGTTGGCCGACAACCCGGAAGTAAGACGTAAATACCTGGGACAGAACTTTGAACTTCGTACTATTGTGTCCATTAATAGCGGGAACAAAAAAGAACCGGAACCTTCAAAAAAGGAAGAACCGGCTCCTTTGATTCCCAATGAAGAGTATATCCGGGAGGCAATGGAACGTGAACAACAGAATTTTCTTTAGAGAAACTTCACGCCTGCTTTTTGTATGATCTGAAAAGCCAGGCTCTTATAAAAACCGGGCATCAGGTTCCTTTTGTAATAGGCAGTCTTCTGGTAAAAATCTGCTTTGTTTTCTGCTTTGATCGGTTCTGCCGGGGGAGATTCCATTTTTAAAGGATTAATGGGTTTCCCGTTTTTCCAGACCCTGAAATCGAGGTGCGGACCGGTAGAGGAACCGGTGCTGCCCACATAACCAATCACTTCTCCCTGAGAAACCCGTTTGCCTACCGATAATCCTTTGGCAAACCTCGAAAGATGCAGATATGCAGTAGTATAAACAGAATTGTGCTTTATTCGCACCGTATTTCCCCCGCCTCCGGCATACTTTCTTTCAGTCACTACCCCGTCTCCAATGCTTAAGACCGGAGTTCCAGCCGGAGCCGCATAATCCACCCCTGTGTGAGGTCTCACAATCCGGGTAATGGGATGTCGGCGTGCGTAACTGAAGCCCGAACTGACTCGTGAATAACGCAACGGAGCCTTAAGAAATGCCTTCTGCAAGTTTTCCCCTTCGATGTCCCAATATCCCGTCATGCTGTCCTGAACATACCGGAATGCCATTTGAGTTTTACCGGAACGCGTGAACGAAGCAGCCACAATCCGGCCAGGTTCCGTTTCTTTCCCTTCTAATATGTTTGCCAGGTAATAAACTTTGAAAGCGTCTCCCTTTTGCAAACCAAAGAAATCGACCGTCCAGGCGTATACCTCAGACAGCGAATTTGCTATCAGCGGGTTATATCCCGCCTTTTCTAAATCTTCCCATAAAGAAACAGAAATGACCACCTCTGCATAACGTTCTTCAATCGTAACGGGGATCTCGTACCGCGACACATCAAGGCTGTCACGGAGCGCAAAGCAGATATGCATCCGCTCGTTTTCCTCGTAGATCATGTAAGCCGCCTCGCCCGATTCGGGCAGGTACAGGATCGTATATTTATTACCGGCCCTGAGTTTTCTCATATCAAAAACACCTGTCGCGTTTTGAGTCAATTCATGGATTACGCTGTAATCCACTCCCCTGCTTTGAAGGATCGACGCAAAATTTTCGTTCCGTTTTATCTCGTCATCTTCAACTTCATAATCCAGTAAGGGAATTCCAAACTGATGACAAAACGGAAGAGCAGCAAACGCACTGTCCTGTAGGGCTGTTAAATCTCCCGAAGGTTCTTCCGCTATTGTTCTCCCCTCCTGACAGGCAATAAGTAAACAGCAGATAATGGGCAATATACAGGTTGTTTTCATGGCAAAGAAATCTCTGATTTTTACAAAATTAAGGTTTTTTATAAGATTGTGGAAAATTTTGGAACAAAATGGAAAAGAGTGGAAAAGTTTTCCTACTTTTGCAATGAGAATAATTTCCCTGAATCATGGCAAAGTTTATTGGAGAATACAACGCGAAACTGGACGACAAAGGCCGCCTGGTATTTCCGTCGGCTCTCAAAGCTTTGGCAGACCCTGGTATCCTCCTGCGCTTTGTCATTAAGAAAGACCTCTTTAGCCCCTGTCTGGAAATGTATTCCTATGAAGAATGGGAAAAGCAGTCAGAAGCCGTTAAGGCACGCCTGAATCCTTCGTTCAACCGTGAACATGCGACACTCTGGCGTGCATATATGAGTAACAGGGCAGTGGTAGAACCTGACGAAAAAACAGGAAGAATACTGATCCCCAAGCACCTGCTTAACATGATAGGGGTTAACCGTGAAGTCATTTTTGCCGGAAATGACTACAAGATTGAAGTGTGGGCCAAAGAGTCATACCAATCGAGCCTGATTGGAGAAGATGACTACGTATCGTTGGCAGAAAAGCTCTTGTCATAGAAAAAAGTTGATATGTGTATATACCATATACCGGTCCTTTTGCGAGAAAGTATCGCAGCGCTAGCCATAAAGCCCTCCGGGATATATGTCGATGCGACGTTCGGGGGAGGAGGCCATTCCCGTGAGATTCTGAATCAATTGGGAAACGGGGGTGTGTTGCTTGGTTTCGACCAGGATCCGGATACCCGGGAAAACATCCCGGACGACAAGCGTTTTCAGTGGATCCAGTCCAATTTCCGTTACGTTCACAATTTCTGCAGATATAAGGGATATCCCCTGGCAGACGGCATTCTGGCCGATCTTGGTGTATCGTGGCATCAATTCGACACGGGTGAACGCGGATTCTCTTTTCGTTTTGACAGTCCGCTGGATATGAGAATGAACCGGAACTCCTCTCTTACAGCCGCGCAGGTTCTGAACAGGTATACTCCGGAAAAACTCGAAGAACTCTTTTTTCAGTACGCCGAGCTTCCCAATGCCCGGGCACTTGCCCGTGCCGTTGTTGCGGAAAGGGAGCTGGGAGAACTCCGAACGACCGCCGATCTTCACAGGGCAGTGGGCAATTTTATTCCTAAAGCGGGAAATCATAAATTTCTGGCAAAAATATATCAGGCTCTTCGGATTGAGGTAAACGGAGAAATGCAGGCCCTGGAAGGATTTCTGAGCCAGACCATTCCCCTGTTGAAACCAGGCGGCCGTCTTGTGGTTATTACTTATCATTCGCTCGAAGACCGGATGGTAAAACATTTTATCCGGCAAGCCGGCAGCAACAGACTCCTTGAACCGATTACCAAAAAACCGGTATTGCCGTCTGAAGAAGAAATACAGGCCAATCCCCGCGCACGCAGTGCCAAGATGAGAGCGGCAGAAAGAACGGAGGAGAGAGGCAATGGGTAGAAAAGAAAAAGTCATATCTACTTTGTTCGGAGGACAGGCTCTTCTCAAGGGTGTTATCTCAAAGCATCTGAGTTTTATCCTTTTCATCTTCCTGCTGCTTATTATATACATAAGCCTGCATAACGCGGTAGAAAAAACCCTGCTCGAAAACTACAGGATGGAAAAGGAGCTGCAGAACCTGCATGCAGAATATACACGCAAAGCGGCTGATCTTATGCAGCTGAGCGAAAGACAACAGATAGAAAAACAGCTGGAAGCCCGCGGTTCTTTATTGAAAGCACCCGCTAACCCGCCAAAATGGATAAAAAGTGGAAAAGAACCCGGCAAATAAAATGATGATAGTATACATCTGCTATCTGGCCGTTGCACTCCTGGCTATCGGTCAGATTGTGCGTTTGCAGTTCTTTTCTGATTATAAAGAGCGGCTGGATGAGATCGTGTACCGGACTATTGATGTGCCGGCATACCGGGGAAGTATCCTGGGATATGACGGACGCGTACTGGCCAGCACAGTGCCTTTCTATGAAATCCGCATGGATTGTTCCGTGGTGGACCAAACCGTTTTTAATGAACAGATCAAAGCGCTGGCAGTGGAATTGGCCTCTCTCTTTGGAGATAAATCAGCTTTCGTTTACGAGCAGGAGATCCGCGAAGCCAGGAGTACACATAAACCGGGGTACCGTAACCTGCTCATTGGAAACAGGGTGGTTACACACTCCGAAATGGAGAAAATAAGCACCTTCCCCATTTTTAATAGGGGTCAGTTTGAAGGAGGTTTCATTGCCAACAAGAAAGACAAACGTATTTATCCTTACGGACGTCTTGCCTACAGGACCATAGGCTACATAAGTGAAAACGAACAGGCAGGAGTAGGTATTGAATACGCATATCATTCCTATTTGAAGGGACATCCGGGCAAACAGCGTATGCGCCGTCGTTCGGGTGACGACAAATGGGTCCCTATTGCCAACCAGCCCGATATCGCCCCTCAGGACGGTCTTGACGTAGTCAGCACCCTCGATATTGAAATACAGGGCGCGGCTGAAGAGGCACTCAGAAAACAACTGGCACAGAACGAGACTTTTGAGGGAGCCACGGCAGTAGTCATGGAGGTACAGACCGGAGCCATCCGCGCCATTGTAAACATGAAACGCATGCCGGACGGCTCGTATGACGAAACGTTCAATTATGCGATAAGCGAATCGACCAACCCGGGATCGACCTTTAAAGTGGCCACACTCATTTCACTGCTGGAAGACGGATACGTAAAACTCTCTGACAGTGTGCAGACAGGTAGCAACGGATGGCGGTATTATGGAAAAACATTTACCGAATCGAGCGGATCACTGGGAACTATTTCGGTGCAGCAGGCCTTGGAAAAATCTTCCAATGTGGCCTTCGCCAAAATGGCCGTAGAGCATTACGGAACACAGGAAAAGCAGTATATCAACCGGTTATATAACATGAAACTGAATGAAAGGCTGAATATTGAACTTCTGGGTGAGGGCAGTGCATACATTCCTTTCCCGGGAGAAGCCGGCTGGTCCAAACTTTCCCTTCCCATGATCGCCATGGGATATGAAATGAAGCTGACGCCGCTCCATATTCTTACTTTTTACAATGCAATAGCCAATAACGGCAAAATAGTCACGCCCTATTTCATTGAAGGGTTCCTGCAACACGGGCAGGTGGTAAGGCAATTTACACACGCCCCGTTAAGCAGTGCCATATGTACTCCTACCACTTTACAGTATGTGCACCAGGCATTGCGCGGCGTGGTAGAAAACGGCACAGCCAAAAGGATCAATGACCCCCGTTATGCCATATCGGGCAAAACAGGCACCGCACAGATTGCTTACGACGGAGGATATGTACATAACGGTTATCGCAAGCATCAGGCTTCGTTCGTTGGTTTTTTCCCTTCGCAGGCACCCAGGTTCAGCATGATAGTAATTCTTTATTCAAGTCCCACCAGAGGCAATTTTTACGGTGCCTCATGGGCAGCTCCCGTATTTAAGGAGATCGCAGACCATATCTACGTAACACATCCATTTTGGAACGAACCCCTTGAAGCACCACAAAAACCCAGATAAGCACTATGCAACTCACCCAACTGATCAAAAACTTACCTTACAAAGCCATCACCGGATCGCCTTCCTGTGATATCTCGGAAATATGCTTTGATTCCAGAAAAGTTACGGCGGGTTGCCTGTTTGTTGCCCTGCCGGGAACACAAACAGACGGACACCGTTTCATACGGCAGGCGGCACAACAGGGCGCCGCCGCCGTGGTGTTCCAGGAAGGGTTGGCAACTGCCGGAGAATACCTGGGCGGGAATCCTGCCAATCCTGTTTTCATAGAAGTCGAAGACAGCCATAGAGCCCTTGGGTGCCTGGCCGGAAATTTTTACGGTCATCCTTCTTCCAGATTACAACTGGTGGGCATAACCGGTACCAACGGAAAAACCACCACCGTCACCCTGCTTTTCCGGCTATTCCGTGCGCTGGGGTATTCCTGCGGGCTGCTCTCAACCATTGCCAATTATATTGACGACAACGAACTGGAGACAACGCACACCACACCCGATGCGCTCACCATAAACAGACTGCTTTCTCAAATGTGCGACAGCGGTTGTACCTATTGCTTTATGGAAGTAAGCTCTCACGCCATAGCACAGGGACGTATCGGTTCTCTGAATTTTGCCGGAGGCATTTTTTCCAACCTGACCCATGACCATCTGGACTATCATAAAACATTTGCGGAATACCTTCGGGCCAAAAAGAAATTTTTTGATGATCTGTCTTCAGACGCATTTGCCCTGGTGAATTCAGACGATAAGAACGGGCCGGTAATGCTCCAAAACACCAATGCCCGTAAAGTAACATATGCCTGTAAGCGTATGGCAGATTATAATGCCCGTATACTGGAACACAGCGTAGACGGCATGCTGTTGCTCATAGACGGGGCCGAGATGTGGAGTCCTTTCATTGGGGCTCATAACGCTTATAATTTGCTGGCGGTTTACTCCTGTGCACGACTCCTGGGAGCAGACAGGGAAGAATGCCTGAAGGCACTCAGTTCCCTTGGGACAGTGAGGGGAAGGATGGAGTACGTACGGGGGGGCAACGACCTTACTGCCGTGGTGGATTATTCCCACACACCCGACGCACTTGAGAATGCACTTAAAACACTCAGAGAAATTCTTAACCCGGGGCAGGAGCTATTATGTGTAGTAGGATGCGGCGGAAACCGGGACAGGACCAAACGGCCCGAAATGGCACGCATTGCAGACCAATATGCCCACCTGTGCGTGTTTACCTCAGATAATCCAAGATTCGAAGACCCCGATGAGATCATCCGCGAAATGATGAGCGGATTAACCCCGGAACAACAAAAAAAACATTTGTGCATTACCAATCGGGCCGAGGCCATAAAAACAGCCATCAAACTAGCCAGGCCGGGATCAGTAATACTGGTGGCAGGCAAAGGTCATGAGACCTACCAGGACGTTAAAGGCGTCAAAAGTCATTTTGACGATAAAGAGATCATTACCGAACTGCTTAAATAAGAAAAACCGACCATGTTATACCATCTGTTCGAATACCTGAAAGAATTTGTTGATTTCCCCGGAATAGGACTGTTCCGGTATATTTCCGTAAGATCTGTCGCTTCGGTTGTGATAGCCCTGCTGGTTACCATCACCATGGGAAAATTCATTATTGCCAAACTGAAAAAGCACCAGGTCACGGACCACAATATCAAGATTGGCGATACGGCTAACGGCAAATCGGGAACCCCCACCATGGGAGGGATAATCATCATTGTTGCACTCCTCATTCCCGTGCTGCTGTTGTGCAACCTGACCAACATTTATGTCCAGCTTCTGATCGTATCTACTTTATGGCTCGCTTTCATTGGGCTGCTGGACGATCTGCTCAAGTTGCGGAGAAAGGCGGGAAAAGGCAACAACAAATTTGTCAGGCTGCTGGGAAAGTTCCAGAGAAAGGATAAAGACGGTATGAAGGGCCAGTTGAAAATAATCGGACAAGTGGGACTGGGTCTTATAGTGGGACTTTCACTCTATTTCAGCGACGAAGCCGTTATCTGCGAAATTATGCCGGGTCCTGCGGAGGATGCCAGGACAGAAATCGTAGACAACCGCCCGCATTATGTAAAGCACGTAAAAAGCACTAAAACGACAATACCTTTTCTGAAAGACAATCTGTTTGACTATTCATGGCTTTCTCCTGTAAAAGGTGAAACCGGAGCAAAAATCGGCTGGGTTATCTATATCCTGGTAGCTATCTTCATTGTGACTTTCGTTTCTAACGGAACCAATCTGACGGATGGCAGGGACGGTCTGGCTACCGGAACGGTGGCCATCGTGGGCGTCACGCTGGGTGTTCTGGCCTATCTTTCAGGACATATTGTTTACGCTAAATATCTTAATATCATGTACATACCGAACTCGGGAGAGATGGTTGTATTCATGTCGGGATTCATTGGGGCCCTGATTGGATTCCTATGGTACAACACCTACCCGGCACAGGTATTTATGGGCGACGTGGGCAGTCTGACACTGGGTGGTATTATAGCCGTTTTTGCACTCATCATAAGGGTAGAGCTGTTACTGCTCATCCTGTGCGGCATATTTCTGGCCGAAAGCGCATCGGTAATTATTCAGCGTTTCTGGTACCGCCGCACACGTATCAGGGCTACAAAAGCACTTAAAAAAGAAGGCAGGTATCATAAAGGAGATGTCGTGGCGGGAGAAAGGGTATTCGTTCGCGCCCCGTTACACGATCATTTTATTTATAACCGGGCGGACGTTCCGGGAAAAATCCTGCTTAAAAAACCCAAGGACCCCACCGCCGAACCCAAAGTGGTAGTCCGTTTCTGGATCATCAGTATCCTGCTGGCTGTATTAACCATTATAACACTTAAAATCAGATAACACAATATGAACGACCGACTGGTTATATTAGGTGGAGGCGAAAGCGGAGTAGGTGCCGCCGTCCTGGCTCAAAAGAAGGGCTATAACGTATTTCTTTCGGACTCGGGCACTCTGCAGCCGGGGGCACGCTCCCTGCTGGAACAATACGGTATTGCCTATGAAGAAGGACAGCATTCGCTCCCTTTGATCATGAGCGCTTCCCAGGTTGTCAAAAGTCCCGGTATTCCGGACCATATTCCAATGATCGAAGACCTGAACAGAAAGGGGATACCGGTCATCTCCGAAATTGAGTTCGCCGCCAGATATACCAATGCCCGGAAGATATGTATAACAGGCAGCAACGGCAAAACTACCACCACATCTCTGATTTATTACCTGTTGAAAAATGCGGGACTGAATGTGGGACTGGCCGGTAATGTGGGGCAAAGTTTTGCCTACCAGGTAGCCACACAGGAATATGACATTTATGTTCTGGAACTAAGCAGTTTCCAGCTCGACGGCATGTACGACTTCAGGGCAGACATAGCCATACTGCTGAATATCACACCGGACCACCTGGACAGATATCACCACGACCTCCAGGAATATATCAAAGCCAAATTCCGGATCACACAGAACATGAGGGACGAGGATTGCTTCATTTTTTGTAAAGACGATGAAATCACCGTGGATCACCTGAACAAGATTGTTTTGAAAGCCAAAACACTGCCCATTACCCAACAAACAGTTATACCTCAGGGCGCCTATTCCGACGGGGAACAGATGCACGTAAAATACGGCGAAGATGAGTTTACAATGTTCATCAACGAACTGGCCTTACAGGGAAAACACAATGTATACAACTCCATGGCGGCCGCTTTATCTGCCAAAATAATGAATATCAGCAACCCGGTTATCAAAGAAAGCCTGGGTTCATTCAAAAACATTCCACACCGGCTGGAAAAGGTGGCCAAAGTACGCGGTGTATTATATATTAACGATTCCAAAGCTACGAATGTAAATTCGGTCTGGTATGCGCTGGACAGCATGGACACACCTGTTGTCTGGATTGTCGGAGGAACAGACAAAGGAAACGATTATGAATGCTTGTTCGACCTGGTACGAAATAAGGTTAAAGCACTTATTTGCCTGGGGGTGAACAATGCAAAACTGCACCGTGATTTTGCAGATAAAGTGCCGGTTATTTACGACGTACATTCTGCGGAAGAAGCCGTAAACAAAGCCTATGAACTGGCTGTCCCGGGCGATACCGTACTGCTCTCTCCCGCCTGTGCCAGTTTTGACCTTTTTAAAAATTACGAAGATCGCGGCAATCAATTTAAAGAAGCGGTAAGAAAACTATAATGCCAAAGAAAGAGAACATAACAGAAAACCGCCGTTTTTCCGTCAGGCTGAAAGGAGACAAATCCCTTTGGGCGCTTGTGATTGTCTTTTCTCTCCTGTCGCTGGTTTTTGTATACTCTTCATCGAGCCGGATAGCCGTTATGGAGAACACTACCACATTCTCCATTATGATTAA
>ERZ1645192.4734-NODE-4734-length-10718-cov-7.459158_pt1 | contig 10718 bp, 4 predicted proteins | sample MGYA00575354_ERZ1645192 | MGnify/ENA primary metagenome ERZ1645192 (study PRJEB40844, sample SAMN11349763) | freshwater sediment metagenome | isolation source: river sediment | host: Sediment | place: India: Faizupur Khadar , New Delhi | collected 2017-02-21 ...
GGACTTTGTTTTGCCGCAGAGATGACTTCCGATCCAATAGAGCAATTAAATAGCATTGAAAATGTAACGGCCAAAATCAATCAGATAAATGACCGGTTAACGACCCTGGGTGCGGTAAAATCGGACCAGGTGGCCCAGGAGTTTGGCGTAAGCACAGAGGATTTTGATAAAAGGCTGACAGATCTGCGTATGCTCAGATCAGCCCATGAGCGGCTGCTTTATTCGATTAAAGCCCTTGATACGTCAAAAAATGATATCTTGTCCGTAAAAGAACGGTACGAAAATTATAAAACCCGAGGCATGATTACAAAAGCGCCTTATACATTGACGTTTCTTGATACCATTCAAGAAGAATTGTCAAACGTTGAAAGGCGTCAGCTAAATATTGACTTAACCGCGGAAGTGCTCAACCGTGAACTTCTTGCCGACAATGAACGGCTTCAATCCCTTGAAAAGAAAAAAAGAAGAATCGATGAAACCGTATCCGCCAAAGATGCAAAAAGCCAAACCACACAGAGATGGCACAGCGAAACGATCGACATTCAACTTCGTGAAATTCAGATCATTATCCAGACAAAAGAGAACGAACTCAAACGATATGAAACCGAAAAGAAATTGGCCGCCCTACACCTTGCACTTTTAAAAGAGCAGACCGGCGTCATCAAAGCAAATCTTGCCTTCGATCCTCAAGATTTAAACAACCAGTTGGATAGTGTCAAAGAGAAGCGGACTGAGCTTGGAAAAGAAACCGAGCGCCTGCGGTCTGAACAGGAAATCGTTGAAAGAAAATGGACGAGCAATCAGTCACGTTGCGCAAGTTGACTGTGGCTTTTGTCATCCTCCTGCTGGGTATGGCGGCAGCAAAATACTCTCTTTCCATTATCCACACCAGATTTGCTGCTTAAATCACAATTCAAAGAGACAACGGCTTCAGCAGTTCACAAACTCATGTCTTATACCGCCTATCTTCTGGTGTTTTTGTTCGCCCTGCGAATGGTAAACATTCCCTTGACCGCATTCGCTTTTCTGGGCGGCGCAATAGCAATCGGTATGGGCTTTGGTGCCCAGAACCTGATCAACAACTTTATTTCCGGATTTATGATTATAGGTGAACGGCGCGAAATTGAAAGCAATGTGCGGTTTAAAATAGATCAGCTATTTTCAGAAGCAGGTCTTGTCATTGCCTTTCCCCAAAGAGATGTCCATTTGGACACCTTGAAACCGCTGCAGATAAACATCGAACACGGCCCAAAAAACTAAAAAAACAACATCATCAACAAGCTATCTTGATTACAGGCATCGGGTGTGCTATTAGACTCCAGCCATGAAAATTGTACCCCGGCGCTGCGGACGTCGTAACGTTGGGGAGTAGCGTCAGTATATACGATAACACCTTGCACAGTATCCGCCAGGGACAATACACCACTATGACATCGCAACTTGATTTAGTTAGGGCTATTCATAATATCAGCCGGCCGCAACTGCTTATAAAAAGTTTTGACGGGATACATATCAGCCGGCCATCACAAAGCAATATGGCCTCGCTGTCAGAGCAGATCTATGTGCCGGCCATACGCCCGGAAAACCTTGGGGATTCGGAATTTAAGCGGCGTCATAGTTTAAAATATGCCTATGTGGCCGGTGCCATGGCCAACGGCATCGCGTCCACAGCACTTGTGAAGACCATGGGCGAAAACGGGATGCTCGGCTTTTTTGGTGCCGGCGGATTAAGCCTTGAACAAATAGAAACCGCCATTCTTGAACTCAAGACCGGTCTTGGGGACAAACCCTTTGGATTCAATCTGATCCACAGTCTGGCAGACCCGGACCATGAAATGGCAACGGTAAAACGCTATCTTGACCATGGGGTCACTCTGATATCTGCAGCAGCCTTCCTGCGTATCACCCTGCCTTTAGTATATTATCGTGTCAAAGGCATCCATCGAAACAACCAAGGTGACATTGTCACCCCAAACCGCGTTATTGCAAAAGTGTCACGCATTGAAGTGGCCCGGCAGTTTTTCGCACCACCACCGGAAAAGCTGCTTGAGCAGTTGGTTGACCGGCAGATGATCACTTCAGATGAAGCAATGCTTGCCGCTCACATCCCCATGGCCCAGGACCTCACCGCCGAGGCTGATTCGGGCGGACACACAGATAACCGCCCTGCCCTGACGCTTTTACCAACGTTCATTGCCCTAAAGAACGAAGCCATGGCAACATATAATTTTCAAAGCCCGCTATGTGTCGGGCTTGGCGGCGGCATTGCCACGCCGGAATCCGCCTCTGCCGCTTTCAGCATGGGTGCCGCATATATCCTTACCGGCTCCATTAACCAGGCATGTGTGGAGGCCGGTATCTGTGAAGAGGTTAAAAAACTGCTCAGCCAGGCCGAACAGGCGGACGTTGCCATGGCTCCTTCCGCAGACATGTTTGAAATCGGCGCACGGGTTCAGGTGCTTAAACGCGGGACGTTGTTTCCTGTACGGGCGGAAAAACTGTATCAATTTTACAAAAACTATGCCTGTTTTGCTGACCTTCCCCCGGCTGCCCAAAAGGAGATTGAGGATAAATTCCTATTAACTTCGTTTGATGCAGCATGGCAGTCCACCCGGGATTTTTTCCTGTCACGGGGACAACAGCAGGAGGTGGATCGAGCAGAGCGGGATCCGGCCCACAAAATGGCCCTGGTTTTCAGATCCTATCTTGGTCAGTCTTCCAGGTGGGCAATCCAGGGTAATCCCCAGCGTAAGATGGACTACCAGATCTGGTGCGGCCCTGCCATGGGTGCATTCAACCAATGGGCCAAAGGCAGCTTCCTTGAACCCCATACCAACCGGTTTGCAGCAGAGATCGCCATGAATCTGCTCACCGGGGCCTGTGTTGTCACCAGGGCCGCATTTGCAAGGGCCCAGGGCATTGAACTGCCCCCCGGTGCAGGACTTTTTTCTCCCATGCCCTTCGATGAAATATTAAAGCTGATTTCGTCATAACCTATGTAAAACTTTTGTCAATATCCTTGCTGGTGGATGCTCCGAGCCTCTTTGCCATATATATAGGTTCCAGATAGGTTCCAGAAAACATATTTTAAACCAGCAACAATAATTATTTTTCATATATGACACCCAAAGCCGCAACAGAAACACAGACACCTTGCACACCCAAAACGCCCATTGCCATCATCGGCATGGGCTGTATTTTTCCTGAATCCAGAAACCTGAAAGAATTCTGGAGGTTGGTGTTCAACGGCATTGATGCCATCACACAAGTTCCCCAGGACTCACACTGGCGTCTGAAAGATTATTTCAATGAAGACCCGGACTGCCCTGACCACACCTATTGCAGCAGGGGGGGGTTTTTACCGGACATTGCCTTTGATCCTTTAACCTACGGCATTCCCCCAAAAAACATCCAAGCCACGGACACGTCCCAGCTTCTGGGTCTGGAAGTGGTTCGCATGGCACTTGCCGATGCAGGCTACCCTGTGGGCCATGCCGATCTGAAAGAAAAACGGGTAAATGTAATCCTCGGAGTAACCGGCACCCAGGAACTGGTGATTCCCCTTGGCGCAAGACTTGGACATCCATTCTGGAAAAACGCCTTGGATGCAGCCGGCATCGCCCCGGATAAAAAGGAACGCGTATTAAAGCTGATCAGCGATTCCTATGTCAGCTGGCAGGAAAATTCATTTCCAGGCCTTCTGGGCAATGTGGTGGCCGGAAGAATCGCCAACCGTCTGGACCTGTCAGGCACCAACACGGTGTGTGATGCAGCATGTGCAAGCTCCTTTTCCGCCATTCATACGGCGATGATGGAACTTGAAACCGGACGGTGCGATATGTCCATCACCGGCGGTGTGGATACCCTCAACGACATTTTCATGCACATGTGCTTTTCCAAAACCGGGGTATTGTCTCGCACCAGTGATGCCAGGCCCTTTTCAGTAAACGCTGATGGCACGGTACTGGGTGAAGGTATCGGCCTGCTGGTACTCAAGCGGCTGACGGACGCCCAACGTGATCAGGACCGGATTTATGCGGTCATCAAAGGCATGGGTACGGCCAGTGACGGGCGCACCTCGGCCATATACGCCCCGGAGGCCAAAGGACAGATCAAGGCCCTGGAAAACGCCTATGGCAATGCAGGTATTTTACCCGAATCCGTGGGTCTGATTGAAGCCCACGGTACAGGCACAAGGGTGGGTGATAAGGTTGAATTTACTGCACTGAAAAAATTTTTCAAAGACAAAGCAGCCGGATCCACGGCCATAGGATCGGTGAAATCCATGATCGGCCACACCAAGGCCGCAGCCGGTGCCGCAGGCATGATCAAGGCAGCCCTGGCCCTGCACCACAAGATTCTCCCTCCCACACTCAAAGCCCAAACCCCTGACCCGGATCTGGATATACTGAACTCCCCCTTCTATCTCAACCAGACCTCCAGGCCATGGATCGGCGGCGGCGCAATGAATTCCTTGAGGTGTTCCGGTGTTTCCGCCTTTGGATTCGGCGGATCAAACTTCCATGCCGTGCTTGAAGAGTATACGCCTGAAAAGACCAATATCTCCTGGGACGGCACTGTGCAGATCCTGGCGCTTTCCGGAAAGAGCAAAAAAGAAATTATTAAAAAGCTCAACAGCATTTCTGAAGCCATACAAACATATGATAGTAGGGACAAATCCGCTTTTAACCAGGCCATTGCCTGGCAGGCAGCGCAATCCAGAAAAGCCTTTTCATCAAAACATGATGTGAGACTCTTAATTTTGCTCTCTGACCAGGATGATGTTTTTGAACGGATGACCCAGGCAAAAGGTGCGGTCAATGGCGAACAACCTGCCAAACCGCCTATATTCTTCGGGCAGGGGAAAGCATCAGGGAAGCTGGGATTTGTCTTCCCGGGCCAGGGAAGCCAATACACCGGAATGGCCGGTCAGATTATGTCTGTTTTTCCCGAAAGCCTTCAAATACTTGAGATGGCCCAGTCCTGTGTCACGAATACGGATGCGGAAGATGACAGCGTGCTCTCCGCCTATATCTATCCGCCGCCGGAATATGCCATGGATAAAAAATCCGCCGAGGCAGCCCTGCGTCAGACCCGCATCGCCCAGCCCGCCATTGGTGCGGTCTCTTTATCCATGCTGAAAATTCTCTCCCGGTTCAAGGTAATACCCCAGATGACCTGCGGCCACAGTTACGGAGAATTGTGCGCATTATATGCCGCCGGCTGGATTGATGACAAGACGTGTCTTGAACTTTCGGCTGCCCGGGGCAACTTCATGGCCAAGGCCGGTCAAAGAGCCGGTGATCCAGGCAGCATGCTCGCAATCCAGGCCCCCATTGAAAAGATCGAAGCCCTCATTAAAGAAGAAAAACTGGATCTTGTCCTGGCCAATAAGAACAGCCCGGTTCAGGGCGTGTTATCCGGGGAGACCCAACAGATCCTCAAAGCTGAAAAAATATGCAAAAGCCACAACATGCGGGCCGTCAAACTGCCTGTGGCCGCAGCGTTTCACAGCCACCTGGTGTCAGATGCCGCAACGCCGTTCAATAAGTTGACACGGAAAGCAACCATCACGCCGACACAAATTAACGTATTATCCAATACAACCGGCTCGCCCTATCCTGAAGACTCAGCCCAGGCCCAGGATCTTTTAGGCCGGCAGTTGATGCACCCGGTCGATTTCATTGGTGACATCAAACAGATGCATGAGCGAGGCGTTGACACCTTTGTGGAGATTGGGCCCAAGTCTGTTCTGTGCGGCTTGATTCAATCCATTTTAAAAGACCGGGATGTACAGACCATTGCCTTAGATAAATCAGCTGGAAAATCAGCCGGAAGAAATTCGGGCATCCAGGATCTGGGGACGGGATTATGCACCCTTGCCGCCTTAGGTCACCCTGTGGATCTTTCCGCCTGGGAGGAAGATGCGGCACCGCCTGAGTCTAAAAAACTTGTTATTATGCTCAACGGAGCCAATGCAAAGCCCCCGTTACCTGAAATACCTCCGACGAAAGGTATTCAGACTGAACAGGCACCTGTTCATGCCCATAGCCGGCCATTACAAGCCCGGGCAGCGCAAGATTACAAAAACGAAAACATTGGACTGGATTCATCTGTTAATACAACGGTTTCAACCCAACAGAGATCCACCACACAAGGAAATACCATGACATCTTTTCCACACCCTGAATTTAACGAGACCCAACCCCAAACAACGTCAAATTCAATCCAACATGTGACTGCAAACCAGATTCCGGCGAACCCGGATATCCTTGTCCAGGGGCTCAATGCCATGCAGCAGCTCCAGGCCCAGACCGCCCGTGCCCATGAAAAGTTTTTGGAGACCCAGGCCCAGGCCGGCAAGGCCTTAGCCGCACTGATGTCACAAACCCGTGGACAGGTGTTCACCCCGGCTGCCCCCGCAATTCAACCGCCGGCCCCAGCCCCGGCACAGGCCCTGCCATACCGGCAGCCCCAGATCTCTGAGCCGGCTGCATTACCATCAATTCAGAAAACAACATCAAAGCCCGACGCTTCTCAGGTCCGCCCCCCCCAGCCATCAGCAGCACCGGTGACGCCTGAACCCACGGCGGCTGCCGCTGCTCCGGAGGTTAAAAACATCCTGTTTGAAATTGTCAGCCGTTTAACAGGGTTTCCGGTGGAGATGCTGGAACCTGAAATGGATATTGAATCGGACCTCGGCGTTGACTCCATTAAAAAGGTGGAGATCATTTCGGAACTTGAAAAAGCATTTCCCGACAAAGAGGATCTATCCGCCCAACGCCTGGGTTCAGTCAAAACCCTTGGAGATATCTGTACGGCTGTTGAAACAGATCAGGGAAAGACCACTGTGCCCGAGCAAGCAACCGCGCCCACGCGCAATGCGCAAAACAAGTCGAAAAACAACCAGCCGGCCCAAGATACCCTTGGCATTCTGGTCAACATCATCAGTGAATTAACAGGGTTCCCCAAAGAGATGCTCGAACCCGGAATGAATCTTGAATCGGATCTTGGCATTGACTCCATAAAACGGGTTGAGATTTTGTCGCGACTCGAACAGGAGAAGCCCGACTCCAGGGCATTGTCGCCGGATGATATGGGCAGCTTAAAAACCATAGCCGACATCATAAATTACTTAACACCTGAACAAACAACGGTTTCCAAAGAAACCGCTAAAAAAAAACTTCGCATGACCCCATAAGTGACCCAAGCCAGGCGGGAAAGGCTGAAAAAACAAAAATAAAGGCGCTTGGCAGACAAGAAGTCGTACTTACAGCCTTCCCCACCCATCAGGTCCGCTTCTATAATGGGTCAAGAATTCACATACCTGCCGGTAAAACCATTTACCTGACAAGGGATAGTGCAGGCATTGCCACGGCATTTGAAAAGGCGTTTAAAAAACTTAATATAGCCGCACGGATTATTGATGCCACCCCGCAGAACATTCCGGATCTGCCCGATGCGGCAGGGCTTGTCCTTATACCGGACACCTTTTGCCAACCCGGCGACGATGCTGTGGCAAGTCAGTTTCTTTTGACGGCTTTCAGCCTGGCCTCAAAAAACGGCCCCCACCTGACAGCAAGCGCCAAGGCAGGCGGCAGCTTCATGACCTGTATCAGCTTTCTTGGCGGCGGCTTTGGGTTTAAAAATTTTAAAACACAAATCAGCCCTGTTTACGGTGGCATGGCAGGCCTTGCCAAAACAGCCGCCCTTGAATGGAAATCGGTCCTTTGCCGGGCCCTTGACCTGCCATTTGATAAAAAAGCCATAAAAGAAAACGCCGAAGCCGCCGCAGGGTTGATGCTGACCCGGGGGGCCGTGGAAATGGGGCTTGACGGCGAGCAATGTTACATTCCAGAACTTGTCTCAAAACCTGTCAGGGAACCTTTGGAAATTTGCCTGGACAAATCCGATGTTGTTGTAATTTCCGGCGGTGCCAGGGGCGTTACCGCAGCGTGTGCCATTGCCCTTGCCGGGCAGTGTCAATCGAAAATAGCGCTTTTCGGCAGATCTGAACCTCCCTTTGACGAACCGGCATGGCTTAAAGGCATGGATACACCCGCCCAAATGAAAAAAGCCATTTTTGCCAATGCCTTTGAAAAAGAAAAGCCAACACCTGCCCGGGTGGAGGCGGAATATCGCCATTTTGCCTCAAACCGCGACATTAAAGCCAATCTGGAACGTATACAAAAATGGGGCAATGAGGTTGCCTACTACTGTGTGGACATCCGGGATAAAGCCCTTGTCAACGCGGCCATGGAGAAGGTGACCGAGCAGTTGGGTCCGGTGACCGCACTGATTCATGGGGCTGGTGTCCTTGAGGATAAATTGATCTGTGAAAAAACACCCGACCAATTTAAAAATGTGTTTGGCACCAAAATCAACGGGCTTTTTGCGCTTCTTTCATCAGTGGATCAAGATAAACTCAAGTACCTGGTTATGTTCTCATCGGTTGCGGCAAGATTCGGCAATACCGGCCAATGCGACTACGCCATGGCCAACGAAGTGCTCAATAAAATCGCCCAGGCCAAACAGATCACCCATCCCCATTGCAGGGCTTTGGCCATCAATTGGGGACCCTGGGACGGCGGCATGGTCACGGAGAGCCTGAAACGGGAATTTGAAAAACGTCAGATTGAACTGATTCCCATCCAGGCCGGCGCACAACAGATGGTCGCGGAAATGGGCAATGCCGACAGGTCCTGCGTTGAGGTCGTTGTCGGGGGCACGATATCTTCGGACGTGCCGGAACGATCTTGCGCAATGAATAAGGTTCTGTCCCAGACCTTCAGCAGCCGGGACAGTTGTATCATTGAAGACCATAAAATTGATAATGCACCGGTTGTTCCTCTGGCCTTAATGGTGGATCTGCTGGCCTGCGGAGCCGAGAGAAACAATCCAGGTCTGCAATGTGCCGGAATGGAAAAGGTGCGTCTGCTCAAAGGGATTGTGCCCGCCAATGACAAAACAGAGGTCCAGGTGGAGATTGGAAAATGTGTCTCCATTGATCATCAGCTCTTTACACCCGCTCGTATTACCTCTTTGGGTAAAAACGGATTAACAATCCAGCACGCCGGGGCCCAGGTGTTATTGGCAGAGAAGCTGCCCCAACCACCGGTTTTATCAAAATCAGCAGCCATGGATCTTGCCCCCTGGAACATCACTATGGACCAGGCCTATGAAACCATTCTTTTCCATGAAGGCGCCCTGCAATGCATTACCGAAATTTGCGGAGTGTCGTCCAAGGCAATTGAGGTGATGACAACCACAGCACCTGACATCAGCGAATGGTATAAAACACCCCATGCAAAACAATGGACCATGGACCCGATGGTTTTGGATGCGGCCTTCCAGGCGGCTATTTTGTGGACCTTCCATAATTGCGGACAAGTCTGCCTGCCTGCAAGCTTTGCCGATTTGCGGCTTTTTGACGCTTTTCCCAAACAAAGCGGACAGAAGGTTCGGATAGTCTTTACGGTAAACCACCAAGGTCAGCATAAAATCAAAGGATATTTTACATTCCTTGATGAAAACAAAACGGTTATTGCAAGCATGATGGGATTTGAAGCCATCATGGACCCAGGGTTGCTTGATAAATTCAAATCCAGACCCCTGTTTGACCGGGATAAAATTTTAGCTTTTGCCCAGGGCAATCCATCCGAGGCATTTGGAGAACCCTATAAAATTTTTGACAAAACGCGTGAAATTGCAAGACTGCCAAGACCACCCTACTTTTTTATGGACGCGGTGACAAAAGCAGACCACCCGGCCTGGCAGACCGCACCCGGCGGGTGGATAGAAACCACCTACAAAATTGATAAAGACGCATGGTATTTCGCAGCCAACCATAGCGATACCATGCCTTTTTGCATTCTTCTTGAAGTGGCCCTTCAACCCTGTGGCTGGCTTGCGGCCTATGGCGGTGCAGCCCTGATCAGTGAAGAACGTCTGCATTTCAGAAACCTTGGGGGAAAAGCCAAACGGATCAAAAATCTGACCCGGATCTCCGGATTGGTAAAAATCCGTGTCAGAATGACCGACGTTTCCAAGGCCGGCGGCATGATCATCCAAAACTTTGATATGGATGTGCAAAACAAGGGAGAATCTGTTTACACAGGCACCACCAATTTTGGATTTTTTACGGCTGATGCGTTATCCAAACAGGTGGGAATCAGGGACCCCCGGGCGCTATTGCCCCTTGAAAACAATACCCAACAGCCTGAAACAATATTTGAAGATCATGCACCCTTGACCCCGGAAGATCAAAATATCGGTCCCAATACGGGGATGCCGGCAAAAGCCTTACGAATGATAGACAAAATTACCTTTCTTGATTTCAAAGCAGGCTTGCACGGCCAGGGGCTGATTCAAGGTGAAAAACAAGTGGACCCTGATGAGTGGTTCTTCCACGCCCATTTTTATCAGGATCCGGTCTGCCCGGGGTCGCTAGGCATAGAATCATTCATCCAGCTGATCAGATTTTTCATGATCAAAAAATTCGATCTTGCCCCGGAGAAGTTTGCCCCTGCCATTGATGAAGGAGATGAACATGAATGGACATACCGGGGACAGATCATCCGCTCGAATTCAAACATTGTTGTCCAGGCCCACATAAGCGCATGCACCATGGATGAAACAGGTTGCCGGGCAACGGCTGACGGTACCCTAAGTGTGGACGGGATATGCATATATGAAATGAAAAATTTCTGTTTCTCTTT
>ERZ1645192.4738-NODE-4738-length-10715-cov-8.080863_pt1 | contig 10715 bp, 10 predicted proteins | sample MGYA00575354_ERZ1645192 | MGnify/ENA primary metagenome ERZ1645192 (study PRJEB40844, sample SAMN11349763) | freshwater sediment metagenome | isolation source: river sediment | host: Sediment | place: India: Faizupur Khadar , New Delhi | collected 2017-02-21 ...
TTCTTCCGTCGATCACCACGTTCCCAAACGGGGTCGGGTGCTCGCAATGACGAGAGCCCGATTATGACACCGTCTCCTCGCGAGAGGGCATTCACGTTCCGAGATCAGGCATTATCACGAAAAGAAAAACGCGCACCGCAGGGTCGGGCGCCTCAACGGCGCGAACTCCGCCGTGTGCGGGCAGGTTCGAGAAGGTCTTGCCGGGCGGCCGGTTCCGGAAAGCGGCCGAAAGGGAAAACGGAATGGACAATCAGGGAGAAGAACCACCAAGAAGGAGGGAAAGACAATGAGTACGATTCATTCACGTCACCGGAATCCGTTCCTGTCGAAATGGTGCTCGAACCGCGGGCAGGGCAACATGTCCGCCCTGATCGTCGTGGTGTGCATCGTCATCCTGGTCGTTTTGCAGGTGCGGTACTGCGCGCCCACGCCGCCGCCCGCAGCCGTGAAGCCGCCGGAAAAGGCCGTTTCCGACGCGGCCAAGGCCATCATGGACAGACTCGGGAAATTCCTGGCCGTCAAGCTGCCGAGCGGGGTCGAGCTCAACGTTCCCGAGCTCGGCGTCGAGAGAAAACTGATCGCCTTCATCGAGGACAAGAGCAAGCCCGTCGACAGGGAGACCTGGTTTTCCTTCGACCGGCTGGACTTCGAAACGGGGAGTGCGACGCTGAAACCGACGTCGGCGGAACAGTTGAAGAACATCGCGGAGATCATGAAGGCCTACCCGAAGGCTGCCTTGAAGATCGGGGGCTACACGGACAATGTGGGCAACGCGGACGCCAACCTCAAGCTCTCCCAAAAGCGGGCGGAAAACACCATGCAGGAGCTCGTCAAATTGGGCGTCGACGCGAAGAGGCTGGAGGCCCAGGGGTATGGGGAGAAGCATCCGGTTGCCGACAATGCGACGGAGGAAGGCAGGCAGAAGAACCGGAGAATCGACCTGAGAGTCACGAGGAAGTGATCCCATCGGCATCGTTCATGCCGCGGTGCACAAGCTGCCGGACGCGTCACCGGCGTTCGGCTGCCGGACGCGGCATCGGGTCGCAGGCGATTCACGTGCCTCGCACCCTGATGCCGGGGAAACAGAAAGGTGCCGGGGTGGGACAAACAGCCGGACGCGGGGCCCTCACTTCTGCCCCGCACGCTTCTTCAGCATCCAGTCGATGACCTCACCGGACTCCACCTGCTGCGCAGGCTGACCCGAAGGCTCCGGGCTAACCGTCGTCGCTCGGTCCGCGGCAGGAGCGCCTCCCGCATCCTCTGCCGGGGGAGTCCCCGCGGGGGTCGCCGATCCGCGACGAGGGCTTTTTGCAGCGGCCTGACGGGTTCTGGCCGTTTGCCGCACCTTCTTTTTCTCATCGCGGATTTCGGTTCCGCGGCTCGGGACTTGCCCGGCGGACACAACGGTCGCCTGCTGCCGTTGCAGCGGGGCTTGGCTCTGCGCCTTGACGGCCGGAACCGGAACGGCCTTTTCCGCTGGCGGGGCGGGCGGAGGGGTGACCGCCCGCTTGACGTCCGCGCTTGGCGAAACCGCCGGCTGCTTTGCTTTCAGCGCTATGGACGCAACGGCAATCAGGGCGATGAGCAGGCCCCCGAGGACCGCGTAGGCAATCCAGCTGCGATTCTGCCTGCGCACCTGACCGGCGGGAATTCCCGGCTCGTCCTCGTCATCCGTTTCGTCGGCCTTCCCCGCGCCGGCCTCTGCGGCCATATCGAACGAGAGGGTCCGCGAGGGGCCGGCAGGGGCCGATTTGTCCGCCGGCATCAACTTCAAGGCCTCTCTCACCGTGTCCTGCGGGACGAGATGCTCCCCCAGGTAGAACGCGCGGGACAGGGCGGCCTCGCAGGCCCTGTTGATCAGGCGCGGGACCCCCCGCGAGAACGTAAAGATCTCCTCGACCGCATCGGCCGTGAACAGCTCCCGCTCGTACTGGGTGACCCGGAGACGGTGCCGGATGTACTGTGCGGTTTCATCCCTCGACAACGGATCGAGCGTCAGTCTCGCCCCGGCGCTCTCGAAAAGCGCACGGTTGGCTTCGTCGTTCACCGGGTCGCGAAACCGGTTCTCGCCGAAGAAGACGAGCTGCAGCAGCCGCGTGCCGTCCTCCTCGAGCCTGGAGAGATTCGACAGCTCCTGCAGGCTGGAGCCGCTCAGCCGGTGGGCATCGTCAACGATCAGGACCGCCGGCCTCCCCGCTGCGCCGGTTCGGCGCAGAAATTCCGACAATCGTCCGGCAGGGGGTTTCCGGCCTTCCGGCTCGCCGCCGAGCCCGAAGGCGCGTTCGACAAGCTTCAGAAAGTCGATTCCCTTGTACTCCACGCAGGGAACCACAACGGCGAGGGCCCGGTCGCCGAGATCATCGAGGACGGCTTGGGCCAGCTGGGTCTTCCCCATCCCCGGGGAGCCCAGCACGACATGCACTCCCGCCTTGTCGAGGATCCCGCGTACCAGCCCGGCCACGATCTCCTTCCGCGCCCCCTCGAGCCAGAGGAATTTCGGGTCCGCGTCGGCCGTGAAGGGGTTCTCGCTCATCCTGAAATGGGCCGGATACATGACGGACCACAGCCTCGAAGGCTCGTGCCCGCGGCCTGCGTCTCTTCCCTTCCCCGCCCGGTCCTTCATGTGCAACGGCCCTCGCTATTCAGAAAACATCTTCTTGATGGCATCCAGGACGGGATTGACGACGCGGGGTTTCTCGGGCGCGCGGCGCTTGGCCGGCTGAACCACCTTCGTAACACAGTCGTACTGCTCCCATCCCTTCAACGGCGCGTTGAGATCGACGGTCTTCCACTTCGGGTGGCCGTTCGCCTTCAGCCAGTCGAGATTGTCGTGGACGATCTTGGCGACTTTGCCGACGTTCTCGCAGTTGGATCCCCGGAAGTCGTAGGAAATGAGGACGGCCTTTACGGCGACCGTGCTGACCGCCTGCTTCTGCCACCCGTAGGTATTCGCAGGAATCTGCGCGGCCGGGTAGAACTCGAGAATGCTCTTGTTCGTAATCGGCACCAGGGAAAGCTTGTCCTCCGCGGTCACGTCCTCCGAGAACAGCTTGACCGGGATGCCCGCGACGTAGAACAGGGCGTCGATGTCCCCTTTTTTCAACAGGGCCAGGGCATCGACGGGCCCCACCGCCAGCGTGTCGCGCGGCTTCACACCCGACGCCTCGAACAGGAGGCGCGAGGTGAGGTAGATGCCGCTGCCCTCCTCCCCGATGGCGACGATCTTGCCGCTCAGGTCGTCGAAGTCCTTGACGTCCGCATTGGCAAGCAGATGCACTTCCTCATTGTAGAACGGGAAAATCATCTTGGTTTTCGTTGCGATCCGCTGCAGGACGGGGTCGGTCTGGATCTTGGCGACAAACGCCAGGACATCGGACTGCACGATCCCCATCTGGGTGTCGGGGGCCTTGTAGACCGAGAAGACGTTCTGCACCGAGCCCTGGGAATCGTCCACCCGCAGCCGCACGCCCTGCTTCTTGACCAGCTCCGCCATGTTCAGCCCGAACTGATAGTAGGTGCCTTTCTTGCTCCCCGTGACCATGCCCATGTCCTGGGCGAACGCGGCACTGGCCGTAAAGATCAGCGCAACCGCAAGAAGGACCCCCTTGCACGTTCTCTTCATACCCTTTTCCTCCCTGACGCCGACATGTGCCCGTCTCGCCGCACCCGGCAGACGGGACCCGGTTGTTCTCCGCGCACCGGGCCGACACGGAGCGGCCCCTGCACGCGAAATCCACTCTTGATGAAAAGAAACGGGAAACAATCGTTGACTCTAAGACGCGGAATCCAGGCAGGCACACTGGAAATCCAGTTCCTTCACGCGCTAACGGACTAGACCGGAGACAGGGGATGGAAACGGACGACCGTTGCCACTCCATTTCTACTTGCGGCTATGCCCGTGGAATGTCAAGCGGAAAAATCGCCCCGCCCGCCGGGAAACGCGACAGAACGGCAGGCCGCCAGGCCCGACTTTCCGTTCTTGCCGTACCGCCGCTACTGCACGAGCCGCGGCGGGGTATAGGCGCCGTAGCACGGGCCCACGGGGCCGCTTTGCGGGATATACAGGAACGAGGTGAAGTAGCCCTCGACATAAGGTTTGTTCCCTTTTTTCGAGCCTGTAATGTGAAACCCGATAAATCCATGAACGGCCACCCTCGCGTGCGTATCGAAATCGGAGTCGAGGACGACCGGCAGCGCGACGTCAAGCTCGAACGGGACTTCGTTGTAGATCGTGTTCTTGGTGCCGGGCTGGATCCAGATGCTGTCGAGATTTGTAACCGTGTTGGGGTTCCCGTTCTGGATCAGATCCCGGATGAACGGAACATCGTTGGCGTCGACGTCGAAGGAAGTCCACTGCCCCGCGTCGTCTGCGGGATAGTGATAATCGGAACCGATTTTTATGGTTGCTGAACGGCTGCCGAATTCACTCGCTCGGTCGGCTACGGATTTTCTGATTGCAATGGGAAACAGGGCTCCCGAATAGGCGACACCCGGGCAGGCGGTCACCGCCGTTGCCGTAGCGCTCACGTCGGCGGTGCCGATCCCGAGGGCCCTGGCGAAAAAGAGATGCACGGGGCCGCTGTTGAGGCCTCCCGTTTTTCTCACCGTCACCTGGACGGCGGGCGCGTCCTGCGGCCCCTGCGTGCTGAGCGCGCTTTTCAGGGTCCCGGACGCAAGGTTCCAGTACCCCGTCTGCACCTCGTAATCGGTGAGCGTGTCACCGCCGGCCCTGTTGGCGGGGGCCTGCGGATAATCAGCTGCAGCCTCGGCCGAGCCCCACTCGGGCGGAACAACCGATATCACGGCACCCGTGACCGAGCGCGGATACAAACGGCCTGCCCCGGCCAGCGCCGAGGCGTCCGCCGCATTCTGAAGCTCGGTGCGCACCACGTAGAGGTATCCGACGTCGAGCGCCAGCGCCGCGATCCCCAGGAACACGATCATGAGAAACGCCACCAGAATAGCCGCTGCACCGGACTGCCGGCGATGCCCTGTCATGAAGGACTTCGGGTTGTATGATGATTTCTTCACGGGGTTACCCTCCTGCTCTTCTCTTCCTTCCTTTGAAAACACAGCCGATCCATTCTCTGTTTCACTCGCATTTCATCGTCGTTTGCGCGGTGATGGTGATGGTTCTCACGGCCAGGAACTTGTAGTTGTACGAAACGATCACATCCAAGTCCTGGCCGAAGCTTGCGCAGATTCCGCTCGGCACCGTCGTCACGGGATCCACCCTGGACCCGAAGGTGACGAGATGGTTCGCGGCGTAGTCATTCACCACGCCCGTGATGCCGGTAACGGACATTCTGGGAATCCGCTGCACAACGCCGGCACGGGCGCCCTCGCGGCTGGCATTGGTAATGACCTGTTTGTCGTAGATCAGCAGGCCGAAATCGACGATGCCGAAGAACAAGGCGATGAGGATCGGGAGAATGATCGCGAATTCAACGGCGGATGCTCCTTTCTGGTTTCTCCACACGGTCATGGGTTACCTCCCGGGTTCATGATGGATTTTCTGCTCCGCGATATGCGTTTCGCATACCCTGTATTCATGCTCGGACGTCCTTCCCGGCATCGAGCGTGCCATGCATGGGTCGCTCGAACTGTTCAATGAATCCAGCATGATACACGAGGATCCCCGAACAAGGGGCCCTGCAGCACACGGTGCCGGTCTGGACGGGCATGTCGGATTCGACCGGTGTATCGACGAGTTGGGCCGAGCGGCCAGTTCGGTACGGTCCATCGTGGACGGCGGCGTCAATGCGAAGGCACCCGCTTCGCTCAGCCCGGAGCAATGAAGTGCAGCTTCGTGAAGCAGGACTTCAGCTCCTCATCCTTTTTTGCGCACTCGGGGCACTCGTCCTCGTTGTCGAGCCTGAGGGAAAAGCGCCCGCACTCCTTGCAGTGCCATTTCATGGCGACACCTCCTCGAGCCCGAGGCGAATCTCACCCCGGGGCACCCGTCGAGAAGCGAGTCAGAGCCTGGCAGATCGGGGAGACGTCAATGGATGATAGAAGAGCCGGACGGCGAAGATACACGGGCCCATGCGATCCGGAACAGACAAGGGATCCCGGAATGAGTGGTTTGCTTCTTCTATGATCAATATACGTCTCGCCCCGGACCCTGGCTAAGGCCTGGGGCCATCCCTCGAAATCAGGGCGCCAGGAAGTAATTGTTGCAGGCGGCCTCGAGAGCCTGGCGGTCGAGCCGCGGCCTCTCCCGGCGATACTGGGCCGCCCAGAGAATCTGCTGAACGATGTCCCTCGGGTAGCACGCCCGGAGGGGTTCCTTTCGTTCCTGGCTGATGATTCGAATCAGCTCGTCGGCCAGGGCCGGTTCGTAATCCAGGTCGTGTTTCATGCACAGGCGCAGGAACACTTCGCGGAACTGGTCGGGATTCAGGGGATCGACCTTGATCTTCGTCTGGATGCGCCGCAGGAAGGCCTCGTCCACCAGGCGAGCGGGGTCGAGATTCGTGGCAAAGACGACCAGCATGTCGAAGGGGATCTCGATCTTCTTGCCGCCCGCCAGCGTCAGGAAGTCTACGCGGCGGTCCAGCGGCACGACCCAGCGGTTGAGCAGCTCTTCGGGGCTCACGCGCTGGCGGCCGAAGTCATCGATGATCAGGATGCCGTTGTTGGCCTTCATCTGCACCGGCCCCGAGTAGAAGCGGGTGGCGGCGTTGAACTGCAGGTCGAGCATCTCGATCGTCAGCTCGCCTCCCGCCATCATCCGCGGCCTCTGGCACTTCACCCAGCGGCCGTCCTGTTCGGGGTCCGCGTCCAGCTCGATGCGCTGGTGCAGGACAGGGTCGTAGACCGTGATGATCTGCCCGTCCACCTCCACGGCGTAGGGGACCCAGACGGGGTCCAGGTCGAAGAGGTGCGTGAGCGAAAGGGCGATCGTCGTCTTGCCCGTCCCGGTGGGCCCGTACAGGAAGATGCCCCGGCCGGACGTGGCCGCAACGCCGAGGCGGTCGAGGGTCTCGTCGTCGAGCACCCACTCCTGGAAGGCATAGCGCACATCCTCCGGCGTGACCCGGATGCCGCGCACGCTCTGGGCTTCGATGCGCTCGGTGTAGTCCTCGAGCGACACGGGCGCGGGGCCCACGTACTGGTTGTGGGCAAGCAGCTCGAGGGCCCGAGACTTCCCTCCGGAGGTTGCGACGATACGGTGCGTGCCGCCCGTCATGCCCGTGACCTGGCAGAGATGCTCCTTGCGCAGGCGCTGGAAGAGCTCCTCCGCAACCCGGTAGGACAATCCCATGTTTCGGGAAAGCTCCACGAGGGAGATCTCCCCCACGAGGTAGACCGTCTTGAGGGCCAGGTCCTCGAGCAGGTTCTTTCGGACGCCCGTTTCCTCGATAGACCGGGTGATGGCGATTTTTGCGGCTGTCATGGACAGGGGGCTCCTTTCCTCACTGGACCGTCGGGCGGGCCGTGATGGCCGATTCCGCCTTCTTGAGATTCTCCTGGGCCTTGGCGAAGTAGGTCGCCCGCATGCCGATGGCCTTCTCGAAGGCCGCCTTGGCCTTGTCGTACTTCCTGTCCGCCAGGTAGAGGCAGCCCATGTTGTTGTAGGCGGCCGCCTCGTCGCCCCCGTGCTTGAAGGCGAGCAGGGCATCGTCGTCGTGGCCCAGCTTGTAGAGAACGAGCGCGAGGTTGTTGTAGGCGCGGCGGTTGTTGACATCGAGCTGGATCGCCCGCGCGTAGGCTTCGGCGGCGCCCCTGTAGTCACTTTTCAGGTAGCGGGACATGCCCAGGTTGTTGTAGAGCAGGCTCGAATCCGGCTGCAGGCCGATCGCCTTCTCGTATTCCCCTACGGCCCTGTCGTGTTCCTTCTTCTGATCGTAGAGGTACCCCCGGAGCGCATGGGCCTGCCAGAGCTTCGGGTCGGCGGCCAGGGCGCTGTCGAAATCCGCCATCGCGGCATAGTAGTGGTTCTTCGCCAGGTGGACACGGCCCCTGCCCTCGAGGGCCAGGGCGTTTTTCGGGTTGCGGGAGAGGATGTCCTCGAACTCCTTGAGGGCCTCGTCGTTCATCCCCCGGCTGAGAAGAAGCATCCCCCTCTTGTACCGGGCGCTCTCGAGCTTCGGGTCCTTGGCGAGCGCCTTGTCGTACTGGACAAACGCCATGGAGGCGTTGTTCTGCCGCACGTAGTTGTCCCCCACCTGCTCGAGCGCCCGGGCATCCATGTCCGGCAGGTCTTTCAGGGGCGTCGAGTCGGCCCTGGCGGCCTCGGAATTCTTCTGCATCGTCATCATCCGCCGGTGCTCGTCCCGCACGGCCGTGTCTTTCGTCTCCGTGGAGGCGCAACCGCCCAGTACGACGGCGGCGATCAGCAACGCCAGGATTCCTGCAAACAACGTCCATCGCTTCGCGATCATTACTTATCCCCTTCTTTGAAGGCGTTTCGCCCGTCCGTCAGGTCCTTGCCGACGAGGACTTTCACCTGGACGCTGTCCCGGTCGAAGCCGCCGACCTTTTTCATCTGCGTGATGCCGGGAATGGCGTTCTTGACCCTCAGGGCCGTGAACTCCGCATCCCCCCGGTAGTAGACGCTCGCCTTGCCGTACTGGAAGTGGTCGGCGTTGGTCAGGCGGACGACGTTGAAGCCCTGCTTCTTCAGAAACGCACCGACGTCCTTGGCCATGTGCCGCACGCCGTTGCCGTTCGAGATCTCGATGCCGTCGCGGCCGAGGAGAGCCATGTCGCCCTTGCCGTCGAGCACGAGGGACCCGTCTTCGTTGATCGAGCGCCTCACGTCGGCCAGCAGGGTCGCCACCTCGGTCCCCTTGCGCGCCCCGCGCAGGTCCGGATCGAGGGAAAGCGCCCGGCTGTAGTGCTCGCGGGCCTCCTCGAAGCGCCCGTTTTTCAGCCGCATGTTGGCCGCCGTGAACTCCACGAGGGCCTGGTGCTTCGTGTTGCCGGGAACCTCTGCGGGCGCTGCCGTCCCGAGGGCGCTCCGGGCGAGGGCCAGGTTGTTCTGGATGCGGCTGATTTTCCCTCCCGAAAGCTCGGCAGCCTTCTCGAAGGCGTCCGCCGCCTCCTCGTAGCGCTCCTGCAAGAGCAGCGAGTAGCCCATGTTGTTGTACAGGTAGTCGAGGTCGGGCTGGATCATCAGGGCTGCCTGGAACTGCTCCAGGGCATGCTCGTGCTCGCCCATCTGGTCCAGCGACACGGCGATCCCGTTGTAGGCCCTGACGAAGCGGGGGTCGATCCGGATGGCCTTGTTGAACTCCTCGATCGCCTCGCGGTGGCGGCCCCGCCCCTGGTAGTAATCCCCGAGGAGGTAATGCGCGTCGGGGTTGCCCAGGGGCGCCCGGACCGAGCCCATGAAGTGGTCAAGCCCATCCCCCAGGGTGGCTCGACCGGGCGCCTGGGATTCCCAGGATTTCACGTAACCCGAAAAGTAGTTGATGAGACTGCAGCTGTTGACGGACATGAACAGCACGGCAATGGCTGCAATCAGGAGTATGCGCGAGGTTTTCTTCATGGTCTGCCTCCTAGCGCGAGATGATCGTCTGGTAGATCTGGATGGCCGCCGGCCCGACGATAACCACGATGATCGCCGGGAAAATGAACATGATCAGCGGGAACATGAGCTTCACGGGAAGCTTGGCGGCCAGCTCCTCCGCCCTGTGGTAGCGCTGGGTCCGCATGGCGTCGGAGTGCACCCGCAGGGCCTGGGCCACGCTCGTGCCGAAGCGGTCCGTCTGGATGAGCAGCGTGGCGAAGCTGCGGACCTCCTCCACGTCCGTGCGCGCCCCCAGGTTCCGCAGCGCGTCGGCGCGGGCCTTCCCCGCCCGCAGCTCCAGGTTCAGCAGGCGGAATTCATCGCTGAGCACGGGGCTGCTCAGGCGGATCTCCTCGGCCACGCGGTTGATCGCCGCGTCGATCCCCATGCCCGCCTCGACGCAGACGACGAGGAGGTCCAGGGCATCGGGGAATCCCTGGACGATCTTCTCCTTCCGCCAGCGGATGCGCATATCGAGGATCACCTCGGGCAGGTAGAACCCCAGCGCGGCCGCCACGAAGAGGATCAGCAGGATCTGGAACGGCACGAGCTTGTTGTTTGAAACCAGGACCCCGAAGAAGACCAGCGCGGGCAGCAGGGCGGCGAAGAGGACCCTGGCCCCCCAGAAGATCCCCGGTGCGCCGGGGTGGCGAATCCCCGCCGTGTGGAAGCGCTTCCGGAGATTCGAAAGATCGGCGCCCTTGTCACCGGGCTTGACCCAGTTGCCGGCGCGGGCAAAAGTACCCAGAAGCGAGTCCTTCAGGGTGTTTCCGGTCTTCGGCAGGGCCTCGCCGGCCGATCGCACAACACCGCCGGATTTCACCTTCTCCACGACTTCCTGGTGTTCGCGGCGGTATTTCATGAATGTGTATCCGGCAGCAAGCAAAAGCAGCGTCACAAAGAAAACCAGCACAGAGATGAGGATGGCCATGTCGAACATTGCGTGCCCCCTTTTCAAACCTTGATGGAAATCATGCGTTTCATGGCAACAATCCCGAGCCCCATCATGACGAGGGCCGCCCCGACCATGATCCGCCCGACGGGCTCACGGAAGAGGATCTCCAGGTAGCCCCGGTTGGCGACGTAGATGACGGTCGCCATGAAGAAGGGAAGAAGCGACAGGATCACCGCGGAGATCCGCGCCTCGCCCGTCAGGGCCTTCACCTTCCCGAAGAGCTTGAACCGCTCCCGGATCAGG
>ERZ1645192.4739-NODE-4739-length-10714-cov-14.803265_pt1 | contig 10714 bp, 8 predicted proteins | sample MGYA00575354_ERZ1645192 | MGnify/ENA primary metagenome ERZ1645192 (study PRJEB40844, sample SAMN11349763) | freshwater sediment metagenome | isolation source: river sediment | host: Sediment | place: India: Faizupur Khadar , New Delhi | collected 2017-02-21 ...
GGAATGCAGAAGCATCCATTACCAGCGGCAAAGGGTCTCGCAGTGACCGGAGAAAGGGGGCGCGGTAAACCGTCTTTGTGCCAGCAGGGAGATCGCCGCGCTGCGGCCAGCACCCTTTTGGGTATTGCAATAACGAGAGGGTCGTAATGCATGCATGCGCTGCTCACGATGTCGAATAATCATTCCCGCGGTGACGGGCATCAACCCGCGCGGGCTGCTAGAAAAGATCAGAAGCTTGCGACAAGACTGAAAAGACCCTCAACTCCGGCTATAATACTGACTATGTCGTCACAAACTTCTACCCCGTCGCGCATTGTGCTGCTCCCCAACCCGGAAATGCCCAAAGCCTTGCAGCTTGCCGGGCTTATTGGCGACCGCCTGTCCGACGCGGGTGCAGCCGTAAGTACATTCATTTCCCAGACCTCCCCGGTTGCTCCAAGCCCGGACCTGAGCGGCGTGGACCTGGTCATCGTTCTGGGTGGGGATGGCACGCTGCTGCGCGCCGGCCACCTCTGCGCGCCGCTCGGAATTCCGCTGCTGGGGGTGCAGGCCGGCAGGCTGGGCTTCCTCTCGGAGCTGACCGAATCCTCCTGGGAAGCGGCGCTCCCGCGCTTACTTGCCGGGGATTTTCATCTCGAACAGCGCATGATGCTTTTAGCCCAGCTCATCCAGGATGAGCGTGTCCGCGGCGAGTGGGACGTGATCAACGAAATTGTGATCGCGCGCGGACGCATCGTGCGCCCGATTGAGGTGCGCGTGGACTTGAACGAGGGCTACCTTACCTCGTATATCGCGGACGGACTGATTGTCGCTACTGCCACCGGTTCCACAGCCTACGCCCTGGCAGTCGGGGGCCCCATTTTACCGCCCGAGCTGCGCAATATGCTGCTCCTGCCGATTGCCCCGCACCTTTCGCTGGACCGCGCGGTTGTGCTGGCGGAAGGAGCTTCCGTGGTACTGCGCGCCCAGTGCGACCACGAGGCGGTCATCAGCGTGGACGGTACCGACCCTATCCGCCTTAACGAAAACGACGCCGTGCGCGTGACGGCTAACCAGCACTCCCTGAAAATGGTGCGCTTTGGCGAACGAAACTATTTCTACCGCAGACTTGCCACCGTGCTGCACGATAACCCGGCTCTGAAACAAAACCATCATGACTGAATCTCTCGAACCAACACCCACCGACTCCGCGCAAGAGGAAATCGTTCTGCGCTGCAATCGCTGCAACAAGCCCATTACGCCTGAAACAGCCGTACTGACGCCCACCGGCTACCGCTGCAAGGAGTGCGTGCGCTCCCAACAAAAGATATTCGACACCAGTAAAGGTCTGGACGTGCCCATCGCGCTGCTCATATCCGCCTTGATAGCCTTTGGCGGCAGTTGGCTGGCCGGGCGCATCGGCTTCCTGATTCTGTTTGTCGCGCCAGGGGTGGGTACGCTGATCGCCAACGCTGTGCGCTGGGCTGTGCGGAAACGCCGCAGCAAAGCGCTGAACAAGGCTGTTTTATGGGGCAGCGTGCTGGGCTGCCTTCCCCTGATTATTTTGCGTTTGCTTCCAATTTTCAGCGCGAACGCCGGTCAGGTCTTCCTGGGCGGGCTGCTGCCGCTGGTCTGGCAAGCGGTTTACACGCTGCTGCTGGTTTCCAGCGCATCCTATCAAACTACCGGCATCAAATTGGGCTGAGGTCAGATATGCTTGCCGAACTCCGCATTCAAAATTTCGCCATTATTCAGGATCTAACGCTGGCGTTTTCTGACGGGCTGGTCGTCCTGACAGGCGAAACCGGCGCGGGTAAATCCATCATTCTGGATGCGCTTAATGCCGTGCTGGGGGGGCGCGTGGATGTGAACGACATCCGGCGGGACAGCGACAAAGCCGTCATCGAAGCCGCCTTCGACCTGGACGCGCCAACGGCCGCGGCTGTCAAAACGCTGCTCGAACCGGAAGGACTGTGGGAAGAAAACGGAAGCCTCTCCCTCTCGCGCGAAATCCGCGCCGGCGGACGCAGCGTGGCCCGCGTGAATGGGCGCAGCGTCAGCCTTTCCTTGCAAGCCGAGCTTGGCGCTTTACTGGCGGATATCCACGGGCAATCCGAACACCTTTCGCTGCTGAAAGTGCGCCATCATCTGGACCTGTTGGACAGGTTTGCGCATCACGAAGACGTACTGAACGCGTATACCCAACTCTACCGCCAATGGCTGGCGCTTCGTTCGGAACTGCAGGAACTCCTGAACCTGCAGCAGTACGCCAAGGACCGCACGGATATGCTCAAGTACCAGATCCAGGAGATTGAGGCCGCGCGCCTGAAAGCTGACGAAGAGGCGGATTTGCGCCAGGAACGCACGCTGCTGGCAAACGCGGAGACCCTGAACAGCCTTTCGCGCCAGGCGCTTTCCGCGTTGGACGAAGGCGCGGAAGCTCTGCCGGTCACAGACCTGCTGGGCGAGGCGCAGCACGCCCTGAGCGAGCTGGCGCGCATCGACCCGCAAATGACCGGAATGAGCGAGCGGGCGGCGCAGGCGCTGAATACTGTGTCCGAAATTGCCTACGAACTGCGCGGTTACCTGGAAAATATCGAATTTAACCCCGCGCGCCTGGACCAGATTGAGGAACGCTTGAACACCTTGAATTTCCTCAAGCGCAAATATGGCGGCAGCGTGGAGAGCATAAAGACTTATCTGCAAAAAGCTAAAGACGAGTTAAGCAAAGTGGAGAACGTAGAAGAGCAGATAAGCGAAGTGGAGCAAAAAATAAGCCGGCTTAAGCAAGAACTTGCTGTTTTGGCCGGAAAACTTAGCCTGGAAAGGCGCAGCGCCGCGCAAAAGCTTGAAAAAAGCGTCGAAGACCAACTGCAGAACCTGCAGATGAACAACGCGCGCTTTCAGGTTAACTTTACGGTTCTGCCGAACCCTGAGGGCTTGGAGTTGGACAGCCAACGCGTGGCTTTCGATGCAACCGGAACGGACAAAGTGGAATTCCTGATTGAGACTAACCCGGGAGAGGGCTTGAAACCCCTGGTTAAAATTGCCTCCGGAGGGGAAACTTCGCGGTTGATGCTCGCGCTGAAGCACGTGCTTGCAGAAGCAGACCAAATACCCACCCTGGTTTTTGACGAGATTGACCAGGGCATTGGCGGCAGGGTCGGCGTCGTTGTCGGGCAGATGCTCTGGCAGCTCGGGCGCACGCATCAGGTGATGTGCGTCACGCACCTCCCGCAGCTGGCAGCCTACGGCGACCAGCACTTGCGGGTTTCCAAGCAAGAAGCGCAGGGACGCACCCTAACACACGTGAGCGTGCTGGACGCTGGCGCGCGCGAGCAGGAATTGGCTGGCATGATTGGCTCTGTCAGCGTCGGAACGCTGCAGTCAGCACGCGATTTATTGCACGCAGTTGATGAATTTACGGGTAAAATAGACTCAGTCAGCTAAACTCATGACCATCTGACTACAGCCATTCTCATACGCAGGGGTAAGTTCCTGTCGGATATTTATTCGAAAGAAAGGATACCCATTATGCCCAAGACCAGCGAGATACTCGGCGTCATTCTCGGCGGAGGACAAGGCAAGCGCCTCTACCCCCTCACTTCCGAACGTTCCAAACCAGCAGTGCCTATCGCAGGCAAGTACCGCTTGATCGATATTCCCATTAGCAACTGCATCAACTCCGACATTTTCCGCATCGCGGTGCTGACGCAGTTCAACTCGGTCTCGCTCCACAGGCACATTTCCCAGACCTATATGTTCGATTCCTTCCACCCCGGCTGGGTGCAAATCTGGGCGGCGGAACAGACCATGGAACACACCGATTGGTATCAGGGCACCGCGGACGCCGTCCGTAAGCAATTGATGGAAATCATATCGACCAAATGCCCTTACGTGCTGATTCTGGCTGGCGACCACCTCTACCGCATGGATTACGCCGATATGGCGCAGTTCCATTGGGACAATAACGCGGATGTCACCGTCGCTGTGCAGCCCGTGCCCAAGAATGAAGCTTCCCGTTTCGGCTTGCTAAAACGCGCGGAGGACGGACGCATCACGGATTTTGCTGAGAAACCCAAGGATCCGATAAAACTGGCCAGCATGGTCAGCCGGGATGACCCGGAGAGCCCTTATCTCGGCTCCATGGGTATCTATTTATTCAACACCGAGCTGCTGGTGAACGTGCTGCGCAAGAGCGGCGAGCGTTTGGACGACTTTGGCGGGGATATCATCCCCTATCTGATCGGGCAAGGGGCTTCCGTCTACGGGTACAACTACGAAGGCTACTGGCGCGATATTGGAACCATCCGCTCATTCTACGAGACCAATCTGGAACTGACCGACGACAAACCCGGATTTGATTTCTACGACCCCGACAAACCAATTTTCACGCATCCGCGCTTTTTGCCCTGCTCGCGCGTCGTTGGCTGTTCGTTTAAGAAGGTGCTGATTGCGGAGGGATGCAATATTGAACACGCCACCATTGAACACTCCGTGATTGGCTTACGCAGCCAGATTGGCGCGGGCTCCGTCGTGAAAGATACCATCATGATGGGCGGGGATTATTACGGCGTGCTCAAGAACGGCGCGCCGCTGGGCATCGGCAAGAATTGCTCTATCCAGGGCGCCATCATTGATAAAAATTCCAGCATCGGGGATAACGTCGTAATTAAACCCTTCCCGGATGATATGGAAACGGACCACGCGCTCTATACGGTGCGGGATGGGATTGTAGTAATCCCCAAACATACCACCATCCCGGCCGGCACAGTCATAGCCCCATAAGCTTTATTAAGTTCAAAACAAAAACTCCGGAGAATTCCGGAGTTTTTTATAAAGGAGGAGCAAAGCGCAGCCAATACGCCGCGATACCAAACGCCACCGCCACGTTCAGAGAGCCTTTGCTACCGCTCATGGGCAGGCATAGAGTTTCGTCCGCCAGCGCCAGCAGCCCGGGGTCCACGCCGGCTTGTTCGCTGCCGACGATCAGAAGCGTCGGGTTTTGGCCCGATGATTCAGGTCGGTAGGAAAAGAGCGGGCGGGAATTGGGCGCGTTTTCCAGCGCCAGCAGGGTGTATCCTTGCGCTTTCAAGTCCGCGGCCAGGGTCAGCGCGTTTGGAGCGCTTTCCCAGGGGACGGCTTGCTCGGCGCCTAAAGCGGTTTTCGCGATTTGCGCCTGGCGGGTTGGTACGGGGGTAATGCCCCCGAGCCAGAGCTTGCGTAAACCCGCGCCATCCGCCGCGCGAAAAATCGCCCCGACATTCAGAGCGGAACGGATGTTGTCAAGCAAAGCTTCCAGTACAAGCCGGCCGCTGCTGTGGGGGTTTTCAGGCGCGCCCGGGTCAAGCGCCTTTTCCGCGCGGATAAGCTGAGCGCCGCAAAGCGGACAGAAACTGCCCTGGTACTGCTCCAAATCGAGGGGGAAACGCAGTTGGCAGGCTGGGTTCTGACACTGCATAAACCAGATATCCAAACTTGTCCCTTTCAGTGACCTGACGCCGGGTGATGTGCGCTTAAAGTGTTAGACGCCTGGGTGAGGGGGGCACCCAAGCGTCTAACATAATTAGTATAACGGCTATTATAAATAAATTCAAGTTAAAAAATCCAAAAAATGGCTGGAATTATTTGAAAATCATTAGAAATTCATGAATTCCCAGCAAAAATAAGCTCAGTGATTGTATTCCTGGCCTGTGGCCGTGCAATACGGTTCAAAGTGATAGCCGCGCAGCGTGAGTTCATGCAGCACCAGCTCCAACCCGCGCACTGTTTCACTGCGGTCCTCGCCGCCGTCGTGCATCAGCACCACGCGGTAAGGCTCCAGTTCTCTTTCAACTATCGCCAGGATCTCCTCACCCGAAATACCGGTCCAATCGCGCGTATCCAGATGCCACATCGAAATCGCATAATTCAAGTCGTAGGCACGATTATAAACACTATCGTTCACCGCGCCGTAAGGCGGGCGCAGGCAGGGCGTCAGGTGATCTTCAAGGTCCGGCCGGCTGCTGAGGGCATCCAGGATAGCGTCGCGGGTATCGATGACTTCCAGATAGAAGTCGTTATAACCCAGCTTGGTGAGTTCGATATGGTTATAGCTGTGTAAGCCAATCATCTGCCCGGCTTCAGCCACCTGCAAGGAAATCTGGGGGTAAGTGCGCGCGTTCCGTCCGATTTCATAGAAAACGGCGGTCGCGTGATACTTTTGCAGCAGCGCGAGTATTTGGGGAGTCCAATCGGGGTCAGGTCCATCGTCAAAAGTCAGGTAGATTACCAGGTCCGGATTGGCCTGGGGCAGATCCTGGTTGTTTTCTGCAGGCTGGTCCGGCGCAGTCCAGTTGTTCACGAGCTGAATGAAAGCCTGCGCGCGTCCGGGGTCAGCGCTCTGACCGGCAGGCGGAAGAGCTTGCTCAGCAGGCGCAGCCACGGCAGGTAAAGGGGCAGCCAAAACAAGGCCTGCCAGCGCAGCCAGGTTGAGGATACTAAACAGCCATTTTTTCATGATCTAACCTGCATTTAAGTATTATATACGGACTCTCTGCGCTTTTCCAAGCGCAGCGGGGTAAAAGCTTTTACGTAAGCTGCAGAACCTGTGCCAAAACCTGGCTTTTGAGGGCGCGGGGGTGCTATGGTGCAAGCAAAGCAGGCAGCAGCTCCCAACTGGCGCCGCCATCCGCGCTGTGGAAGAGATAATTGCTCTCATATTCCACATCTCCGGCGGGGGAGACGAGCATCCAGCCGTTGTTCGCGTCCGTAAAGTCCAGGTTCAACGGGAAAAAACCTGCAGGAAGCGCGCCCGAGAGGTCTTCCCAGCTGGTGCCGCCGTCGCGGGTGCGGAACAAACTTGATTCACCCAGCAGCCACCAATTCTCACTGTCCACGAACACAAAATGATTCGCCGGGGGCAGCACGCCGTTCAGGAAGGTCCAGGTTTCGCCGCCATCAGTGGAGCGATAGAACATGGTGCGCATATCCCCATCCGGGAGGTAGGCACGCAAGGGCAGGACAGCCTCCGCGGCGCTGAAGAACACCGGCGGCAAGCTCTCAAACATTGCGCCAATAGCATCATCTGGCAAAGAAATATCTTGCAGTACCCAATTCACGCCGCTATCAACGCTCCGGAATAAGTAAACAAAGTCATTAATAGGCTCACTTCCAGAAACCCAGCCATTATTAAGGTTCGGAAAGACGAAACCGCTCTTTTGTCCCCCAGTTGGGAGGGAGGGGTCTGCCATGCCGGGCTCGTGCCTGAAGCGCTGTTCCCAGCTTAAGCCGCCGTCCGCGGATTGGTATATCGCGACGTATTCTGATCCAGCGCCGGCGTCCAGGCGGCTGAGCAGAAAACCGTTCTGGCTGTCCAGAAACTGGGGATTACCGGCGGGGAAATCCAACGCCGTGGCGGTCCAGGTCGCTCCGGCATCGGTAGTGTGCAGCAGGCTGGAGCTTTCAAACTGCGGCAGGCTGAGCCAGGCGGTGCTCCCATCCAGAAAGAAGCTATAGAAGCCGCCGCTGGCGCCTGAAATGGCATCCGCGGGGCTGACATCTGTCCAGGTCAGGCCGGCGTCGGCCGTATGGTACAGCGCGGTCTGGTTCCAGTTGGCAGCCCAAGCCTGTCCATCCGGAAATATCCGGATGGAAAACAGCGGAATGCCCGCGGGAGCTGAGAACGCGGGGATTTCTGTGGTGGTAGGAGGGATGGCGATTGGGGAAGCAGCTGCCGGGTAGGCCGTGCGGGCATCCGCTCCCGCCGGATAAACAGACTCGGGCAGGGCGGGCTCCGGCGCGGCTTTGGGGGTACAGGCTGACAGAACAAGCGCCAGGACCAGGAAAAAAGTCAGGGGTAGCAGGTGTTTTTTCATCGCGCGCTCCTTAGGTGGATTTTACCACTCTGTGAGGCTTGGATAAAACGTAGAACCTTAAAAAGAAAAATGCCCTCGGCGCGATTCGAACGCGCAACCTACTGCTCCGCAAGCAGGTGCTCTATCCATTAAGCTACGAGGGCATATTGCTTTGAGGGGAGAGATTTTATACCCAAACCGCGAATGGGTCAAGGGAGAACGCGCAGTTGTTTTAAAAGTGTTGTGACCAGTTGGAATTAGTATTCTCCCCCACCCTGCGACCGGTTAGTCTCTGGCAAGTAAGCATTTTCCGCGACAGCTTATCGTGTTATCAATTGATTGCAATCCTTCGGTCAATAAGAGAGATCCAGCTCATCAATGTTTCACGTGAAACATCGTCACGGCTTGTTTTTGTTTCACGTGAAACGTTCAGGGTACGATAAGTTGCCTGCCTTCACCGCTTTTTTCTTTTTCCCCGCTCAGGAATGCCAGAGCGTCGCCGTTCATATCATCGATGACGAGGTCAAAATGGCTTTGGGGGCTGTAATCCGCCACGCTGATGACCCGCAGGCAGTGTTTGAGGGCTTCGGCGCCGGGCAGCCATTCAAGCAAGCGGTTGGGTGAGTTTTCAAAAAAACGGGTATTGAAGATGTCGCGGTTTAGGTTGACGGCCAACGGGTAAATCTGTCCTTCCAGCAAATCCTGGAAGAAATGGGTGCCGAGCGAGGGCTCATCCGGAATTCCGGCTTCGCCGCCGGTAAGCTCCACGATAGCCCTGGTGTTAAAGATATCGGCGTAATCCACGTGTACGCCCAGGTCGGGGTTGGAAGTGCCCCAGCGCCCGGGTCCCACGCAGATATAGTTTTCGTTATGCAGCGCAGCGTTAACTTTTCCGATGGCGCGTTCCAGTTGGCTGCGCTCGTCTTGCGTAGACATCGCAAAGTAGGCAGAGGGGCGGACGTAAAGGACATAACGGATTCCTTCTACCATTCCGCCGGCAACCACGCTGATGCCGGAGAATATTTTGTCCGTTTCCGCCACGCGCTGCGGCAGTTCGTAGCTGGCTTCTTTGATTGTTCCCAGCGGCCGGCACTGGATAAGCGTGATTTGTACGTTCGGGCTGCCGTTCTTCTCCGCCACACGAGCGGTAAATTCGATATCCACCGGCGTGTGATACTCGCTTTCCAGCGTGGAAAGCAGCTCACGCATCAGCTGCGGGAAATCGGTGCGGCGCAGCAGTTCGTCAAACGTGAGCACCAGACTCTCGGGTTTGCCCTCCACCAGGTTGCTGCGCAGGGTCTGAAAATAGCCTTCGCTGTCCAATTGGGCCAGAAAACGCAGCTGCGGCACCTTCTGGTTGAGCACATCCTTGACTGGCAGAGTGGTGAAGCGGTTCTGCTGCAGGTCAATCAGGTCAATAAACTGCTGCGAGTAGCGCCGGATGGATTGGGCGGACGAGGAAGGCGTGAGTGTGGGATGGCTAAGCGCGATCAAGCGGGGATAATCATTCCCCACGCGATCCACCGCGCGGGTTCCCAGCCCCCACACCAGGCGCACAAAGCCGTCCTGCGGTCGAATTTGCGGGGACCAGCGAAACTGGTTCTGGCTGTACCCGACGCCTGCCAGCTGCGGGAAGTAGTACTGCCCGATCTGCTGGCCTTCCACGACCTGGATGAGCAGCGCCATACGTTCGTCATAATCCAGCAGGCCGCGGCTTTTCCGGTAGAGCAGTGCCGAAGGGTTGAGCGTGGAGGCGTAAATGCGCGCGATGGCTTGTTGAAGCGCGCGCAGGTTTTCTTCCGGGTCCGCCTGGTTGGGCAGGAAGATGCTCTCGTACTTCCCAGCAAAGGCTGTCCCGAAATTATCTTCCAGCAGGCTGGAGGAACGCACAATCAGCGGGCGCTTGCCCGCCATGCTCAGGATGGTCTCCTGGTGCTGGACCGCCGTGGGCGGGAAGTCCCCGCGGATGAAATCCTCGATGATCAGCGGAAAATCGCTGCGCATTTGTTCTTCGTCTTTGTACTTCTGATCGTTCCAGTGGTGCAGGTTGTTGATGGAAAGAAAATTATAAAAAACATCCGAACCAATATAGAAAGAGGTCGGCGTTTGCAAGCTTTCGAGCAGGCGCGGGCTGGCTTTTTCCTTCAGGATGCGTGCCGCCAGCAGCATGCCGGCTGCTTTGCCGCCAATTCGGCCGCGCCCGAGCTTATGCTGACGGATTTCCGCCAGGTCTGACACCGTGAACCAGTCTTTGGCAATATTGATATAGGGCAGTTGGTCGCTGATTAGGCTGCGGATAAGCACGACTTTAATTTCATGCAGGCGTGCTTCGTGCGGGGCGCGTGTTTCCGCGGGCATCTTTTCAATCATCATGCCTTGGTTGAATAGCAATTCCGCTGGCGCGGTTTCGGGGTTGAATTCAATTGTGATCTCAGGCACCTGCAAGCCGCGTTCATTCAAGGCTGTCTGGATGAGCTTGGTAAGCTGCTCTAACCCGCAAAACTTGGCAAAGTAGGTATCCGTCAGCTGGCTGAGCATCGCGGTTTTGCGCTGTTCCCAGGTTTCGGAATCTTCCTCAGAAAGCGGGTCGCGGATGCCTTCGCGTTCCTGGGATTGGATCGCGTTCTGGACGGCTTCCGCGTTCAGGGCGCTCGGGCTGATCACGTTTTTGAGGTAGAGATCCTGGCGCATCAGCTCACGGATGCGCGTGGATAGTATTGGATATTGGGAGAGCGCCAGGTAAATACTGTAATAGCGGTCGCTGCCGCTTTGCGGTAAAGTCATGAGAAGCCTCGCGGAGGAATATGCCTGATTTTATCATGTCTGGGAGCGGGAGCGCGTTGAAAGCCTTTGCCAGGGAGCAGATAATAATATAGATGTATCCCTAAACAATCTCCGGG
>ERZ1645192.4740-NODE-4740-length-10713-cov-7.139238_pt1 | contig 10713 bp, 12 predicted proteins | sample MGYA00575354_ERZ1645192 | MGnify/ENA primary metagenome ERZ1645192 (study PRJEB40844, sample SAMN11349763) | freshwater sediment metagenome | isolation source: river sediment | host: Sediment | place: India: Faizupur Khadar , New Delhi | collected 2017-02-21 ...
GATTTCATCAGGTCCAGGGTCCCACCCGTCCGCGACAGGTTGTCGAGTTGATTGGAAATGGCTTGCCACTGGCCGCGCAGGCTCTCAACGCAGGTCGCGATGGCATTAAGCGCCGTCGACAAGGTGTCGAAGAAGTTCCGGTTGCTATCGAACCAGATTTCCAGCGCGTTGAGGTTCTTGGCCGCCTCGAGATTGGCGATCGCCTGATCCAGGTTGGTTTTCGCATCCTCGCGGTCTTTGCGCGCCTCGTCGATCTGCCACGATCCGACGCCTGTTAATGCGCCGCCCACCAGCGCGCCGACACCGGTCCAGCACGTCAGGATGAAGATGACGGAACCGACCCCCGTCATTGTGCCGTAGCCGGCCAGTTTGTCGTTATCGCTCGAAATCCGGTCGTTCAGCGTGTCGATACACTTGTTCAGATCGTCGACCAAATTCTTAGTCGGCTTCAGGCCATGTGCCTTTTGCCAATTTTCGATTTTTGTATTCTCGGCATCAATATGAGTCTGATATTTCGCTTTCGTTTTTACAGTCAAGGCACTGTCTGCGCCCATCTTGTCTCTGAAAGTGCGCAGGTCGCTTGCCATATCTGCGGCACGTTTCTCATAGCCATCCGTTTGTGCCTTGATGTAATCGAAAGTGCTTGTGATCGTCAGGAGCAGGGTCTGTCGATCACTGGCGCTCTTGCCGGCGAGGCTCTGGATGTCACTGTTGACGGTTGCGAGGAACGAGTCTGCTTGAAGCTGGTCGTTGGCGAATTGATTCAGGTCGGATGCGATCTTCGTCATTTTGACGACGAGCGGATCCCAGTCCCCTACGTCGTTCTGACATTGCTTCAAAAGGCTCGGGATAGACTGGTCGTCGACGTCCTCCACATGCGGAATGGATGACGGAACCGTCATCGCGAGGATCGTGCGAACATTTGCATTGATATTGAGAATGTCGTCGATGTTGAAGACCGTCTCGCCGTTGACGTTGACCTTCGAGGCCGTGACACTATCCATCGCACCCTCCCAAATTGTTTGGTCTACTCAACTTCCATCGGCTCAGCGTCGTCTGGGACGTTGAACGAGACTTCTACATCGTCCGGCCCACGGTTCGTAATTCGATTGACAATCGGAGGGGGAAACATGTGTTCGCCGTAGTCGCCGCCGTTGAGTTGCGCTGTCCGTTGGGTACCATCATCGAAAGCGATGACGATCGTAGCCGTAGTATTATTATTACGGCAAGAAATCGAGGTCACACCCGCTTCCCCGATGTCAACAGCCTCGCCGGCCGTAAGTACTTGTAGAAAACTTGGCAATGCTGGAGTCTCCCTTCCAGAGCTGTTCGCCTTGTGGCGGTGGCCGTTACTGACAGGACTGACGGATGTGAGGAATCGGTTGTGGTCATCGGCTGACCGAGCCTCAGCCGCAGTCACGGCGATAGGCGAGGATCGCCTGTCGAAGCCCGTGCTCGGGGTGGAGGAGCTGGCGAATGAGGAAGAGCTTGTCTGCAAACGTGTCCCAGCCGGCGGCCCGCCGATCCTGCAGCTCGGTCTTCAGGATGGCGATCGAACGGGTCTGGTGGGCAAGCCATTCCGTTTCGGATTGGTCGACTTCCTTGGCGATCACGAAAGCCATCAGCGCGCGGTCGTTGGGGCCAGCCCGCTCAAGCCAGTAACCGCGTGCGAGCGCCATGTTCCACATCTGCTCGATGTAGCTTTGATATTGACGGTAGTAGGCGGTGAGAAGCGTTACGCGCGAATGCGCATGCTGCCAATGTAACATCACGCCGCGCGACGCGGTTTCAAATGCCATAGGTTCTACGACGCGCGACAACTGTTCATAGCGGCCGCCGAACAGCCGTCCCTCGCCGTCCAGCGCTGGCGCCGCGCAGGCCGTGGCGCAGGCGCTCATCTGATTGACGGTCCGCGCGATCAGTCCCGCTTCCTCCCAACCCGTCATCATGTTGCGAACACCGGTCAGCGATCCGCGCATGCGGGTCAGGGACTCGGCCATTTTGTCGAGATAGACGGTGAGCGTGTAGATCGCTTGTATGCGTCGATCGAAATAGGCCTTCGCGGCCGGTCCACTCAACACGTCGGCCAGAGCCTTGGCATCGGCGGCGGTGACATTATTGGAATCAATCCGGCGCCATTTTTCCAACATCTGCTGCATTGGCGTCGGCGGGAACGGCGATTTGCCGTTCTGTTCCGCCGAGTACTGCGCGGAGTTATTGATCCAGCCGTTCAGAGTCTCCCACTCGGCCCAAACTTCCTCGGCAAAGGCGGCCGCGCCACTCTCCCGCGAAAGTTGGTTCGCGAACCCGTTCATGGGAAAATCGGCAGCGGGTTTGCAATTGGCTTGCTGCGCGGCAGCCATACGTGGCTCGGCGAGCACAGCAAAGAGGCCAAAGAAAAACAAAATAAGGAAAGTCAAAAGAAAGTGCTGCGACAGACAGCGGGGCCGCCCCCAAAGGCCATGCCTGGCTGCTGCGCGGCACATAGACCTTGAAGACACTTCGCACAGCGCGTTCGCCGTCACCAAAGCTATCCCTGTCCAGTCAGGCCGCTTCCGGCCACGTGGTCGTCTCTGGTTGAGCTAGAGGCTTGGCAGCCTGTTACTCATGCAAGACTTTCTTTATTTTTTTGGCTGTGGCTGTCTTGGCAGACCGTCAAAGATCCTCTTCGAAACGGGGATCAGCGATCGCGGGCGCAGGAAATTCGACAACGAGGTCGCAATCGCCCATGTTCCCCAATTCAACCAGATCGTGCTGTGCGTGATAGACCTTCGCCCGTCCTGCGGTGAGGGTCGGCCCCCGCGCGCTGCCGTCGGCAAGCGCCAGCAACACCATCGGGTTGTTGGCAGCGGCGGGAACGCCGATCTTGATCGAACGTCCGCTCAGACTGAGCGTGTCTCCGCTACGGACGGTTGCCTTGGTCACCGCCGCCCTCCTGCCCTGTTAATTGGTTTTCGTTCTTATTGTCGCCATGCGGGCGACGTTTCGCGCGAGATTAGTTCTTAATCGCGGCGGCGACCAGCGCATTTTTTTGCCTATTCGCCGCCCAGCCCGCTACGCCTCCTCCTCAGCGACGATTTCCTCCAGGCGCGGGCGTTTGAGGATCGTGATGGCGCCACGCTTCAGCGCGATCAGGCCTGCCTCCTCCCACGCGCGCAGCTGCTTGTTAACGGCCTCGCGCGAGGTACCGATCATGCTTGCGAGCATGTGCTGGGAAAGCCGGACTGTTCCCGGATCGCCAGCAGCGCCGTTACCGGCGGCCGGGCCGGCAGCGGCCAGCAACCGCTTGGCAAGACGCGAGCGCAGATCAAGAAAGAAGAAATCCTCAACCTGGGCGCTGGTCGCCCGCAACCGCTCGCACAGCACCTCCAACAGCCGGATGCAGACCTTGGGGTTGCGTTCAAGGAACGGCAGAAAGTCCCGCCGGCTCAAGACGACGAGTTCGGTCGCATCCATTGCAAAGGCGTCGGCGGTGCGCGAGCCGCCGTCGATCAGCGCGATCTCACCGAACACCTGGCCGGGGTTGATGACGTTGAGGACGACCTCCCGGCCCTCACTCGAATACGAGCAGATGCGCACGCGGCCATGCACGACCGCCATCATCGAATTGCCCGGATCGCCCTTGAGAAACACGGCCTCGTTCGGCTTGCACAGGCGCGTGTTCGCCATCCGCGCCAACTGGTCGAGATCGGCCGGGGCGAGGTACTTCAGCAGATAATGCTGTCCCAACAGGTCCCTGATGGCGGGGATCATCACAGCCTCCCGTGCACCCCCATCCGCTCGACGGTTGCAAACCGGCGCCGATCGAGCGCAGCGCGCTCAAGACGCTGTCATACCGGGCTATGCCGGCGCCAGGCGAGGGCGGCTCGCATCTGCCGCCCCCCTCGCCTGCATCCGTACACCGCCTGAGCGCGGGGCGCAGCCCGTCTAGGCTGCGGGCGGAATGCGCAACACCTGCCCCGGATAGATCTTGTCCGGGTGGGTCAGCATCGGCTTGTTGGCCTCAAAGATTTGGTTGAATTTATTGGCATCACCATAGTGCTGCTTGGAAATCTTGGAAAGCGTATCGCCGGCCTTCACCGTATAGAAGGTCGCTGCCTGCCCGGCAGACGCGGTGATGTTGTCCTCGACTTTCGCGATTCCCTCGACGTTGCCGAGCGCGAGAACGATTTTTTCCTTGGTCGCCTGATCGGCGGCGGCGCCATCAACCTTGACCGTGTCTCCCTCGACTTGGATCTTGAGATCCTTCGCCTCCAGACCGTGCTTGCCGAGCTCAGCCATGAGCTGATCGGTTGTCGGCGGCTTGTCGCCACCCAGACCCAACTTGGCCCCGGCTGCCTTGATGAAATCGAAGATGCCCATGATCGTCTTCTCCTCCTTCCGGTGTGGTCGTCGTCGTTGGTACGAATGCCGCGCCTGTACCGATGATGCCAACAACACGTCAGCTGTGCACGTTAAACCTCCGCGTGCACCAAGCCCGCGCCGTCGCGAGCGCCGCCGCCGCTGCTCAATAGGTCATGCGGGCATCGAGCGTCTTCGCGCTCTCGATCCAGCGGCCGACCTCGGCTTCGCTCGGCACGCGGCGAGTCAGTTTTTTGGCCGTGTTCACCTCGGCCAGCTTCGCCGCCAGGTTCTCCGCGTTACGCCCGCGCAGTTCCTTGACGGTATCGACCCCGGCGGCCTCCAGCAGTTCGGAGAACTCCGGGCCGATGCCGGAGACACGCATCAGGTCCGCCATGTTCGCCCACTTCAAGAGCTGCTTCTCCGCGAGCCCGGTCCGTTCCGCGAGATCGTGCCGCCCTTTCGGTGCCGCACAGGCGGTCAACAGATCAGCCACCGTCTTGATCCCGGCCTCGCGCAGCTTGCCGGCGAGAACCGGCCCGATCCCCTCGATCTCTTCGACGTTGATACTCAAGATTTCCTCCCCGGTTTCAAGGATCCGCAAACCGGAGCGGAGTATCGCGCAAGAGGGGCCGGAAGGTCGAGAGGGAGAACGATCCCGCTGGTCACGAACGATAGGGACAACGGTGTCCTTGGCCCAACCGTCCGCGCGCCGCCACGGCCCGGCAATCGCCCCGCCTGCCGCCAATCGCCATATTGACAGGGCAAACAGGCGCGGACTAATCGTCCTCCGGGAAGGCGGGCGCCGGTTTGACAGCCGCAAGACGGTTGTCCTGCCGCAAGCGGCGGAAACGAAAGGCGGGCCATGGGCTGGGCAGTCCCGGTTGCTGCGGACGCGCTGCAGACGTTTTTGGGGAGCCGGCGATGGCCGCGGACGATCGACGTTCGCCGCCGCAATGCGTTCGAGCTGGCTCCCTCGATTCTGCCGGGCTCCCTGTGGCACGATCATCGCGCGGCCGTCGAATGGGGGCGGGAATACCGCGATGCGCCGTGGGTCGTCGTCTACTGCGCACACGGCGAGCAGCTGAGCCAAGCGGCCGCCGCCGTCCTGCGCTCGGCCGGCATCAACGCCTCGTTTCTGGAGGGCGGCTTCAGCGCCTGGCATTCCCTGAATGCGCCGACCATCGCCCGCGCGAAGGTGGCGAACCTCGGCCCGGAGCGGCCAAGCCGGTGGGTCACGGCGACACAGCCGACGGTCAACCAGCTCGCGTGTCCCTGGTTCGTTCGGCGGTTCATCGAGCCGAAAGCCCTCTTTCATTTTGTCGCCGCCGAGCATGTCGCCGCGGTGGCGCAGGAGATCGGCGCCGTCGCCTTCAACGTTTCCGGCTCACCGTTTCCGCCCGATCCCAGCGGAACCCCCCTGGAAGCGATGGTGAGTTTTTTCGACGTCAGCGATCCCGCCCTGCAACGCCTAGGCACCATCGTCCAAGCTGCCGACAGCGGCGCTTTCGAACTGGCGCCGCAGAGCGCCGGCTTGGCCGCGCTGGCAGCAGGCCTCTCTGGCAGCGGCTTGGACGACCGGGAACGATTCGAGTCGGCGCTCACGCTCTTCGATGCCCTTTATGCATGGGCACGCGCGAGCGAACCAGCGCAGGCCATACCGCACGCCAAGGCCGCACGGGCACTCCCGCCGGCCTAGCCGCCCTGTTTTGGTCGGCGGATCGCGTGTCGGCACGGCATCCCGGCGTGAACGCGCAACGGAGCACCTCGTCAATGGGCACAGTTCCGACCTTTGCCTTGCCGCCGACGTTCCTCGGCCTCGGTTCCGAGCGCGTCGGTGCGGCGATCACGGTCGCCGGCATCCCCTTCGATCTTGGCACCACCAATCGGCCGGGCGCCCGGTTCGGCCCGGGAGCGATCCGCAGCGCCAGCCGGATGCTCGTCGACGGTGACCATCCGCTGTTTGCTGTCGACCCGGCAAGCCTCCCCGTGTGCGACATCGGAAATTTCGAGATTGCGCTGGGCGACATTGCCGCAACCTTGGCGCTGATCGAGGCCCAGGCATCCCCGATCGGCCACCTGATCAGCCTCGGCGGCGATCACACCATCACGCTGCCGCTTCTGCGCGCGTTGACGCCCCGGTACGGTGCCCTCGGCCTGATCCATTTCGATGCCCACCTCGACACCTGGCCGGAGAGCTTCGGCCAGCGCTTCGGCCACGGCTCGCCGTTTTTCCATGCCATCGAGGAGCGCCTGATCGACCCGCGGCGCATGGTGCAGATCGGCATCCGCTCGCCCGTCCAGGAAAGCATCTCCCGCTGGACCCGCGAGCGCGGCGTGACCATTATTGCGGCCGAGGCCGTCCACGAGCGTGGGCCAGCCGCAATCGCGGCCGACATCCGGGCTGTCGTCGGCAGCGGCCCGACGTACCTGACCTTCGATATTGATGCCCTCGATCCCGCCTTTGCGCCCGGCACCGGGACTCCTGAAATCGGCGGCCTGGCGAGTTGGCAGGCGCAATCGATCCTGCGCCGCCTGGCAGGGCTCAGCTTCGTCGGCATGGACGTTGTCGAGGTCGCGCCCACCTACGATACGGCCGAGATCACGGCTCTCGCGGCGGCAACCTTCGCCTGGGAGTACCTGGCGCTGCTGAGCCAGGCCGAGATGCCGACTCAGGCCCGCTGATGCCGGCAACCGAGGCAGACCTGTTCGCGTTCCTCGCCCGGCTCGGCATCGAAACCCGGACCGTGCGGCATCGGCCGGTGTTCACGGTTGAGGAAGCGCAAAGCGTGCGCGACAGCCTGCCCGGCGGGCATACCAAGAATCTGTTCTTGAAGGATAAGAAGGGGGTGCTGTGGCTGGTGGTGGCGGAAGAAACAGCGGCCGTCGACCTCAAGACGCTGCCCGGACGCATCGGTGCCGGCCGGCTTTCGTTTGCCAGTCCGGCGGCTCTCAACGATGTCCTCGGCATCGCGCCCGGATCGGTTTCGCCGTTCGCGCTGATCAACGATTCCGCACGCGTGGTGCGCCTGGTGGTTGACGCCCAGTTACTGCGCCTCGACCCGCTCAACTTCCACCCGCTCGACAACAGCGCGACCACCGCGATTGCCGCGCGCGATCTCCTCGCTTTCCTCGCGGCATTGGGAGTGCAGCCGTTGATCCTCGATCTCGGCAGCCATGGCGCGGACGCCAGACCTTGAGTGCGGCGTCGGAAGCTGCCATCTATCGGGAAGATTGAATCGCCCCTGAACGCAGATCCGGTTGTCTCGCAATGATTCTTGAACCGAAACCGACCGCAAGCGCCGGCGCCGGCGTCATCAAGGACGCCGACGAGAAAAGCTTCCAGGCCGACGTCATCCAGGCCTCGATGAGCGTACCGGTCATCGTCGATTTCTGGGCTCCCTGGTGCGGCCCGTGCAAGCAGCTCGGACCGCTCCTGGAAAGTGCGGTGCGCAAGGCTGCCGGACGGCTGCGCCTGGTCAAGGTCAATGTCGATCAATGTCAGCACCTTGCCGCCCAGCTGCGGGTGCAGTCGATCCCGATGGTCTATGCCTTTGTCGGCGGGCGCCCAGTCGATGCCTTCGTCGGTGCGCAGCAGGAAAGCCAGATCAGCGCCTTCATCGACCGCCTGCTAAAGGCTGCAGGCCAGGCCGCCGAGGGGCCGGCCGAACAGGCGGCTGCGCTGTTGGAGGCCGGCAACGCGCGTGCGGCGGCGGATCTGTTCCAGCGGCTCCTGAGCCAAGACCCCGCCAACACCAAGGCTGCTGCCGGATTGGTCCGCGCGCGGGTGATGCAGGGGGACTTGAGGGCAGCGCGCAAGGTTTTGGACGGCCTGCCGCCGGCGGTCGCGAAGAGCGGGGACGTGGCAGCGGCGGCGGCAGCTGTCGAACTCGCCGAAGAAGGCGCCGGGGCCGGTGATGTCGCGAAGCTGCGGCGGACGTTGGAAGCGGCGCCCGATGACCACGCAACGCGGTTCGCCCTGGCCATAGCGCTCTATGGCAAACAGCACTTCGAGGCCGCGATCGAGGAACTGCTGCGCATCATCCGCGCCGACCGCCACTGGAACGAGGAAGCGGCACGCAAGCAGCTGGTGAAGATTTTCGATGCCTTGGGGCCGAGCCACCCGCTGACCCTCGCGTCGCGCCGCCGGCTGTCAGCGATCTTGTTCTCATGAGCGAGCCCCTTTCCGACGACCTCCTGCGCGGCCTCCCGCACGTGCTGCCGATCTTTCCGCTCGAGGGCGCCTTGCTCCTGCCGCACGGGCATCTGCCGCTGCACATCTTCGAGCCGCGCTACCGCAGCATGGTTGAGCATGCGCTGGGCCGCGGCCGCATGATCGGCATGATCCAGCCGCGCAGCCCCTATCCGCATCCCGTCCCGGACGATGCGGACATCTTCACGCTTGGCTGCGCTGGACGCATCGTTTCGTTCTCCGAAAGCGAGGACAGCCGCTTCCTGATCACGCTGAAAGGGGTGTGCCGCTTTCGTGTGATCGAGGAATTGCCGCCGCAGTGCGGTTTTCGCCGCGTTATGCCCGACTATGGTCCGTTCCACGGCGATTTCGGCGCCCTCATCGAGGAGGGGATCGACCGCGAACGGCTGCTTGATGCCGCCCGCGCGTTTCTCAAACTGAAGGCGATCGATTGCGACTGGAACGCGGTGCAGGCGGCTCCGACTGCGGCGTTGGTCACGGCGTTTGCTATGACCTGTCCCCTCGAGCCGCGCGAGAAGCAGGCGCTGCTCGAATGCGAAAGCTTTCTGGAGCGGGCGGAGATGCTGATCTCGTTGTTCGCGATGGCGGTTCTTGAGTCGGATGCGCAGCCCTCCCGCAGCGAGCATTAGGACAGCGGTAGCCGGCGGCGATAGGGGCGAGGGTGGAGGGACGCATGGTGGAGCGCACGGTTGACCCGAAGTTGCTGGAAATGCTGGTGTGCCCTTTGACCAAGGGGCCGCTGCGCTATGACAGCAAGGCGCAAGAGCTGATCAGCGAACAGGCGGGACTCGCGTTCCCCATTCGCGACGGCATCCCGATCATGCTGGTGGACGAAGCGCGCGTCTTCGACGCCGGCGCGCCTTCAGGGCAGGAGCGCCACTCGTGACGGCAAGCCTTGGGACCCGCCACCAGCCCCTGGAAATCCGCTTGAAGCGCGATGAGAAGGTGCTGGAGATCGACTTCGATGACGGCCGCCGCTTCCGCCTGCCGGCCGAACTGTTGCGCGTCGAAAGCCCGTCAGCCGACGTTCAAGGTCACAACCCGAGCCAGAAGACGATCGTCGCCGGCCGCCGTCATGTCGGCATCATCGGCCTGGAGCCGGTTGGCCATTACGCCGTGCGCATCACCTTCGATGACCTGCACGACTCCGGCCTCTACTCCTGGGATTGGCTCTATCACTTGGGCGAGAACCAGGACCGGCTGTGGCAGGATTACCTTGCGGCACTGGCAGAGCGGGGCCTGAGCCGCGATCCCTGAGAGATCCACGCCCCGCCGCGTCAACCGCGCATCAAGCTCGGCAGATCGCCCAGCAGGCCCATCGCGTGGCGCATGAACAAGCGCTTGAGCGCAGGGACCCGGTTTACGGCAGCAAGGCCGAGATCGCGGGCGAGGCGCACCGGCGCGACGTCGTTCGAGAACAACCGGTTCAGTCCGTCGGTCGCAGCCAGCATCATGGCGTTGTCGAAGCGCCGCAATCGCTCGTAGCGGGCAAGGACGCGGCGCTCGCCGAAGTCACGGCTGGCGGCCTTGGCATCGGCAAGGACGTCCGCGAGCGCAGCCACGTCGCGCAGGCCCATGTTCAATCCCTGGCCTGCGATCGGGTGCATGCCGTGCGCAGAATCGCCGGCGAGCGCCAAGCGTCGGCCGACGGCCGTCTCCGCGTACTGCAGGCTCAAGGGGTAGGCCCAGCGCGGGCCAATCAGCGTGATCGCGCCAAGGAAGGTGCCGAACCGGCGGCCGAGTTCCTCGGTGAAGCCAGCACCGTCGAGCGCCATGATCGCCGGCACCAGGGCCTCGCGCTCGGTCCAGACAATCGAGGAACGGTTGCCGTTGAGCGGCAGGATCGCGAACGGCCCCGACGGCAGGAAATGCTCGTGCGCGACCGCGTGATGCGGCTTTTCGTGATCCACGGTGCAAACGATCGCCGTTTGGCCATAGCGCCAGCCGGTAACGCGGATGCCTGCCTCCTCCCGCGTTGGCGAGGCACGGCCGTCGCAGGCGACAGCGAGCTGCGCGCGCACCCGTCCACCGCCGACGAGGGAGCCATCAACGGCGCTGTCGGAGCGCTCCAGCCGGGCGATACGGGCGGGTGCAAGCAGCGTCACCTCCGGCAATTGACCCAGGCGGTGAAAGATGGCGCGGCGCAGGTAGCGGTTCTC
>ERZ1645192.4743-NODE-4743-length-10707-cov-6.245588_pt1 | contig 10707 bp, 14 predicted proteins | sample MGYA00575354_ERZ1645192 | MGnify/ENA primary metagenome ERZ1645192 (study PRJEB40844, sample SAMN11349763) | freshwater sediment metagenome | isolation source: river sediment | host: Sediment | place: India: Faizupur Khadar , New Delhi | collected 2017-02-21 ...
AACAGGAAAGGAGGCCAGACTGTCCTTTATAATTATTGATGAGACGGCCTTTTTACTTACTCCCTGGCATAAGGCCAGAACGGGGAGAATAATGAGTGTGAAAAATACTAAGGTCTTTTTCATATATTTCTTGTTGCAGGATACAGGATACAGGATACAGGTTACAGGTTACATGTTGCAGGTTGCAGGTTGCAGGTTGCTAGTTACCGGTAATCCACTCTTCAACTGGTTTCTCCATCGGCAGGACCGGTGAAAGAATATTTTTTACAGTATATTTCTTTGCTTCCTTTTTTGTCAGCTGATGGCTCCATGGAACACGCTGTGAAATATCTGCTCCGGCGCCTCTGTTACCATACTCGGCATAGTAAGCAGTCTTGTCGCGACCGGTACCTGACCAGTTCGACCAGCCTGCAGGAACGATATGTTCTCCTAATTCGCACCCGATAAATACCGTTTTGGCATAATCGCGCCACGGCCGGCCCAGGTACACTTTCTTAGCCTCAGGTGCAGCTGATATTTTACAGTTCATGAACACGTAACCGAAAGGTTTTCCTTCAGGGGTGCTGGCGGCGGTAATATATGAATCCCTCTTGCTATGGATGGTGCAGTTGTTGAACAATGCAGTTGCAGGACCAAAGATGAAATCAGTCGTTCCTTCAATATAACAACCATCGAAGTATTGGCGGCTGTTGAGCCCGTCTGTGTAGAGTGTATCCTGGTTCCCAAGCAGCCGGCAGTTCCTGAAGACACTCCTGTCGCCTTTAACAAAGAGGGCGAGAGCCTGGCCAACGGGGCCTGCGGTATTTTCTATTGTCAGATTTTCAGCATAAAAGTCATCTGCAATTACGAGCATGGTATATGTATAGAAGGTACTGTTCCTGCCTCTGTTAATCTTTCCAAAATAATCGTCCCAGGTGATAATGGTCTTTGCAGCATCTTCACCGATTATTGAAAGACAGGTATTGACAGAAGGGACTACTACCTTTTCCCGGTAGATCCCGTTCTTAACATGAATCGTTACTCTCTTGTCAGGAAACGAACGGGCAGCATCGACGGCTGCCTGTATTGTTGTGAAATTGCCGCTTCCATCTTTGGCAACCGTAATATTGTATTCATCCTGCGAAAGGGCGCGCAACGGAAAGACTGTTGCGATCAAGATACTTATATACAATACTTTATGTAGCTTAATGTTTGTTTTCATTACAGTTTATTGTTTATGACACAAATAAGATGAGTTGCAATTTAAGAACAAAAATTTTCTTATGCGAGGTGAAGTTCGGATATTTGCCATTCGTAAATCAAGAGGATTATGACAAAACAAAGGAGAGGTTTTAACCTGAGGAGCTTCATTACTTTCTCGCTGGTAATATCCACAATCATAATGTCGTGGTCGGGATTCATACTGTACATAGCTCCTCCGGGGAGAATTGCAAACTGGGGTACCTGGAAGCTGATGCTTTTTACAAAATCGGAATGGCAGGCTCTGCACACCATTTTTTCATACCTGTTCTTTATTTTGGTTGTTGTGCATCTTTTCTTTGTAAACTGGAGAACCTTTCTTACATATTTCAAAAGCAGGATCAAGTCCGGACTGAACAGAAAGTGGGAACTGGCAACAGCAGTAATTGTTTCGGGAATGGTATTTACGGGAACATTGCGCAACTGGACCCCTTTTGGTCCGGTGATGATTTTTGGCGATAAGGTAAAAGAAGGATGGGCTGACAAGTTTGAGACGCCTCCTGCCATTCATATGGAAAATTACAGTCTGCGCCAGCTTTCAATACAGTTTGACAGTACTGATATCAGTGATCTTAAAAGAACGCTGGAAGAGAAAGGCATCAGGTTTCGCGAAACTGACACCACTCTGAAGCAGATTGCAGAAAGGAATGCAACGACACCGGCATCAATTTATCAGATACTTACCTCGAGGTACGGCAGTAAGAATGATCATATAAAGAGTGAGAGCGGAACCGGTCAGGGTTACGGCAGATATACACTTGAGACCATTGCAAAAAACTCAGGAAAGGATGTCTTAGATCTTGTCGCAATCCTGAAAGAAAAAGGAATCGAAGCAAAACCGGAAACAAGCCTGAAGGTTATTGCATCACAGCTTCAGAAAAGCCCGGGAGAAGTTTTCCGTATGCTTACAACCGAATAATACAAAAATCTATCTTCTGTTAAGGTATTCCTGGACAGATCTTTCCTTTTTGATTAATATTTCTAAAATAATTCAGGATTTTTCTGGTATTATGAACTATTGTTCATTATATTTGTATCGAACTATTGCTCATTAATATGTCACCACGTCCTGTCAGGCTAAGAAAAGTCAGCAATCCTCCGGTAATATCTGGATTAAAACCGTACGGGGGCAAAGCCACTGCTGGTAAACATGATATTATCTTTCTCCATCTTGAAGAATATGAAGCGATAAGGCTTTGTGATCATGAACAGATGAACCACCAGCAGGCTTCTACCCTTATGGCAGTTTCAAGACCGACATTGACCAGGATCTACGCCAGGGCAAGACAAAAGATTGCTGATGCGCTTGTTTCAGGAAAACAGATAGTTATCGAGGGAGGCAAAATATATTTTGATAGTGAATGGTATGCATGCAAGGTATGCGGGTGTTACTTCAATAGCCCTGACAAATTGACAACAGTAAAACAATGTCCGCTTTGCAGAAGCCATGAATTCACAACCTGCAATGAGATTCAATAATTAGATTTTAAAAATAACTGACAGCAAATATGAAAATTGCAATAACAAGTACGGGTAATTCATTAGGCAGCAATCTTGATCAGCGCTTCGGCCGCTGTTCATATTTTGTCATTTATGACACTGAAACCGGAGGAACTGAGTTTCTTCCTAATCCGAATAAGGATGCCCTTGAGGGAGCGGGCCCTTCATCTGTCCAGCTGGTAGCCTCAAGAAATGTTCAGAAGATAATATCCGGCGAATTCGGAATAAAGATAAAATCACTGCTTGACACTCTTAAAATACAGATGATAGCCCTGAAAGACGCAGATAAAAAGATAGAAGAAATAATTGAAATGTTAAACAACTAAAATTTATCGCTATGCCAAAAATGGATGGAACCGGTCCGCAGGGAAATGGACCCCGTTCAGGCCGCGGAATGGGCCGATGCAGAGTGGCTTCTCCCGAAAGAAGATCAGATTTCCGGGGTAGAGTTCGTGGAACAGGAATTAGAGCAGGCCGTGGAGCAGGCCGTGGAGCAGGTCTGAGGTTTGGAAAGAATCAAACTGAAGACTAATAAGAAACCAAAACAAAATTATGAAAAGACGTATTGCAATACCCCTGGAGAACGGGATTCTTTGTTCACACTTTGGACACTGTGAGAAGTTTTCTATAATTGACACAAAGGATAATGATATCACCGGTATCGACTTTTTAACGCCGCCACCTCATGAACCCGGACTACTCCCCGGATGGTTGTCAGAAAAAGGAGTCACAGACGTGATTGCCGGAGGAATGGGACAAAGAGCAATTGATCTATTTACACAGCAGAAAATAAATGTTTTTGTAGGGGCTCAATTAAAAGAACCAGAGAATCTTGTTAACGACCTTCTGACCAATACCCTGGAGGCAGGAGCAAATTATTGTGATCACTAGCCGTAATTATTATCTCTTTTAGAAACTTATACTGATGATAAGCTTCGGTCCGGTATCTTCAAGACGTCTCGGGAAAAGTCTGGGAATAAATAACATCTTAAATCCTAAAACATGTTCATACGGCTGTGTTTACTGCCAGGTTGGGAAAACAAAAAAGATAACGACTGAAAGGGCTGAATTTTTTAAGCCCGAGGTGATTTATGCACAAGTTACCCGGCATCTGGAAAAGCTTGCTGATCAGGACTATCCCGATTATCTTACTTTTGTTTCGAACGGGGAGCCAACGCTTGATTATAACCTGGGCAAATCAATAATTCTGCTGAAAAAAACCGGATTGCCTGTGGCTGTGATCTCGAACGGTTCTATGCTTTACGATGAGTCAGTGAGAAATGAACTTTCGCTTGCTGATTGGGTATCCCTTAAAATGGATGCTTTCGGGAGCATCCTATGGCGGAAGATAAACAAGCCATCAACAAAACTGAATTTCAGAAATCACATAAATGGGATCCTGGAATTTTCATCCATCTATGATGGTATACTGAATACAGAAACAATGATTGTCAGAGACCTGAACGATACAGCTGAAAATTTCTCAAAGCTGGCTGATATTATAAGAATGATGGATCCTTCAACTGCTTATCTCTCTGTTCCTACCAGACCTCCGGCCGAAAAAACAATAAAACCTCCTGATAACGAGAAACTGAACATTGCATGGCAGACATTCAGTGCCAGGAGTATCAGAACAGAGTTGCTCACAGGATTTGAAGGTACGGAAACTGGCTGCACTGGTAACATCTACGATGATATTCTGAATATCTCTGCCGTCCATCCTATCAGGGAGGATACAATGGAAGAGCTGCTCGGAAAAGATAAAGCGGACAAAAAAGTAATTGAATCACTTATCAGGCAAAGACTGATCAGTGAAACAATATACCGCGGAAAAAAATTCTATATAAGGGAATATAATCTTAACATCTGAAATCCATGGCTCGACTTTATGAACAGCTCGACAAGGATGTCCGCTACAAGGAGGGGATGAAAGCATGCATGAACTGTGGAGTATGTACAGCAATATGCCCCGCTGCTGAAGTCAGTGATTACGATCCCCGCCGAATTCTTAATATCGTGCAGGAAAGGGATGAATATGCTCTTGAAGAACTGTTGAAAGGCGATGAAATATGGAGATGCGGTGAGTGTCTCTCATGTAAAACCAGGTGTCCCCGCGGCAATACTCCCTGCTATGTAATACAGGCGTTGAGAGGTCTGTCTATTGAAACCGGTTTCTTCATAGAAAGCGAACAGGGCAGAAAACAGCTTGCAATAAAAAGAACTGTCGGAGACGATATTCTCAAATATGGTTACTGCATTTACATCGATGAAGTAGATAATGAAACTTACCCTGAACAGGGGCCTGTATGGAAATGGATCAGGGAAAACAGAAAATCATTCCTGAAACGAATGGGAACCAGTTATGGAGAAATGAAAGCAGGAACACTTCGGATTACTGCAAAAGAATCGCTTGAAGACCTTAAAAGAATCTTTGAAGAAACGGGTGGAACAGCACGATTTGAGAAAATAGAAAAATATTCCGAAGCCCGGGCAAAAGAAATGAGCAAGGAGTTCAGCCATGGGAAAGATGAATATTGGAGATCCCTTTACAATGAATAGAAAATATCAATATTCAAGCCGTTGAAACCACGCAGGAACGAGATATGGTCTTTGTACCAAAAGGAGATTTCTGACAATAAGTACTATTTTGCCAGAAGCTGTATCAGGCAAAATTTTTTTCCTGCTGCAGAAAATCTTTACCTGAAGATCCTGAGAAATGAGTTGGAAAAAGATATTTTCGATGATCCCAGGCAAACTTCATGTACCGGCATAGCATATCATTCAGGGCTGATCCCCATGGAAACAATAATGACGGTGGTTGCAAGGCAGTTCGCTCTGATGAACGAAGCCGGGTATGAAAACTTCGTTGTCTCATGCGTCACTTCATTCGGCATATACGTCGAAATGCTGGAAACATGGAAACACTTTCCCGAGACTGAAAAAAAGACAAGAGAGGCCCTCTTGAGAGCCACAGGTAAAAGCTTCAATATCCCCAAAAACATCGTTCACGCAAGCGACATTATTTATAAGTACCGAAAGGAGATTGCCGCCAAATCCAGGTACAGACTTACAAATGTACTCACTGGCGAACCACTTAAGGTGGTTGACCATATCGGTTGTCATTATGCAAAGATATTTCCCTCTCATGGTATAGGTGGAGCAGAGTACCCCTATGTTCTTGCCGGACTGATTGACGACTGGGGAGGAGTGCAGATAGATTATCCGGAGAGACGTCACTGTTGCGGTTTCGGATTCAGGCAATACCTGCTAAAATCAAACAGGGGGTACTCGTTGACCAATTCAAAGAAGAAGTTTGATTCAATGGCTCCTTATAAACCCGACCTGATAATTGCAAACTGCCCTGGCTGTACATTTTTCCTTGATCGCTGGCAATATGTACTTGCAGAACAGGAGAACATCACTTACGGGCAGGGTGGTCATGGTATACCGGTACTCACTTATGAGGAGCTGGCAGGACTCCTTCTGGGATATGATCCCTGGGATATAGGCCTTCAGACACATCAGGTACAATCGGAGCCCCTGCTTGACAAGCTCGGAATCATATATGATACATCAAAAAAATATTCAGGCCTGAATGGTGAAGAGCTTAAGACTCCTGAAAAAATATTTACACTAAAACAGTGAAATACAGATAATAATCAAGAACTATTTAAAAACAATGAAAACTACTGATGTACTTATTATCGGAGGAAGCGCTGCCGGGATGGTAGCTGCTCTGACAGGAAAATCCTCCTGGCCCAAGAAGAATTTCATACTAATAAAGAAACAGAAGGAAATGATGGTGCCATGCGGAATACCATATATTTTTGGCACTCTTGAGTGCTCTGATCAGAATATTATGCCGGTTGATACCCTTCTCGCTAAATCAGGCATTGAATCTATTATCGACGAAGTAACAATGATCAATAAGGAGGAAAAAACAGTCGACCTTGCCGGAGGAGAAAAAATTCAGTACGACAAGCTAGTAATCGCCACAGGATCAATACCTCTGAAACCCAAATGGCTGAAGGGAGGCGACAAGAATAATGTATTTGTAATACCTAAGGAAAAGGGCTATCTGGATGAAATGAGAGCCAGCCTTGAAAAAATCCATGACATAGTTGTTATAGGCGCTGGTTTTATTGGTGTTGAGTTTTCAGATGAATTGACTAAGAGAGGATATAAAGTTACACTGGTTGAGAAACTTCCCGATATCCTGATGCTGGCATTCGACAAGGAGCTCTCAGTAAAGATAGAAGAGATACTCAAAGCAAGAGGAGTGAATATAATTACCGGTAATGGTATTAAGGAAATAACCGGCAACGAAAAAGTGGAATCCGTTATTCTTGAGAATGGTGAGACACTTAAAGCTGATACAGTTATTCTCTCTGTAGGCTATAAACCAAATGCCGGACTTGCGGCTAAGGCAGGTATCTATGTCGATGAAAGTGGATTCATTGCTGTTGACGAATATATGAGGACACATGTAAAAGACATCTTTGCTGTAGGTGATTGCGCCCAGAAACGTGATTTTGTGACGCGTGCAAGGGTTTCCACTATGCTCGCATCAACAGCCTGTGCAGAAGCAAGGATTGCAGGAATGAACCTTTTCAACCTTAATGTTGTGAAAACCTTTAGTGGAACCATCGCAATCTATTCAACAGCTATCGGAGATACCGGATTCGGAACTGCAGGTATTACTGAAACCCGTGCAAAAGTGGAAGGCATTGATGTAATAACAGGTACCTTCGAAGGAGTTGACCGGCACCCTGGAAACCTGCCTGATGCTCATAAACAGCTTGTGAAACTAATTGCTGCCCGTCAGTCGGGAGTGATCATCGGAGGTGAAGTAATTGGTGGTATAAGCGCTGGAGAGCTGACAAACGTTATGGGCCTGATAATTCAGAACAGGATGACAGTGAATTCACTGCTTACATCACAAATAGGAACTCATCCATGTCTCACAGCTTCTCCGGCAGGCTATCCGCTCATTAAGGCAGCCGAACAAATTGCATTCAAAGTTAGAACCAGGGAATGTTAAGCTCCGAAATACTGATCAGGGTAACTTATTCCGATACCGACCAGATGGGTTATATGCATCACTCAAACTATCTGAAATATTATGAGAATGCACGATGGGAACTTTTCAGAAGTATCGGAATGCCATATTCCGGATTGGAGGAGGATAATCTGATTCTTCCGGTTGTGGAGGCATCTGTTAAATTTCTGAGACCTGCATTTTATGACCAGCAGATAAGGATTGTCACAACATTAAAATCATTGAAAGGAGCCAGGATAACATTTTCATGCCTTGCTATGAATAATGCAGGTGATATCCTTAATGAGGCCGGCATAACTGTTGCATGCGTAAAAAAAAGCAGCGGAAGGGCATGTCTGCCACCAAAAAGACTGATAACGATACTCAATGACTGTATCAATAAGCAATAGCAGCATGGAAAAAATCAAAATCGGGATTATCATCTGCGGCAGGTACAAAACCTGCACCGGGGGTAAATGCTTCCGGGCAGCGACAAAGAGAGAAGGAGCCTTCTCTGTGTACAAAAACAAAGAAATAGAAATTGCTGGTTATACAACCTGCGGAGGCTGCCCGGGGGGAAATGTGGAATACGCACCTGAAGAAATGAAGAAAAACGGAATCACTCACGTTCACCTTGCCAGCGGTCTTCTGGTAGGATATCCGCCATGCCCTTATACAGAACACTTCAGACGGTTCATTGAAGACAAATACGGCCTGAAGGTGATAATGGGAACACATCCAATACCACAGAAATATTATACTACCCATCTGAGCCTTGGAACGTGGAAAAATGACCTAATAAAAGAATCCATCGCAGGCATACTGGACGATGAAGAAACCAGATTGAGATACGATTGAAATTTATGTTCAGAATTGCTGTTGCCAGTGGAAAAGGAGGTACGGGAAAGACTTTTGTCGCAACAAATATCTTTCAGGCCCTTATGCAGAATAATCAGCAGACCCTGCTTGCCGATTGTGATGCAGAGGCTCCTAATGCAGCAATATTCTTCAATACAGTGCAGGATACTATTTCAGAAGTAACCCAGCTTGTCCCTGTTATAAACACCTCTAAATGTACATTCTGTGGTAAGTGCCATGAATACTGTAACTATAATGCAATATTCATCATACCGCCGGCCGGGATCATTAAAGTCATCGGGGACCTGTGCCACGGATGCGGAGCCTGCCTGGCGGCATGTAATTATGATGCAATCCTGGAAAAGCCAGAATCACTGGGACAAGTGGCAAAGCTTTCGCTGGACGGTTCTCACTACATAATAGAAAGCAGGATGAATATCGGTGTAATGTCACCGGTCAAGGTCATAAAAGCCGCCCTGAATGAAATTGATCATCAACAGGGGATTGCAATCATCGACGCTCCACCGGGAACTTCATGCCCATTTATACAGACAGTCTCTGGTGCCGACTATACAATCCTCGTCACAGAACCCACACCGTTCGGATTAAGTGATCTTAAGCAGAGCGTTGAAACTCTCAGAATAATAAAAAAACCTTTCGGAATTATAATTAACCGACACGGACAGGGTAACAACGATGTAAGAGAGTTTCTTCTTAAGGGAAATATCCCCCTCCTTCTGGAAATACCATATAAAAGGGAAATTGCTGTTGCATATTCTGTGGGTAAACCGGTGGCAGAAGCAGACTCATTTTTCGCAGAACAGCTACTTCAGGTAGTAAAAGATATTCTTGCAAACCATGGAAATAGCAGTAATAAGCGGTAAGGGAGGTACTGGTAAATCGAGCCTTAGCGCAGCTTTCGCCTCAATCAGCGGAGAAACTGTTCTGGCCGATTGCGATGTCGACGCTGCTAACCTCTACCTGCTCTTCAGTCCCACCTGTGAAGAGGAGGAAGTTTATATCGCTGGTCACAAAGCTGTTATTGACATTGAAATCTGTACAAAGTGCGGTTTGTGCGTTAATTATTGCAGGTTCGACGCAATAAAGGCAGGTAACGAAAAAGTGGAAATATCTGAAATATCCTGCGACGGATGTTTTCTCTGTTCAAGGATCTGCCCCTTTGAAGCAATAAAAATGATACCTAACGACAGGAGCCGGATGTATTCAGGATCCTTCCGTTATGGGAAAATTGTATATGGCCGTCTGGCTCCGGGAGAAGAAAACTCAGGGAAACTCGTAAGCATGGTTCGGGCAAAGGCATCCGCTTTAGCTGAGAAAAAAAATATTAAAAATATTATACTTGATGGCCCCCCTGGGATAGGATGCCCTGTGATTTCAACTATAACTGGCGCTTCAATAGTAGTTATCGTTACCGAACCGACAATCTCCGGACTATCGGATCTGAAAAGAGCAGCCGATACAGTAATTAAATTCAACCTTACAGCCGAGGTTATCATCAATAAAAATGATCTGAATCCATCCGTGACCAGAGAAATAAAAGAGTGGTGCAGGTCTTCTGGCATAAGAGTGGCAGGAATGTTGCCTTTTGACCACAAGATGGTACAGGCAATGGTAAATGGTAAAACGATAACTGAATATGAACCTGAAGGAGAAATCAGCAGCGAAATCAGAAAAATTTGGACTAACATTTTAAAAACATGAAATCATGAGTGATGTGTTTGAGAAGATTCCTATGGAGAACATTAAAAACATAATTGTTGTAGCATCAGGTAAAGGAGGTGTTGGAAAGTCAACAGTTGCAGCCAACCTTGCGATAGCCATAGCACGAAACGGGTACAGCACAGCTTTAGTGGATGCTGATATTTTCGGTCCTTCCATCCCGAAAATGATGGGCATCGAAAACGCCAGACCTGAGGTTTTGAAAGATGGCGAAAGAGAAATAATTTTACCGGTCGTCAAATACGGAGTCAGCATAATCTCAATAGGTTTTTTTATCGATCCTGTCCAGCCGCTGATCTGGCGCGGGCCACTGGCAGCAAAAGCTGTGACAC
>ERZ1645192.4744-NODE-4744-length-10707-cov-6.103549_pt1 | contig 10707 bp, 6 predicted proteins | sample MGYA00575354_ERZ1645192 | MGnify/ENA primary metagenome ERZ1645192 (study PRJEB40844, sample SAMN11349763) | freshwater sediment metagenome | isolation source: river sediment | host: Sediment | place: India: Faizupur Khadar , New Delhi | collected 2017-02-21 ...
TCCTTCTCCCAATCCGTGGAACCCGCGTAATCCGAGGTCAATGCCTTCAGCGCTAGGGCAGCAATACGGCACGGTAGAAGCGCTTCGGTTGGTCCGCGCCGCCGGCGTTAATCGCCTGCCAGAACGCAACTCAGGCCTAACATATGTCAAGCTCCGCCGACCCCGGTTTCACAAGAACAAACATTCGGCCGTTTGCGGTCCAGCCATGTGAAGAGAGCGCAAAGCAGAAGAAAAACCATGTTCGCCACGCCCATCACCTTCAGAACTGAACTGAGGCTGTCGTGAAATCGTGTGAGGGCAAACATGTAGCCGCAAGCCGTCGCGAGAACGCATATGCCCAGCACCAGGCGATTCTGCGGACGGGCCATTAGTTGATTCAACAGCACGTTGGCCAGCGACAGGGGAATCATCACGGCCGCATACCACGGCAGCAGTGATGACGCCACCTCCACGTAGGTCTCCTTGTAAACAATCCGAATAACCAACGGCCCCAGCACAGCCAGTCCCATCGCCCCCCCCGCCGAAAGGATGCCCGTTCCCAGCAGGACAATCCCCGTGAGATTTGTCTTTTCAGACTTCACCGCGCTGTGTACGAGGCGCGGAAACATCACCGCCGCCAGCGGCAGCACCAGCCACATGAGCGCTCGCGACAGCGTCCCTGCGCTCACGTAGTAACCCGCGTCGTTCTCGTCGAAGAAGGCCTTCACAAACATGGTGTCCGCAGTGAACAGTATTTGGAACCCAATAAAGGCCAGCATCAGTGGAATGGCCTGTTTGGAAAATACTCTCCACGCGAACGGGGTTGGCTTCACGGTCCAGTAGGCGCGGGAGTGATAAACCGCCAGCGCCAACCCCACCATTAAACCGAACAGAACGCCGGATAACATCCCGGGCGCAAACGCTCCCACCACGAGCACGGCGAAAGCCGCGCCCGCAAACCGCCCGAAGGAGGTGAGAATGAGACTCCAGCCAAGCCATAAAAAGTTCTGCGCGCCCTGCAGCACTCCCCAAAACATGGGAAGAACCAGAGTCAACAGCACCACCGGCAGGGTGAACCACAACCCAGCCGGGTTGCTCACCTTCCACTGCTTCAGGATGCTCTCCTGACATGCAAGCACCAGGATCGCTGCAAGGGACCAGACAAGCACCGTGGCCAGCATCGACGCCCGAACCAGGCTCGAAATCTCCCCGGGCCTGTTTTCCGCCAGCGCCCTGGCTGTCTGTTGGGCAAAAAGCATCTGCAACGGAATTGCCGGCAGCACCATGACCACCGCCAGGAAAGCCCCGAAATCACCATACTCACGTTCGGGAATCGCCTTGGACAGGAAGTGAACCGCCCACATCATCGCTCCGCCGGCGACAGTAGAAACCATGAGCCATCCACTCTGCCGAAAAAACGATTCGTTTTGGCTTTTCTCTTTCATGTGATCAAGGCAACGACCCTAAAAAACGCCCGAGCAGAGCACGGCAGTTCTCAAGTGCTCTCATCGAAATCCATTCGTCTGCCGTATGCGCCTGCGCAATGCTGCCGGGCCCGAACACGACCGATGGCGTCCCATCCCCCGCGAGAATGGATGCATCACAAAAATAATCAACTCCCGCCGGTTTCTTTTGCCGGACGCTTTTCAGAAATTTTGTAACGAGATCCAACCCGGGATCTGTTTCCATTGCCAGATCCTCCTCGTCGCGTGTCAGTGAAATCGTCGCTTTGAATCCCTTCTTCCTGAGAAGGCTCGACAGTTCCTTCAGCACGCTTCGCTTCGTTTCACCCGGAAGGGTCCGACGATCCACAAGGATGGTGCAATGATCGGGAACGATGTTGGGCTGTGTGCCCCCGGAAATAGCCCCCACGCTCACCGTCGGCACTCCCAGAAGATCGTGCCGCCTTTTGGCCAGGCGCCGGGTGTAAGCCGTCTGCAAGTAGTCCACGATCCGTGCCATTTCGTGAACGGCGTTTTCACCAAGTTCCGGACGTGAACCGTGCGCCGCAGTCCCGGCCGTTTCGATCTGGATCCACAAACTGCCTTTGTGGGCCGTGACAACCCGGTTCATGGTCGGTTCGCCCACAATCGCAAGATGCGCCCGACTTCCGCTGGAGACCAGCGCACGCGAACCAAGATGCGCGTTTTCCTCATCCGCGAGGGCCGTCAAAACGATCTCCGTTTGTTCCGGCCGCCTTCGCTGGACTGCAAGATCCTTCATCGCGCCGAGCATCGCAGCTAGCGCGCCCTTTGTGTCACAAGCGCCCCGGCCATACAACCGGTCACCAACGAGCTTCGGACGAAACTGCTCGTCAACGCCGTTCACTGTGTCCATGTGCGGAGCCAGCCAGACGGTCCTGCCCGGGTTGCGGCGCGGACAAAGGCGAACAAATACATTGTGCCGGCCGGGAGCCAGCTTGTGGAGTTCCACATCCATTCCAGCTCTGCGGGCCATGCGTGAAAGCAGGTCCGCCACCCCTGCCTCCCCCGCGTTGGGGTGTCCCAAAGGCAAAAACGCCGGGTTGACGCTGGGCGTCGCAATCAATTCCTTCAGCAGCTTCGCTGTGTCCGCCATTCGCGCCAAAGCGTATCCCGCCATGCGCCGGGTGTCGAGCGCCCGGGCCAGACGATTGCCAGAACCTCCGCTCAGCAAGCACACCAAAGCCCCCAATCAGAAACTTTCCTCTTTGCTTGCGTGTCTGAACTTTTCACTATGACTTGGTTATGAGGCGCATATTTCTTTTATTGTCGCTCCTTGCTTTTGCGGTTTCAGCCCCTGCGGCTGAAAGGGCCACTTTAAAGCTGACCCCCGAATGGACCACCTACTTTCAATCCGAGATTTCCCGGATCGAGGCATCGGACCTGTCGAGAATCACAAATCTTGCCCAATGGCAATCCGAGCGGACGCGTCTCCGGCAGGAACTCGCCGAGATGCTTGGCCTCTGGCCAATGCCCGAGCGCACGGATCTTAAGCCTGTCGTGACTGGCAGCCTGGAGCGGGAAGGTTTTCGCATGGAGAGAATCCATTTCCAGGCGGCCCCAAAGTTATATGTCACTGCGAACCTCTATATTCCAAAAGGATTGTCGGGAAAAGCGCCGGCAGTGCTGCGTGTGTGCGGTCACAGCCGCTTCATCACCAATGGTGTCAGTTGCGGCAACAAGTTCAGTGCCCCGTACCAGGGCTCATGGTTTGCGCTCAATGGATTTGTCTGTCTGGTGATTGACACCCTTCAGTATGGTGAAATCCTGGGTTCTCACCGGGGCACCTACAGCGAAGAGCAGTGGTGGTGGAACTCGCGCGGATACACCCCCGCAGGTGTCGAGACATGGTTTTCCATCCGCGCCATTGATTATCTTTGCACCCGGCCGGAAGTGGACCCAGAACGCATCGGGATGACCGGCCGTTCCGGTGGTGGCGCTTATTCATGGTTCGTGGCGGCGCTGGATGACCGCGTGAAGGCTGCCGCGCCCGTTGCCGGGATGACAGACCTGCAAAATCAAGTGCTCGACAGAAGGGTTGATGGGCACTGCGATTGCATGTTCCATGTGAATTCCTATCGCTGGGATTTTCCGGCCATCGGCGCCCTGATCGCACCACGCTTCCTTGCCATTGGTAACACGGATCTGGATTGGCTTTTCCCTCTGGATGGCGTGGTGCGAATGCATGATCAAATCAGCAGGATCTACGCGCTCTACGAAAAGCAGGATAACCTGGCGCTATTCGTGACTCACGGCGGCCACCTGGACACCAGCGACCTCCAGTTGCCGCTCGTCCGATGGTTCGCAAAGCTGCTCAAACCGGAACCAGCAAACCTCCCAAACTGGGAACCTCGCGGGGTCCCGCCAGGCAGCCTGTTCACACCCGAAGAGGTGCGAGTATTTGATCAACTGCCCCAGGACCAGCGCAACACCACTGCCGCAGAGTGGTTCAACAGGCAACCCGCAAGATTTCAAGCGTCCACCCCGGATCGCGATGCACTTGCAAAGGAACTTCGAGAAAAGGTGTTCGTCGCCTGGCCTTCATCGGAACCCGAGGCGAAACTCCGGGAGACAGGCAGGCAATCCGTCAAAGATGGACTGCGCCTGACGGCTTATGATCTGGCCATTCAGCCAGGCATAACCCAACAGCTCTTTTCGGTCACCCTCTCCTCGCCCAAACGCCCCCGGCGCGTGACTCTCATTGTCGCCGATGAGGCATTCATGAAAAAATCCGGCCTGGGCGCGTCGCAGAGTGTCGAGGCTTCGAAACTATCCAAAGCCATCCATGCGCTCGCTCCGGATAACGATGGCACGGTCCACATCTTTGTTCCGCGAGGCGTGAATGATCCGGTCATTAAAGATCAGGAGGATTTAACCCGGTTCCGCCGACGTTTCATGCTGATCGGCGCCACGCTGGACTCGATGAGAGTCTGGGACATTCGTTGCGCGATGCATGCCATGAGACAGCAATACGGGAAAATGCCTCTCGCACTGGCTGCCAGCGGCCAAATGGCGGTGAATGCCGCATACGCAGCCGTTTTCCAACCGGAAGTGACAACATTAAGGCTCAGCAATGTTCCAACCGATCCGACCCAACTGCCTGATTACCCGAACGTCTTCAAAGTGGTCGAAGGCGTTCCGGGCCTGAGATAAACGCAACACCATAAAGGCACCCCTGGTTGGATCGTTGCGACGCTCGCATGGGGATCGGAAGCGGCTTTTCCCTTTTTGTGGAAGACTGCTCTCGCTGCGACCCGTCCCCTGCCTCCCGGAATTTCAGGGTATGAAATCAACCAGCCGCTTCTTAACAGCCAGCGAAACCGCGGCCGCCATGCAGTTCACATGGAGCTTCCGGTAAATGCAGCGAATCAGGTAATCGATCGTGTGCGGATTCTGCTTGAGGTGTTCGGCGATTTGTTTCTTCCCGTCCCCGGCCACCATTCTCTCAAGCACGGCGCGCTCCCGTTGCGTCAGGTGGTAATCCTCCGGCGCGTGAGTAAGGCGCATGAACATTTGCAGGACATTGTACGCTACTCGCGAGTTCATGGGGGCGCCCCCCGCCATCACCTGGTCGATCGCCTGCATCACGCTTTGCATCGGCTCCGACTTTAGCAGGTAGCCGGATGCTCCGGCGCAAATTGCCTGAAAGATGCGCTCGTTATCCTCGAAAACAGTCCAAAGAATGATGTTTGCCCCCGGCGCAAGGCTCTTGATCCGACGCATCCCCTCGATCCCATCTATGCCAGGAAGACCAACATCAAGCAGGACAACGTCCGGCGCCTCTCCCGAGCCCAAAGCCTCGATCGCAGTCTCGCAACGATCAAACGCGCGCACCTGCCGGACGTCTTTGCGCTTTTGCAGCGCCCGCTCGGTCGCCCGGCGCAGACCGGCCTTATCCTCCACAAGCCAGATTGTGAGCATGGTTTTAAATGGTTAATTCCTGCGTCCCCGAGGTCAGGGATGGGCGGTTTCTATTCCGCGGCGGTGGCACTTCCAACCGCACCACTGTGCCGCTCGCCGGCGCGGAACGGATGCTTGCGGACGCGCCCAGGGCGCGGGCGCGTTTTTCCTGGCTCCCAAGGCCAATGCCTTTCTTCGCCCTGGCGGTTTCAAACCCGCATCCATTGTCCGCAATCTGCAAAACCATCCGGTTGTCGGACAACGTGAAAGAAATCTCCACCCGCGTGGCGCGAGAGTGCCGGGCAATGTTGTTCAAGGCTTCTTTGAAGAAAAGAAAAATGTGCCGTTTGGCCTCGCCGGGCAGCGCTTCGAGCAAGTGTTCCACATCCGTCCTCCACTCAACTTCCTTGTCCGCCAGCATCCGCGACGCCGCCAGTTTAAGGTGAATCATTAAGTTCAGATCGGCACGATCCTTGCCCCCAACCAGCCAAAGCACCTCTCGCATGGCGTCCATGGTCTCCCGCGAAATCCTGTGAACTTCCCGCCAGTCCTCCTGCTGGCCACGTTCGGCGGAGGCTGTCTCCGCGCGCATTTCACTCAGGACAGTTATTCCGGCAAGATTACTCCCGATTTCATCGTGTATGTCCCTTGCCAAACGCGCCCGCAAATCCTCCAGATCGCGATTTCGTCTCTGCCGGGTTTTGACAACTGCCAGGCAGCCGCCAAGCAACATAGCCGCTGCCAACGCCGTGCCGATCGCGCCAGCGCGGGTTTGTGACTGGAGTCTGAGCTTGATTTCCCGGTCCGCAATGCGGGCTAATCGGCCCTGGAGCTCGCGCCGACGGTCCCACGAGCAGAGCCATTCCGGCAATTCCAGCAACCGCCCGTAGCTGGTGTATCCGTCCGTCAGACAATCAACAGGCCAGCGGTAGCTCCAGGCCTGTTTGATGTCCGGCGTGCGTGTGATAGTGGCCATGCCTGCGATATTCGAGTTGCCCGAATACACCTGTATTTCCGAAAAACCGAATCGGGCGGTCGGCCCGTCGCATTTCACAGCAGTGATCCGCAGGTACTGTGCCCCAACGCCACGACCGCGAATCGTTACAGGGTTATTCCCGGGATTGGTATAATCCGCCGAATCAAACAAAACCTTAGAATGAGCAAGGTTCGCGTTGGTCAAAATCTCCACCTTCAGGTGCTTGGGAAACAGGTATCCCGGCAGATCCCCTCCCAGCCGGGAATGCACAGGATGCAGCCGGATCTCGTCCACGGGCATCGGCCTGGGCCACTCGAACTGCATCCAGGGCTCCGGAGCGTCCTTCGCCGGCCCCGCAAAAATGCCATCTTCCGGCGGCGGCTCACGCTTGATTGGCGGGTTCAGGGCCGTTCGTCCATCTACGAGATTCCTGGCGGACCATCTTGGAGGTACCTCAACCGAGGACGAACTGGTGACGGCTCTGTTCAAGGCCACATTCCTGTTGCCGGACAGCACCGCAATCTCGCTAAGCGAAAAAAAGTACCTGCCCTCTTCCTTCGCAAGCTTGGTGACCGTCAGCCGCACATATCGACAGCGCACCGGCCCGGTTCTAATGCTCACAGGAGAAATACCATGTTCGGGAACGTCGGAGTCGGTGAATCCACCAATCGGTTGAAACACCTCGAACTTCCCGTCATCGGACACATCCAATCGAAACCGCACGGGAAAGGCGTAGGCGCTCTTGTCTCCCGGACGCCAATGCAGAAGAACCGGGAAAAGCGAGACCGTATCGATGGCAACCTGCTCCCCCAAATCAATCTGAATCCAGTGTGGTCGCGGCGGTTCCCACCGCCACCGTGTCGCCTGGTAGCCGATCTCGCTGGTCGTCTGCCCCACCATCGGCTCCCCCATGGAATTAAGCTCCGCGACCGCATCGAGACGCTCCCGCTCAAGATGTCTCAGTTCAGGGCTCAACCACGCCTGCCAGCCAGCGCCCGCGTGCAATCGCGCGATCAGAAAACTCCCAAGCAAGAAGATCTGGAGAAACCGCATCTGTAGCACAGACTATTAGGCTGCAGTCTCCCCGGCAATGGCATTCCTTAAGGCGAATAGACCCGGAAAAACATCGGTCCCCCGGGCACAGCAGCCGGCATGTACGGCGTGACAGGAGCGCCCGGAACGGGAGTCCAGGGTCCGCCAGGCGAAACAGCCGACTGCAACACACCCGTGCCAGCCCAGGAAATCACCACTGCGCCCTCCGATGTTCTGGAGGCTAGCAGGCGCGGCACAAAAACGGCCTTAACATCGAGCACGTTGAGGTACGTAAAGTGAACCGAATTGTTGTTGTTCGGCCCGGGCGTGATGCTCACGACAATCTCTCGATCAATGTTCGGCGCCACACCCTGCACAGATACACGTTGCGAGAGGTTGTTTGCCGCGTTGAGAAAAACAGCACTTGTGGTTGCGCCCTCAACGGTGTACCGCGTCTCCCTGTTGTCCGTGGCAGACATTCGCGACGCGTAAAACGTCAGGTTGTAACGCCAGCCCTTTTCGAGACCGGAAAGCTTGAAACACGGAAAGACGTTCACCAGCCCGTTGAATGACTCAGTGTTTCCAAAGAGCGAGTCCCGCGTGGCATTTGTAGGATAGATTCCCGACGCGCCAGTCCCGCTGGAATTGTGTCCATTGAACCTCCGTACCATCCGGATGCTGATGTTTGATGTTCTGTTCTGCGTGCTGACCAGCGCCGGCAGCACGCCCGTCGAGGTGTTGCCGATGGTCGTCGTGACATTGTTCCATCGAATCGAGGGATCCGTCGTTATGGCGTCAGTACCCCCAAAATCAATGAGAAACACCATGGGATCGAGGGACAGCACCGCTCCGCTTGCCGAGGCGGCGGTGGTCAACATGTTGCTCGAAAGATCCTTCACATGGCTGGCGCTGACGGTAAATATCCCAGAGATAATGGCATGGAGTGTCAGAGTGATCGTTCGGGAATCCTGTGACAACACGGCGCCGGCCACAGGCTCCCCATTCACCAGGAAGTGCCCGGAGCGGACGGAATCCGCACTCAGGGGCTCGGAAAAGGTCGCATCCACCGTTTCTCCAGTGACGCTCGCGACAGAGATCAGCGCGGGGGCGGTGACATCCGCTGTCACGGACAGAACGGCCCCGGGGCTCAATGCCCCGTAAACCATGTTGCTGACACTCACACTCACCACCGCCTGGTCCATCTCCGGCGTTGCCGCGAGTTCAAAGTCAAATCCGTTGGCCCCGGGAACTGCCGATCCGTTCACATACCACTGCACCCGGTAAGGCCTTGCGCCCTGCGCCTCCGCACTGAAAAGAGCGGTCGTGTAGGCCGGGGCGGCCTGATCAGACGGCATCCGAGTGAACGTGATCGGCGTCTGCGGCGGCGCCACGTCCACTTTCATCACGTTCAGATAGGTAAAGTGGTTCTCATTGTTGTTGTTCGAACCCGGGGCCAGGGTGATCGCAATCTCACCCGAAGCCGCGGGCGCTATCCCCGGAATTAGTGCCGTCGAAGACACGTTGTTTGCAGGGTCCAACGCAGCGCTTGCGGATGTCGCCCCCTCGACAGTGTAAACGGTCTCACGATTATCACTGGCCCCGTCTCGCGAACCGTAAAAGGTAAAGTAGTATCTGAGCGCGGGATCAAGATTGGTCAATTTGAACTTGGGGTGAATATCGGAAAGCCCCGACCACAGTTCGGTATTTCCATAGAGCGAATCACGAACCGCGTTCAGCGGAAACAACGTGCAAGCGGAGGACCCGGTGGAGTTGGGCCCATTAAACCTCTGGATTATGCCCAGGCTGATATCTGTCGGGGCGTTGCTCGCGGTAACGATCGCGCCCAGCATTCCTGTCGCAGAAGTCCCAATCGCCGCCGTCACGTTGTTCCAGAAGTTCGCCGGGTCGCCCGGCGGGGAGGCTTTGAATGTCTGAAGCTCTGCTGTGCCAAAATCAAAAAACAGGGCCTGGCCCCGGCTTAGATTCCACCGATTCAGAGCCGGACCCACTATTCCCTGCCAGAGTTCGTAACCCGACGAATTCATGTGCAGCATGTCGGATTTAAAAAGCTCCGCCCTGGGTTGTCCATCGGTGTCCAGCATCGCGTGAAATGTGTCAATAAACCGTATCTGCATCCCATCGCAGAGCGCCTGTATGCGTGAATTCAATTCCCGCGTCTTCTCGATATACGCCACCCTCGCGGGGCTGGGCTTGGTCGAGATAAAGGCGATGTCGCTCGTCGGCAATTGTGCCCGCATCCGCGTCAGAAAAGTCGTGTAGTCCGCAACGATTTGATCCACCGTTTTTGACACAACATCGTTGTCACCTTCGTAGATGACCGCTAGCGCTGGCTTGTAAGGCAATACAACACGATCAAAATAGTAAAGCACGTCGCTCATCTGCGACCCGCCGAAACCGCGATTCATTACTGGATAGGCTGGAAAAGCCGAGGTGAGCCCGGTCCACCCCACGATGGTTGATGATCCCACGAAAAGGACCGGATCCTTTGGCGGCGGGGTCACCCCATCCTGTGCCTCGAACGCGGCGATCTGAGTGTCAAATGTGCCCCCCACAGCCGCCCCGGCGAATACTCCCGCCCACAGGGCAAATGTCCGGATACAAAACAGGCTTTTGCTGAATAACGTCGATTCTGTCATACGACCTTAAAACCGCGCGCCGACGGTCCCCAACCCCCTCCCGTCGGCGCGCAAATGTTGCACTCGGCTGCGGACGACAACCTATTGCTCCAGCCGGTAAAACCGGTTTCCGCTCGTGCTGATGTCTTCCATGTACCCCGATGCAGGCTCCGGGAGGACTGGCGCCCAGGGTCCGTTTAGGGTCGGGCTCCATTCAAGCTTGCCCTGCCCGGTCCAGTTCAGTTCGATCTTGCCGTTGCTGATCACAGGGGCAAGAAAACGTGGAGCCGGCGGCGCACCCTTCTCAACCTTGAATGCGCTGAGGTGAAGGAAGTGATATGCGTTGTTGTTTCCCGGCCCGGGAGCCATGGAAATAATAACTTCTCCGGTTGTCGAAGGCTGAATACCCTCAACCACAGCCACCTGATCAATATTGTTGGCCGCATCCAGGATCGCCGAATTGGTGTTCGCCCCCCCCACAGTGTAAGCGACCTCCCGGTTGTCTGCAGCGCCGCCGCGCGAAGCGTGGAACGTGAATTTGTAGAACATGGCGGGATCTAATCCCGTAAGCTTCATTACCGGCAGGACCTCCGTGAGAGACTGCCAAAGCTCGATGTTTCCATACAGGTTGTCCCGGGTCGCGTTGGCGGGGAACAGGCTGGAGACGCTGGTCCCGGAACTGTTCCAGTCATTGAACCGGCTC
>ERZ1645192.4745-NODE-4745-length-10707-cov-4.832520_pt1 | contig 10707 bp, 10 predicted proteins | sample MGYA00575354_ERZ1645192 | MGnify/ENA primary metagenome ERZ1645192 (study PRJEB40844, sample SAMN11349763) | freshwater sediment metagenome | isolation source: river sediment | host: Sediment | place: India: Faizupur Khadar , New Delhi | collected 2017-02-21 ...
GTCAGAGGAGAAAAGACTGTTCCCCCTCCTGTATAGAATTTGCTAAAAAACTCGACATACTGGAGACGCAGAGAGTGAACAAAAGCGCCCAGTACGTTGACAGCTATACTGAAAATGTGCCCTCCTATGAGAAGAAGGAGTGCGATGATCCAGCCAATATAGGGCACGTCCCCCGCAAGACCGGCGAGCATGTTGATAATTACGCCTACCGCAGAAGTTGCAAGCCCTAGTGCAAGCAGACGGCTGTAGCTCAATACGTCGCCAAGATACGATGTGACGCTGTACAGACTCAGCAATCCGGAAACCGCTTTTCCGATAATGCCTTCTTTTTCTCTCCCTTGTGTTGCGATGAGCACCGCAGCTCCAAGGAACGTAAGCGTTTTCGCAAGGAAAGATGTCTGAGCGGAGATAAAACCGCTTGCTACTCCTCCCCAAAGAAGCAGTCCCGTAAGAAAGACAATCCAACCGCCCGTGTCCGCAAAGGCCCCCATATAGTTCCCTTTCCGCAGAGCATCGTAGAATGCAATAAAGAGTCCGAAGAAAAGCTGGAGAATGCCAAGTGCGAGTGAAATTGCAAGGAAAATCATGGGATTCTCCATGGGGTTAAGGACGAGCATAAAGTTCTTTAGCGGACGCAGGAAGGCAAAAATGGAAAAAGCGTCTACAAGATCTCCGAACCAGCTTCCGGTAAGCGCCCCAACCACGATTGTGGAAACACCGGAAAGAACGAAGAGTTTGAAGAACCCCTTAAAACTCTCGGGCATTTTCTTATACTTTCTGAGAAACCACAAGAAGAATCCTATCATGATAGCTCCGTAACCGGCATCGCCAAGACACATACCGAAGAAGATGAAAAAGAACGGTGCTAGCAGCGGTGTGGGGTCAATTTCTCCGTACTTAGGCGCGCCGTAGAGTCTCGTCAGGTTTTCAAACGGGAAACACCATGCCGAGTTGACTATGTGTGAGGGCGGTGAGTCTTCAGGTTTCGGATCAAACAGAAAGAGTTCTACAGATAAACCGAAGGGGGTAATTGCCTTCGTGAGTCTCTGAACGGCAGATGCGGGAACCCAGCCGCGAAGCATGATTACCTGTTCTGTGGAAGAACCGGAAGAAATTGCTTGGTACCTGTCACGCAAGACAGTCCAGTAATCACTCAAAATACGCACTGAGGGAACCCACTGTTCCGCCGCGCCGGCAATCTCTGCAAGAACGCGTTCTTCTTCAGATGCCAAGGCGACCTTTCTGTCCGAGAGAGCGAGTCGTTCCTCCTCTGGTGTTTTTTTGAGAGAAAGAGGTACGTCCACTCTGCTAAATGAGTTGCGAGCAAGAAGATCTGTGATTTGCGCCGTCTTTTGTTCGTCGAAAAAGACAGCAATCCACCCTTCCGTATCCTTTTCTCCCTGAGTTGAGGTAAAAACCTCACCCATAGATAAAAGAAGCGCCTCAGTTTCTTCTCTCCAAGCCGGAATTTTCGAAACAGGCATCGTTCCCAGAATGCCGCGCACGCGTTCGGTTCCGGAGGTGAGAAGTTCAAACGGATAAGGGAAGTCGGAGAGCGCGTTCAGAAGCGTCTCCGTCGATGCGATCTGTGTGAGTTCAGAGCGAATTTCCATAAGGCGGCGTTCAAGCGATCTCACACTCGCAGATAGGCTCATGAGATCTGTTCTGTCTTCAAGAGTTTTTCCATCGTGCAACGAGATTGTTTCTCGTTCTCCCATGGTTCTAGCCAAGGAAGAAACGTTGTCCTTGAAATAAGGCTCAAGGAATCGAAGGAGAAAACGCGCTTCGCTGAGGAGTCCCTCCACCCGTGATAAGTCAGTGTGAACAGGCGCGGTACTTTCTGACAATGATTCCGACCCGAAAGGGACAACTTCAAAGGATCCTGTCTTCTGAAGAGCGTGCAGGACATTGTCCAAATCGGCTTTGTGAACGTATAACTCGGCTTTTTTAATTCTCGCTACTGCCATATCGAGAAATCACCTCTTCCGAAATCCATTGTGCCGCGCTATTTACCTTCTGTCCGTACTGCTTGGCAAGTTGCTCGGACTTCTTTTGGCCGGCCTCAACAGACTGTTTTGCTTTTTCTTCCGCTTCTCTTTCCACAGAGGCTGTATTCTCTTTGAAAAGCCTGAATGCTTTCTGTTTTGCCTCCTTGGTCCGGCGCTCAACTTCGTTCTGAGCTTCGTTGATCATTTGAGCAGCCCCGTTCTTTGCATCCTTCACAATATCTTTTGAACGAGCTTCGACTTCCTTGATTTCTTCAGCCAGATTTGCTGCCATATAAACCCACCTCCTTCCTTGGATTGAACGCGAGTGCACACGCTGTGCACACGGTCAACATAAAAACAGTGACTATTTTATTACCAGACAAAATTTGTGTCAAACGTAACAATATGTCCAGATCATAATCAACAAAACGAAACAAGGCAAGAGTCTTAAAGAATATTTTCTTTCAGGAGAAAAGTCAGTATCAGGGGATTGGGGAAAAGAATTGGAGCGGACAACGGGATTCGAACCCGCGACCCTTAGCTTGGGAAGCTAATGCTCTACCAGCTGAGCTATGTCCGCCCTCTTTTGCTTGAACGATGGTATTATATCCGTCGTATCCTGTTTTGGCAACATCTTTTTCCTGACACACCTGATTTCATTTGTTGAAACACAGACTGGAGAGGATATTCTCAGTAGTATGCGTTCTTAGAAATAACTGCGTTGCCCGGGTAACGTTTTCCCTCTGGCCAATGAAAAACACGTGGTGATTAGATACGAAAGAATCGCGCCACGGTTTCGACGTGAACGGTCTGGGGAAATAAATCGAAACATGTCAGAGTATCAAGGACGAAACCTTGATCAGTGAGAATACCGGCATCCCTTGCCAGGGTTGCCGGATTACACGAAACATAGATAATCCGGCGTGGATTCAACGAAAGGACCTTGTGCAGCACCGAAGCGTCACAGCCTGTGCGCGGAGGATCAAGGACAATCACATCGAAAGTACCTTCGAGAGAAGGCGCTACTTTCTCCACTGCTCCTGCAATAATCGCGGTTTTTTCGCCTACTCCATTGCGGGAGAGGTTGCTCCGCATCATTCGTACCGAAGAGTCCCACTCCTCCACCGCTGTTACATGAAGACTTCTGGCGGCGAGAAAAGAAGTTAAAGTACCTATACCGCTAAAGAGTTCGAGCACTCGTTCAGTGCCGGTGAGGCCGGCTAGATCCACAACGAATTCATACAGGATGCATGCCTGACGCGAGTTGACTTGGAAGAATGCCGTTGTATCGTACTCAAATCGAAAAGAGGCGAGGGTTTCTTCTATAAGGCCGTCTCCGAAGAGCACCTCTGTTTTCGGGCCGACGATTACATTGTTCCGTGCCGAGTTGATGTTCAGAGTCAGGCTGCGTAAGTTGGGAAGCGCTTCCTGAAGCGCCGGGAGCAGGCGTTCTTCGAAAATTGCTTTCTTACGGGAAGAGAGTGTATCGGCAAGGACGAAGGAAACAAGGGTGTCGTTGTTTTCGATACTCTGACGGAAAATTGCATGGCGAAGCATGCCTTTTCCGTTTTTCTCGTTATATGGAACGAGACCGAGAACCGGCAGACTTTCGGCCACCGCTGAAAAGGCCCTGTCAATATGTTGCGCGGCAACGGGACAACTTTTTATCGGTACTACGTCGTGACTTCTTCTTGCAAAATACCCCATAACAGTTTTTCCTTCTCGGTTCCGTACCGGAAGGGAAGTCTTGTTTCTGTACCTTATCTGCTCTGGACTCGGATTACATGAGGTAACGGGGGAAAACGGTCTTTTATAGATACGTTCAAAAGCATCTTGGACAATAGCACGTTTCAGTTCCAGCTGAAGAGCGTACGAGGCATGCTGTAACTGGCATCCTCCGCAAGAATTGAAAACCGGGCAGAAGGGCTGCCGGCGAAGAGGGTGCGGTTCAAGCAGTTCGTCAGGGAAGGCAATCGCATACTCTTTTTTTCGAAGCATGACTGTAGCTTTTAGCGTTTCTCCAGGGAGCGCCCCCGGGATGAAAATAACAAAACCTTCCGGAGTGCGCGCAATTCCGCTCCCGTCGCTGCTTATCTTTTCAGTCCTTAGAAGGACGGAAGCGCCTTTCTCGTACACTCGGATCATCTCCTCTTTTTTTGCGCACAGACCACATTATACACGGAAGAGAGCGGAAAAAGTCTTTCGAGTGAGGGAAAGGTTCAGAGCAGAAAAAGGCTTCCAAGTTTCGTTGGGCGTATTCCTCGCTATTACGTTGTATTTGGTGTGGAGAAAGGCTCAAAAATTGAACGCCCTCCTTACGAAAAGAAGGGCGTTCATTATGGAGAAAGTGTTTTTTAAAGGTGCACGCTGTTTTTGAACAGGAGATACCCCTCGTCAAAAGCCTGGGCGTTGAGTTGTTTTGTTCCTTCGGGAACCTTCGCAAGAATCGCTTTCTTTAGGGACTCCGGTCGCACTATTTTTTCGAGCTCAAGGACGCGGGCCACTGCTCCCAAAGCTACCATGTTCGTAACTATTTCTTTGCCTATCTTCTCACGCGCAGTCCTGACAATGGGAAGATAGTAAATATTCGCATCCACCTGCGGGAAGCTGGTGACGAAAAAATCATCATAAATAATACGCCCGCCGGGGAGTGTTTCCGCTGCGTACTCCTCTGCTGCCTGCTGCGTGAGAATAACTTGAAGGTTGGGCTTCATTGTTTTCGGGTAGTCAATCGGTTCTGTGGAGATGACTACTTCCGCTTTCGACTTGCCTCCCCTGGCCTCCGGACCGTAAGACTGCGTCTGGACAACGCTCAACCCCTCCTCGAAAAGAGCTGCGGCTTCTCCTGCGACGACGGCTGCGAGAATGACGCCCTGTCCGCCGGAACCGGCGAAACGGATTTCGTACCTACTTGCCATTTTTCAGCCCCCCTACTCTTTCGATTATGGAGAGATACTGCGCCGTGTACTCCGGAATCTCTCGTTTGACGAATTCGCCGACGACGATTTTTTCGGCGAGCTCCTCGGGAGACATCTCCTGTGCCTTATTCAAAGGCACAGAATTGGCCTTGAAGAAATTCACGTTATCAATAGGTGTTCTCCGCTTGTTTCTTCTGCCGAATTGAGTATGGCAGTGCGTCAGGATTTCGACGACAGAAAATCCCTTATTGTTTATGCCTGCCTTAATAAACTGCTCTGCTTGTTTCGGGTTGGCAATGGTGGTTCTTGCAACGTATGATGCTCCGGCGCCCTCGGCGAGTTTGCAAATGTCAAAGGAAGGATCAATTGCGCCGTAGGGGCTCGTCGTAGCTAAACTTCCGACGGGCGTGGTCGGCGAAACCTGACCGCCAGTCATACCGTAGATGTTATTGTTCATAACGATGGCGGTTATGTCGATATTTCTCCTGCACGCATGGATGAAGTGGTTACCGCCAATAGCGGTGCAGTCGCCGTCTCCCATAACATCAACAACTGTGAGCTCCGGATTTGCGAGTTTGATCCCAGTTGCGAAAGCGAGGGAGCGGCCGTGCGTGGTGTGTACAGTACATGCGTCAATGTAGCCGACCATTCTGCTCGAACACCCTATTCCGGACGCAATGACCGTTTCCGTTTTCTTTTTCTTAAGGTCGACCAGCGCCCTTAAAAGAGAGTGCATAATGATACCGTGTCCGCAGCCGGGGCACCAAATATGAGGGAAAAAGCGCGTGCGGAGCCAGTTGAATACTTCCTGACTAGGCATATTAGGCCACCTCCTCGATGACGGAGAGAATATCTTCGGGTTTGAACAGCTCGCCGTTTACAAGGTTCTGTGCCACGACTTTCGCTTTACCGTGAACGGCGCGTTCGACTTCGAGCACCATCTGGCCGCAATTCAACTCGGGAACAATAATAGTCTTCACCTTGCGGGCGAGCTTTTCCAGTTCCTTATCGGGGAAAGGCCAAAGGGTAATAGGACGGAAGAATCCCGCTTTGATGCCCCGAGTTCTTGCTTCGTGAACCGCCCTCAGGCTTGTTCGTGCGACACTGCCGTAGGCGAGGACAAGGACGTCCGCATCATCCGTCAGAACTGTTTCGTACTCGACAATATCGTCGCGGAAACGGTCTATCTTCCGCATCAGTCGCTTCATCATTTTTTCAATTTCATCGGAGTTATTCGTGGGGAATCCCCAGTCGTTATGGGTCAGGCCGGTGATATGCCATGTATAGCCGTCGCCGAAGGAAGCCATACAAGGAAGATCGTCCTTAGGGTCAGGACGGTAGGGAACGAATTTTTCAGGAATATCGGTGGGGCGTTTTCTCTCTACAAGGTCCTCAGGTTTGATAGTGGGAGGAACAACTTTCTCCCTCATGTGCCCAATAATCTCATCGCTCAAGATCAGAACCGGCTGACGGTACCTCTCTGCGGCGTTGAAGGCCTTGATCGCGATCTCGTAGCACTCCTGCACGGATGAGGGGGCATAACAGATTGTGACATGATCGCCGTGTGTTCCCCAGCGAGCCTGCATGACATCCTGCTGGGCTGTTCTTGTTGGCAAACCGGTTGAAGGACCGCCTCTCATAACGTCGACGACAACGATGGGAATCTCCGCGATGTAGGCAAAACCAAGATTTTCCTGCTTTAGGGAGAACCCGGGGCCGGAAGTGGCTGTCAAAGCTTTCCTACCGGCAATGGAGCCTCCAATGGTTGCCGCGATACCGGCAATTTCATCCTCCATCTGGATAAACCGTCCGTTAAGCTTAGGAAGTTCCTCCGCCATGATCTCTGCGATCTCGGTGGAAGGGGTTATGGGGTATCCTGCAAAAAAACGGCATCCAGCCGCAAGTGCTCCGTGTGCAAGCGCTTCGTTACCTTGCCAGAAAGCGACATCAGGCATCCTTCGTATCCTCCTTCACTGTGATCGCAAGATCGGGACAGATGTTTTCGCACTGTCTGCATCCGATGCAATCTTCAGGTCTTGCCGCTACCGATTTCAAACGGACTTCGTCAAGCTCGAGAACTTTTTTTGGACAGATATTAATACATAAGGAACATCCCTTACACCAAGAATTATTCACCAAAACTTCGAATTTCTTCGGCAAAAAAGTCACCTCCTACGAATTTCTCCTAAACAGAAAGGAGCGTGCGCATCTTCTAGTGCTCTTCTGATGAGTAGGATAGCTTGAACCTCAACACAGTTCAACATCAAATATAATAATTTCTTTTTTATCTCTTCGATTTTCTAAAGAAAAAAATGATAAAATCTATCCGAGGTCTGGATCCCTAAAATAATCGGCGTGTATTTCGAAAGCAGAACGTGCACGGCCTTTGTGGCGCCGCGTCAATTCGACTGTCGCGGAACCGGTTGGAATGATTTTTTCGAAGGACCCGCCGAAAGAAGGGAAAAGAGGGGCTACTTTCTCAGGAGCGTCTGTGAGCCAAAAGACATCTTGATGACGAAGCTTCGTCCCGGAAAAAGCTTCGAGGAATAACTCCGGAGTAAAGGATCCGCTGCGGAAAAGACTGAGCGGAGGAAGCGTGTCTCCTTCTCCTTTGAAAAGACCGCCATACACTTTCCCACCTCCTCCCCAAAGTACCGAAGCAGCCAGACCGCCGCTTCTTCTGATCTTTTCGAAGGCCATGCATTCAAGCGAAGACAACGGAACAATACTTTTTCCCGCAGCCCACGCAAGAAAGGTCACGAAAGAAATTCCAACCTTGATTCCGGTGAAGGAACCGGGGCCGGTGACAACGCTGAAAAGAGAGATGTCCTCCGGTGTGAGGGAGAATGCTTTCAGAAAGTGTTGAAGGAGCCCCGGAAGGAGAGCCGACTGATTTTTTCCGGCATCGATGTTGATCTCTCCGCGTACCTTCTCGTCTTCCGCCAGCCCGAGTGTGGTCCATGCCGAGCAGCAGTCAACTGAAAGAGTGTATTCTTTCATTATTTTTTCTTCCTCTCCTTGAGTTTTCCCAGAAAAGATTCCAGGGCTTTCTCTGCGCGGGCGCCTTGGGCCGAAAAAGAGAGCACTCTTCGTCCCTCGTCCTCTTCTTCGTCTTCATATCGAAAACGAATTCTCCATATTTCGCTGAAGTCTCCGGGTACCCCTCGGTCTGCCCATTCCACGAAGAGAACACTCCGGTCATCCAAATAACTCTCTACATCGAGTTCGGTAGGATCGACCGAAGACAGGCGATAAAGGTCGGAGTGCACTACGGTTTTCTCTCCGCAAAAATAACGATTAACCAGTGTAAATGAAGGGCTGCGCACGCCGATGTATCCGTCTGCCCGGCAAAACCCTCTTACAAGCGTCGTTTTTCCTGTTCCCAAATCGCCCTCCAGGAGAAATACAAGTCCCGGAAAGGAGTGTTCCGCCATAAGCTCTCCAATTTGCATGGTGCTTTCCTCGGAAAAAGAGATGTATTCACAGCATGAAATCGAATCCATCGGTTAAGCGTCCCCTATCATTTCTGTTTTCTCCGCATCAACATGATGAAAAGAAGAGTCCCGGCGGCCACAAAGAGAAGCACCAAAGTTAGAGGCCCCATGGAAAGACTCTTTCTTCCCATTCGTCCTACGCCGAAAATCCAGAACGCGGCAAGCGCAAAACTCGCGATGCTGAAGCGAAGACCTTTCCAGCGAACTTGTTCGGTTTTTCTAATTTCTTCATCCCAGTCAATTCGTTTTCGTCTCACGTTCTCTCATCCTCATTTTCTGAAGGATCAGCGGAAGAGCGTCGGCGACTTCCGAAGCTAACACTCCGTCGATCCCTAGTTTTCGTGATACGAGCCTTCCGGCGCGTCCATGGACTACAGCGCCGAGGCATGCGCTCTCGAAGAGCGGCAACCCTGCGGCCGAAAAGGCTGCAATGGAGCCGGAAAGAACATCTCCTGAACCAGGAATCGCAAGCGCCTGGTTTCCCTCGTCAATCATTTCGCAGCGGACTCCATCATCTACAAGCGTTTGCGGTCCTTTCAAAAGAACAATACCGTCCCGGACGGCGATCCTTCGGGCGGATTCACCACGAGCGCAACGGACCGATTCGATCGAAGCGCCAAGAAGGCACGCTGCTTCTCCTTCGTGCGGAGTCAGGAGAAGAGAAGCGCGACGTTTAAAAACACTTGCATACTGCGAAAGCCAAAAGATGCCGTCTCCATCAAGAATCATGGATTTTTCCCACTTTTCCAGTACAAGGCGGACAATTATCCCGGCTTCCGGTGATCTTCCAAGACCCGGGCCAAGCACCAGGCATTCTATACGGGATTCCCAGGATTCCAAGACATTGATTATCTCTTTTCGTGAGGAAGTGAAAAGACCGGCCTGAACTATGCATTCAGGAAGAGAAGACGCAGCGGCGGCGCAAACGACTTCCTCAGAAAAAATAACCGCTAGACCGCATCCGGAGCGAAGCGCTCCCCGCGCCGCGAGGACTGGCGCTCCTCTGTACAGTGAACTGCCTCCGACGATAAGCACCCCGCCTCTGTCGCCTTTATGAATACTCGCCGGCCTTTGGGGAAGGAATGCGGAAAAACTGCTCATTGGAAGCCTATCTCCAGGACGACCATCGCGACCGCATAGTCTCCGTCATGAGAGAGCGAGAGGTGGATCCTTTCCGTTCCTTTGTGCGGCAACAGATCCAGGACGGTATGAGAACATCTGATGATCGGAGCGGATCCAGTACGCTCAATCCACATGCCGCCACCGAAAGCCAGGGAATACATGGAAATGCCAGAGGCCTTCGAAAAGGCTTCGCGCGCGGCAAAACAGCCTGCAAAATGGCGTGCTGGACGAGCCTTCCCGCAAGCGTACTGAATCTCCTCAGGGGAGAAAACCCTGTGAATGAAGTGTGCGGATTCTACGGCCTTTTCCATCCGTGAAATGCTGCATAAATCAACACCTATTCCTTGAATCATATTCTACCTCCAAAAACGCCTTAGAAAATTGAGTTCGACGACCTCATAAAGTGAAGATTATTCATCTCCCGAAAGAAGCCGGTCAAGAGCGATGTGCGCCAGCGTGTGACCCTGTGCGGCGGCTCTCCTGTACCATTCGGCCGCCCTGGCCTCGTTTCGGAACACTCCCCTCCCGAACTCATAGCTCCACCCCAAACTGAACTGCGCGGGAGCGTACCCTTGTTCCGCAGCCTTCATGTACAAAGAAGCGGCCTCGACATCGTCCTGCTTCCCGCCAAGTCCGTTCGTGTACAATCGCCCCAGGCTGTACTGAGCCGCCGCGTTCCCCTGCTCAGCAGCCTTTCTATACCACTTTGCGGCTTGAGCAGGATCAGGTGTGACTCCCCGCCCCTCTTCATACATAGTACCGACGATAAACTGGGCGGAGACCTCTCCCGATTCTGCAGCGCTCCGGTACCAGCGTGCCGCTGAATCTTCGCTCTGAGAAACGCCGCGTCCCTGCTCATACATCCTTGCTAGTCTGAGCTGCGCTTCAGTGTGCCCCTGCGACCCTGCCCTGTGATACCAGTCGGCGGCCTGTGTATCGCTTTGATTCATGCCGCGTCCCTGTTCCGCCATGTTTCCAAGGTTGAACTGCGCGCGTACATCTCCTTGTTCTGCTGCTCTACGGTACCATCGAACAGCCAGAGCATCATCCCGCGCTCTTCCCCGTCCGTTTTCGAAAGAGAGCGCGAGAGCGAACTGGGCGTTGACATGACCGAGTTCCGCCGCTTTTTCGTACCACTCCGCCGCTGCCGTAAAATCAGGAGCTCCCAGCGCTCCTGCGGAATAC
>ERZ1645192.4747-NODE-4747-length-10705-cov-6.015587_pt1 | contig 10705 bp, 16 predicted proteins | sample MGYA00575354_ERZ1645192 | MGnify/ENA primary metagenome ERZ1645192 (study PRJEB40844, sample SAMN11349763) | freshwater sediment metagenome | isolation source: river sediment | host: Sediment | place: India: Faizupur Khadar , New Delhi | collected 2017-02-21 ...
ACAAGAGATGTTCAGAAAAAACTTGGTGATGATCTAATCGATACCTATAAAGCTAATCCAAAGGATTTTTCTGAAAAAATGGTGGATCTTCTAATGAAAGATTCTGACATTTATAAAGAAAAAATTAAAGCTGTTGAAAGAGGAATATCTAATCCTGCTTTAATAGATCTTCTTGTTCAACTTAGAGAAGATTTAAAATTTAAACCTCATATCGATCCTGCTAAAGAATTACAAAAATATGAAGAAAGATTCAAGGATTTTGAAACTTTGCTTATAGATCAAGCTAAGGAAAGGGGTTTTTCCGAAAAAGATTGGAAACTTATGGTTTCGGATATAATTTTAGCAACAAGTCATGGAATTATTCCTTCGATTGAAGCTTTTATTAAGATGCCTGGAATTTCCAAGGAAAAGAAGATTGGAGCTCTTTCGAATGCTAAAAATGTTATAAATCTAATTAGATTTGCATCAATACATGAACCAGGTGGTAAAACTGAAGAGATTGTTTCAAAAATTAAGAAATATCTAGGTCCAGATGCAATTGATGATATAATCTCAGAATCATTTGTTTCTTTAAAAACCTATAATAAACTTTATTCATAATATGTCCAGAACAAAAATTATATCATTAGAGGAATTTAAAAAGAACCTTAATGAAGGATTTTATAATCCTTTTGAAGAGGATGAAAAGTTTAAGGAAAAAAAGCCAGAACCAGTAAAAGATTTTGGTGGTTTCTTTAAAAAGAAAAACGAATCCTTTAATCTATCAAGAGTTGAATACACAAGACGTCCTGGCGGGGAATATACTATTGTAGGTAAATCTCAGTTTGCAAAAGGAGAAATAGTAGAAATATGCCCTGTTGTTCTCGTTGGTGAAATCTGTAAAACTATTGAAAAAATAAAGGATCTTATCTTCGAACTTGATAGAAACAAGAATATGTGGGGTCTTGTTCTTGGATATGGATCAATGTACAGGCATTCTGATAAGCCAAATCTTGATTATGCTTATAATCCAAAAAGCCGCCAAATGTATTTCATTACCAATAGACCAATTAATATGAACGAGGAGCTCACTATTAATTATGGATCTGATTATTGGAATGAAAGAACTAACTTTAATACAATGGCTGAAATTCCTAATGCAAACCAGGGTCTTGAGCCAGCTCCAAAACCTGAGAATGAAAGTCAAGTACAACCTAATGCAGCTGATATGAATGCTCAAACAGCTAAAACCATGTTTGGCAATCCAAATAGCACTGCAAATCCTGCAAACAGCGGGGTGGCTTTAAAAGGAATAGGACAGCAATAAATTTTAAATTATGACAGATATTAAAGAATTAAAAATTTCCCTGATGGAAAAACAGGGAGCTCTTGATGTTGAGAGCAAAAGTGAGTATCTTTTAAGAACTAGCGCTACTTTTGAATTTAATAAGTATATTGAAGAAGCATATCCCGGAGCTGATGAGGAAGATAAGGAATATATCCTAAAAGAAATTTGCAAACTTGTTTTTGAAGATCTGGTAGCCAAAACCAAAGACAAATTTGATAGCGTTGGAGTATGGATTAAAATTGGCGACGAGATTTTAGAAAATTCTATAGATCTTGCAGTTATGGAAGGAATTAAACAATATGGAGAACCTAATATAGTTCCTATTTTCGAATTGATAAAAATGACTCTTCCAAAAAATGGCCAAAGCTAAATTTGTATATGAAAGTTTGAATTTTGAAAGGAAACCGCTGTCAAGAGAAACGTTAGGCATTGGAGTAATAGAAATTGTTAGAAAATTTTTTCAAGAGGAAGAAGAGGTTATTCCATTTGAAGAATTTAAAAAACTTCCTATTCCTTTTTTAAGTGTTCTTAAAGTTATGGATATGAATCCAGAAATATGGGGGCAAAGAGAAATATGGAGTTTCTACAAATATTCAAAAGAAAAAATATCGGAAGAAGAAAGAGAATTAATAGATTCAATTTTTTCAAAATTATATAAAAAGAGATCCCGCGATAAAAGTTTAAATTATACGGCTCAGCTTGATACATTGGTTGGGTATAATTCGCCCGAAGAATTTTTCCAAAAAATGCCATTAACTGCTGAAGCAATTAAAGAATACCCCGCTCCTTTTGTTTATCAAGGGGCTATGTCTTTTGGTAATTTAGCTCCGTATTTTTATAAAAATTATTTTAATCCTTTAAATTATCATATTGAAGATGTCAAAAAAATAGCTTATTTGGCCTTCATAAAGATACTTGAGGATTTTCCAGAATTTTATAGGTATTTTAGAAAAAATGCTTCTTCAGAACAAAAAATTACCTGGGGAAGTTTTGGAGCAAGTCTAAAAATTTATGATAAATTCCCTGAACTTTTAGAAGATGTTTTAAATAGTAATGATCCTGTTACAGATAGGATGGCCGATTTCTTAATATACAATTTTACGGGGATCGCTGGAGAAATTGAATTGCTTAGAAGATATGTCAATTCTTCAAATAATGATGAAATTAAAAGAAAAATAAAAAGAAAACTCAAAAGAAAGAAATGGGAGAATGCTTTTAATCAAATATATGGAGAAATAAAAGAATCTGTTAATTTTAAAAGAGGATTGGAACCAAAAAAATCTATAGGCATTGGAAGGGAAACTCTGATGAAAAAAATTGATTGGGCTTTGAATTATTTTCCAGCAGCCCTTGATGATAGACCAGAGTCGCTAAATAATATAAGAGTTTATGATTTTATCTTGGATTATAAAGGATTTCCAATTATAATTTATGATTTTGGTTATGGATTCTTTAGGGCTTCATCTACGATCGATATTAGTGGAATTTCTACGACACCAGAGGCTGCTTTGGACGGTATAAAAAGAAGAATAGATGATAGGGTTAAAATAAAAGAGTCTCAGAATTTTGAAAGAGGGCTAACCCCCAAAGAATCCATGAATATCGGAACGGAAGCTCTAAAAAAGAAACTTGATAAGGAAACCGACTGGGGATTTGAATTTTTGAAGTCCTTCCAGATAAAAACCTGGGATATTATTGAATATGAAGGCTTTTTAATAAAAATTGTTCAATTAAAGGGGTCCGATGGAATATCTTACTATGCAGCTTTAAATAATACAGGAGAACCTTATAATAATACGCCCGCTGTGTATGATACCCCAGAGGAGGCCCTTGACTGGGAGCAGAAATATATAGATCAATACAATATGGATTTATAGGACTTAAAACTAAGTCCTTTTTTCTTTATATAAAGTGCGAAAATAAAATCCTGAATGAAAAAAACAAGCAAAATTTATGTAGCTGGACATAACGGTTTGGTGGGATCTGCCATAGTTAAAAAGTTAAAGGAAAATGGCCATCGAAATATCATTACTTTTTCTCATAGCGAGTTAGATCTTACTAATAAAGGGGATACCGAAGCTATGTTTCGTTTATATAAACCTACTTATGTTTTCTTAGCTGCTGCAAAAGTTGGTGGTATTTATGCAAATAATTCTGCTTCTGGAGAATTTTTCTATGATAATATAAGTATTCAGACTAATGTAATGGAGGCTGCTAGGAAATCAGGGGCAAAAAAACTTCTCTTTCTGGGAAGTTCCTGCATTTATCCAAGAGAATGTCCTCAGCCAATTAAAGAAGAATATCTTATGTCTGCTCCTCTTGAACAGACAAACAGCGCTTATGCCATAGCTAAAATAGCCGGAATAGAAATGTGCAAAGCATATCGTAAACAATATGGATCTAATTTCATAAGTGTAATGCCTACTAATCTTTACGGGCCAAATGATAATTTTGCTCTAATGGGATCCCATGTATTGCCCGCAATGATTCGTAAATTTCACGATGCTAAAAATTCGGGTATTAAAATGGTGGAATTATGGGGAGACGGAACCCCAAGAAGAGAATTTCTTCATGTAGATGATTTGGCTTCTGCTTTAACTCTCTTAATGGAAGAATATAATAGTCCTGTTCATATTAATGTAGGCGCGGGGCAGGATGTTCCTATCAAATTTCTTGCTAAAATGATTGCCGATATTGTTGGATATGATGGAGAAATATTTTGGAATATGGAATACCCAAATGGAACTCCTCAAAAACTTTTAGATAGTTCTAAAATAAAAGAACTTGGATGGACCCCTAAAATTAGCCTTGACAAAGGGGTTCAGGATACTTATAAATGGTTTATTGACAATTACAAGGATCTTCGAAAATGAAAGAAGAAATAATGTGTCCCCATTGCTTTCACGAATTTGAGGTGGAAGAATATTCTGAAGGGGAATGCCCAAATTGTCATGAAATGCGTTATCATTGGGAAGAATATTGGGATGAATTTGCTGATGACCCTGATGATGCCGGATGGATGGGTTTTGAATGGGATCCAATAATAAAAAATAAGATGATGAACTTAGAAGAAATGATTAAAAAATTCCCCAATGAATGTGGTCTCTGGGGGTCTGAGTATATTTTAAGGGTTCATGAAATAAAAGATGGAAGAATTCACATTTATATCAGACCGTCCGATAGAAATGGCGAAACCATTGATTTTTGGGTAGATGGCAATAATTTAACACAAATTTGTTAAAACTTTTTATAGATAAAACTATAAAAAACTCTATAATTTTAAACCTCTAAAAATGGAAGAAAAAGCTAAGGGTGCCAATATTGCCGCACCACAAGTTGAAAAAGAAATTCCATGGGACAATAAAACTCATGGGAAGAAAAGGTTCGAAGAAGAACATAATTGCACTCTCCTTAAATGGGCTGATCTTATGAATAGTCCATGGAATGCTGATTTCGGCATGAAGTTAAAACAGCTTGCTCGTTATGGAAATGTCGATTCTGTAATTCTAATTTCAAAACCAAATGATCCAAAAAACGACTGGATAACGGTTAATTTTTATACAGATGAGCACATATATTCAATTCATGTTCATTGGGCGGATACAATGGAAAATTCTTATTTAGGAAGTACGGTAAGTTCCCGAAAACCTCGCCCCGGAGAAGTATGGAGAAGGGGAAATGATTTACCTGACGGAAAATATAATGAAGAAACCTGGAATAATATTTTAAGAGGGATAATTTCATACGAAATGAAAACTCTTCAAATATAATTACATAAAACATTAAAACATAATAACATGATTGTAATTGATGGACCAGATGGCTCAGGTAAGAGTACATTGGTAGAATTTATTAAGAAAAATTCTTCGATTCAATTAGTTAAGCCATTTTATCCAAAACAAGATCAGCTTAGCTATTATTTACATTCTCCAGCTCATTATGCTCCTTTCTATCTTGAAAGATATTATACGAGCGAACTTGTCTACCCCCAATTTAAAGAAGGCAGAGATCAGATGCAACCATGGCATCAATATCTCATCGAATCGGGATTAATGCCTTTTTATCCTGTTATTCTTTATGTTCGCCCAGAAAAAGAAACAATTCTCGAAAATTTAAAAGTACGTGGAGATGATTACATCCGTTTAGAAGAAATAGATCAGATGCTTTATTTCTATGATGATGTTATGGAAAATACTTATGTTCCAGTCTTCACTTATGATTATAAGCAAAATAATCTCGATACAATTTTAGGATTGGTTGAGAATGTTCATGAACAGCGAAAACAAAGAGCTCAAAAACTCCAAAAGTTCTTTTCGGCAGGAAATTACTATGAAGAGGATTGTGTTATGTTTGTTGGAGAAATGCCCAGTAATTATTCAATCGGAAAAGGATTTGTCAGATCTTTTGTTAGCAATACTGGGAGTTCAGAATATTTTCATCGTTGCTTATTTGATGCTGGAATTTACCCAACCAAACAGATGCCTTATTTTACAAACTGGAATAAGTGCGAAAATAACGATACGCTCAATAGAAAAGCCCTTGAAGAAGAAATTGAAATTGTTAAACCCAGAAAAATTATCTTCTTAGGAAAATCTCTTCAAGAAAAGTTTGGAACTGGAGATTTCGTTTGTCATCCCGCTTATATCAAAAGATTTAAACAAGGACAATATAAAGAATACATTCAGGAACTAAAAGAAAAGATGGAATAATGAATACAGAAAATTTTAAACCATTAAAGAATCTTACTCTTGATTTCATTCAGGAAAAACAAATGGAAATAATGTTCAAATATGAACCTTCAGAGAAGGAAGTATTTGAAAATTTTGACATCGATGTTTATGAAGATCAGGAAACATTTAAGAAATATTGCTGGAGAATAACGGAGGAAATTACCGAGGCTCTCGAGGATATGGAACATCCTCAACACTTCAAAGAAGAAATTACCGATGCTTTTAATTTTCTCCTTGAGCTTTATAGTTTATATGGATGGAAGGTATCAGATTTAGGAACTATATTTTCTGAGGGATATGATGATCCTCCAGAATTCGTAGGCAAAATAACTAAGGAGTTATCCTTGGATGTTATCACATCCATTGGTTTAACAGCAAATTTGCTTAAGAATAGAAAATGGAGGCAATCTCAGTATCTCGTGGATCTTTATATCTTTGAAAAGAGATTTAAAGATATTTGGAATAGATTTGAATATCTTGTTTATTGGTCGGGAATATCAAAAGAAGAACTTTTTGATCAGTGGTCGCTAAAATATCAAGTAAATGAATTTCGGATCAATACAAAATACTAATGAAAGAAGAATATTTCCAAAATGTCAGATATAGAATGAGGGAAGAAGGATTTCATTATTGCTTCGCTCATTATTCAAGATGGCCAGAAATCAAAGATGAAAAATTTCATCAACTCCGGGAGGCTTATTTAAAAGCTGCGGAAGAATTAAAAAAATATGTCATTGAAAAAGCAGGAGAAGAAGATGAGCAGGGTTAGTTATAAAGAATTTGAACAGGGAAAAACCAAAGAGACAAATGTCTTTGAGTTAAAAATTATCCTTGTAGAAGACCCAAATGGCGGGTTCACCTCTTTCTTTAATCCTGATCCGGGTATTATTTCCGAGGGGGAAACCAAGGAAGAATCTGTTTTAAATCTTTTTCAAACTTTGGAAACTGTTCTTAAACACACGGAAACAAAACTAAAATTCAAAAAAATACTTCCAGAATAATGTCATCACAATACGGAACAAAGGATATAATGAGACTGACGGATCTTAAAAAGAAATCAGGAGGTGATCTTGTTGAAGCTATAAAATTAGCTATAAGAATGTCTAATGAAATAGAAACCCCTGGAAAAGCAATGGCTCGAGGATACGCAGCTCGAGATGTATTTCAAAATAATTATTCTCCAGTTGCTGCTGTTTTCTTTTCGAGAGCTTGCGAATTATCAGGGGAAGATGATATTCACCATATTGATGTAATGGCTTCTATGAATTCTGTTGGAGAAGATGAGGATGCTATTGAAAATGCTTATTCACAAATCCCTGTAGAAAAACAACCTGCAAGTCGAAGGCCTAAAGAAACATGGGAAAAAGCTACAACATTTAATCGAAGGGGTTTTTCTGATATATCTCCTTTAGCTAAAATAAATGTAGTTAAGGGATCTGGAGCAGGATTTGAAATGAAATATATGAGAAATGGAACATTTGAGGTTTGGAAAACTCCAGATCTTAAATTTCGTTTAGTTTATACAGGTAATCCTCTTCCCCTTTCAATGATTGGGGAGCAAAAGGATTTCAAATTCGAAGGTAAACGCGAAACCTGGGAAATGGTAGATTATATCGAAGTTTATAATATGATGAACCTTCAGCCTCTTTATGGTTCATCCCTAACATCTTTTATGTACAGTTAATATGGCAGAAGCAAAACACACAAATTCTATTCCTTATAATCATATTGTTGAACATAGATTAGGAATACCAAGTGATTATCATTGTACTTGCAAATATTGTCAAAATTTTATGGGTGAAATATACCATGTAGCAGAAGACAAATATTACAGTAATCGTATCCGAAAGGGATATTATGTTGATAAAGCCGGCGATCATCTTGACGTTGGCCATGTTATTGGATATAAATGGGCTGTTCAGAACTTATCTCCAAAAGGAGGATGGGTTTTTGATCCCACTGCAGGAACTGGAACTGCTATTGTTGAAGCTATTTTATCCGGAAGAAATGGAATAGGAATTGAATTAGAATACCCCGAAGTTGGTTTAAGAAATATTGCTGAACAATTGGGAAAAGCTAGAATACCAGATCATAGTGTTTTTTCTTATTTTCGTCAAGGAGATGCTACAAAACTTGATGAATATTTTACAGAATGGGGATTTAAAGAACCTTTCCTGGATCTTATCATAAATGGAACCCCTTATCCAAAACTTTCTGGAAAATCGTCAGATGCCCCGGAAAGAAAAAATCTTAAGACAAAAGAGGATAAAAGTTTTGATTATATGCATGAAGACAATATTGGCCTTACTAAAGGGGATGCTTATTCCAATTTGGTAAAAACCATGTATACCAAAGCTATCCAATATCTCAAACCGGGAGGATATTTTGTTATTCTTATTAAAGATTTAGTTCAAGATAAGAAACCATATCTTCTGCATAAAGAAATTATCGACATTGTTATGGACAATAATCCAGATATGGAACCTTATGGATTTTTTCTTCATAAACATGTTCCAACCACAATGTTTATTAATACTTACACAAAAAGATTTCCTAATATCCCTATTCCTTTATATCAAACAGGAATTGTACTAAGGAAAAAAGGGGTTTTTTTGGAAGAAGGATTTCATAGGGAATTTGTAAGAAATATTCGAATAATAGATAATCATCCTGCTGCAAGTAAAAATAATATTATTTCTCCTCCTGAAAAGGAAAGAGAAGTAGATACTAAAGACGAAAATTTAGCAGAGGCCTATTCGTTTACCCAGCTAGTCGATAATACTCAATATCATCTAGGATATAAGGATGGATATAATGACGCATTAAAGGCTTTGGAAGAAACCATAAAAAAATTAAAAGTCAAAAAATAAAAGTCATGGAAAAATTTAAAAAAGGAGAATTAGTTTATACTATAGAAAATGAACTCCTTGTCCCCTGCGAAATTTTAAAGGTTGCAAATCAAGACCGGATTAAGGATTTTAAATTAGGCGAAGTTTCCAGAAAGAAATTATTTAAAACAGGAGTTGTGGATCCTTCTACCTTGGAATTTATTACGGATAAGAAAAATCGTTATCCTGAGATATTTGCTTACATTCAATTTGAGAATGGGGTAAAAAAGTGGAAAAATGTGGATTGCATTAAAAGATCCCCGAGTGAATTTATTAACTTCATAAATTAAAACCTTTTATAGAAGTAACTATAAAACAATAAACAAATTTATATGGCAAGAATATTTAGGGATTGTCTCGAAATGGTCCAAGAAATGGACAGGGAGCTAAAGGTATCAGGAATTACAGTTCCAGTTAAACACTATCAAAATCAGGAGTTAACTGGTGCATCCCAGAATACAAAAGAACTCACAGGAGTTAATTTTGTTATTTCGAAACCTTGGCTAAAGAAAAAAGAAATGCTTGAATTCCTTTTTAAGGAAGAAGCTGATAATATTGAAGCATATTGCGAACAAGAAATAAAGGATCGTACTTGCGGAGAAGCTCTTAATCCAGGAAATTCGTATAAAATCAGAATGGATCTTTGGCAGGCTCTTATGTCCAAGGATGAAGAGAAAGTTAACAAATTTGATTATACCTATTCGGAAAGAATAAACAATCTGAAGCAATTAGACAATGCTATTGCAGCTCTTAAAGAAGATATTCATTCAAGAAGATCTCTTATTTCAATCTGGGATCCAAAAGATAGCTGCGAAGTTGCTGGATTTAGTACACGAGTTCCGTGTTCTATTTCTTATCAATTCCTTATAAGGAATAATAAGCTTATGGTTCTTTATTACATACGCTCGAACGACTACTTCAAACATTTTGTCATAGACATCTGGTTAACACATGCCCTTCAAGAATATGTTCGCCAGCAAGTTCTCGATGTTTATCCAAATCTTAAATGCGGATCTCTCAATTATTATGGCGGAAGTATGCACGCTTATAACGATGATTTATCAAAATGGGTAATTTATTAACTTATACCATTATTCCTCCTTATTGTCAAGGAAATTTTTGGCACATGGAAATGTGTTCGGTGGCAGGATTGATGGTTTATTACATGTAAAAAATGCTTGAAACAAAATTAGTTACTAAAGACGGGAAAGAAGAATTCAAATCCGGATATTTTCTTTCTATTGAAGAACTTAAAGAACTCGTAAGAGATTTTCAAGTAGATTGTCATGATGGTTTTGTCAGCAATGATCAAGCTTATATTGAAACCTGGTTAAATAAAAATGTAAAATAATGGAAAGAACTCCTCAAACTTTAATTATCACTTTGGAAAATGTATCTCCTGCCGATGCAGTTGCATTAAAAAAGATGTTCGAATATATGCAATATCTTGGAAAAATTGGATCTTCCAGAATGTGTTCTTATTTTGCTGATGGTGATGGATCATTTCGTCCTTCAGTATGTTTTACCTATCCTGTGGAATTGCCAGAAGTTCCTAATATAACTGGAATAAAGCCCGATGGGGATTTTCAAATTGATAGTGATGCAATAGCTTGGGAAATTTATGATCATTAAAATCAAACATAAAAAAGAAATTTTTGAATGCTTAATCGATGAAGAAGATTTTAATCTTATAAATGACTATAAGTGGTATATTCATCCAAGAACGGGTTATACAAGAGGGAGAAAAAAGAATCCGGAAT
>ERZ1645192.4748-NODE-4748-length-10704-cov-8.366138_pt1 | contig 10704 bp, 11 predicted proteins | sample MGYA00575354_ERZ1645192 | MGnify/ENA primary metagenome ERZ1645192 (study PRJEB40844, sample SAMN11349763) | freshwater sediment metagenome | isolation source: river sediment | host: Sediment | place: India: Faizupur Khadar , New Delhi | collected 2017-02-21 ...
TCCGCGATCGCATGATCGCGCTGGTGGAAGGCGCCAACCGGCAGAAGACGCCGAACGAGATCGCATTGACCATGCTGCTGGCGGCGATGACGCTGACCTTCCTGATCGTCTGCGCGACGCTGCCCGCGATCGGTGCCTTCGTCGGAGTCAAGGTCGATCCGCTGTTGCTGATCGCGTTGCTGGTCTGCCTGATCCCGACCACCATCGGCGGCCTGCTGCCGGCGATCGGCATCGCCGGCATGAACCGTGCGCTGTCGGCAAACGTACTCGCCAAATCGGGCAAGGCGGTGGAAGTGGCGGGCGACGTCGACGTGCTGCTGCTCGACAAGACCGGCACCATCACCCACGGCGACCGCCAGGCCACCGCGTTCCATGCACTGGCCGGCATCGGCCTCGACCAGTTGCGCGATGCCACCCTGCTCTCCTCGCTCGCCGACCCGACGCCGGAAGGCAAGTCGATCGTCAGGCTGGCGCGAGAACAGGGCGCGGCGATGCAGGACCCGGAGCATGCCCACTACGTCCAGTTCACCGCGCAGACCCGCATGTCCGGCGTCGACCTGGACGGCGGCGCGCGGGTGATCCGCAAGGGTGCGGGCGACGCCATCGAGCGCCATGTCGCTACGCTGGGCGGGGAGGTACCGGCGGAACTGCGGGCGCGGGTCGAACAGGTCGCGCGCAAGGGCGCGACGCCGTTGGTGGTGAGCGAAGGCCGGTTCGTGTTGGGCGTGGTTGAGCTGTCCGACGTGGTCAAGCACGGCGTCAAGGAGAAGTTCGCGCGGCTGCGCGCGATGGGCATCAAGACCGTGATGATCACCGGCGACAACCCGCTGACCGCCGCCGCGATCGCCGCCGAAGCCGGCGTGGACGACTACATCGCCGAAGCCAGGCCGGAGGACAAGCTGGCGCGCATCCGCAGCGAGCAGGCCAGCGGCCGGTTGGTGGCAATGGTCGGCGATGGCACCAACGACGCGCCGGCGTTGGCGCAGGCCGACGTCGGCCTGGCGATGAATTCCGGCACGCAGGCGGCGAAGGAGGCCGGCAACATGGTCGATCTCGACAGCGACCCGGCCAAGCTGCTGGCGGTGGTCGAGGTCGGCAAGCAGCAGCTGATCACCCGCGGCGCGCTGACCACGTTCTCGCTGGCCAACGACGTGTCCAAGTACTTCGCGATCCTGCCGGCCCTGTTCGCCGCGGCGATCCCCTCGATGTCCGCGCTCAACGTGATGGGCCTGTCCAGCCCGAAGAACGCGGTGCTCGCCGCCCTGGTCTTCAACGCGCTGGTGATCCCGGCGCTGATCCCGCTCGCCCTGCGCGGCGTGCGCTTCACGCCGGCCAGCGCCACCGTGCTGCTGCGCCGGAACATGCTCGTGTACGGCGTTGGCGGCGTGCTGCTGCCGTTCTTCGCCATCAAGCTGATCGACCTGGCGCTGGCCGCGACGCTCGGTGCCTGAGGAGAGCCCATGAACAACCACATGCCCACGCAACCCTTGCAGGAGCACGCCGGCCTGCGCGCGCCGCTGCTGTTCGCCGCGCTCGTCCTGCTCGGCTTCGGCCTGCTGTATTCGCTGGCCGGCACCGCGCTGGGGCGGATGCTGTTCCCCGCGGCCGCGACCGGCAGCCTCATCGAGCGCGACGGCCACCCCGTCGGTTCCTCGCTGGTGGCGCAGCCATTCGCCGATGCGCGCTACTTCCAGCCGCGTCCGTCGGCGGCGAACTACGATCCGATGGCGGCCGCCGGCAGCAACATGGCGCGCAGCAATCCCGCCCTGCGCAAGCGCATCGCGGAAGCCGTCATTGCGGTGGCCAAGCGCGATGGCATTGCACCATCGGCGGTCCCGATGGAGCTCGTGACCCAGTCCGGCAGCGGCCTCGACCCGCACGTCAGCCCCGCCGGCGCGCGCGTGCAGGTCGCGCGCCTGGCGAAGGCCCGTGGACTCGACCCCGCCGCCGTGCAGCGGCTGGTCGATGCCGAGACGGAAACCCCGCAGTTCGGCCTGCTCGGGCAGCCGCGGGTCAACGTCCTGCGCCTGAACCTGGCGCTGGATGCGCTGCCACGCTGAGCGTGGCGCACAATTCGCGCATGAACGCAGCCAACGGCGACGCCGGCCGGGACCAGCAAGCCGATGCCTTGCTCGGCGAGCTGCAGCGCCAGGGCGCCGGGCGGCTGACGATCTTCCTCGGCGCCGCGCCCGGCGTGGGCAAGACCTACGCGATGCTGTCGCGTGCGCGCGAACTGAAGAGGCAGGGCGTGGACGTGGTCGTGGGGCTGGTGGAAACCCACGGTCGCAGCGAGACGCTGGGGTTGATCGAAGGGCTCGAAGTCCTGCCGCGCAAGCGCATCGAATACCAGGGCCGCACGCTGGAGGAACTCGACCTCGACGCCCTGCTCGCACGCAGGCCCGGGCTGGCGCTGGTGGACGAACTGGCGCACCGCAACGCGCCCGGCAGCCGCCACGAACGCCGCTGGCAGGACGTGGTCGAACTGCTCGACGCCGGCATCGACGTCTGCACCACGATCAACATCCAGCACCTGGAAAGCCTCAACGACGTGGTCCACCGGATCACCGGCGTACGCGTGAGCGAGACCGTGCCCGACAGCGTGTTCGACCGCCTGCGCGACATCAAGCTGGTGGACCTGCCGCCGCGCGAACTGATCGAGCGACTGCAGCAGGGCAAGGTCTACGTGCCGGAGCAGGCGGCGCACGCGCTGCAGGCGTTCTTCTCGCCCTCCAACCTGACCGCACTGCGCGAGCTTGCGATGCAGACCGCCGCGGACCGGGTGGACAGCGACCTGCGCGAGGCCCATGCGGCGCGCGGCCTGCCGGGGATGCCGTTGCGGCGGCGGGTGCTGGTCGCGATCGACGGCCGCGGCCAGTCCGAGTACCTGGTGCGGGTCTCGCGCCGGCTAGCCGAACGCCGCGATGCGCCATGGACGGTGGTCACGGTGCAGGCCGGCGGCCCCGTGGACGCGGCGAGGCAACGCGAGCTCGACCAGGCCTTCGCGCTCGCGCGCAGGCTCGGCGGCGAGGTCGAGGTGCTGCATGGCGGCAATGTCGTCGATGCCATCCTCGACCACGCCGCGCGCAGCGGGGCCTCGACCATCGTGCTCGGGCGCACCCGCGAGCGTCCCTTCGCGCGCATGTTCAACCGCACGCTCACGCAGCAGCTGCTGCAGCGTGGCGCGCACTACGAACTCACGATCTTCAGCACGCCGGAGGCGCGCGCGAAGGCGCGGCAGTCGACGCGCCGGGCCGGCCACTGGCTGACCGGCAGCGACATCGGCCTGGCGGTGCTGGCGGCGGTCCTGGCGACCGCTGCCAGCGCGTTGACCGAACGCTGGCTGGGCCTGGACGACCTGTCGATGATCTTCATCGTCGCGGTGGTGCTGGTCGCCTCGAAGACGCGGATGGCCGCGGCCGTGCTGGCGGCGGCGTTGTGCTTCCTGTCCTACAACTTTTTCTTCATCGCCCCGCGCTTCACCTTCTTCATCGGCGCGCGCCAGGGCGTGGTCACCGTGTTCCTGTTCCTGGCCGCGGCGCTGGTCGCGGGCCGCCTCGCCTCGCGCCTGCGGATGCAGGTGGTAGCGCTGCGTGCGGCCAATGCGCACGCGACCGCGCTGCAGGCCCTGGGCCAGCACCTGGCGAGCGCCGCCGACCTCGGCCAGGTGCTGGAAGCGGGTCGACGCGCGCTGAAGCAGGCCACCGGCGCCGATGCGCTGGTGCAGGCCGGCACCGACGCGCTGGCCCAGGACGGGCCGTATGCCCTGTCCGACAAGGACCGCGCCGCGGCCGATTGGGCGATCCGGCATCGACAGGCCGCTGGCCGCAATACCGACACGCTCGGCAATGCCGACTGGTGGTTCCAGCCGTTGGCCAGCGACGGCAGGCTCGCCGGCCTGGTCGGGCTGCGTTTCCCCGGGCACGCATCGCGCCCCGGCCCCGAACTGCAGCGGCTGGTCGACGCGATGGCGGACGACATCGCCCAGGCCATCGTGCGCACGCGGCTGGTCGCCGATCTCGAACACGCCCGCGTCACCAGCGAAACCGAACGCCTGCGCTCCGCGCTGCTGTCCTCGGTCTCGCACGACCTGCGCTCGCCGCTGGCGGCGATGATCGGCGGCGCCGAAAGCCTGCGGCACTACGGCGAAGCGATGGGCAAGGAGGATCGCGACGCGCTGCTCGAGACCATCCACCTGGAAGGCGAGCGGCTGGATCGCTACATCCAGAACCTGCTGGACATGACCCGGCTCGGCCACGGCGGGCTGTCGCTCAACCGCGACTGGATCGGCGTGGACGAACTGATCGGCTCCGCGGTGACCCGCCTGCAGCGCTACCAGCCCGGCCTCCGCTTCGATCGGCGCATCGCGCCCGACCTCGCGCCGTTGTGGGTGCATCCGGCCCTGCTCGAACAGGCCTTGTTCAACGTGCTGGAGAACGCCGCCAAGTTCTCGCCCCCGGACGACGTCATCGTGGTCGAGGCCAGCGACGTCGACGGCCAACTCCGGATCGACGTGATCGATCGGGGTCCCGGCATCCCCGACGAGGAACGCAAGCGCATCTTCGACATGTTCTTCAGCGTGGAACGCGGCGACCGTGGCCGCCAGGGCACCGGGTTGGGGCTGGCGATCACGCAGGGCATGGTCGGCGCGCATGGCGGCAGCGTGGAAGCCTTGCCGGGCCGCGATGGCAAGGGCACCACCATCCGCATTACCCTGCCGCGCATGACGCCCCCTCCCGCCGCGCATGAATGAGACGACCGCCACGCCGGCCCGGGTGCTGGTGATCGACGACGAACCGCAGATCCGCAAGTTCCTCGACATCAGCCTGCGCGCGCAGGGCTATCGGGTCGAAAGCGCGGAAAACGGCGAGGCCGGCGTGCTGGCGATGGCGACGCACGGCGCGGACCTGGTCGTCCTCGATCTTGGCCTGCCCGACATCGATGGACACGAAGTGCTCACGCGAATCCGTGGATGGTCGCACGTGCCGGTCATCGTGCTCACCGTGCGTGCCGACGAACGCGAAAAGGTCGCCGCGCTGGATGCCGGTGCCAACGACTACGTGACCAAGCCGTTCGGCGTGCAGGAACTGATGGCGCGCATCCGCGCCCTGTTGCGCGACCGCGCCACATCCGGCGAGGCGCCGCCCGTGTTCGACGACGGGCGGTTGCGGGTCGACTTGGCCCGGCGAGAAGTCTTCCTCGACGGAGACGCCGTGCAACTCGCACGCAAGGAATACGCGCTCCTGGCGCTGCTGCTGAAGCATGCGGGTCGCGTGGTCACCCAGCCGCAGATGTTGCGCGAACTGTGGGGCAGCCACCACGAGCACGACACCCATTACCTGCGCGTGCTGGTCGGAAAGCTTCGCCAGAAGCTCGGCGACGATGCCGCCGCACCGCGCTGGATCGCGACCGAACCCGGCGTCGGCCTGCGCTTCATCGGCGCTGGCACGATGCGCTGAGGACCGCTCGCGGTCAGTCGTCGGCCGCCGCCGGCGCGCGCGGGCCCTTGCCATGCAGGCCGGACCGGTCGAAGCAGCAGATCCGGCGCTTGCCCTGGGCGAGCATGTCGCAGGCGGTGCGGATGCGGCGCACGCGGGTCTCGGCCTGGCGCGCGGTGTCCAGCCACTGGATGAAGTCGCGGCGCGCGGCGACGGTAATCGCCTGCCACTGCGCGTGTGCGCCGGGCACCTGCGCCAACGCAGCACGCAGGTCCGCGGGCAGCACCGGCTCCGGTTCATGTTGCGCGGGCGACAGCAGCAGCGACACGCGGTCGCCCGGGGCGATGCCGGCCACGCCCTGCACCGCGCGCGGCAACTTCAGCCAGTGCCCGCCTTCGCCATCGGGTTCGAGCACCGCGGTGAATGCATGTGCGCCGATCGCCACGTCCACCGCGACCATCCCGCGCGAGGGCAGCGCCGCGCTGGCCCCGGGCGGCAGGCGCAGGAAGCCCCACGTCGCGTTCGCGGGGCTGGCCGGGCGACGCAGGGTCGCGCGGCAGCGGATCGGGTCGAAGGCCTTGGCCATGCGCCCACGATACCCGCGCGGCTCAGCCGGCGCGGGCGGCGATGGCGTCGGCGTGCAGGGCCTCGTTGAGCGCATCGACCACGATCGCCCAGTCGGCGTCCTCGCCCCATTCCTCGCGCAGGAACTGGCGCTGGCCGTCATTCCAGAATGGCGCTTCCGACACGCGCACGTCCTCCGGCAACTGGTGCGCGCGAAGGAACGCGGCGATCTCGTCCTTCCCGGCCGGCAGCCCGAGCTGCAGGAACAGGTTGGTCATGCTCGAAGGGGTGGTGTCCATGCGCGGCTCCATGCGGCGGTGCGCCAGTCTCGCCGGGTCGGCGTCAACGCGGCATCCACGTCGCTTGCGCGAATCCCGACGGCGGTTCCGGTTTCACCGCTTGCGCCGCGCCACACTCGCCGCTGGTTCGCCCTCCGACGTCCCGCATGGATCCACGCCCATCGTCCCGCCTGCCGCGCGGCTTCCGCTTCGATGCCATCGGCGATGGCCAGGCGCTGCTGGTCGATGGCCGGGTGGTCGCCGACATCCTGCCGCTGGGGCCGGACCGATACCGCGCCTGCCTGAACCCGCTGAGCTTCAGCATCCGCTACGCGCACTTCGACTCGATGGACGCGGCGATCGCCTACGTCACCGATTGGGCGATCCAGTGGGAGGCGCGCCTGCGCGACGGCGTGCACGTGCCCAGCCCGCTCTGAGGCGCGCGGCGGGATCGACGCTCAACCGTTGTCGGTAGCTCCGCCCACCAGCAAGGCGTCGCGCAACCCCGCAACCGCCACCGCCAAGCTGCCGGCCAGCACCGGCGCGCTGCACGCAGCCTCGCCACGCAACCAAGCCACCACCGGCGAGAGCATGCCGTCCGCAAGCGCGTGCGCCGCGAGTCGGGGCGGCAGGCGCAGGCGAGCGCGCTGCAGGCGTTGCAGGCGGACCTCGACCTGCGCGACAAGCGCTTCACGCACCACGCGCGCGGCCGGGCCCTGGAACAGACTGCGCGCCAAGGTGCCGTTCTCATGGAAGTGGGCCAGGATCGCCGCGGCATCGCTTGCGTTGCGGCTGCCGTCGACCAGCCCCGCCAGGATGCCCAGCGGGCCTTCCATGCTCGCCGCGAGTAGCGCGTCCTTGCCGCTGAAATGCTCGTAGAACGTCGACTTCGCCACCCCCGACATCGCGAGCACGTCGGCAATGCGGATCTCGTGGTAGCGCCGCGACAAGGCCAGCGCGAAGAAGGCCTGCAACAGGTCGGCGCGGGTCCGGCGACTGCGCGGATCCTGCGCGTCGGTGCGGGTGGACCGGGCGATGGCGGACGACTGGGGCGACATGTCCGGGAGCGGAAGGCGAGTGGCCTCTAGGGTAGCTGCCGACCACCCGGAGGAACCAGATGCGCATCGCCACGCCCGATCCGAATATCCCGCTGCGACGCAGCGCATGCGCCCTCCTCGCGATCGCGCTATTGCAGGCGACCGCGATCTGGTTCCATCCGCAGGCTCCCGCGCCAAACGCGTTCGTGTGGTTGCAAGGCCTGGCTGAGATCGGTCCACGTGCCAGCCACCTGCACCTGGTGTTGGTCGCCACCGTCGTTGCGACCTGGCTGCTGCTCGGCGACCTTGGCACGTACTGGCCATCCCAGGCGTTGGCACGCGGCGCGGAACGCCTCTATGCGCTGGGCGCGGCGGCGATGATTGCCGGCGCGATGATCAATGGCTTTGCGTTGTCGGGCCTTGCGCGATGGGCAATGACGGAGGGTGCGTCGCACGCAGACGGCGCCCACGCAGTGGTGATCTTCGCTTTCATGCTCAACCAGGCGTTGGCCGGGCTCGGCCTGGTCGCCACGTGCCTGGCGATCCTGGCGTGGTCGCTGGGCCTGCGTCACTGCCCGGGCAGCTGGGCACGTGCCGCCTGCATCGGGGGCATCGGGATCGCGGCGCTGTGCATCGCCGGATACGCGCTCGGCCCGATCGAAACCAACGTCGCCGGCATCGCCACCGTCACCCTCGCGCAGTGCACCTGGTACGCGCTGGTCGCACTCACCGTGCTGCGCGGCGGTGCATCCGCCGGCACGCACGCTCCATCCGCCTCGCCACGCCTCCCGGAATCGCCATGACCACTGCCCGCTCGCATGTGATTTCCGCCGGCGCACTCGTGCAGGACGCCGGCCGCCTGCTGCTGGTGCGCCATGCCCGCCCGGGCCGCTACGACTTCTGGGTGCCGCCCGGCGGCCAGGTCGAAGGCGAAGAAGCCCTGGAGGAGGCGGCGCTGCGCGAATGCCTCGAGGAAACCGGCATCGTGGCCACCGCGCCGCGACTGGCCTACATCGAGGAGTTCCATTGCCCCGATGCGCGCTACGTGAAGTTCTGGTTCGCCTGCACCCTCGCCGGCGGCGCGTTGGACGACGGCCACCCAGGCAACCGCCTCGAGCACATCGTCGAGGTCGGCTGGTGCACGCCCGTGGAGATGTCGGCGCGAGTCCTGATGCCGCCGTTCCTGCAGGCACGCTACTGGCAGGATGTCGCCGCCGGTTTCCCGGCGCCCGTGCGCATGCCGCTGCGGGCGATGACCTACTGGTAGCCCGGCGCTGCACGCAGGCGCCCGCCGCAGTGTAGGGTGCGCGCTCGGCACATGGCACCGGGGGGCACGATGCGACAGGCATGGCGGGCGTGGGTGGCGGCGGGGTTGCTGGGATGCGCGGGACTGGCCGTCGCGGCGGAGCCGCCCGGCCTGTGGCCGACGCTGCAGGTGCTGCAGGGCAAGCGCTTCGTCGACCTGACCCATGCTTTCAACCCCGGGATCCCGCACTGGCCGGGCTTCGACCCGGAAACCCGCACGACCACCTATTCCTACACGCCGGGCGGCGGCAGCAAGGGCGCCGGCTTCTTCGCCCAGACCTACACCCTGCCGGGGCAGTGGGGCACCCACGTGGACCCGCCCGCGCACTTCATCGAGGGCAAGCGCACGGTCGACCAGATCGACGTCCGCGAGATGGTGCTGCCGCTGGTGGTGCTGGACGTGAGCCGGCAGGCCGCGCGCGACCCCGACTACCAGGTGACGATGGACGACGTCCGCGCCTGGGAAGCGCGCCACGGCGAGATCCCGGTCGGCGCCTTCGTCGCCCTGCGCACCGACTGGAGCAAGCGCTGGCCGGACGCCGCGCGGATGCGCAACGAGGATGCCGCGGGCGTGGCGCACTACCCGGGCTGGCGCCTCGACGTGCTGCGCTACCTCTACGAAACCCGCGGCATCACCGCCTCCGGCCACGAGACCACCGACACCGACCCCGGCATCTCGACCTCGAAGGACGATTACGCGCTGGAGACCTACATCCTCGCGCGCGACCGCTACCAGGTCGAGCTGCTCGCCAACCTCGACCAGGTGCCCGAAGCCGGCGCGATCGCGATCGTCGCCTTCCCCAAGCCCGAAGGCGGCAGCGGCTTCCCCGCGCGCGTCTTCGCCATCGTCCCGTGAACGGCGAGGCCCACATGCACCACGACGGCGACATCGTCACGGTCCGGCCCGACGCGGCGGTCGATACCCTGCAGCGACTGCCCAACTTCGTCGGCATCTCCGGGCGCACCGCCGGCGCTTCGGCGCTGTCGATGAACCTGGTGGTGATCCCGGCTGGTGCGCGCGCGCAGCCGCACTACCACGAGGGCTACGAGACCGCGATCTACCTGCTGCAGGGCGAGGTGCAGACGCTGTACGGCGAAGGCCTGGCGAAGACGTGCACCAACCGCGCCGGCGATTTCCTGTTCATCCCCGCCGGGGTGCCGCACCAGCCGATCAACCTCAGCGCCGACACCGACGCGATCGCGCTGGTGGCGCGCAACGACCCCGACGAGCAGGAGAGCGTGCGCGCCTACGACCCCGCCGGCTGAGCGCGCTCAGAACCAGACCCGCACGCCGGCCACCACGCGGGTGTCGCGCGCCGCTTCGCCGCCGGCGCGATGCAGCTCGGCAGTGTCGCCGAACAGGCGCTCGTGCTCGATGCCGACGTAGGGCGCGAACTGGCGCGTGACCTCGTAGCGCAGGCGCAGGCCGGCTTCCACCGCGGACAAGCCGGCGCCGCGGCGCAGCGCCGGATCGGCCTGCCCCTGCAGGTCGGCCTCGGCACGCCATTGCAGGATCCAGCGGTTGCTGAGCAGGGTGTCGTATTCGGCTTCGAGCCGCGCCGCGCTGCGTCCGCCCTGCCCCAGGTAGGCGGTCGCCGAGACTTCGAACTTGTACGGCGCCATGCCCTGCACGCCGAAGGCGGCCCAGGTCCGCGACGGCCCCTCGCCGGCCTCGTGGCGCACGCCGGCCAGCACATCCCACCACGCACGCACGCCGCGCCCGTACAACACTTCCAGGTCGCCGCGTTCGAGCTTGCCGGCGCGCGCGTGGCCCTCGCTGCGCAGCCACAGGCGCTGCACGTCGCCACCGATCCAGGCGCTGCCTTCCCAGGCCATGCCGTGGCCATGCTCGGCATCGACCAGCTCGAGCCGGTCGAGCAGCCAGTACGCATGCGGGCGGGTGCCATGCATGTGGTGCGCATGCACCGCCGGGAAGGCGGCCGCGCGGTCGGCATCGGTGGGCACCGGGATCGGGTCGCGCGGCAAGGCGGGCGCGACGCCATCGGCCGGCGCGGGGGCATGGCCCATCGCTGCGTGGTCCATGGCCGCGTGATCCATCGCCGCGTGGTCCATGCCGGCATGCGG
>ERZ1645192.4750-NODE-4750-length-10701-cov-4.394327_pt1 | contig 10701 bp, 8 predicted proteins | sample MGYA00575354_ERZ1645192 | MGnify/ENA primary metagenome ERZ1645192 (study PRJEB40844, sample SAMN11349763) | freshwater sediment metagenome | isolation source: river sediment | host: Sediment | place: India: Faizupur Khadar , New Delhi | collected 2017-02-21 ...
GATCGGCGACATGGCGGACCAGGTCGGCAGCGCGTCGTCCCAGGGGGTGTACTTACCGTTGATGGCCTGTACTTCACCGCTCAGTTCGTCGGCGTGGACGATCATCTCCGCGCCCACCACCGGCAGGCCCCGGAAATACTGCTGGAACCGCATGTGGACGAGTCCCAGGCCGTCGTAGTTCATCTTGATTGGCCGGAACTCTTCCTGACCGGTGCCCCGGAACAGGGCCTTGACGTCCTGCAGGTACTGGCGGGCGCCCTCGAGGTCGTTGGACGCGAGGGAGCCGAGCCGGCCCGCCACGAACGTGGGGATGCCCGTGTCATCCAGGCTCATGTGGTGCACTTCCGGCAACCTCGCCGCGGCCAAAGCCTGTTCATCGCTGAACATCTTCTTGTTGCCGGTGGCCTGGAAGCCGAAAACCTGGGAGAAGGAGAAGAGAACCAGAAGAACCAACAAACCTACCCAAAAACGTCTCATGCAAACCTCCAAAAAGATATAGGACTTGGATTCGAAATGGTGAAGAGAACGCCCCTGGTCATCGCCAGATCTTAAACAGCCGCCTTGTCTCATCATTCGTTTCATGTCTTCTGCTGCTCGTTGCGGGTTTTTCCGGATGCCCCGCCAAGGAATGAAGAAATACCAAACTTTGATTTGAAAGTAGAGATTCAGAAAGATTGTATGAAATTTTTTTCAATTTTTTTTATTTTGTGCGGCGCCATTCCAGACAGGGCCGTTCCCGGATGTCCTCCCAGACCATCAGGTAATGGTCCAGCAGCAGGTCCGGCCCCGTTTTGCGCAGGATCCCGGCCGGCGTCAGAAACTGGAAGAACACCAGGACGAAGCTGCGCTCCCCCTCGTGGCTGTACCGGTACTTGTTGGAAAACGTGCCCAGGCGGTTTCCCTCCGCATCAAAGACGGTGATGCCCGCCAGGCTGTCCTCCGGGCACAGCCGGACGACGTTGTTGGTCAGCGGGAAGAGGCACGCCGGCTTGTTCGGCCGGAACAGGTCTCCGTAAGTCAGCCCGGGTTCTCCGGCCGCCTGGTTGGGCGCGTCCGGCGTCGGGGCGTCGGAGCTTTCGATCCATTTGGCGATCTGGACCAGGTGCTGGTCGATCTCGCCGAACGGCAGCACGGCCCGCTTGCCCTTGGCTTTCAGTTTCTTCTGGCCGAACTGGCCGAGCACGGCCGCCTTCCGCCCGGCGCCGGACGTCCCGGGGTCCGACTGCCCCGCGCCGACGCTCCCCAGCCATAGACACATCAGGATGGCCAAACACTGTTTCACCGTTTTACCTCCCCGCTCGAATCCGGCGGCGTTCCGGGGATCTGGAAGGTGAACCGGGCGCCGCCGCCGGGCCGGTTTTCCGCCCGGATGGCGCCGCCGTGGGCTTCCACGATGGCCCGGCAAACGTACAGGCCCAGGCCGGCACCACCCGCCCGGGCGTCCCGTTGAAAGAACTTTTCGAAGAGCGCGTTCGCTTCCACTCCCGGGAAACCGGGCCCGTCGTCGTCCACATGGCACACCAGACCGTTGCCCGACGGCTCGAGGGAGATCCGGATCAGGCCGTCCCGGGGAGAAAATTTCACCGCGTTCTGCAACAGGTTGCTCAAAACCTGGTCGATCCGGCCGGGGTCCGCCAGAACCACGTGGCTCGGGGACGCGGACCGCAACTCGAAGCGGAGGTTCTTCCGCCGCCCCACCGGTTCGAACTGGCCGATCAACCCGGCCGCCATCCGGACAAGATCCACCGCTTCGAGCTTGAGTTTCAGCCGGCCGGCCTCCAGCTTGCTCAGATCGAGAAACTGGGAGATCAACTGGTCGATCTTGCGGGTGCTCCCCTCCAGCAGCGACAGGAGCCGGGTCGGGTTGCTCCCGGCCGGCAGCTCTTCCCGGAGCAGTTCGGCCAGGCCCAGCACGGAGTGGACGGGCGCGCGCAGGTCGTGGATGATCATGTTGGTGAAGTCGGCCCGCAACTCGTCCAGGTCGTCCCGCTGTTGCTTGAGCCGAAGCAGGGAGCGGATCTTGGCCAGCAGGAGGTCGTCGTTGAAAGGCTTGGAAACGAAATCGTCCGCGCCGGCCTCCAGCCCGCGGATCCGGTCCTCGATCTCGTTGAGGGCGGTGATCATGATGACCGGGGTGAAGCGGGCTTGGGGCTGTTCCCGCAACCGGCGGCAGACCGTGAAGCCGTCCAGGCCCGGCATGAGCACGTCCAGCAGGACCAGGTCCGGCGGCTGCCGCCGGGCCTTTTCCAAAGCCTCCTCGCCGGACGCGGCCTGGACCAGGGTGAATCCCTCGGGCGCGAGGAAGGCGTCCAGAAGGATCCGGTTTTCCGGCACGTCGTCCACGATCAGGATGAGAGGCGGTTTGTGCATCTGCGTTCACCTGGCCTTGACGATGTCGCGATGGGTGCCCGGGGCGCCGAAACCGGCCACGGGCAGGGAGAAGGAGAAGGTGCTGCCGCTTCCCGGGACCGACTCCACCCACAGGCGCCCCCCGTGCAGTTCGGCCAGCCTGCGGGCGAGGGCGAGCCCCAGGCCGGTGCCCTCCACGGCGACCGGAGACGGCAGGCGGACGAACGGATCGAAGATGCGCTCCCGGTCTTCCGCGGCGATGCCGATCCCCTGGTCCGTCACGGCCACGACCACCTCGTCGCCGAATTCGTTGAGGCGGGTCTGCACCCGGATCTCGGTCCGTTCAGGAGAAAATTTGATGGCATTGCTCAGGAGGTTGAACAGGATCTGCCGCACCTTGCCGGCGTCGGCGCTGAGCCCCGGCAGTTCGGCGCCCGCCTGCGCCGAGAGCCGCTGTTGCCGGCGGTCCGCCAGCGGCCGCAGCGTCTGGACGACGTCCACCACCAGTTGGGAAATGTTGATCTGCTCCCGCACCAACTCCATGTTGCCCGACTCGATCCGGCTGAGGTCCAGGGTGTCGTTGATCATGGCCAGCAGATGCTCGCCGTTTTTCAGGATGTACTCCAGGTACTCGGACTGGCGGGGATTGAGATCGCCGTGGCCCTTCTTCAGGAGCACCCGGGCGAACCCGATCACGGCGTGGAGCGGCGTCTTCAGCTCGTGCGAGACCCCCGCCAGGAAAGCGTTCTTGGCCCGGTTGGCCCGTTCGAGTTCGGCGAATTTCTTCTTCAGGGCCTCGGTCTTGAACTTCAGCTCACGGGCCAGATGGACCGCCCGCCGCAGGGTGAGGGCGCCCACCATGGCCACGGCGATCTGCAGCCCGCAGCGGTCGAACAGGTCCAGGCTCTCGGCGCTGTAATTGCCGGAGGAACCGAGAAACAGCAGCCCCATCAATTGGTCGACGTTGAGCAGCGGCTGGAGCACGATCACCCGCGGCGAGATGTCGACGTCGGAGGTCTTGCGGATCTTGAAAGGGAAGTTGTCCGGAATGTCGCCCGAGACCAGCTTCTTCTTCTCGCGGGCGGCCGACCCGGGCAGGCCTTCGCCCAGTTCGAAGGAGGGCAGGGGGGCGGCCAGATTGAAACTGGCGACCGGGTGCAGCTTCTTCTCGTCGGTGGCGTAGACGAAGATCGCGCCGATCTCCGAGTCCGACGATTCGCACAGGACTTCCAGGACGTCCGTCAGGGTGGCGTCTATGTCGCCGGGTTGGATCAGCCGGGTGACGATCCGGTTGTAGATGTCCTGGTAAAACTGCTTCCGCCGGAGCTCGTTTTCCCGGTTCAGCAGCCGGCGGTTGGCGTCGGCGAGTTCCTCGACGATCCGGATGAGCTGGGTGTGCTCCAGTTTCGAGGCGGGGGTCTTGCCGGACGGTTTTCTGGGCATCTGAACCCACCGTCAGCCTTGGGCGGGCTTGCCCAGCACCTGGGCGATCCAGTCACCCTCGCGAAGCGTCTCCAGCGGGTGCCAGCCCGCCATGGCGTAAAGGCGGCTCATCGAGGCTTCCTCCTCCGCCAGGATCCCGCTGATCACGATGGTGCCTCCGGGCAGGAGCAACTGGTCCAGGCGGGACAGGTTCTCCCGGACGACCTCCGACAGGAGGTTGGCCAGGATGAAGTGGAACGGCTCGTCGCGAAACTTTTCAAGCGAAAGCGCGTGCAAGGCGATCTCACCGGCGAGACCGTTGGCCTGCAGGTTGTCCCGGGCCACCTCGACGCTGGTCGGGTCCAGGTCGATCCCCACCAGGGCTCGTCCGCCGGGGGACGCCTCCGGTTCCTCCTTCAGCCACAGGCCGAGCGCGATAGACAGGATGCCGCTGCCGCAGCCGGCGTCCAGCACCCGCCGGCGGGACGGTGAGAAATACTTTTCGATCGCGGCCAGGCACAGACGGGTGGTTTCGTGCGAACCGGTGCCGAAGGCCTGGCCGGGGTCCAGGTGGATCCTGATCTGGCCGGGTGTGTCCGGGACGGGGGCCCAACTGGGCTCGATGACGAAACGGCCCACCCGGATCGGCTGGAAACTTTCCCGGGTCCGCCGGTTCCAGTCCTCGTCGGGGACCGTGCCGTGCCCGATCGAAACTCCCGGCGGGACTTGCAGCCGGGCCAGAAACTCCCGGAGTCCGGTCTCGGCCCGGCCGGCGGCCGAGGCGTCCGGAAAGTAGGCGATGATCCGGACCCAATCCGAACCGGACGGCCGGATTTCCGCACCCGTCGATCCGTGGTCGAACAGCGGGCCGCTCAGGGCTTCCTCCAGGCTGGCCGGGACGACGATTTCCAGGGTGTGCCAGTGTCGTTCGGTCATGTCGGGGCTCAGTCGGTCTTGAGATCGTGGAGCGAGCCGCGGATTTCCTTGAAGAGACTCTTCTGCTGGGCTTCGACCTCGGTGTCGGACAGGCGGCAGTATTCCTCCAGCACCTTGCGTTGCTCCCGGTTCAGTTTTTTCGGGATCAGCACCCGGACCCGGGCGTAAAGATCTCCCCGGCGGCTGGAACCGATTTCGGGCATCCCCTTGTTCTTGAGCCGGAAAACCGTGTCAGGCTGGGTCGCGGCGGGAATACGCAGTTTTTCGTCTCCGTAGAGCGTCGGGATCTGCAACTCCGCGCCGAGAGTCAACTGGGTGAACGAGACGGACAGGTCGAGATGCAGATCGACGCCGTCCCGCTGAAAGAAGGGATGATCCTCGACGTAGACCAGAATGTAGAGATCTCCGGCCGGGCCGCCGGCGACGCCCGCCTCGCCTTCCCCCTGGAGCCTCACGCGGGTGCCGGAGGATACACCGCCCGGGATTTTCACCTCGATGTTCTTTTCCTTCCGGATCCGGCCCCGCCCCTGGCAATCCCCGCAGGGAGTCCGGATGACCTTTCCGGAGCCGTTGCACTGGGAGCATGGCCGGGCGATGGTGAAAAAGCCTTGGGAATAACGGACCTGTCCGCGACCGCCGCAGGTCTGGCAGGTGACGGGGCCGGTGCCGGCGGCGGCCCCCGTCCCGATGCACTGCTGGCAGGTCTCCAGGACAGGGAGCTTGAGCTTGGAAACGGTGCCGAAAGCGCTCTCCAGGAAACTGATCTTCAGCTCGTATTGAAGGTCGTTGCCACGCTGGGCCCGGCTTCGCGCCCGGTTGGAAGTCCGGCCGAAGATGTCGCCGAAGCCGAACAGGTTTTCGAAAATGTCGCTGAAATCGCTGAAGACCGCGCTGTCGAAGCCAGTTTCAAAAGAGGACCCGGACAGCCCGGCGTGGCCGTACCTATCATACTGGGCGCGCTTGTCCGGGTTGCTGAGGACGGCGTAGGCCTCGGCCGCCTCCTTGAACTTTTCCTCGGCCTCCTTGTTGTCCGGGTTCTTGTCCGGGTGGAACTTCATGGCCATGCGCCGGTAGGCTTTCTTGATCTCGTCAAGATTGGCTGTTTTAGGTATCTCCAGAACTTCGTAATAGTCACGCTTGGCCAACCGGGACCTCCCCGTCGTCTGCTGGATCGCAGAAAAATGTGGTTGAATTGGAGCCGCTCATCTGGACGCTGTATCCTGCTTCGGGATTCGGGCGATCACTCCTTCTCGGTCGTGATGGCGTCCCGCAGGATCTGTTCCATCTGGCTCTGGGCCGTCCCCTCTTGCTGCAGGCCGGTCGTCGGAGAGGCGAGCATCGCGGTGGTGATTTCGCTGGCCGCTTTCTCCAAGGTCTGGTAAGTCTCCTCGACGGGCTCGATGCGGCTGTCCAACTGGTTGAGAAGTTTCTGGGCCTCCGCCAGGGCCGTCTTGACCGCCGCGGCTTTTTCGGGCGTCAGAAGGTAGCCGTACTCGTTGAAGGAGCGCTGGACGTTTTTCTGCAAGCCGTCCAGCCGGTTGAAGGCCAGCCGCTTTTCCTTGCGCTCCTGGTCCTTCTGGGAGAAGAGCTTGGCTTCCTCTTTCATCCTGAGGATCTCGTCCTGGGACAGTCCCGAGGACGGAGTGACCTTCACTTCCTGCACCTTGCCCGACTTCTGGTCTTTGGCGGATACATGCAGGATGCCGTTGGAGTCGATCTCGAAGGTCACGTCGATCTGCGGCACGCCCCGGGGCGCCGGGGCGATGCCGACGAGCTCGAACTTGGCCAGGGACCGGTTGAACTCGGCCAGTTCGCGCTCGCCCTGGAGCACGTGAATCTCGACGATCGTCTGGTTGTCGCCCACGGTCGTGAAGGCGAGCGTTTTCTTCAATGGAATGGTGGAGTTGCGGTCGATGATCTTGGTGAAGAGGCCGCCGTGGGTCTCGACCCCGAGCGAGAGCGGGATGACGTCGAGCAACACGATGTCCTTGACGTCGCCCTGCAGTACGCCGCCCTGGAGAGCCGCGCCGATGGCCACCACTTCGTCGGGGTTGATTTCGGTGCTGGGGGGCTTCTGGAAAAACTCGGAGACCACTTCCATGATCTTGGGCATGCGGGTCTGGCCGCCCACCAGGATGACCTTGTCCACGTTCTGAACGCTCAGCTTGGCGTCGAAAAGCGCTTTCTCGCAAGGTTCCAGGGTCCGTTCCACCAGGTCCTGGACCATGTCCTCGAACTGGCGTCGCCCGATCGCGCGGTCGAAGTGCTTCGGACCCGACTCGTCGGCGGCGATGAACGGCAGCGAGATGGTGGTTTCGTCCACCGACGACAGCTCGCACTTGGCCTTTTCGGCCGCTTCCTTAAGCCGCTGCAGGGCCAGGATGTCGTTCCGCAGGTCGATGCCGGTTTCCTCGAGGAACTCCTTGATGATCCATTCGCTGATCCGTTGATCGAAATCCTCGCCGCCCAGGAAGCTGTCGCCACAGGTGGACAGCACCTCGAACACGCCTTCGTTGATCTCGAGAATCGAAATATCGAACGTGCCGCCGCCCAGGTCGTAGACCGCCACCTTCTCGTTTTTGTTCTTGCCGAGTCCGTAAGCGAGGGCGGCCGCCGTCGGTTCGTTGATGATGCGCTTGACTTTCAGCCCGGCGATGTCGCCGGCGTCCTTGGTGGCTTGCCGCTGGGAATCGTCGAAGTAGGCCGGCACGGTGATGACCGCTTCCAGGTCCTTTTTGTTGAGAAAATCTTCGGCGCTCTGCTTGAGGTACTGCAGGATCATGGCCGAGATCTCCTGCGGCGAATGCGTTTTCTCGCCGATCTTGATGCGGACGTCGCCGTTCGGGGCCGAGACCAGTTGGTAGGGCAGGTGGTCCCGGGCCCGGGTGACCTCGGGCGCGCTGAACTTGCGGCCGATCAGTCTCTTGACGGCGTAAATGGTGTTGGCCGCGTTCGTGATGGCTTGTCTCTTGGCGATCTGCCCCACCAGCCGTTCGTTCTTGTCGGTGAAAGCGACGATGGACGGGGTGGTGCGTCCGCCCAGGTTGTTCGAGACGATCTGGCTCATGCCCCCTTCGACGACGGCCACGCAGGAATTCGTGGTTCCGAGATCAATACCGATGACTTTGGCCATTTGTTTACCCTGATTCAGAGATTAAGCGCCATTATAGCAAAATTACCCTTTCCGGATATGCGTCATTTTCGCGGCGGCACTCCCACCTTAACGACGGCCGGCCGGATCAGAATATCGTTGAAGATGAAGCCGGGTTTCACCTCGGCGAGGACGACCTGGCTGTCGTATTGCTCCGATTCCTCCACGGCGATGGCCTGGTGGATTTCTGGGTCGAAACCGACTCCCTCGGCCATGATGCGCTGGACGCCGACCGCTTCGAGCGCTCCGTGGAAGTGCTTGTAGAGGAGGTCCAGGCCCTTGCGGTAGTTCTCCACCGTCTGCTGGAACTTCTCGGACTGGAAAGTGTTCTTGGCCAGCTCGAACAGGTCGATGATCTCCAGCAGATCCTTGATCAGTTGGGCCTTCGCCTCCAGCGCCAAGGCCTGGCATTGTCGTTCCGTCCGGGCGCGGTAGTTGTCGAACTCTTCGCCCAGCTCGTCAAAGCGGCGCTTCAACTGGTCGTGCCGGTCCTGCAGTTCCTGCAGCTCGCGCGAGGAGAGTTTGGCCGGCGCCGGCTCCGGCGATGATTCCGGAGGCTCCTCGTGAGTTTCCTTCTTGGCGCTGACGATCTTGTCGATGGTCTGCTCGGCTTCCTCGAACAGCTTCGCCAGATCCGCGTCCATCGAGAAACCGAAAGACCCCGTCGCGCCAGGCTTTACGCCATCGGGAGAGAAACGGTCGTCATCCTCGTCATATGCCATCGCAGGATCCCTTTGAGGCTTTTATATCATCATCGTATGCGACTGTCAACAAAGGCCTTAATCTTTGGGCGCAAAATACCCTTTCCGGTGGCGGGTCTTGAGGTCCTTGTTCTGCATGGCGACCCGGACCGACCGGAAACTGCCGTCCCGTTTGGTGTTGGTGGGCCGGTAGCCGAAACTGTACTGGCTGCGCAGCTCCTGATCGATTTCCTTGAAGACCGCGTTCAGGTCTTCGATCCGGCGGGGATAGAATGCTTTGCCGCCCGTGGCGCCGGCCAGTTGCTCCAGGACCGCGTCGCCTTCCTCGTTGCCCTTGATCCCGAAATGGCCTCCCTTATTCGTGGAGATGGCGAACACGGTGACCCCGGCGCGCTGCACCATCTCGAGCGATTCCTCGAAGGTCACCTTGCTGACGGTGTCTTCCCCGTCCGACATGACCACGATGGTCTTGCGTTTATCGGTCAGGTCCCAGAGCAGTTTTTCTTCTGAAATCAAGTACAGGGCGTCATAGAGAGACGTCCCGCCCGCGGCGCGGAGTGTCTTGAGCTGCTTGGAGAGGGTGTCGGCGTCGTTCGTGAAGTCCTGGATGAGGGTGACGCCGGTGTCGAACTCGACCAGCAGGGCCTTGTCCTCGGGCCGGAGGACCGTGAAGAAGAACTCCGAGGCGGCCGCCTGTTCGAACTTGAGCTTGTTGGCCACCGAGGCGCTGGTGTCGATCAGGAAGGCGATGGAGAGGGGCAGTTCGGTGCGGGCGCTGAAATTTTCGATCTGTTGCGGCTCGTTGTCCTCGAAGACCTGAAACGCCTCCTTGGGCAAGCTGGTGACGAAATTCCCCTTCTTGTCCAGGACGGCGCAGAGGATGTTCACCATCTCGACCTGAACCTTGATCCGCCCTTGGGACGTCTCCTGGGCGGAGACGGCCGGTCCGTTTCCGGGCAGGGTCAAAAGCAGCGCGAGCGCCGGCAGCAGGCACAGCGCTTTCGTGAGCAGGGGCGATCGTTGGAATGAGGCCTGGTTGGGTTTCATGGAGGCAGATTATAGGGGCGTTTACCGGCGGAGTCAAGGCGGGATCATTGCCTGGAATTGTTTTGACCGGGCGGTGGCGACGGACGGGGGGTGAAAATGATTCAGAATTAAAAATGGTTTGCCGTATCGCTTGAATTGGTTTAACATAAGCATCCAGACAGGTTGAATCGCTGGAGATAAGATGTCGGATATTATCATCCTGGCTTTCCTCTTGATGGTCGTGGTGTTCGTTTTTTTCCTGGCCACCAAGTTGTTGTAGCCGGGCCGTGTGGGTATTGAATTTGCAGCCTGCCCGGCTTCTTGGGCCGGGCGGCAGTTACGGAAGGATGATTGACACGGCTTTCGATCATGGTCTATCCTTTCCGCCGCGTGTTGAGGCGAAACTGGACGCACAGGAGAGTGCTTGATGAAAAACCAGCCTGATGCTCATGAGCAATTGGTCGCCGCCATCCAGGAGAGCGTGCGTGATTTCAGCCAATCCTACAAGGCCCGGTTTGGCTACCTGCAGACCAGGATCACCGATCTGCTGACATCGATCGGGCAGCATATCCAGGAGGTCTCGTCGGAGCCCCTGGAGCAGAAGATCACCGCCGAAGTCACCGGCGAAATGCAGAAACTCCGGTCCTCCTGGGAAAACCGGGCGCGCTGGCAAGCCACCGTCGCCGACGGCTGCCTGAGTCCGACGCGCTTCACCTCTCAGCGGGAAATCCTGGGGGCGCTCCTAGATGCGGCCGCGCAGGTGTCGGACCGTTGCCTGCTCTTGGTCGCGAAGAAAGGAACCGCGGCGGGGTGGGACGGACGCGGGTTCGAAGGCGAGTTCATTGAACACCACCTCAAGAATTTTTCCGTGGCGCTTTCCGAGGATGGCATTTTGCGCCGCTTCGTCGACGAGTGCCAACCGTTCGTGCAGTCCCGCGACACGCTGCCCCACGACCAGCCTTGCCTCGAAATCGCCGGATTCGAAAAACCGGCCCGAATGATCCTGGCGCCGCTCTGCCTGTTCGATTCCGTGACCGCGATCCTCTATCTGGACGGCGATTACCTGCGGGTTGAAGAGCCTCAAGCGATGCGCACCGTCCACTCGCTCCTGAGCAC
>ERZ1645192.4752-NODE-4752-length-10700-cov-7.747957_pt1 | contig 10700 bp, 8 predicted proteins | sample MGYA00575354_ERZ1645192 | MGnify/ENA primary metagenome ERZ1645192 (study PRJEB40844, sample SAMN11349763) | freshwater sediment metagenome | isolation source: river sediment | host: Sediment | place: India: Faizupur Khadar , New Delhi | collected 2017-02-21 ...
CCATGTTGAAGTGCGTGAAGCCGCGGTTGTTGTATGCCAGTGCGAGCTTCGGGTTGACCGCGATGGCCCTGTCCTGGTCCTTGAGGGCTTCGGTATATTTTTTCTGGCTGTCATATACGAGCCCCCTGTACGTGTACGCCATAGCGTAGGAAGGCTCTATCTCGATCGCACGGGTGTAATTTGCAATTGCCGAATCGAGGTCGCCGAGGACGTTCTGTGTGACGCCTCTCCGGAAATATGCGGCAGCATACTTCGGGTTTATCTTTATCGCACTCGTGTAATCCTTGATCGCCTGGTCGTACTTGCCGAGGCTGTGATAGGTGTATCCCCTGTTGTAATAGGCGGTCGCATAGGACGGGTTCAGGGAGATGGCCTTGTCAAAGTCGGCAAGTGCGCGGTCGTACCGGCCGATCGTGTCGTAGTGATAACCTCGGTTGTTGTAGGCCGTTGTGTAGGAGGGGTTCAGTTCGATAGCCCTGTTATAGTCGCGTATTGCAAGCTCGGGTTTGGAGATATAATCGTATGCAAGGCCCCTGTTGCTGTATGCGGTAGCAAGGTCCGGCTTAAGCTCGATCGCCTTGTTGTAGTCCTTGATGGCATCTTCATACCTGTCGAGGCCGTAGTAGGCGTGTCCCCTGTTGTTATACGTGAGAGCGTCCGAGGGGTCGAGTTCGATGACGCGGGTGTAGTCCTTGATGGCGTCTTCATAATTGCCGAGGTCCGCCTGGCAGTAGCCCCTGTTGTACCAGGCTTCGACAAATGCAGGGTTGACCTTTATTGCGCGGGAAAACTCGGCGATCGCGTCAGGGCATTTACCTGCCCTCGCAAGCTTGCGGCCCCTGTCGTTTAGCTCGTCCGGTGACTCGGCGGCGAGCGATGAAACGAAAAAAGGTGCAGCGATAAACACAAGACAGAGAAGCCACGTACCAGGGAACCGTTTTGTACCGGGTTTCATGAACCCCCCCCGTAAGCTAAAGCTTGAATGATGTGAGCCGCCGTGCAGCCTCGGCTATCTTCTCTTCTCCCAGTGTTATTGAGATCCGGAAGTAACCTTCACCTTCATCGCCGAAACCGCTTCCCGGCGTAACAACGATACCCGTCTCCTCAATTAGTTTTTCACAGAAATCGGAGGATGTAAACCCCTTCGGCACCTTTGCCCAGATATAATAGGTGGCCTTCGGGCCTTTTATGTCGACGCCGAGGGCTTTGAACGCCTCAACCGCCATGTCCCGCCTTTTTTCCAGCCGTGCGTTGAGCTCGGTCACGGAGGCCTGGTCGCCGGTCAACGCCTCGATGCCGGCGTACTGCACAGCCTGGAACGCACCGGAATCGATGTTCGTCTTCAGCTTGCCAAGATTGTAGATGCCGTCGGCGTTGCCGACCGCGAAACCGATCCTCCAGCCGGTCATGCAGTACGTTTTGGACAGGGAATGGAATTCGAGGGAATATTTCTTGTCCCTGTCGAATTCCAGGATGCTTTTCGGCCGGTACCCGTCGTAGGCTATCTCGCTGTACGCAGCGTCGTGGCAGACAAGAATGTCGTAGCGTTTCGCAAGATCCAGCGTTTTTTCGTAGAAGCCGTCGTCGGCGCAGGCCCCTGTCGGGTTGTTCGGATAATTGATAAAGAGAAGCTTCGCCTTTTTCAGCACATCCTCCGGGATGTCCTCGTACCGCGGCAGAAAACCGTTCTCTTCTTTGAGGGGCATGATATAGGGGGTCGCCCCTGCAAAGATCGTCGCTATTTTATACACGGGGTACCCGGGCGACGGGCACAGGACAACATCCCCGGCTTCGGCGTATGCCCACGGGATATGTGCTATCCCTTCTTTCGAGCCGATGAGGGTCACGACCTCGGTATCGGGGTCAAGGTCGACCCCGAAGCGCTTCTTGTACCATATCGCCGCCGCCTGCCGGAATTCCGGCATGCCTTCGTAGCTGGGATACCGGTGGTTTTTCGGGTCGTCCGCGGCCTCTTTCATCTTCGCGATGATATTGGCCGGTGTAGGTATGTCCGGGTCGCCGATGCCGAAGTCGACGAGGTCCATCCCTTTCGCCCGGACCTCCGCTTTTTTCTTATCGATCCGCGCGAAAAGATACGGCGGGATCTGTTCAATTCTCGATGCTGGTTTCACCATGCCGGCCTCCTTTGCCCATACTGACAGAATGTGTATGCCGATAATGCGGGCACTGTACTGCAACGTGCGAATTTGATAGTTACAACATGTCCGAAGCTTCGTTGTAAAGTCTTTTTTGAACGAGAATTCATTTGAAATGGTTTTTCCTGATATGTAACAATAGTCGTGATGAAAAGCGTTCTGGAGGCGCTTCCCGCCGATTTCCCGCTCATTGAAAGACCATATGCAGCGATGGCCGGCACGATGGGGATAACGGGCGGACAACTGATCGGGAAGCTTGCTCTTCTCAAGGAAAAAGGGATCATCCGGAGGGTCGCGGCCATGGCCGCGCACCGGGCGGTTTCCTATGAAGGCAACGCCATGGTTGTCTGGAATGTCCCGGCGGAGCGTATCGAGGAGGTTGGGACGATAATGGCCGGCTTCAGCGAGGTCAGCCATTGCTATGAGCGGGGGACATCGGGCTACTGGCCGTACAGCCTCTATACGATGGTCCACGGGAAAACACGCGAGGCGTGCGCCGGCGTGATCGATCTCATGGCGTCGCGGTCCGGCATCCGTGATTACCGGGTGCTTTTCAGCAAGCGGGAGTTTAAAAAGACATCTTTTTCGGTAGGGACATGATAAAGACCAGATCTGACGAATATTGCGACGAGGCCCGGCGGTGCATCCCCGGCGGCGTCAACAGCCCCGTGCGGGCCTTCCAGTCCGTCCACGACAGCCCGTTCTATGTGAAGCGGGCAAAAGGGGCCTATCTCTACGACGTGGACGGGAATTCCTTTATCGACTTTGTGTCGTCATGGGGGGCCGTCATACTCGGCCATGCCGACGATGCCCTGATAGGAGCCGTGAAGGATGCGCTCGATGACGGGACGAGCTATGGGGCGTGCCATCCGTACGAGATCGAGCTTGCCCGCCTCATCGTGGACGCGTTCCCGTCGATGGAGTGCGTCCGCCTGACCACGTCCGGGACGGAAGCGACCATGAGCGCGATCCGGCTTGCGCGCGGATATACCGGAAAGAGCGGGGTCATAAAGTTCAGGGGATGCTACCACGGCCATGTCGACAGCCTTCTCGTCAAAGCGGGTTCCGGTCTTGCGACATTCGGCATTCCGGACAGCGCGGGCGTCCCGGCCGACCTCGCGAAGCACACGTATGTTGCGGATTTCAACAGGCTCGAGTCGGTCCGGCAGATCACGGGCTCTTCGGATGATATCGCGTGCGTTATCGTCGAGCCCATCATGGGGAATATGGGGGTCATCCTTCCCGAAGACGGTTTTCTCAAAGGATTGGAAAGCCTGTGCAGGGAGCGGGGCATCCTTCTGATCTTCGACGAGGTCATCAGCGGTTTTCGCGTTGCCTTCGGCGGTGCCCAGCAGATATGGGGCATAGACCCGGACATCACCTGCCTCGGGAAGATCATAGGGGGCGGGTTCCCCATCGGCGCCTTCGGGGGAAAGAGACATATCATGGAGCGCCTTGCACCGCTCGGTGACGTGTACCAGGCCGGAACGTTGTCGGGTAACCCGGTTGCCGTCAGGGCCGGGATCCATGTGCTCGGCCGTCTCGGAAGCGGCAGGGGAGAGATCTATCCCGGGTTCGCGCGGATGGGGGAAAGATTGTCGGCGGCAATGCTTGAAACTGCCGGGCAGCACGGGGTCCCGTACCGGATAAATGCGATAACAGGAATGTTTACCGGCTTCTTTTCCCGGGATGCGGTCACCGGTTACGACGCGGCGGCCGCCTGCGACAGGGGGCTGTACGAAAAATTCTTCAAGGGGATGCTTGCGGAAGGGGTCTTCTTTGCCCCGAGCCAGTTTGAAGCGTCGTTCTTTACCTGCGCTTTCAGTACTGCCGAGATAGACAGGACCATCGAGGCCGCCGGAAAAGTGTTCGGCACGATCCTGAAGCGTTAAGGAGGTATGCAATGTCGAAGGTTCCGAGGGCGGTCGCGTACATCGACCTCAAGGCCCTCGAGTATAACTGTTCGTCCATACGTGGCCGTCTGAGCCCCGGCGCCGGTCTCCTCGGCGTCGTCAAGGCCGATGCTTACGGGCACGGGGCGGTCGAGATATCGAGGAAACTGGAATCTATCGGCATAGACTACCTCGGCGTGGCGACGGTGGATGAAGGGATCGATCTGAGGTCGGGCCGGATTGCGAAACCGGTGCTCATCATGAGCGGACTCTTTTCCTGGGACGAGGTCGAGCCCGTTGCACGGTACGACCTGACGCCTGTCGTCTACGACAGGGTCGCCCTGGCGAAGCTTACCGGGGCCACGCAGGGCTTCGCAAGGCCGCTGAAGGTGCACCTCAAGTTCGATACCGGGATGGGAAGGCTGGGATTTCACCCGCGGGAGGCGGGAGATATCGCGGGCATGCTTGTCAGGGCACGCGGGATACATGTCGAGGGCCTCATGTCGCATTTCCCGGTGTCCGAGGTGCGCGATGACTACGGGCTTGAGCAGGTTGCGGCATTCCGCGGGGTGATCGATACCTTCAGGTCCGCGGGGTTTGACCCGGCATACATCCATATGAGCAACTCGGGGGCGATCGTCAACTACCCGGAGGCGCACTTCTCGCTCGTTCGCGCGGGGATAAGCCTGTACGGTTCCCATCCGTCATTGTCCCTCGAAGCATCCCTGCCTTTGCGGCAGGTTATGAAACTTTCCGCCCGTATAGCGTTCTGCCGGGAATTCCCCGCGGGGATGTCGTTAAGTTACGGCAGGACGTTCACGACCGGCAGGCCGTCGAGGATCGCGTACATACCCGTCGGCTATTCCGACGGCTACCCCCGCTCGCTTTCAAACAAAGGCACCGTGCTGATAAACGGCACGCGCTGCGGCATTGTCGGAAGGGTCTGCATGGACTGGACCCTCGCCGACGTAACGGACGCGGGCCCTGTCAACAGCGGCGACGAGGCCATCCTCCTCGGCGAGGGCGGCCGGGAGGGGCTCCGTGTCTCCGCGAACGAAATGGCCGAACATGCGGGAACGATCCCCTACGAGATCCTGTGCAAGATCTCGCGCCGGATCGAACGGGTTTACGTTTAAAAGACCTCCTCTCTGCGAGAGGGTGTCTTTAGCCTTTCATTTCCGGGTAGAGCTGCATGATGTTGCGGACGATCTCGAGGTTTGAGAAGAAGATGTCGAGCATCTCGGGGTCGAAGTGTTTGCCTTTTTCTGCCGCCATCGTTTCCAGGACACGCTCTTCGTCCCACGCCTCCTTGTATGACCGCCCGGAGCTCAGGGCGTCGAAAACGTCGCAGATGGCGACGACCCTGCCGAATACGGGGATCTCTTCCAATTGTTTGCCGGGGGCGTTCCCGTCGTTGCTCTTATAGCCGGGCAGGGGTTCCCCCGTTGCGTAATCGACAAAGCCGGGGTACCCGTGACCGTCCCAGCGTTCATGGTGGTTCAGGGTAACGAGAAAGGCTGCCCTGTCGAAATCGGAGCGCTGGTGCGAAAAAAGGCGGGCCCCGAGGTATGTGTGACGCTTCATTATCTCGTATTCTGAACTGTTCAGGCGTGCCGGTTTTTTGAGAATAAGGTCGGTGATCGCGACTTTGCCGACATCGTGAAGCATAGCGGCCATTTTGAGAACGTCCCGGTTCTGCTCGATCTCCGCCTCGTTGATCCTCTTGAGGCGCGCCCACGCCTCGTAAAGCTCGACGGAATACGACGACACCCTGTTGACATGCGCGCCGGTCTCCATCGGGTCGCGAAGCTCGGCCATCTTGATCATGCGCAGGATGATGTCGCGGGTCATCGTGGCGCGTTCGATGGCGATCGCAGCATTGTTTGCGAAATGCACGACGAACGGCTCGTCTTCGGGGAGGAACGGGACGATATTGCCGTGCCCGTTCTTTGCGTTGATAAGCTGGAGCACGCCGACGACCTCGTCGGTGTTCGTCTTGAGAGGGAAGCACAGCACGGACTGGGTCCTGTACCCGGACAGCCTGTCGTACGACGGGTCGAAAGAGAACGGGACGCTGTCCGTCAGGTCGTAAACATTTTCGATATTGACGACCTGCCCGGTGTTTGCCACATAACCCGCGATCGACTGGTTGTTGACGGGAACGGTGAATGTGGAATAGATCAGCTTCTTGCCCGGCGGCAGCAGCTTCTGGAGGGTTTCGTTCTGGGTATACCTGAAAAGGAGCTTGCTCTCATCTTTTATGTAGATGGACCCCGCGTCGGCGTTTGTCAGGTACCGGGCCTTTGTAAGGATCCTTTCGAGCAGGATATCGATGTCGCGGGTTTGTATGACTTCGAGGCCGACATTGAGGACTTCCTGGAATTTTTTCTTTTCGTCAATCATAGCGGTCAATATCGGTTCCGACAGGTCCGGCAGGTAAGTGAGAGGCCCTATGCGCCCAGCGCGTATGCGAAACGTGCCTTGAAATCTTCGGGGGACATGTTGGCGGCCCTTGCGATATGTGCAAGATTCTGACCTTCCAGGTCCTCTCTTTCAAGGCGGATCATGTATTTACGGGCAACCTCGTACGCCTCGGTCGATGTATCGACGGTCCTTATCTTTACCCTTCCGGTCTTGTAGTCTATCAACTCCACAAAAGGTACAGGCCTCAGATTACCTTCGAATTGAACGATCATGGACCCCGAGCCTCCCCGCAGCAGGAACCTCACGGCGCCGTAGCCGAGATTGCGCGTGTATTCGACATCGAAAGGAATAGGGTTGGCTGCGCGCAACTCATACCCGATATTCTTGTCGACGATGCCTACCTCGATACCCAGCTCGGTCAGTGTTTTATTGACAAAATCCCTGAGCACCCTTCCGAGCTGGATCTCAGAAAGCTTGAGTTCGCCTTTTTCGTTCTTCTCGACCTCTTCGTGCTCCCTTAATTCTTCGAGGTCGAACTTCTCGGAGATGCCCTCGGCCAGTATCGCTATGCCGTAGTCCCTTCCCATGCTCCTGCGCTTCAAGATGGCCGAGGTAAGGATATCGGCGACTTTCTTGAAAGAAAGTTTTTCCTCGGGAAATTCCTCGGGTATCAGGGACAGCGTCGCGCCGGCCGCCTTGCCCATCCCGAGCGCCAGGTGCCCGGCATGGCGCCCCATGGTCGTGATGAAGTACCACCTGCCCATCGTGCGGGCGTCTTCCATGATGTTGTTGACGATATAAACCCCGACATGCCGCGCCGTCTGGAAACCGAAGGTGGAGAACCCGCCGGGGAGGGGGACGTCGTTGTCGATCGTTTTGGGCGTATGCACCACGCTTATCGAGCCGCGCGCCTCCCGTTCTATCCAGTTGGCCATGTAGAGGGTGCCGTCGCCGCCGATCGTTATGAGATGCTTGATGCCGGCGCCCTTCAGCGTGGACATGAGCGTCTTGAACTTTGCCTTTGCATTTTCCGGTTTGTCGCGCGATGTGCGGAGAATGGAGCCGCCGGAGGCATGGATACGGGAGACATCGTCGATCGTGAGCGGGAGAAAAATATCTTTGTGCCCTTCAAAAAGCGCCTTGAAGCCGCCCATGATGCCAAACACCTTTTTCCCGCAGTTGATCGCCTCGATGGTGGCCGCGCTGATCACACCGTTGATGCCCGGTGCCGGACCGCCGCCGACGATTATCCCGATAGCCTCCGTTGCCATGCTGTTTATTGTGCATCTTTCCCTTTTTATTTGCAAGATTTTTTGTCATATGGTCTTATGAGGATCACGCATGAAAATCGGCTTCCACGTTTCCATATCCCGGGGCTTTGATGCCGCGCGGGAAGAAGCCCTCAAACTCGGGTGCGAGGTGATACAGATATTCGTCAAGAACCCGAGGTCCTGGGCGGAAAGAGCGCTGACGGACGGGGATGTCGAGGCGTTCGGCCGTCTGTCCGCATGCCTTCCCGTCTACGCGCATCTTTCCTATCTTCCGAACCTCGCGAAGGTCGACGGGGACGAACGGAACCTCAAGGGCCTCCTCCACGAGGCGTCGTTATGCGCGAGGCTCGGCATCAGGTACCTGGTGGCCCATCCCGGATCGCACCCCGATAAAGCACATGGCGCGCAGATGACCGCCGCGGCGGTAAATACCGTTCACGACAACCATGATGTCACCGTCCTCATCGAGAACACGGCCGGCCAGGGCAGCGCGCTCGGGGCGAACGTCGGGGAGCTGGCCCGCATCTACGAGGGCATCGGGGACAAGGACAGGGCCCTCATCTGCATGGACACCGCCCACCTGTTCCAGTCGGGATACCCCATAGCCGCGAAGAAGGGCTGGAACGGTCTTGTGAGCGAATTCGACCGGGTGCTCGGCATCGAAAAGATCGGTCTCTTCCACCTCAACGACTCGAAGGCCCCCGCGGGGGCCCGCATCGACCGCCACTGGCACATCGGGGAAGGCGAGATCGGCCTCAAATTCTTCAAACGGCTGTTGCAGGACAAAAGATTTGCCCATCTGGCTGGCGTCATGGAGACGCCCAAGATGGGCAATATGGACGAAACGAATATGAAGGTGATGCGGTCTCTATTTCCGGCGCTGGTGCCGCGTTCTCCTTCTTAATTTTTTATATTTGTGCTTCCTGATCTTCTTTTTCCTCCACTTCATCACACTGCCCATCGACTCACCTCGTTAATATTAGAAAGTTAAAACGTATTCCCGGAAAATTGAACGTTAACAACATAACCTGAACTCGCGTTTTTTTTCAAGCACATAATGAACAGACCACTCGCGGGCCCAACGGCGGGCCGCCCCGTTCATATTGAAATAACCCCCCAAACCCGCTATAATAACCACCACGCGCCTGTAGCTCAACTGGATAGAGCAACGGACTTCTAATCCGTAGGTTTGGTGTTCGAGTCACCACAGGCGCGCTTCTTTGTTTTTGCACGGCTTCCTTAATCTCTGACGGTTCCCTCTTCTTACCGCTTGATCCGTAGCGGTTTATGATTTTTGAGGAACGTCCGCATCAGGGGTCCCTCTTAACGAAAAGCCCTGGCGCGGAGGTGTTGAATGAAGGTGTGTCTGCCGTCCGGCGTTTCCGGCCGATTGCGCCTTGACCGAATACCGGCCAAGGTTTATGCTTGGTTATGGGCAAGACAGGTAAACAGGATAGGGACGGGTACATGCAAAAGGTCCGGGCAGTTTTGATGATGGCAGCGCTGATCGCGGCGGGAGTAATTCTGTCAGGCGGCAGTGTCAATGGCGAGACCCTTGTTGATTGTCTTAATATCTGTGAGGCCGCCAACGTCTGCTCTTATAACATTTCTTCAGCAGACGGTGAAACTTTCAGGAAGGCAAGCGTATGCCTGGGCCGCCTACAGGGGTGCAAAAGGAAATGTGAGGAAAAATATCCTGCCTCCAGGGCTCCAGGAAAACCGAAGCCGGGCGAGGGCCGCGCAGTGGTGCAGAAGCCCGGGCCGAACGTAGACCGCCCCGTGGTGTTGTACAGCGCCGGCGAGAGGTTCAAGACGGTATCCGTCACCTATAAGGAGGGTTTTGGAGCCGGGCAGGATGCATATGATACGTATCATCTCCGTTCTGTCGATAAAATGTTTGACGTCCCCGGCACCTGTGTTGAGATCGTCAATTGTGACCCGGGATCTGTGAAGACAATAACGGCCCGGAGCGAAAAAGAGGCGGTCGAGTTCACACCGAGCAAGGCACCGGCTGCACCGTCAAAAGACCGGGACAACCGACCCTGGTTCCTGAGGCACTGGGTGCTTTCTATGCTCTTCGCACTCCTCGGTTTTTATTCGGTGGTCACCGTTGGGCTGTCAGGGGGCCCGGCCCATGGCGAACATCCATTCATAATGAGCATTTGCCACCTGATCGGGTTCCTCTATCTCGCCCAGGGCTGGGCCGGCGGGTACTTTTATTCTTATCTGGTCGTCATTTCAGGTACGGCAGCCCTGTCGGTATACGCCTGGAGTGCGGTGGGTAAACCGCAGCGGACCCGGATGATCAGGTCGGTGATGATAGCGTGCTACGTCGCGATGTTCCTTATCATCAGTATCAAGACGTACGCAGGCAACGCTTACAGGATTGAATCGATGGGTAGAACAATGTACCAGGTATACGTCCCGAAACATGACCGCAATAAGATACAAGCCCTCGGAGGCAAGGGGGAGGTCGTTGCGGAGTTTACTCTGACGAAGGGCATCGATTGCAGGACCGTCATTTTCTGGCGGGACGAAACCAGGCCCGGTTCGTTGAAAATCATTCCCGCATCAGGGAGTCCTTACGTCATTAACATTAACTAGGACATGTCCGGCCTATTCTTGAGTGTGTTGAGGTGTTGAAGACGCTCTTAGTGGATGACCGATGACCGGGAGGCTCTTCAAAAATTAAAAAGCCCGCCAAATCGCGGGGGGCGCGGAGCTGACGGGATATTCTGGACAGGATCCCGTTCCTTGTTTTGCCTTGCATTCCTCCGGCTGTTTTGATACCGTATTCCGGTCCTTTCATTCTTAAGTAACTTCATCCCGATAAAACTGAAAAAGAATGAACAAGGAGACTCCTTTATTATGCAGCGTCTCGCGAGGATTGATGCAGCCGTAGGTTTGGCGTTCGAGTCACCACAGGCGCGCTTGTTCTTCATGCCTGTTCTCTTCAT
>ERZ1645192.4755-NODE-4755-length-10691-cov-10.015419_pt1 | contig 10691 bp, 10 predicted proteins | sample MGYA00575354_ERZ1645192 | MGnify/ENA primary metagenome ERZ1645192 (study PRJEB40844, sample SAMN11349763) | freshwater sediment metagenome | isolation source: river sediment | host: Sediment | place: India: Faizupur Khadar , New Delhi | collected 2017-02-21 ...
CTTTTTGGGCACGTTGCGTTAACGCGCCCAAAGGGTTGCCTACCACGTCTTGATTAAATCAAAGAGAAAGGTGTTTTTGTATAAGACTTCTTTGCCGATTTTCTCGCTGATGAGGAACCCTTGACGTTCAAGTTCTTTCAAAACAGTCGTTGCGGTATTCCGAGAAATCTTCATACGTTCTCTAAAAATTTCGTTTTTGGTATAGAAGTCACTAAAGAGATGTTTGATAATTTCAGGCTCATATATTTTCGGGCATTTTTCTTTCATCAGTTTTTCCGTATTCTCCATGCACGCATGAAAAGCATCGATAAAACGGATCGTGAAATCACACATCTCGCTGACCGCATCAAGAAAAAATAGTATGAACGGCTTTAAATTCTTCTCGTCGAACTGGATGGCTTTAAGCAACTGATGATATTGATCTTTGTGCTGATTGATAAACTTACTCAAGTACAAGATTGGTTGTGTGATTTTTTTATTTTGAACAAGAAAAAGAATGTTCAAAATCCTTCCGGTCCGTCCGTTCCCATCATAGAAAGGATGGATTGCTTCAAATTGGTAGTGAAGGATGGCCATTTTGATGAGGGAATCAAGATTCTCGGTTGAGTCTTCATTATAGTATTGTTCGAAATTACCTAAATACCGCATAATCTCCGCTTCGCCTTGCGGAGGCGTATAAATAGTTTCTCCGGTTTTCGAATTTTTGATAACCGTTCCCGGGAGAACGCGAACATCTCCTTTGTCCGGTTCAACGATGTGATGAATCTTAATCATCGTGTTAAGTGACAGAAATCCTTTTTCGGAAAGTTGGGCAAAACCATATTTCATGGCACTCCGATAATTCACGACTTCCTTGGCAGCTGGATTGACAGTCTTTAGGGTCAACTCCTTAAAAATTTCATCAAAGGTGGTGACGATATTTTCGATCTCGGAAGATTCTTTGGCTTCTCCCAAAGTAATCGCATTCAAAATAATGGCCGGATTCGGTAATAAGCGAATCACCCCATTGAGCTCGCCAATACGGTTGTTGGCATGGCTGAGTTTTTTCAGGATATCCTTGTCATCGAAGTTGTTTGCTAAAGGAAGATTGTTCATGTTATTGCCTCGTGCCCATATTTTATATATTTTTGTGCACGTCGTCAATACGTGCAAAGCAAGTCCCCACCGTTCCGACCATTGACCTCTAAAGCTCTCAGAAATGAGGGCTTTTTCTATTTCAAAAACAAAGCCAATCTAAACTTTAAACTTCACATGAGTCAACTGTTCGGATAGGGTCCAAAGTTTCTTGGCGTCTTCCAAGGAATGAGAGGCTTTGTTGGAATCCACCACCACGGGTTGATGTTTGATTTTGCGTTCGCGGCTCGGGCCATAATATTGTCCGTTTTTCGCGGATTCATCCAAACACGCACGGATTTCCGGTAACGCTCCGACATAGGGCGTGGAGGCAATTTTCGAGAACATCCAGAATAAAGGACGCACCAATAAAGGTTTTTTCATGTAACGGCCAAGTTCGGTATTGGCAACACCGGGGTGAGCGGCCATGACGCGGATATCCAAGCCTTTGGCTTCGACTCTCCGGGCAAGTTCATAGGTAAAAAGAAGATTCGATAATTTGCTTCGGCCATAGGAACCGATTTTGGAATATTTGCCATGTTCGAACAGATAATTATCGAAATCCATTTTTCCGTATTTGTGGGCCATGCTGGCAACCGTCACAATGCGGGAAGAAGGCGTTTTGGCGATGAGATCGAATAACTGAGCGGTCAAAGCAAAGTGGCCCAAATGGTTGACGCCGTTTTGTTTTTCAAAGCCATCCTCGGTCTTTTCATAAGGAATGGTCATGATTCCAGCGTTATTGAGAAGAATATCCAAGCGGGTATAGTTCGCTTTGAAGGCTTGGGCAAAATTACGTATTGAGGTGAGACTTCCCAAATCCAGTTTCATCACGTCGATATGGGCGTTTTTGGTGTCCGTTAAAATCTTGTTTTTAGCGTCTTGGGCGCGTTCGATGGAACGGCACGCTAACACGACCGTGGCGCCTTTTTGGGCAAACACTTTCGCCGCTTCAAAGCCGAGTCCGGTATTGCCCCCGGTGACGATGATGACTTTGTCTTTCAATGATCCAACCGAATCGACGTTCCATGCTTGTTGATCCATAAAAAACATCATTGGGTTAAGAAACCCCTATTTGAAGTTCATTATAGCATGGGGTTTATGGAAGTCTTTTGGGGACACTTACACCTTGAAGGGAAGCTAACTCTAACAAAAAAAGCGATTCTTGCATGAACCGCTTTTTGTGAAAATGTAGGTTTTTCCCGTTTGTTTAACTTTTGAAATGGTTATTCGTGTCCCGAACCACAATGTCCGCCATGACAATGGCCTTCACCTTCGCCATGTCCTTCGTGATGGTGACATTCATGTTCGGGTGACGTCTCTAAGTGACCGGCAAGGAAAGATTCTACTTGTTGGTCAACAGGCCCAACGGCTCCCGAGATGACTTCGAGTCCGATTTCCGCAAACGCATTGCGAGCTCCGCCGCCCATTCCCCCGCAAATCAGGGTGTTAACCCCTAAACCGGAAAGAAGGCCCACCAATGCCCCATGGCCCGCGCCATTGGAGTCGATGACTTCAGATTTGACAACCTTATTTTCTTCAATCTCAAAAATCTTAAACTGCGTCGTTTGTCCAAAATGTTGGAAAACGTTCCCGTTTTCATAAGTGACAGCGATTTTCATAAAATGATTTCCTTTTCTTGCGTTTTCTTTTTGATGATCTTCCGGTGAGAGGGATTGAAGCGCAAAGTTCCCTCCCGAGATGGAAAGGTCCAAGTTTTCGATCAAAAACCGGGAAACTTTTCTTCGGGCCTCGGCATAAAGACTTTGCACAGTGCCACGCCCAATATTCATTTGGGTCGCACATTCTGCTTGGGATTTTCCCAAATAATCGATTTGCCGCAGGGTCTCAAACTCTTCCAAAGACAACATCACGGCCATGTCGGATGTCTTTTGCGGACATGCACAAAAATGGCGGCGACGAGGATAAGCAGCGATTGTTTTTGGTTTTTCGGGACGAGCCAAAGGAGTCCACCTCACATCCAAGACAAGGTTATCATATCATTTTATTGGCATATGTCAATAACTATAAAAGACGACTAATTTAAGAACACGAGGTAAATCGCGAAGAAATGGAGCAATGTTCCCAAGAACACGAAGATATGCCAGACAAAATGGGAATATTTGAATAAGTGCAAAGCGTAGAAGAGAACCCCCACCGTATAAGCAATGCCACCGCCTAAAATCAGGAAGAAAGCAAGACTCGAAAAGGCGATAAGGGGTTGAAAGAAGACGACACCGCTCCAACCGAGAATGAGATACATGGCTAAGTGGACGTACGTGTATTTGTGAATGTTCGTGGCTTTCAGGACAATCCCTAAGATGATGAGTGCCCATTGAACGGCCAGCATGATCCATCCCAACGGTTTTTGGACAAACAAAATCAAGATGGGGGAATATGTTGCCCCGATCAAGACATAAATCGAAACGTGGTCAAAGCGTTTGAACACGCGTTTGACTTTGGAATCGTTTTTAAACGCGTGGTAAAGCGTACTCATCGTATAGAGAAGAATGATGCCAAGCCCGAAAATCAGGGAACTCAGGGTTTCCAGGAGGGTCGAGCTTTTGATGAGCATCAATACTAAACCGGCGATGCCGAATAATCCGGCCACGCCGTGTGAGATGGCATTGGCGATTTCTTCGCCGAGGGATTGTCGTTTGGATAGAGCCATAGAACCTCCAGGACTTTCTTATAGAAAGCGGTCATTAAGATATTCTTGATTATACCGATTCAAGGGTGGTTTGAATATCTTTTTTTGGCAAAAGAAAAAGTCGGCGAACCGACTTTCTGAACTTAGCCAACGATCTTCTTGACGCTAGCGGCTCTGGGGCCCCGGGGCGAATCGATGACTTCTAATTCGACTTTATCGCCGATTTCAGCGGTTTTCTCCGCATCCAACATGGAGGAGAAATGGAAGAAGACATCTTTGCCTTCTTCGGTCGTAATGAAGCCGAAGCCACGGTTTTTGTTAAAATTCTTGACTGTGCCTTTCATAGAACGAACCCTTTCTGAATATTTCGAAAAAAACATCCTGTAGGTTAAATATTCGTTAGTCTACGGAATTATCGTAGCACGATTTAGGGAAAACCCCAAATTTGGGGGAAAGAAATAAAAAAAGCTGCCGAAGCAGCTTTTCGTTCTGTGGGACAAGTGACCAACTAGATCTTGTGGATGTTGGTAGCTCTTTGACCGCGGGGGGATTCTTCAACATCGAATTCGACTTTTTCGCCGGCATCGATGGTCTTGAAGGAATTCATGACTAATGACGAATAATGGAAAAAGACATCTTTGCCTTCGCTCGTAGTGATGAAGCCGAAGCCTTTGTCCTTATTGAACATTTTGACTGTGCCTTTCATGTGACCGTAACCTTTCTGAACTTCTTGGTAATTTTTTTGCTAAGTAAACACATCATTCGTTTGTCTACGGCATAACCTTACCATGAACCAATCCAAATATCTAGTTAAATAATCTTTTTTTTGCAAATAGTTCCTTTTCGTCTCATCTATTTTTTAATTGAAAGAAAAAAGGCCTCTTTTGAGGCCTTCTAGAGTAAGTCGAGGACGTGTTTGACACCCAACAGATTGTTGGAAAGCGTGATGATGTTTGCTTTTTTTAACACCGAGGGTCGGGCATTGGCGACCGCCACGCCGTAACGGCAATGATCGTACATCGGCAGGTCGATCAAGGCATCGCCCAAGCACAGGGCTTGATCCCCGGTCAGCTTGAGGCCCTCGAGCAGGAAGTCGATGGCTTTGCCTTTATCCGCGAGGGTGCTATAAACCTCGATGTAATGGTCGGAGTTATGAATGATGGTGACATCCTTGAAGCGTGCGGTGAGAGAATCGTAGACTCGGTCTAAGACTTCTTTGTCCCCCAGCAAAATCATCTTGATGAGGTTTTTGACAAACACTTCGCGGACATCCTTGTACACCGTCGGCCCCATCTGGAGAATGTTGATCTCGCGTTGGAGGTAGGGCGTTTCCAGTGGGCTGGAAAACCATTCGTCGGGCGTATAGAAATTCAGCGATACGGTCGGAAAGTTTTGCGTGATTTCTTGGACAATGGCCCACGCGCAGTCTTTTTCCAAGGGTTGCTTGGCAAGGACTTTTCCATTAGGCAGGCTGATGAAAGCACCGTTCATCGATACGATCGGGGTATTCAGCCCCAAGGTGTCATAGATGGCCTGCATGCCTTTGACGTTGCGTCCGCTGATCAAAAAGAAGGGAATGCGGTCTTTGATGCGTTCCACCGCCGCCACCGTCTCGGGGTGCAAGCGGCTTTCCGAGTCGATGAGCGTGCCATCGATATCACAGAAAATCGCTTGGATATTTTTTAACCCCACAGGGTCGATATGAAACGTAATAGGTTCTGACATAAGTTTCCTTCTTTTCGCGTGATGAGACAATGAATGACTAGAGTTTTAAGCTGCCTTGCGCAATCAAATGACCGCTCTTGCGGCTGAAGATCAAGATTTCTTTACCGAAGACATCGACATTGACGGCTTGGTCGATCTTGTAATCGATACCGCCGAAGACGACGCCAGTCAATAAGAAATTGCCGATTTGGAATTTGACTGTGGTTTCCATACCGGAAGGCATGGCGCTGTAGACGCTGGCGTGGATGGGTCCTTTGTCTTCAACGCGGAGGAATTCCGGACGGATGGCAAGAACGTAATCATCATCGCCGATGACCAGGTTGGCATCTTCGATTTCTTCATCGATTTGGGCCACATGGTATTTGAACTTGGAATCTTTGTTTTCTTTTTCGATGAGGCTGCCTTCGACCACGGATGCTTTGTTCGCGGTCCAGTCGAGGGCGGAATTCGGGACAAAGGTGGCCTTTTGGTTTTTGAAGAAGGAAACTTCGAGGTTTCCCTCAGCAAGGGCTTTGCCTTTGGCGTCAATCAAGTTAATCGCCGGGTTTCCGACGAAGTCGGCGACGAATAAGTTGACCGGCTTTTTGTAAAGATCGAGCGGGGCGTCGTATTGTTGGAGCACACCATTATTGATCAAGCAAATTTTGGTGGCCAAGGTCATGGCTTCCAATTGGTCGTGGGTGACGTAAACGAAGGTGCTTCCGGTATCGGCGTGCAACCGTTTGAGCTCGGAACGCATTTCCAGACGTAACTTGGCATCCAGGTTGCTGAGCGGTTCATCCATGAATAAGACTTTGGGTTCGGGTGCCAACGTACGGGCGATGGCCACGCGTTGTTGTTGACCGCCACTGAGTTCGGCCGGATAACGTTCCATGAATTCGCCGATTTTGACGACGCGGCTGACGCGACGGACCGATAAGTCGATTTCTTCTTTATCGAGTTTACGGACTTTCGTGATGACGGCGCCGTTTTGAACGACTTCGCAGGCAGCGTTGAGGGAAAGTCCTTTGGCGGACAGTTTCACGTTCAAGGCGTTGAGTTTGGCTTCATAGTCTTTAAGAAGCGAGGCGGCTAACGCTTTGGGGTCGGCATTGGTATGGAGACCCATAGCAAAGATTTCTTTGGCGGTGTATTGCGAAACTTCGAAGCGGTCGATGAGTTTGACCACCACTTGTTTGCTGTTGAGCACACCCTTTTGACTCTTGCAGTCATGGATGGCGGCAATGATCGCTTGCGGATCCTTCAATAACGCGATGAGACGGACATATTTCCGAGCGGTGAAATCCACCACCGGCATGCTTTCTTTGATGTTTTTAAGACCAAAGGAAATATTTTCATACACGGTCATGTTGGGCCACAAGGCATAGTTTTGGAACAAGAAACCGACGCGGCGTTTGCTGGCGGGAATGTTGATGCCGACTTCTGAGTCATAAACGACCTTACCACCGATGGTGATACGGCCGCTGCTCGGGGTTTCCAAGCCGGCGATCATACGGAGGGTCGTGGTCTTACCGCAACCGCTCGGACCTAATAAGGTAATGAACGCGTTATCTTCGATGGTGAGATTGAGATTATCAACGGCGTAGAATTTTCCCCACCGTTTGGTGACATTCGTCAAGATGATTTCTGGCATGTTGTTATCCTCCGATACCTTTGTCCAGGCTGGCCCCGGTCAATTTGTTGATGAGTGCGTTACAAATGAGAATGAAGACGATTAGGATCAAGTTGATACCGCTTGAGAAGGCGTATAAGCCCATTTCATCGAAATAATCGAGCAATGTGGTGACGATCATCGATTGCGGAACCAGAAGCATAAACAGCGTTAATTCGCGCATCGCGGTAATAAAGGGTAAGAGGTAACCGCTGAGGATCGACGACTTTTGAATCGGGACGACGATCTTGAGCAAGCGTTTGTGCCACGGGATGTTTTGGATGACCGCGGCTTCTTCGATTTCGCCGCTGAGTTGCATCATCGCGTTGAGCGAGCTCCGTGACGCGAAGGGAATGTATTTGATGGTACCGACCAAGATCAGCAAGGTGAACGTGCCCCACAGTTTCATTTCGTTACCGAACACGAAGTACGCGGCACCGAAAGCGAGCGACGGTAACAAATACGGTAAGAAGGCGATGCCGTTGACGTAAGCGGCCCATTTGCCTTTACGGTTTTTGCTGACCGAGTAACCGGTGAGGAAGCCGATGGTTCCGGCGAGTAAGGCACACGCCACGGCAATGTAGAGGGTGCGTCCGAACGCGGACCATATTTCTTTGTTATAAAGTAGACCCAAGTTGCCATACATGCCGTTTTCACCGCCGGCGTTGGAGGTGTTCCACCATTTGAGGGTGAAGGCACTGTAATCGCCCGGGTTGGGTAAGAAGGTTTCGATGGCAAAGCTGATGAGCGGGAAAATCGAGATGAAGAAGGTAATGACGATGAGGATGATGCCGGCGACGTATTTACCGACTTTACCCAGGTCAACGACGCTGGCTTGCCCGGATTTACCGGTAACGGTCGTGTATTGTTTACGGCCGCTGGTGGTCGCCTGGTTGAGCATCAGGATGCCCACACCGATCAACATCATCACAATCGAGATGATGCTCGTCGCCCCCTGCAAGTTGGCTTTCATTTCAACGTATTTGGTTGATAAGGTCGCTAACTTTAAATAGTGCGGGACAGGATAAGAACCCATGGCACCGCTGAAGACCAGAAGAATCGTGGAAAGAATGGCCGGTTTGACCATCGGGATCGTCACGCGCGTGAAGATTTTCCATCTCGGCGTATTCAAAATCGTGGCGGCTTCTTCCAGGTTGGCATCCATGTTCCGGAAAATCGCACCGATGAGGATGTAGGCAAACGGCGCATAGTGGATACCCATGACGATGGCGCTGGGGAATAATCCGGTGCACCACCACTCGGGCATATGAATCCCTAACGTCGCGGCAAGTAAGCCGTCGGAGCCTCCGGTCACAGCCGCGGAGTTGAAGACGTTACGCCACACCATGGCGAGCGTCCATTGGGGCATGATATACGGAAAAATAAAGACCGCGGAAATGTATTTTTTAAACTTAAGGTTCGACCGCGTGATCAAGTATGCGACCGTGCCGCCCAACAGAAGTGCGACAAGACACGAAAGCAAACTGAGTTCCATGGTGTTGAGAAACGGTTTCCAGAAAATGGTTCTCCGGAGTGTCCCGGTAAACAAGAACACGAAGTTGCTAAACGAAAATTCGCCCACAGCGAGTCCGCTGATGAAGACTTCATACCCTGGGTGAATTTTGAAAGCATCGATTAAGATCGTGATCATAGGAGCAATCGTCAAAACCGAAAGCAGGATGCCTAAAACAAGCAGAATCGCGTTTTGCGGTTTGGCGAAATAATTGCCGATACGATGAAGATCTTTTTGGAAGCGGGTTGGTTTTTTAATCATGACATCGTCCATAAAGTCCACCTTCATTGAGTAGGGGGCGTAGAACACGCCCCCATACCGAGATTTCTATAAAATAACGTTGATTCGAGACTAGGCTCTTAAGCCGTCAATCCACATACCGATCGCGAAGTTGACTTGCGCGCAGTAGGTCGGATCTTCGATGACCATTTGGCCACCGGTTTCGGCTTGGTCAGCCCACCAATCGTAGCCTCTGTCGTTGATCGCCGGAACTTCGACGCCGTTGTTCTTGTCGGCAGCGCCATCGGTCGAGTGATCTTTGTTGGCAGACGGATTGGAGCAGTAACCACCGATATCTTTACCCCAAGCGCTGAATCCATCTTGAGTTGTGGTCATGAAATGGATGAAGGCGCAGGAAGCATAGGGGAACGGTGAGGTCTTGAGGACTTGTAAGTAGTGTTTGTACATGAAGCCGCCGACACCGACATAATCGTCTTGGTAAGCCGCGACGGTGATGTTGTTCTTGGAAGATTCGGCAGTTTCGGTAACGCTTCTGAGTTTGCTGTAGACGAGTAAGCCGGATTGATCGACGGAGCTGGTCTTGACCAGGTTCGTGCAGATGGGGCCGTCGTCGGTTTGTTCGTTGTATTGTTCAACCCAGTTTTTGATCCAGGCTAAGGAATACTTCGCGTTGGTGGCGGTTAATCCGAGTTCGGCGGCAACCGTCGCCATGTCGTTGATCGTGGCCGTGAAATCTTCGTGACCCGCGGTCGCGGCATAGACGTCATAGGCATTCTTCATGATGTTGGAATAGTGTTCGTTGGTCAGCATGTATAAGAAGTTTTTGCCGACGGGTTCGCTGTCAACGCCCATGAACATCGGGGCGTTGCCTTCTTCGACGAAGTCCCAAACGTTCTTAAAGGTCTTGGTACCGAGATTGTTGAATTCAAAGACTTTGTTCAACGATTGAAGCGCAAACGGGTGACCATTGGAAGCTTCGTCGCCAGCCCATTCTTGCGGAATGTAGTTGAGTAAGAAGCCGGTATCCAACATTTTGCTTTGGATTTGGTTGCCGTCTTGGATGAGCGTCATCGAGAGCGTGTGGTTCGAGCTGCGGACATCCGCGTCGATTTGGGCGAAGATCATGTTGTTCTTCGGTTGGCTCCAGGTGATGGCACCGGTGAAGTCTTCTTTGTAATCCGGGAATTCGGCACGGATTGTCTCATCAACTTCGTAGGCTTTGGTGGATTCGTTGTACTTTTTGCCTTGCAAATACGCCAAGAAATACTCTTTGGCAGTTTTGCCGCGGCTGGAGTTGCCAACGCAATTCATGGTTTTACCGTCAAGCTCCTCGATAGCTAACTTGTAAAGCTCATTGCGTGACAGAGTGGCAGCGTAAGCGACTTTTCCTTCGACAGTGGTCGGCATGACGAATTCACTGCTACCGGAATTGGAATCGCCTTCTGAAGAACTGGACGTCTCGCCACATGCGGCTAACGTGCAGCACATTAAGGCGGTCGTTCCGAATAAAATTAGGCTCTTAACATTTTTCATTGTTTTCCTCCCTGAAAATGTAAGCACATGGCTAAAAAAAAGACACATCGAGGTGCATCGAAGAGGATATAAATCCTCTCTATTTTTTAGTCACTCTTATTCTAGGATGTTAGCGGTTACAAAACAAGCATTTTTTACTTACGTTTTTAACAAAAACGGTTAAACGTCCGATACTCAGTCGGTTAGGGGTGCTTAGCGCTTTTTTCTAAAATCTACGTCGGCTCTTTTTTTACCTCTCAAAAACCTGTCTTAATCCAAAAAGGATA
>ERZ1645192.4756-NODE-4756-length-10690-cov-20.516596_pt1 | contig 10690 bp, 10 predicted proteins | sample MGYA00575354_ERZ1645192 | MGnify/ENA primary metagenome ERZ1645192 (study PRJEB40844, sample SAMN11349763) | freshwater sediment metagenome | isolation source: river sediment | host: Sediment | place: India: Faizupur Khadar , New Delhi | collected 2017-02-21 ...
CGAACACGCTCTTGATCAGCTCGATGTGCGGGATGAAGAGGAAGAGGACGATGATAAAGCCCAGGTGCCAGACCCAGCCGACCAGGACATCGAAGCCGGAGCGCTTGAAGGTACCTGGATCAGCGAAGGAGCGGGTGAAGACGGTGCGTAGCCCCGGACCCCACTGACCGGCACGGGCCTCGGCGTAATTGGGCGCCCGGCCCAGCCAGAAGATCTCGACCAGGCGCGCCAGCATCCCCAGGGCGAAGATGGCCAGGGCCCAGTTGAACAGGGTGCCCTTGGTGAACAGCAGAAATTCCATCGAGTCGCTCATAGCGTCCGCTCCAGTTGCTCCACGGTGACCGGCTCACGATCGGCCACCGCCTTGGTTTTCCCGTGCTTGGCCAGGGCGGCCGCGGCGCCACCGATGACCACGCCGGCCGCCGCCGCCATGCCCAGGGTCTGGGTGGAATTGACGGTGGGCACCGACAGGGCCTGGTAGAAGCTGCCCGCGTCCCAGAAATCGGGCTCGGAGCAGCCCAGGCAGGGGTGACCGGACTCCACCGGCCAACTGGTGCCGGCGTTCCAGCGCATGGTCGCGCAGGCGTTATAGGTGCTCGGGCCCTTGCAGCCCAGGCGATAGAGGCACCAGCCCGCCTTGGCGCCCTCGTCGTCGAAGGTCTCGGCGAACAGGCCCTTGTCATAGAAGGGCCGGCGATAGCAGCGGTCGTGGATCGACTGACCGAAGAAGGCCAGGGGCCGGCCATAGGCATCCAGCTCCGGCAGCTTGCCAAAGGTCAGGAACTGGGCGAGGACGCCGGAGATGACCGTGGGGATGGGCGGGCAGCCGGAGACGTTGATCACCGGCTTGTTGGTGATGATGTCCTGGACCGCCACGGCGCCGGTGGGGTTGGGATGGGCGCGGGGCAGGCCGCCAAAGGCGGCGCAGGTGCCCACGGCGATCACCGCCGCCGCCCCCTCCACCGTCTCCAGCAGGATGTCGAGGTTGCTGTGGCCGGCGACCGTGGAATAGCCCATGTTGGAGCCGGGTCCCGGCAGGGAGCCATCGACGATCACCAGGTAGGAGCCATGGTTCTCCCGCATGGCCTGGAGGCGGGCCTCCTCGGCCAGTTCGCCGGAGGCGACCTGCAGGGTGTGCTGGTAATCCAGGGACACGACATCGAGGATCAGGTTCTCGACCGTCGGGGAATGGCTGCGGGTCAGGGACTCGATGCAGCCGGTGCACTCCTGGAAGGAGAGCCAGATGACGGAGGGCCGCCGGGCCTTCTCCAGGGCGGCCGCGATGGCCGTGGCCATGGTCGGCGGCAGCGCCATCATCGAGGCGGTGGCGGCGCAGAACTTCAGAAAGCCACGGCGCGACACCCCGTGCTCGCGCAAGCTCTCGCCTAGGGTCTTAGAGGTGGCCATTATCCCTCCCGTCGGTTTAGGACCACTGCGTGACCGGCTGGGCCGGCCTCCCCGCGGGGCGGGGATACTGCTTTCAACTACCTTCGTTTAGTCGGTGACCCGGGGGTTACCGACTGCCTGTCGTCCGTGGCCAGTGGCGCACGGCGTTTCGCCACCCCGGTACTGGCGTGACCAGGGGGGCTTGAAAAATCATGCGGCCTCGCCACCCGCGGCGAGGCCCTTCAGGATCTGGTCCAGGCGCGTGGGCGCCTCCGCCAGGTCCTCGGTTTGGGTCATGAGCAGGCCAGGAATGCGATCGATCTCGAGATGCAGGGCGATGCGCTCCCCCTCGGTATTGAGGTGATCGATCAACCAGACGGCGGGGATGGCGGTCTCCCAGATTCGGGTCTCGCCCAAGGCATGGATGCTCGCCTCCACCTCTCCACGCCCCAGGCGTTCGAGCAACCGGGCCTCGTCGCCGGGGCCGAAGGGAATGGCGCGCAGGTCGATGACAGTGGGTTCGCCGGTGGTGGCGAGGCGCTCCAGACCATGACGGATCTCATGGAGGATCGGCAGGGCATTGCCCCATTCCTGAGCCGGCCGCGGCGCTTCCACGGCGATGGGGATACTGTCGAGGGCGGACATGATGCGTATTAGCGCATAGCCAAATAATTAAATAACAATTATACGGGACAATCCGGGATCTTTGATTGACGTGGCTCAGCAAACTGGCAAGGAAAAGACTTGCCCGGCAGAGACCTCAGTCCTCCGCATCCCAGGCCCGCAGCACAGCGCGGACGCGGGCCATGGCCTCCGGCACCGCGGCCGCCACCGCCGGGCTGAGTTCCTCCCCCCACTCGATCACCGCCGGCTCCACCCCCACCAAGGCGCGGCGTTGGGGCAGGGAGGCCGTGATGCGCGCCATGTCCATCAGATCCATGAGGCTGACCTCATGGACGCTCTTGCCGACGCCGCTGAGTTGCCGGTCCATGGCCTCACCCTCAAAGACCCGCACCGTCCCCGGTGGCTCGCCCATGATGGCGGCATCCACCACGATGAGTCGCGGACTGTCACCGATGGGACCGGCCAGGGTGAAGCTGAGGGTACCGCCGTCGAGGAGCCCGACATCCCCCAGCCCGCCCTCCGCTTGCAGGCGGCGGATGACGATGACCCCCAGGGCCTCATCGGTCATCAGGGTGTTGCCGAGCCCCAGGATCAGGGTGCGCGGCGGGATCTCAGGGAACTCAGGCCCATTCGGACTTGATTGCATCAGGGGGTGCATCGGGGTCGGTGACAACACGCAGGGGTTTCCTCGCACGTAAATGCTGAAAGTGATGACGCGGAAGGAGGGCTGGGGGAGGATCCATCGGCTTGCCAGCGGGCGCCCCTATCCATTAGGCTGTTCTAATATATCAAGCCTAATTTGTTAAGGGCTTCCTCATCCAAGGAGAAAACAGCCATGTGCCTCGGCATCCCCATGCAGATCCGATCCATCGACGGCCTCCTCGCCCGCTGCGAGGCCAAAGGGGTGGAACGGGAGGCCAACCTGCTTATGCTCGAGCAGGAGGAGCTGGCCATCGGCGATTACGTGGTCCTCCACCTTGGCTATGCCCTCAACAAGGTGACAGCCGAGGAGGCCGCGGCAGCGTGGGAGATCTACGACCAGATGTTAGCGGCCGAGGCTGAGCTGCCTCATAGCCAACCGCTGATCTGATCCCTGAGTCGGACTGATCCCTAAGTCGGACGGGTCCCATGCCCGGGGGCGAGACAGGATCAGCGCCTGACTCAGGCCTTCAACACCGCCAAAGCCAAGCCTTCACCGCACCTCCCGACCCAGTCCGACAGCGCCGCCCCCGAGCGCGGGCAGGCGGCGGCGACACCGCGGCCATCTACTTCTCGGGGCGCCCGGTGCCGCCCCCTACCGCGGGAGGGCGGCGAACGCCACTTCTCAGACCCGGGTTTCGCGCCTCCCGGCTGATGTCCCGCAAGCGCGGAGGCCAGCCGGAGCGTCCCAGACCTCAGAGATACTGGCTGGCGATCTTGTACTGCCGGTCGGACTCAGTCTCCTCCTCGCCCTCGTCCGTTTCCATCAGCTCGCAGTTCTTCGCCATGCGCGCCTGGACCGCCGCCTTCCAGGCCGGATTGGTTTTGGCAGACAACTGATCGGGCGGCGTCAGGGCCGCGGTGACGGCCGCGGCGACGAAATGGTCCGCCTGCTTCAGCCAGTCGGTATCATTACCGCACTCGGTATAGGTCTTGACCGCGTAGGACTTGGCCGCCTTCATGGCATCGCCCAGTTCGGAGGGCGCGGGGTCGGAGCTGAGGGCCAGGGTAGCGGCACGGCGCACCCGGTCATCCAGGCAGAGGTGCATGACGCTCTCGGCGAAGTGGGCGCCCATGAGGCGCTGCTGGTCGGGGCTCAGGGCGTTCAGGGCGTCGCGAAGCTGTTGGTCATTGGCGATCTGGGTCATGGGACGGCTCCGGGGGTCTGGTCAGCGTCACGAGGGACGAGGACCAAGCCTTTATTAGCGTTTAAGCAAAGTCTGAACATTCTTGCCCAACGGCTGCCCCGGCGCATTGATTTAAGTCACAATGTCACCATCGCCGCGACCCCGTCGACCCGATTCCGCCTGACCCTGGCCGCCTGGCGTAACCCCGCATAACCCCGAACAACTCCCGCTGTAACCCGAGTCTAATCATGAAACGCACCGTCTTCTTCGTCTCCGAAAGCACCGGCATCACCGCCGAGGCCATGGGCCACAGCCTGCTCTCCCAGTTCGAGGGCGTGGACTTTGAACGGGTCTACATGCCCTTCATCAACACGGAACAGCGCGCCCGGGCCCTGCTGGACGTCATTCAGGAGGCGGCGGACCGGGATGGCGCCCGGCCGATCATCTTCAGCACCATGCTCGATGAACAGGTGCGTGAGGTCATCCAGAGTGGCCACGGCTATTTTCTGGAACTGTTCGACGTCTTCATGGAACCGCTGAGCCGGGAACTTGGCCTGCCGCCCAGCCGCAAATCCGGGCGCAGCCACGCCATCACCGAGCCCACCACCTATATCAAGCGCATCGACGCCATCAACTTCGCCATGTCCAACGACGACGGCGTCCGTCCGGACAACTTCTATCGCGCCGACGTGGTGCTGCTGGGCGTCTCCCGTTCCGGCAAGACCCCGACCTGCATCTACCTGGCCATGCACTATGGCCTGATGGCGGCCAACTACCCCATCACCGAGGAGGACTTCGAGAAGGGCGATCTCCCCCGGGAGATCTACGACGTCAAGGAGAAGGTCTATGGCCTCATGATCGACGCCCAGCGCCTGCACCTGATCCGCTCGGAGCGCCGGGCCGGCAGCGAATATGCCTCCCTCAAGCGCTGTCAGGACGACATTCGCCGCGCTCAGGTCATGTTCCAGCGCCTCGGCATCCGGGTCCTCGACACCACCAGCCAGTCCATCGAGGAAATCGCCTCCCACATCCTCAAGGCCGTCAAGCTCAAGCAGCGCCGGGCCGAGGGGCACTGAGGGCGGCCGGGTCAGGGCAAGGGCGCCAGGTCGACATCACCGCCCCACAGCCGGGCCAGGACCGGATACAGCCGCCCGGGATCACCGCTGGTCCAGAAAAACGCCCGCCCCGCCCGCGGGGGGGCCAAGAGCCCGGTCTCGGCCAGACGCCGGCGGACCTGACGGGCGACGGCGGCCCCCGAGTCCAGCACCGCGACCGCCGGCCCGGCCAGTTCGCTGATCAGCGGCGCCAGGTGGGGATAATGGGTGCAACCCAGGACCAGGGTATCCGCCCCCTGGCTGAGCAAGGGTTCGAGATAACCGGCCAGCAGGGCGCGGGTCTCCCCCCCCTCCAGATCGCCGGCCTCCACCCGTTCCACCAGCCCGGGACAGGCCTGGGCCAGGACCTCCGCCCCTTCCTGGCTGGCCAGCAGCGCGGCAAACTTGTCGCTGGCCAGGGTCTGACGGGTGGCCAGGACGCCGACCACCCCGGAGCGGCTGCGGGCTACCGCCGGCTTCACCGCCGGCTCCATGGCGATCACCGGCACCGCGTAGCGTTCCCGCAGCAACCGTGCCGCCGCACCGGTAGCGGTATTGCAGGCCACCACCAGGGCCTTGGCGTCCCGCTCCAGGAGGAAGTCGGCGATGGTCAGGGCCCGCCGCTCGATATAGGCCAGGGTTTTGTCGCCATAGGGGGCATGACCCGAGTCCGCCACGTACAGCAGGTCCTCATGGGGCAGTTCCCGGCGGATCTCCCGCAGGACGCTGAGGCCGCCCACGCCGGAATCGAAGACCCCGATGGGTTTGAGGGTCATCATGAGCCTCAGCCGCCCTCGCCGCCGGGATGCCGGATGGCCTCATAAATGGCTGCGTAATGGCGCGCCGGGCCCGCCCAGGAGTGATCCGCGGCCATGCCGTTGAGTCGTAACTGGCGGAAATAGGCCGGGTGCTCGAACCAGAGCCCCAAGGCCCGGTCCAGGGCGTCCGCCAGGGCCTCCGGCGTCGGTTCGTCGAAGACGAAGCCGTTGCGCTCGGCGAAGGGCCGGTCGGCATGATGCGCATCGAATACCGTGTCCGCCAGGCCACCGACCCGCCGCACCACCGGCACTACGCCGTAGCGCATGGCGATCATCTGGGTCAGGCCGCAGGGCTCGTAGAGGCTGGGCACGACCAGCAGGTCCGCGGCGGCATAGATGAGGTGGGCCAGGTCCTCGTCGTAGCCCAGTTCCAAATGGCAGTCGGGGCTGGCGGCCGTTTCCCGTTGCAGGATGCGGAAATAGCGGTCCAGCCGCGGGTCCTGGGCGCTGCCCAGCAACACCGCCTGTCCGCCCCGCGCCAGGACGTGAAGGATGGCATGGCGGATCAGTTCCACCCCCTTCTGGGCCTCCAGCCGGCTGATCACCGCCAGCAGGGGCTTGGGGTCCTGGGCCAGCCCCAGGCGCTGACGCAGAACCTGCTTGCTGCGGGCCTTGGCCGCTAGGCTTTCGCGGCCGAAGGGCTGAGGAATGCGAGGGTCCGTCAGAGGGTCCCAGACCGCGTAGTCGATGCCGTTGAGGATGCCGGCGAAGCGGTCCGCCCGGGCACCGAGCGTTGCCTGAAGCCCCAGGCCCTGGGCAGTGGCCATGATCTCCCGGGCGTAACCGGGGGAGACGGTGGTGATAGAGTTGCTGTAGACAATGCCGCCCTTGAGCAGATTGACCAGCCGGGGATCGGCGGGGTCCTCCAGCCGCTCCGGGGTCATGAGGCGCCGGGCATCCAGCCCCACCTGGCGCAGAACCCCCTCCCCCACCCGGCCCTGGTAACACAGATTGTGCAAGGTGTAGCAGACCCGGGTGCGCCCCAGGCCCAGGGCCTGGTAGACCTCGTTGAGCAGCACCGGCACCAGGCCGGTATGCCAGTCATGGCAGTGGATAACGTCGGGATGGCGGCCGGTGCGGTGGAGGAATTCGAGCACGGCCGCGGCATAGCAGGTAAAGCGTTCCGGGTCGTCCGGCTCGCCATGGATGACCCCGCGGCGGAAGAAGTCCTGGGGCGAGCGGGGATCGATGAACCAGCACGGGATGCCATCCACCCGCCCCTGATAGAGGTCACAGGGCAGGGTCGTCGCGAAATAGGGCAGGCGCAGCTCCAGGGGGACCTGTTCCAGCCCCACCAGGGACTCCAGGCGCAGGCAGTCGTAGCGGGGCAGGACGACCTCGACCCGATGCCCCTGGCGGATGAGTTCCCGCGCCAGGCCCTGGACGAAGTCCCCCAGGCCGCCGGCCTTGGCGACCGGGGCGCACTCGGCACTGGCGAAGACGATATGCAGGGGTTCCACTGAGCGTTATAGAAGGTATGGACGCCTGAGAGCTAGTAGGCGAAGTGGGCCAGGTCTAGTTCGGGAAAGATGGCATCCAGTCGCTCCAGCGCCGCCAGGGTCTCCAGGACCGCCGTTGGCCAGCCGGTTTCCTGATCCCCCCGGCTCACCCCGCTCGGCCGGCTCTTCAGGTCGGGCTGGATCGCCGGGGCGTGTTGGCTTTGCCGACATCCCGGGTGCGCCTTACTTTCCCATCCGCCCTGCCCTTCCTGACCTTTCAAACCCTCTAGACCTTCCTCCCGCGCCCCGGGCAGGGGACCGCGGCGGAGGGCGGCGGTGAGGAAGGCGAAGCGGGCGAGCTGGGCCTGCAACTGGTGTTGGGCGAAGTCACTGCCCCCACTCCGTCCCAGGTGGAAAGTCCAGTCGGACCCCTGGGCCAGCAGCAAGGAGCGCGCCGCCTGCCGCAGCAGCCGGCCCGACGGGCTGGTTGCCGGCAGGGCCTGGTAACGCAGACGCAGTTCCCGGAATTCCTCCGCCGCCTGGCGCAACTGGAGATGGACCCAGGCGGTTTCCGGCCGCAGCCAGGTGGCATTATAGCCAGCCTCGCCCCAGGTCGAGGGCGCGACCCGGCAGTTCCCGACGCAGCCATGGTCCCGAAGATGCTGGCCGAGGGTCACGGGCTCCAGGTCCGGGCAGGCGTCGAGTTCATGCCCCAGGGCGGCGAGAAACAGGGGCCCCTCGTACCACCAGTGGCCGAACAACTCCGCGTCGTAGGGGGCGACGGTCAGCGGCGGGCGGGAGATCGCCGCGCCAGCCCGGCGGGCAGCGAAGGCAAGGCGGCGACGGACGAAGTGCCGGGCATCCGTCACCGCCTGGCGGGCGGCACGCGCCGGCTCATAGGGGGCCTTGGGTCCCGGGCCCCCGGTCACGCGATAGTAGCCGAGCCCCGTTCGCCCGGCCGCGACACCGGGTGGCAGGAAAGCCGTCAGGTCCGCTCCGGCGCTCGCCAGGCCCAGGTCAGCAAAATACTCCCGGTAATCCGGGTGCCCGGGATAGCCCCGCGTCGGGCTCCAGACCTCCGCGGCGGAATCCGGATCACGGCCGAAAAAGGCCACGCCGCCCCCATCCACCGGGGCCTGCACCCCCCAGGCCGGGGGCGGCTGGCCCTGCTCCAGACCATGGGCCTCCACCAGACTGTAGGTAAAGCCGGCGGCGGCGATCTCCCGCTCCAGCCCCGGATAATAGCCACACTCCGGCAGCCAGAGCCCCGAGGGCACCCGCCCGGTCAGGGCCTGGAAGGCCGCCCGGCCCACCCGCAACTGGGCCGGCACTGCCCCGGGCTGATCCCGCAGCAGGGGGGCGAGGCCATGGGTCGCCGCCGTGGTCAGCAGTTCCACCCGGCCGGCGTCGTGCAGCCGCACCCAGGCGGCGATCAGATCCCCGCCCAGGCGCGCGAAAAATTGTTCCCGGCGTGCCTCGATCCGCTCGTGGTACCAAGCGAGCAGGGCCCGCCGCCCCGGATCGGTCTGGCGCCGCCGCTCCAGCGCGCACAAGCGCTCACGCCGCTCCAGATAAGCCAGAAAGCGCGCCGGCAGACTCGGGTCCGCGAGCATGGTCAGCAGGGTCGGGGACAGGGAGAGGGTGAGACGCAGGCGACCGCCCCGCGCCTCCGCCGCCGTCAGGACCTCCAGCAGGGGCAGGTAGCAGTCGGCGATGGCCTCATGGAGCCAGTACTCCTCCAGGGCCCGCTCCTGATCCGGTTGGCGCACATAGGGCAGGTGCGCATGGAGCACCAGCGCCAACTGAGCGACGGCCGCGGTCACGACGGATCAGTCGCGGACCGGTCGGGGGGGAAGGCGGGGCTACTTCGGGGGACCCAGGAGGTCCAGGCCGACGTCGGGGTCGCGGACCCGACGAACCAGCTCGGGGAGATCGGGCTGCCGTGGGCGGCATTCGGGAGCCAGGAGTTCCCCTGATCACTACGCCAGGCCTCACTGCGCCAGGGCGGGATCATCGCCGCGTTTCCCGCCTGGTCCCACCCCTCGCTCCCGTCGGGACCCTCCCCCACGCCCCATTCGCCAGGCGCGTGGTCGCCTGGCGGACCAGGGGGCGGCGGCTCCCGGGCGATGACCAGCGGAGTAATGCCCTGGGCCGAAAGGCGCATGAAACGGCCCCTGGCCGCGGGCGCATGCCCCGTGGCCAGGGGCCCGGCAATCCCCTCCCACCGGCTCGGCCAGGGAAACACCGGGGCCAGGGAAACGCCCGGGTCCGTCAGGGTAAGATCCTCGGTGGGGGGCAGTTCCTCACCGCATCGCGACTGCTCAACCCCGGACGGCGCCACCGGGATGGCCACCTCCCAGGGAACTTCCGCCCCGGCAGGACCGGCCTGGACCTCCCGAGGTTGCGGGGGCACGCTGGCGACAGCGGAGCGCGTCAGCAGCAGCCACCCCCCCTCCGGACTGGCGAGCCCCAACTCGGCGCGGTAGCGCACCCCGGGGCCGCCACTGACCAGGAAGCGCGCCACCCCCGGGGCACCCTCCCCGTCGTTCGGCAGCGAAAGGGCCGCGACCTCCTGATTTCCCGCGTCCACCCGCAACAACCGCAGGCGCGGCCGCACGCCCCCCAGGTCTGCGGGGAAACCACCCTTGGCCAGGGCGAGGAGGCCCGGCTCCACCTGCCACTGGGCTTGCAACCGGTCCGGGTCCAGGTCAGAAAGGACCAGCAGGGTGCGCCGGCAGGTCAGGGGAAAAACGCGCTCGACCTCTGTGGCGATGGCCCGCAACCGGGCGCGGCCGTCCTCGTCAGCCATGCCTTGCTTGTCCTCGGGCACACGCGACCGGGGCAGGCGAGGCAACCGCAAGGGAACGCCAGGCAGGGGTAAGCGCACGGCCATGGGCTATGGCATGGGCACGGCCGTGGGCTATGGCGTGAGCACGGCCATGAGTTGGGGCACGGCCATGGGCGGAAGCCCGTGCATGCGGGAGGCCAATCACGGCGCGGTGCCTCGCCACCTCAACGCCCTTCCAGGACGACCAGGGTCCGGGCCTCGAGGTAAATGCCATCCCGACGAATGGGGATCTGCTCCGCGGGTGGTACCGGGGCCATGGCCGGTTCCCGGCCGGTGTCCAGAACCAGGCCCCAGCGCTTGTCCGGGCGCTGGGGCAGACGGAAACTCCGCCCCTCCACGCCCATGTTGATCATGACATGCAGGTCCGGCTCGCTTTCGTCGAGACCCGTCAGGGTGAAGGCCAGGCAATGACTCCCCGGGCCATTCCAGTCCGGTGGGCCCCCTTCCGGCCCCTGCCACTCGATGTCCGGCGGGCCGTCCTGGACCCGGGGGCGGCCGTTGAGAAAGCGCCGCCGCCGCAGACAGGGGTGGCGCTTGCGCAGGGCCACCAGCCCGGTGACGAAGCGGCGCATATCTGCCTGGGTTTCCACTCGTTCCCAATCGAACCAGCCCGTCGGGTTGTCCTGACACCAGGCATTGTTGTTGCCGCCCTGAG
>ERZ1645192.4757-NODE-4757-length-10689-cov-5.362046_pt1 | contig 10689 bp, 10 predicted proteins | sample MGYA00575354_ERZ1645192 | MGnify/ENA primary metagenome ERZ1645192 (study PRJEB40844, sample SAMN11349763) | freshwater sediment metagenome | isolation source: river sediment | host: Sediment | place: India: Faizupur Khadar , New Delhi | collected 2017-02-21 ...
AAAGTATATAAAGGATATCAAGGACCATTGCAGTGAAAAGCAGCCATAAAACAGGGTTAATCAACATTTAAGAAAATCGGTTATAGTTTTATAAACTGATTCGGGAGATATATTTCTCATGCATTTAAAATGACCTCTGGGACATTTCTTTCTTCCGAAATGTGTACACGGTCTGCATTTTAGATCGTTCACTTCAACAGCTATGAAACCAGTTGAATAAGGAAAAAAACCCAGTTCTTCTGTTGTACAACCGAATATAGCGACAGTTTTCTTTTTAAAACATTCTGCAAGATGCATTGGTCCGTTATCGTTAGTGATGACGACCTGAGCGTATTTTATAACTGCGGCAGTTTCTTCCAGACTGAGTTTTCCTGTCAGATTTACACACTTCCCGTTTTTTTCCCCGCATATAAATCTGCCTGTCATTTCTTCAAACTCTCCTTTACCGACAACAATTATTTTCTTGAATTTATTGTCCAGAAACATTATTTCCGCAAGATCTTTAAAATATTCTTTAGGCCACATTTTGGTTAAATAACTTGCTCCGGGAATAAAGACTGCATAGGGTTCTTTTTTCAGACTGTATTTGGCTACGGTTGCAGTCTCGCGGTCCGTATCGGGGAAAAAACTAAGATCCCACTTTTCAGGAGTTTGGATTCCCGATTTGTTGAGAGCTGAAAAATACATTTTTGTTGCTGGTATTATATCGTATTTCCTTTTAAAAAAAACAAGCAGAAATCTTTCTATTACCCTTTTATTGTACCGGAACACATTTCTGAGACCCCTTGTCAGAAAATATGTTTTGGAATTTTTGTGCAGGTCAAAAATTAAATCGTATTCTGACGATCTTATATTTTTTCTTATTTCTTTAAGGTTTTCGCCTTTTTCAAAAGCAATAATTTTGTCAATGTTCGGATTGTTCCTTAATGTCTCTTCAAAATTTTTATACACTACCCAGTGTATCTCTGATCCTGGATAGGTTTTCTTTAGAACTTCTGGTACCGGAGTGGCCAGAAGGATATCACCCATCGAAGAGAGTCTCAAAATTAGAATTTTCAAATTACGCTCCGATATTCATTAAATAAAAATGCGACGGGATCCGTCGCATTAATACTATATTCGATACATTTATCTATATAGTTTTTACATCCTGTGCTTGAGGACCCTTGTCGTTTTCGATTACGCTGAATTCTACTTTCTGACCGTCTTGAAGTGTCTTAAAACCGTCATTTTTAATTGCAGAATAATGGACGAAAATGTCTCTTCCGCCGTCAGTTGTGATGAATCCGTATCCTTTGGAAGAATCGAACCATTTCACAGAACCAGTTTCACGCTCTGTCATTTTTGCTACCTCCTAATTAAAAATTTGAATTTGGATCAGAAAGCTGACGGGAGTTTTAACCCTCCGTAAGCACTCAGTCCACACATGGAAAACCATGATGACAGAATTTAATACAATATTATTATTTGCGCAACACAAATATTCACTTTCATTCAATTAATTTTAATTTGTATATTTTAACATTGATTTTTACAAAATATTTCACTAATTTATTGATAAAGGTCAAATCCTTTTTTAAAAAAAGCGATAATTACATAGGAGCGTTTCATGAAAAAATATTTGCTGACTTTGTTAACGCTTGTTCTTTGTGCTTCCGGAATTGCTCAGGAATCTGAACTTGAAAAATACAAAAAAATGCAGCAGGAAGATATAAATCAGTGGAAACAGGAACGCGATGCTGAGCTTGATGCCTATAAAGCGAGAGTTGAAAAAGAGAGAAAAGAATGGCAGGAATATGTAAAAAGCGTAAGAGGAAAATGGGGGGAATTCTCAGATACCACCCCTAAAACATGGTCGAATTACGGAAATGATCTTAATTCACTTGGAAAAGTGGATTTTGATAATAATAAAGTTGAGATCGCCGCCCTTGTTGAAACCGATGACCCCAAAAAAGCGGAAGCATTAATTGAAAAACAGCTTGAAATTCTTTTGAATGAAAAAGAACAGGGAACGAATAAGAGATTTATGGAAAATCAGATAGCTTTTGAAAAAGCCAAAGCTGAGGATGAGAAAAAATCTTTAGAAAAACAAAAAGAGTTCGATGATATGCGGATAAAAATCGAAAAAAAGGCTGCCGAAGATAAAAGAATTCTTGAAGAAAAACGGATCGCGGAGTTAAAGAAAATCGAAGCGGAAAAACTTGCCCTGGAAAAGAAAAAGGCTGATGAGCAGGCTCTTCTTGAGCAGGAAAAAAAGGCTCAGGAGGAAAAGAAGATACTTGAGCAGAAAAAGAAAGAGCTTGAGAGAAAAATTCAGGAAGAACAGCAGTTGGAAGCTAAAAACAAAGCTCTGGAAGAACAGAAAAAAGTAGAAGCCGAAAGAAGAGCTCTTGAAGAAAAGATAGCCGAAGCCAAAAGAAAAGAATTAGAAGAGCAGAGAAAAATAGCGGACCAGAAAGCTCTATTAGAAAAAAAAGAACAGGAGCTTAAGAAAAAACTTGATGAAGAAAAAGCTCTTGTCGAAAAAGCCGAGAAAGAGAAAAAGAAAGAACTGGAAGCGAAAAAAGAAAAAGAAGAAGAGAAACTTGTCAAAGCTGTGAACAGCTCAAACAGCAAAGAATTCATTAAAGAAAAGGTTAAAACTGAAGTTAAAAAAGAAGTGGTCGTAGGAGAAGACGGTAAAGCCAGAACTAAGTATTCAGTAACTCTTGACATGGTTCCGAACAGCGTGCAGAAGAGAGCGGAGAATTACATTGACATGGTGCAGAAATATAGTGAAAAAAACGAGTTGGACCCGTCTTTAGTTCTTGCGCTGATACATACCGAATCGGCCTTTAACCCCAAAGCTTTTTCAAGAAGACCTGACGGAACGCCTATGGCCTGCGGACTTATGCAGATAATACCTTCACAGGCTGGTCGTGATGCCCACAAGGCTCTTTTCGGCAAAGATAAAATAGTCGAGTCAGAATACCTTTTCGATCCTGAGAATAATCTGAATATGGGCACATGGTATCTGAAGAACCTGACTAAATGGTGGAACAACTACGAGAAAAAGAATTTCGGAAAAACAAGCAGCGCCGAAAAAAACGAATTCTATGCTATCTCTTCGTATAATCAGGGAATGGGAACAATATTGAACAAAGCATACAAAAAACATCAGCTCATTGATAAAACCGAAGATGAGGCTTATCAATTACTCATTACTGAAAATGATGTTCCCAAAGAGGGAAGAGATTATTTAAAAAGAGTAGCTGAAAGAAAAAAACTTTATAAAAAAGATTAACTGAATAAAAAATATTAATGAACTGAACCTAAAAAACGGGCTTGAAATGAATTATTTGACAGAAGAAGGAATGAAGAAAATAGTTGAGAAACTATATAACTATAAACATGTTGAAAGAGATATCCTATTAAAAAGAGTCAATGAAGCCAGAAAACTTGGCGATCTGAGAGAGAACGGTGATTACAAAGCCGCAAAAGAAGATCTGACTAACCTTGACATCAGGATCAATGAGCTTGAGCAGTATATTGCAGAAAGTCAGATCATAAAAAAGTCCGTAAAATCAAAAGATCATTCCGTCAGGATTATGAGCAAAGTAAAGATTAAAGATCATACAAGGAATAAAGAACTTGAGTTCACTCTTGTGTCTCAGGCCGAAGCAGATCCGACCGAAGGCAAGATCTCTGCAGATTCCCCTATCGGAAAAGGTCTTTTAGGCAAAAAACTGGGAGAAAGATTCAAAATTAAAATACCTATCGGCGATATCGATGTCGAAATTCTCGAAATTAATTCAGATTATTAAATTTTAGGAGTTTATACAATGTCCGGACATTCCAAATGGGCAACCATTAAAAGAAAAAAAGAAAAAACCGATGCTGCAAGAGGAAAAATTTTCACAAAATATCTGAAAGAGGTGATGACAGCTTCAAAAATGGGCGGGAGCAACGAAAGTGCCAATCCGAGATTGAAAACCGCTATCATGAAAGCCAAATCGGCAAATGTGCCTCTTGAAAGTATAACAAAAGCGAAACTTAAAGGCGCAGGCGAACTGCCGGGAGTATCTTACGAGGACATTAATTACGAAGGCTACGGTCCCGGTGGAGTTGCGATAATAGTTGAGACAATGACCGACAACAAAGTCAGAACTGTCGGAGAGGTCAGACATATTTTTACAAGGTTCGGCGGAAATCTCGGCGAGAACGGATCTGTCGGATGGATGTTTAAAAAGATCGGCCAGATTGTTATAGATGCCGGCGGCAAAAGCGAGGATCAGGTAATGGAAGACGCTTTGGAAGCAGGCGCGGAAGATATGAGAAAGGAAGAAGACAAATTTATAATTACTACAGCCTATGAAGACTATCTTAGTGTATGCGATAAACTTGAAAAAAAATATGAATTTGAGTCTAATGAAGTGACCATGATATCTGAGAACAGCGTCAAAGTCCCGTCCGACAAAGTGAAAAATCTTATATCACTTCTTGATAATCTTGAAGACCTTGACGATGTTGAGGGCGTTTACAACAATGCGGACATCGATGATGCGGATATCGAAGCTATGGATAAATAACCCTTATGAGAGTACTTGGAATTGATCCGGGAATTTCCTGCACCGGATACGCTGTTTTAGAAACGGATCCTGTTGGAAAGATCTCTCTTGTTGAGTTGGGTGTGATCAGAACTTTGCCTTCTTCCGGAATGGCAGAAAGATTGAAAGCTATTTTTGACGGAGTATGCGAAGTTATTGTCTCTCTGGAACCTGATCATTTTGCAATTGAGTCTGTTTTTGTGGGAAAAAACATACAATCTGCTCTCAAGCTTGGTCATGCTAGAGGTGCGGCGATAGTAGCCGCAGCGCAGGCAGGACTTTCTGTCGCAGAATTCTCTCCCAGAGAAGTTAAACAGAATATCACAGGTAACGGTAATGCAGATAAAGAACAGGTGCAGTTCATGGTAACGTCTATTCTAAAGTTGACTCAGGTGCCGAAACCAAACGATGCCGCTGACGCTGTTGCGATCGCTTTGTCGTTCCTGCAGACTTTTAAGTATAAACAAAAAATAAAAGAGCTTAAATAAAATGATCGAAATGCTTATAGGTGAAATCTTGTACAAAGAACCGGGAAAAGCCATAATCAATTGCGCCGGAGTAGGTTATTCTGTAAATATTTCCTCATTTACCTATTCAGCTTTGGCAGACATCGGAAAAGTTCAGACCCTTCACGCTTTTCTAAAAGTAAGGGAAGATGAAATGACATTGTTCGGTTTCGCCGATAAAAAAGAAAAAGAACTTTTTCTTATTCTCGGTTCCATAAACGGCATAGGCCCCAAAACGGCGATGCAGCTTTTATCGGACATAAAATTCGACAGATTATACAGCGCAATAGCTACCGGTGACGTAACTTTGATATCACAGGCTCATGGAATCGGAAAAAAAACTGCTCAGAAGATAGTATTCGAGCTTAAGGATAAGATCGGCAAATTTGAGGACCTGAACGCTTTAAACATTGCGATGGGTCTTGCAAGCGATAATTCTGAGGCTGTTACCGCATTGGTCAGGCTCGGTTATAAGAACTCGGATGCAAACTCTGCGGTAGCTAAGATCATAAAAGAAAAAGGCAAAACGATATCTACACAGGAAATTGTTAAGCTCGTCCTTCAGGAAAGAATGAAAAAATAGAACATTTGTCATTTTTGTTTACTAATATGATGTTTATATTATTAGAACGGACAAATGGAGATTCGAAATTGAAAAAAGAGTTAAAATTTAATATATATGGAATGCACTGCGCAAGCTGCTCGGCTCTCATAGAGATTTCTCTGAAAAATAAAAATGGTATAGAGAATGTTTCTGTCAGCTTGTTAACGAACACCGCTGCAATGATAATTGATGAGAACGAAATAAAAACGACTGACATTATTCAGATAATTGAAAATTTGGGATACAAAGCGGAACTCGCAGAGGAAGGCGAAAAAAAAAAGCCTTGACAGATGAAAGTTTAAAGATGAGACGGTTATTCTTTCTCTCCTTAATTTTCGCCTTCCCTGCTCTAATCTTGGGGATGTTCTTTATGGATCATCCCCTTTTCGTTTTTCAGAATTATTTCTTATGGTTCCTTGCTACTCCCGTTCAGTTCTATTTCGCAAAAGACATGTATATCAGTGCGTATAAGGCCCTGAAGAACGGGTCAGCGAACATGGATTCACTTGTCATCCTCGGAACCGGATCGGCTTATTTTTACAGCGTATTTCTCGTTTTGACTCACAGTCATCATAACTATTTTGAAACCGGAACCGTTCTGATCACGGTTGTAATTCTGGGCAGATATCTTGAAGCTGTTGCAAAAAAAAGAACCGGCCAGGCGATCGAAAAACTTATAAAATTGTCTCCGAACTCGGCAACGGTGATAAGAAACGGTATTGAATCTGTGTTGGGTATAGATGATATTTCTGTCGGCGACATTATTGTCGTAAAACCCGGCGAAAAAATACCGGTTGACGGAAATGTCACTGAAGGTAATTCAAGCGTCGATGAAAGCATGATAACTGGTGAATCGAAGCCGGTTTCAAAACGATCTGGAGATCAGGTGATAGGCGCTACGATCAATCAGTCGGGTGTGTTCCGTTTCAGAGCGGAAAGGATAGGCAAAGACACAGTTCTTTCAAGGATAATCAAACTGGTCGAAGATGCGCAGATCAAAAAAGCGCCGATCCAGAGATATGCAGATAAAATATCTTCTCACTTTGTACCTTCGGTAATTCTTATTGCAGCGATATCATTTATTGTTTGGCTGAGTATCGGAGCGGGATTCAATTTCGCTCTTATGACAGCTGTTTCCGTTCTTGTTGTCGCGTGTCCGTGCGCTCTCGGCCTTGCAACTCCGACAGCGATTATGGTCGGGTCGGGCCTTGGTGCGAAATACGGTATCCTGTTTAAAGGCGGGGATTCTCTTGAGACCACGCATAAATTAAAGAATATTGTTTTTGATAAAACGGGCACATTAACTGCCGGTAAACCTGTTGTTACCGATGTGATCAGCATTGACGGTGCAAAGAACATTATTGCGGTTGCTGCATCTCTTGAAAAATACAGCGAACATTCGATAGCCGGAGCTGTCATCGAAAAAGCAGGAAATGACATTTTATTTTATGCTTCGGATGTAAAAGCGATCTCAGGTTTTGGAATTTCCGGTAAAATAGAAGGCACAGAATTCTTCTTAGGTAATAAAGCTCTTATGGATAAGATCGGTATAAGCACAGATAAAGCCATCGAAAACTTTCACAGACTTGAAAGCGAAGGAAAAACAGTTATCTTTCTTTCTGACAATAGTGATCTTAAGGGCATCATTGCCGTCGCAGATACGATCAAAGGATCTGCCGTAAATGCCGTAACCGACCTTAAAAAAGCCGGTCTGAAAGTTATTATGATCACGGGAGACAACAGGATGACCGCGGAGCATATAGCTTCGCAGTGCGGAATTGATACGGTTTACGCGGATGTTCTGCCTGAAAACAAAGCTAAACTGATAAATGAGCTCAGACTGACCGGATCGACCGCAATGGTCGGCGACGGAATCAACGACTCTCCCGCTTTAGCTTCAGCTGATATCGGCATAGCTTTGGGATCGGGAACTGATGTCGCTATTGAAACCGGCGATGTCGTTCTTATGAAAAACGACCTGAATGATATTGTGAAAGCTATAAAATTGAGCAGGATCACTATGAACAAGATCCGAATGAATATGTTCTGGGCTCTTTTTTACAATGTCCTTGGTATTCCGGTAGCAGCCGGAGTATTTTATTACTTTACCGGCTGGCTGCTGAATCCGATGCTCGCCGGTACGGCTATGGCTTTAAGTTCAGTAAGCGTAGTAACTAATTCGTTACTGCTCAGATATAAGAGATTATAACTTATTTCTTCGCGTTATCCGCAGTTATATAGTAGAAATACATTTTTCCCGTCAGAACATCCGTATCTGTGTAACTGTTGGTCGCAGAAGTATTTATCCTAACGAAACCGCTGTACGGATCAGTCGAGCGGTAGATATTATAAACAGTCGCGTCATCCACCAGAGCCCAGTTCAGATTAACTTCTGTAGTTGCTGTAGCGATAATAATATTTGAAGGAGCAGACAGCGGAGCGATAGCCACAGCCCAGTGAGCATCCCCGCCGGTAAATCCGGTCGCAGTAAGCTTTCTGTTAACTGCGTCATGTGTGAAATTATTCCATAATGTCCAGGTCTGATCGTAATCGGTACGGTATGCAAGCCTAAGATAATCGGCATTATTCGTCAGAAGGGCTTCATTCGGATATGTGAAAGTAAAATCTGCAGTACTTGAATTTCTTCTTGTGTCGTAATATATCTCCCAGTACCTGCCTTTATAAATATCTCCGATACCTGCACCGGAACCGCTTTCGACCATTCCTCCGACAATCTCCACCGCGACAGTCTTAACTCCAGTAGCAGGTATTCCTCCTCCGTTGCTTTTAAATGTTAATGCCGTATAATTTGCCGAAACGTTTGTACCAGTGAAATCTGAAACTCCCGTTCCTGTCAGGATCTTTGTGAAATTATTTATATCTGTCGGATGATTTTGAGCAGAATTGTTTACAATTATCGGTTTCGGATACAGCCAGTAAAGAATACTCTGGTTTTGTTTAAGATTTACAACTTTATACTGATAGCACACTTCGGATGTATTAGAATAGACTGCATCGGTTTTATTCGTAAGGCTGTAATCCGGTGCTCCTGTTGCAAGCGAATTATAGATCGTCGGTGCCGCATAGTTCTGTAATCTGTAACGGTCTATCGGACATCCCGCAGGCCAGAAACAGCTGGGAGTGCTTGGAATATAAGATGCTGCGAAATCATCGAGAGTGCCGTCTATTCCGTCATAATCGTAGTCGTATGGATGAGTGCCGTGATTGCTGTAAAAAGTTCCGCCCGAGTTAGTTATAGGTCTCATATACCTGAACAGTTTTACGGAAAGATCAGTCTGGCTTAAATTCGTGAACTGACATACAGGCAGCCATTCGCAATACGGCGCGCCGAGTGTCGGACTGGGATCATCAAGTCTGTTTCCTACGCCCCCGATAAAATTTATATCTCCTGACTGATATTTTGCCACATTGCTCCACACATTTGTTGAACCGGCATCGTAACTCCAGTCCTCATAAATGCCGGGTATAAAATAACCCCCTGCATACGGCTCGGCAGGATCGTTATTCCAGTTCTGAAAATTCGCACCGCTCACTTCGATAGGCACTCCTCCGTTCATTACAAGAAAGCTTGTACTGGTCTGAAGGTAATTGTACGCTGTGTACGGCGGATTTATTCCGACAGTAAAATTTGATACTACGCTGAAATCGTCAAATGTGAGGCTTGAGCCGACAGGTCCTGTTGTAAAAACAGTATTTGCATGGACAATTAGTGAAAATGCGCATAAATTGATCAGACAAGCAATTCTTTTCATAAAAACCCCCGTTTTTTAAAATTCATAATTTGAAAGTAAATTATTAAAAATGATGTATTAATGTCAAGACGATAATTAATTCTTTTTAATGAATCGCCAGCCCGCCTTCTGATGTTTCCTTATAGATGCTCGGCAGATCGTGCCCGGTCTGATTCATCGTTTTTACAACTTTATCAAATGATACCAGATGTCTGCCGTCCGAAATGATAGCGAAAGTCGATGTATTAAGCGCTCTTTCAGCCGCGAAAGCGTTCCTCTCTATGCACGGCACCTGCACTAGGCCGTTGATGGGATCGCAGGTCAGTCCGAGATGATGTTCCATGCCCATCTCCGCGGCATATTCTATCTGATACGGAGTTCCGCCCAGAAGCTGAGTGGCAGCTGCGGAAGCCATTGCGCAGGCTGTCCCTATCTCTCCCTGGCAGCCTACTTTCGCTCCGGAAATCGAAGCGTTCTTTTTGACAATATTTCCGATAATGCCGGCAGTGGCTAGTGCCCGTATTATCTTCTGGTCGGAGAACTCGAAACTGTCGCGCATGGTTTTCAGAACCGCCGGAAGCACTCCGCACGAACCGCAGGTCGGGGCGGTTACGATCTTTCCTCCGCAAGCATTTTCTTCCGCTACTGCCAGTGCATAGGAGAAAATCCTGCTCTTCCCTTTCAGAGATCCTGTATAATCTTTCGATTTCACATAGAACGATGATGCTTTTCTTGAGAGTTTCAGCCCGCCGGGAATAAGACCTTCGGTGTCTATACCTCTCGCGATCGCATCCTGCATTATCTTCCATACATCAAGAAGATAATCGTTAATGCTCTCCCCTTCAGTATCTATCACATACTCCCAGAAACTCTTTCCCGAATCCTTCAGATACCAGAGTATCTGGTCCATCGTCGTAAGCTTATATATCTCTTCATCCTTAAAATCATCTGAAAGATCGGTGATCTTGCCTCCGCCAAGGCTGTAAACAGTCCATTCTGTCATCACCTTCCCGTCCGCTCCCACAGCTTCGAATTTTACGGCATTAGGATGATAGTCCAAAATAGTTTCGGGTTGCCAGATTATTTCAGTTTTAGCAGGCATAAACGCATCTATTATCGTCCTGTCCGTCTGATGCCCTTTCCCGGTCGCTGCCAGGCTTCCGTAAAGCGTGGCTCTATATGAATACGCGTCCGGGTATCGCTTTCTGAAAATGTCGGCCGCTTTCCTCGGTCCCATAGTG
>ERZ1645192.4760-NODE-4760-length-10684-cov-5.853702_pt1 | contig 10684 bp, 6 predicted proteins | sample MGYA00575354_ERZ1645192 | MGnify/ENA primary metagenome ERZ1645192 (study PRJEB40844, sample SAMN11349763) | freshwater sediment metagenome | isolation source: river sediment | host: Sediment | place: India: Faizupur Khadar , New Delhi | collected 2017-02-21 ...
CCAGGCCGATCATGCCCTTGTTGCGGGGCATGGTCTGGCCTTCGAGGTAACGGGTTCCGCGACTTTTGCAGTAGCGGATCATCTTCTCGAACAGAAGGGATCCAAGGGCAGTTCCTTTCATGTCCGAACGGACGATGATGGCGAATTCGGCCGAGGAATTGTCTGGCTTGGTCGATGTGCGCACCACGCCCAGGGTTTCGGGCGTGTCCCCCACCGTGCGCGTGGCGATGAAGGCCATTTCCCGGTCATAGTCGATCTGGGTGAACTTGGGCATGTCGCTCAACACAAAGTTCTGCACCAGCCCAAAGAAACGCAGGCGCAGGTCCTCCTCGGACAGGCTGTGGATGAAATTCAAATGGGCCACGGCGTCCTCGGGTCGGATGGGCCGCAGCAGGACCTGTTCGCCGGTTTTGAGGCGCACGCATTCCTCCAGCTCGCGCGGGTAGGGCCGGATGGCCAGACGCTCCGGACCGGTCCCGTGGGCAGGCTGGATCCAGATTCGGGCCCCCAGGGCCAACACCCCCTTGTCGTCGGCAAAGAGCGGATTCATTTCCAGGCCCACGATCTGGGGCACATCGATGACCAGCTGGTTGACCTGGATCAAGGCCAGGCAGATGTCCTCGATGTCGGCGCCGGCATGCCGCTTGGAGCCTGCCAGCAGTTTGGAGATGCGCGTGCGGAAGATGAGTTCCCTGGCCAACCCCATGTTCAAGGGCGGCAAAGCCACGGCCTCGTCCTTGATGATCGGCGCGGCAACTCCGCCATGCCCGAAGCGCAGCATGGGCCCAAACGTTTTGTCCGTGAAGACGGAAATAAAGAGTTCGTGGGCCCCCGGACGACGCCCCATCTTCTGCACCGTGAAACCCTCGATGTAGGCGTTGGGCACCTGGGAGTGGACGCGGGCAGACATGTTGGCCGCTGCTTCGAAAACCAGGTCCGGCGTGGTCAAGTCCAGGGCCACACCACCTATGTCGAAGGGGTGGACGATCTGCGGGGATCTGATCTTGAGGGCCACGGGAAAGCCGATTTCCGAGGCCGCATCCACGGCCTGCATGGCCGATCTGCAGATGCTGGTTTCCACGACCGGCACGCCATAGGACTCCAGAACCTGACGGGCCTCCTCTTCCGAAAGCATGGTCCGTCCCTGCTCCAGTGCGGCCTTGATCACCCCCTGGGCCCGGGTTGTGTCAGGAAAGAAATCCGCCGGCAGTGAGTCGGGCGTCTGCATGAGGATCTGTTGTGTCCGCTTGTAGCTCAGCATGTGCAGATAGGCCAGGACAGCCCTTCCTGGCCGGTCAAAAATAGGGATGTTCGCCTCCTCGAAAATGTCCTTGGTCTCCCGCACCGTCTCCTCGCCCAGCCAGTTGGCCAGCACCAGACAACGACTGGTCTTGGCCACCTGGCTGACGGACTGGGCGATCTCCAGGCTGGACGCGCCCTGAAACGGCACGTGCAGGATGAGCACACAGCCCACGTCCTTGGCCCGGACCAGAATGCCCAGCACCCGAGCGTACATGTCGGCCGTGGCGTTGTACGGCAGGGTGATGGGATTGTCCGAGCAGCGCTCCGGCCCCAGGATTTCCTCCAGCTTAAGCTGGGTCTCCTCGGTGATGGTGGCCAGCTCCCCCCCGCCGCTGACCAGGGCATCGGCCGCCAAGAGGCCGATACTCTGGCCATTGCTCATGATGGCCAGGGTGTTGCCGCGCAACGGCTTGTAGTTGGCCAGGGTCCTGGCCCCCTCGAACAGGGAGTCGATGTCGTGCACGCGGACCATGCCGGCGCGGCGGAAGGCCGCGTCGTAGATAAGGTCCTGATCGGATTCCGTCAGTTCCGCCGCGGCGTCCCGCAGGCTGCACGGCAGACGGCGCGGCCGAATGACCAGGATGGGCTTGTTGCGGGCGCTGGCCCGGGCCGCGGACATGAACCTCCGGGCGTCCTGAATGGTTTCCACGTAGAGGAGAATGGCTTTGGTGGCCGGGTCTGAGCCGAGATAGTCCAGCACCGAACTGAAATCCACATCCAGCTGACGGCCCAGGGAGACGCAAAGGGAAAAGCCGACACTGTTGGTCTTGGCCCAGTCCAGCACCGATTCGAACAGGCTGTCGGACTGGGTCACAAAGGCGATGCGTCCTTCCTTGGCCCCGAACCGCGACAAACTGGCATTGACCCCGGAAGAGGGAACGATCATGCCCACCCCCCCGGGACCCAGAACGCGGATCTGCTTTTCCCGGACCACGGCCCGGATCTTTTCCTCCACCTGTTCCCTCTCCTTGGAGTCCAGGTTGGAATATCCCCAGTGCATGATCATGGCCACGTGAGTGCCGTTGTCGGCCAGCTCGGCCAGCAGTTTCGGGGCATCGAAGACCGAGGAGCAGAGAATGGCCATGTCCGGAGTCAATGGCAGGCTTTTCACGTCCACATAGGACAGGACCCCGAAGATCGCCTCCTGAGCCCCGGAAACGGGAAGGACAGGCCCCAAAAACTTTCCGCTCATGAGGTTGCGCATGAGGATGGCGCTGATGGATTCCGGATCGCGGGAAGCGCCGATTATGGCCAGGGAATTGGGTTTGAACAGCAGCTCAAGGTGCTTGACACTCATCGTCCGAAATACTCCGTTTACCGACGTGAAGCGGGCCGGGTGTCCGTTAACCGCCAATATCAGCCATTTACCAGAAAGGGGAGGAAAACAAAATGCATTTCTTCTACACCCCTTGGCAGGTCGAGTCTGCCGAGAACAGCAACACCCTTATTTTCATACCTAGGAGGAACCATGACACCTGAGAATATCCAAAGCCTGATGCAGGAAGAGCGTCTTTTTCAACCCCCGGCCACCAAACGGGCCCACATTCCGGACATGGCCACCTACGAGGAGCACTATCGCCGGGCCGACGCGGATCCCGAAGGATATTGGGCCGACCGGGCAAGATCCCTCATCACCTGGTTCAAACCCTGGGACAAGGTCATGGACTGCGATTTCCGCAAACCCGATATCAAATGGTTCGTGAACGGAAAGGTCAACGTCAGCTACAACTGCCTGGACCGGCATGTGGAGCGGGGACTGGCCGACAAGACAGCCCTCATCTGGCAGGGCGAACCCGAGGATGACGTGCGCCATATCTCCTATCGCGAGCTGCTGGACGACGTGATCCGCTTTGCCAATATCCTGAAGAAGCTCGGAGTGCGCCGTGGTGACCGCGTGGCCCTGTACATGCCCATGGTCCCCGAACTGGCCGTGGCCATGCTGGCCTGCACGCGCATCGGGGCCACCCATTCCATCGTTTTTGCCGGATTCTCCGCCCTGAGTCTGCAAAACCGCATCCAGGACTGCGAGGCCAAGGTCCTGGTTACGGCCGACGCTGTCCTGCGCGGCGGGAAAAAGATCCCCCTGAAGCCCAATGTGGACGAGGCCCTGACCAACTGCCCCTCCGTGACCAGCTGCGTGGTCCTGAAGCGGGCCGGCATCGACATCACCATGGTCATGGACCGCGACATGTGGTGGCATGACGTCATGGCCGATCCGGACATCGAGGACACCTGCCCCTGCGAGGCCATGGATGCCGAGGACATGCTCTTCATCCTCTATACCAGCGGCTCCACGGGCAAGCCCAAGGGCGTGGTGCACACCACGGGCGGGTACCTGACCTACGCGGCCCATTCCGCGCAGCTGGTGTTCAATCTTTTTGACGACGACATCCATTTCTGCACTGCGGACATCGGGTGGATCACCGGACACACCTATATCGTCTACGGCCCTTTGGCCCTGGGGGTGACCTCCCTCATGTTCGAGGGCGTGCCCTCCTATCCGGACCCGTCGCGGTTCTGGAAAATTGTGGAAAAATTCAAGGTCACCAGCTTCTACACCGCTCCCACGGCCATCCGCTCCCTCATGCGCGACGGAGCGGGCTGGACCCAGAAGAACGATCTGTCCTCCTTGCGGGTCCTGGGCAGCGTCGGAGAGCCCATCAACCCCGAGGCATGGATGTGGTATCATGAGAACATAGGCAAGTCGCGGCTGCCCGTCGTCGACACCTGGTGGCAGACTGAAACCGGCGGCATCCTCATTTCGGCCCTGCCCTTTGCCACCCCCCTGAAGCCCGGGTCGGCCACCCGCCCCCTGCCCGGGGTGCATGCCCGCATTGTCGATGCCGATGGGAACCCCACTGCGCCCAACGAAGGCGGGCACCTGGTCATTGAACGGCCCTGGCCGGGCATGCTTCGTGGCGTGTTCGGAGACCCTGAACGGTTCCGCCAGCAGTATTTCGAACGCTTCCCCGGCCGGTACGAAGCCGGAGACGGGGCCCGGGTGGATGAAAACGGATACTTCTGGATCATGGGACGGCTGGACGACGTCATCAATGTTTCCGGACACCGCCTGGGCACAGCTGAGATCGAGTCCGCCCTGGTCTCCCATCCGGCCGTGGCTGAGGCCGCGGTGGTCGGCATGCCCCACGAGATCAAGGGTCAGGCCGTGTACGCCTACGTCACCCTGCGCAACGACGTGGACGAGACCGAGGACCTAGTCAAGTCCCTGCGCAACCATGTGCGCAAGGAGATCGGCCCCCTGGCCTCTCCGGAAGTCATCCAATTCACTCCGGGACTGCCCAAAACCCGCAGCGGCAAGATCATGCGCCGCGTGCTGCGCAAGATCACCGCTGGGTCCACCTCCTTGGAGGACTTCGGAGACACCTCCACCCTGGCCGATCCGTCCGTGATCCAGGATCTCATCGCCGGACGGCATACCTAGCCATCAATCTGGCCGATCACGTTTGCAGGCGCGTCCTTTGGGGCGCGCTTTTTTTTCTTGACCATCGCTCCAGGAGCGTAAATAAACGCTTACATACAACGGAGGAAGCATGTCTCGACCCCTGCTCAAACGTGACGTCATCGAAGACGCGGCCATCCGGATCTTCGCCACCAAAGGGCTGGCCCGGACCACTATCAAGGACATCGCAGCCGCCGCCGGTGTGACCGAAGGGGCCCTGTACCGCTACTACGAGGGCAAGGAAGAAATGGCCTGGAAGCTCTTCAACCGGGAGCTGGACAAATTCACCCACCTGCTCTCGGAAGTGCTCGACGACGACCGCATGTCCTTCAATCTGCGCCTGGGTTTGGCCATCCAGACCATCTATGACTATTATACCTACAACAGCGACCAGTTTGCCTTCATTCTGCTGACCCAGCACGGATTCCCGCAGGAAAAACTGCTGACCCGGGAGACGGACCCACTGGGCATGACTGAACGGTTCGTGGGCCAGGCCGTCGGAGCGGGCGAAATTCCGCCCTGCGACGCCGACCTCTATGCCGGACTGCTCATGGGAGCCATTCTGCAACCCTTGGTCCTGCACCGCTACGGCAAACTGGACATCACTCCCCAAACCCACGCCCAGGTCACGGAAGGCTGCCTGCGCATGCTCGGCGTTGCCTGAACCCTGGGAGAGCAATCATGCAGCATCGCCTTCTGCGCATCCGCGGGTTTTTCCCTTACCTTTTTGTCGTCCTCGTCAATGCCATCATTGACCTCGGACACAAGATCGTCATCCAGAACACCGTCTTCAAATGCTATGACGGCTCCACCCAGATCGCCCTGACCGCCCTGGTCAACGCCTGCATCCTGCTCCCCTTCATCGTCTTCTTCACCCCGGCGGGATTCTTGGCCGATCGTTTCGCCAAGAACGTGGTCATCCGCTGCGCGGCTGGATTCGCCATCCCCCTGACCGTGCTCATCTATGCCAGCTACCTTCTGGGGTGGTTCGAGGCAGCTTTTGCCCTGACCCTCATCCTGGCGGCCCAGTCCGCCTTCTATTCCCCGGCCAAGTATGGCTACATCAAGGAGATGGCCGGCAAGGACAACCTGGGCATGGCCAACGGCGTGGTCCAGGCCGTGACCATCATCGCCATCCTGCTCGGCGGGGTGCTTTTTTCAGTGGTCTTCGAGGCCTTGATCGGTCAGGCCCAGACCCGCGAGGACATCCTGCGGTCCGTGGCCCCGTGCGGCCTGCTGCTCATGGCCGGGGCAGTGACCCAGACCCTGGCCAGCCTGCGCATTCCGCAATACAAGCAGGGCGAGGCCTCCTTGCGCCTGGACCGGAGGGCCTATGTCCGCGGGGAATACCTCAAGAACAACCTCAAGAATCTCTACAGGCATGAAACCATCTGGATGTCTGTCCTGGGTTTGTCCCTGTTCTGGGCCGTGAACCAGGTCCTTTTCGCTGCCTTCGGCGCACATCTGAAGGAAGTCGCCGGCGTGACCTCCACCGTGGTCGCCCAGGGCCTGCTGGCCATCGGCGGCGTGGGCATCATGGTTGGATCCATCACGGCCGGACGTCTGTCCCGAACCTACATCGAGACCGGGATCATCCCTCTGGCCGCAGTGGGCATGACCCTCTGCCTGACCCTCATCCCAGGTCTGACCCAGCCCGTGGTCCTGGGCTGCCTGCTGACCGTGTACGGATTTTTCGGCGGCCTGTTCGTGGTTCCCCTGAACGCCCTGATCCAATTCAATGCAGCGGATTCCGACCTGGGCACCATCCTGGCCGGGAACAATTTCGTGCAGAACGTCTTCATGCTCTCGTTTTTGTGCGGCACGGTCCTGGCGTCCCTGGTCGGCCTGGGCAGCGTGCCCATCATCCTGATCCTGGCCGCCGTGGTGGCCTTGGGGTCGGCCTACACCCTGCGTAAGCTGCCCCAGTCCTTTATGCGCTTTTTGCTGCGGGTGCTTTTTGCCCAGCGCTACCGTCTGGTGGTCAGCGGTCTGGAACACATCCCTTCCCGCGGAGGAGTGCTCCTGCTGGGCAATCACACCAGCTGGATCGACTGGGCCGTATTGCATCTGGCCGTGCCCCGGCCCGTGCGCTTCGTCATGTCCCGCAAATACTACGATCTCTGGTACCTGCGCTGGTTCCTGGACCTGTACCGGGTCATTCCCATATCCTCCACGGCCAGCAGTTCGGCCCTGCGCACGGTCATGACGTCCCTGCGCAACGGCGACTGCGTGGTGCTGTTCCCGGAAGGTGCCCTCAGCCGCAACGGACAGCTCGGGCATTTCCGGCGGGGGTATTCCATTCCGGCAACCCAGACCAAGAGCCCCATCGTCCCCTTCTACCTGCGAGGGCTGTGGGGCAGCCGTTGGTCCGCGGCGAGCCGGCATTTCCAGAACACCACCACCGGGGCCAGGGTTCGCGACGTCACCATCTGCTTCGGCCCGGTCCTGCCACCGGAAGCATCTCCCCTGGAGGTCAAGCAAGCGGTACACCGCCAGTCCATCCGGGCTTGGCAGGAATTCGCCCGCACCCAGATTTCCATCAGCCGGAACTGGATCAGGGCCGTGAAGCGGTCCCCGGCCCGTCTGGCCGTTGCCGATTCCAGCGGGACACAGCGGGCGGGCGAAGAGCTGCTGGGCATGGCCCTGCACCTGGCCCGCAGGCTCAAGAACCTGCCCGGCCAGAATGTCGGCATCCTCCTGCCCCCGGGCTGGCTGGGAACAGTGGCCAACATGGCCGTGCTCCTGGCCGGCAAAACAGCCGTCAACCTCGACCCACTGTTGCCTGACGCGAGTTTTGCTGCCTGCCTGCGAGAGGCCAGCATCACCACTTTCCTCGTCTCCCAGTCCCACCTGGAAAAGCTCCGGGACCAGGGCGTGGCCGAGGACATCCTGGGCCAGGGCCTTGTTTTTCTTGATGGCATGCGGCCCTCCCGGCGGGAAGAACTCCTGCTGCGGGCCATGATCCGCATCCTGCCCGGATGGTTGCTGGGTGTGATCCTCGCGCCCAGGCCCGAACCCGAGGCCACTGCAGCCATCCTCTTTGTCCCGCGTCATGCGTCCGCGCCCCTGGGCGTGCGCCTGAGCCACGCCAACATCATCACCAATGCCCGGCAGGTGGCCTGTCTCTTTCCGCCCAAAGCCAGCGACGTGCTGCTGGCCGCGCTGCCCCTGCATCATGCCCTTGGGCTGACCATGACCATGTTCCTGCCCCTCCTGGAATCCGTGCCCGTGGTCTGCCACCACGACCCCTCCGACACCCGCACCCTGGGCCGGTTATGCGTGGAATTCGAGGCCACGGTCCTCTGCGCCAACCCAGACATGCTCCTGACCATGGTCCAAAGCCAGACCGTGCATCCACTCATGTTCGCCTCCCTGCGCTTCGTGCTTTCGGCTGCCGCAGGCCTCTCGGACGCATGTTTCCAGGCCTTCCGACACAAATTCGGCCTCATCGTCCACGAAGGCTACGGCACCACCGAAACCACCCCCGTGGCCACCCTCAATGCCCCGGACGTGCTCAACCCCACGGACTTGAGCGTCCAGCAGGGGCGCAAGGCCGGGACCGCCGGACTGCCCCTGCCCGGGTCGGCCCTGCGCATCGTCCATCCGGAAACCATGGAGGATGTGGAACAGGGGCAAAGCGGGCTCATCCTCATCGGCGGCACCCAGATCATGCAGGGATATCTGAACCATCCGGAACACACGGCCGAGGTCGTGCTGGAGCGAGACGGGATCACCTGGTACGTGACCGGGGACAGGGGATGGCTGGACGGGGACGGTTTCCTGGTTCTGGAAAACGCGTAGCCGGATCCCTGGCCGCGGCCCTGCCCCCTCATCCAGGCCCGGAATGCCCCTGCCTCCTGCATGCCCACGCCGGGCAAGGGCCGTTGCAGGCATGGCCGTGCAGGAACGCCATGCCGTGGAGAGATCCTTGTGCAGACGCGGGACCTGTTTTCCCGGCGCGGACCCAGCGGCATGATATGCAACGCACGCCTGGCGTGCTTTCAGGAACCCGAAGGGCGTTCCGTGTGCCCTGGGTTGCGCGCCCGGAAAATCCGGCAAGGTCGGTCCTCGTAGGCCTTGAATTTCCGCGCGCATCGTTTTAGGGCTCGCCTTCCCGGCCGTGCGCCCGCAGGTCCGGCCCCAACACCCTGCGACAAGGAACTGCCATGATCACTGTCCGCCTGGAACCCGAAAACCGGGAACTGACCTTTGAGCGCGTGCGCACGGTCATGCAGCTCCTGCACAAAGTGGAACGCAAGCCTGGCCGGGCCCTGGTCATCCGCGAGGGGCAGCTGCTCACGCCGGACCTGAACCTGCGCGACAACGACATCGTCGTTGTGCGGGACGTGGGCTCCCGGGGCTAGACATGAAATGCACGCGCTGTAAAATCCCGGCCGTTGTGGCCCTGCCCAGCCACCACGCCGCTTTCTGCAGGGACTGTTTCCTGCTCTTCGCCCGCCGGCTGGTGGAGAGGGCCATCGAGGAACACCAGATGTTCACGGCGGAGGACCGCATCCTCGTGGCCATTTCCGGGGGCAAGGATTCCCTGGCCCTGTCCTGGCAGCTGAAGGAACTCGGCTACAACATCGCCGGCCTGCACATAGACCTGGGCATCCCTGAATCCTCTCCCATTGCCCGACAGTACTCCGAGCGGTTCTGCGCAACCCGCGGCATTCCGCTCCATGTCCTGGACATGGCCGCGGAGGGGCTGGCCATGTGCGAGGTGAAACGCCGGGCCAGGCGGCCCATCTGTTCGGTCTGCGGTCAGACCAAGCGCTATTTTTTCAACAAATTCGCCATGGAAAACGGCTTCACGGTCCTGGCCACCGGCCACAACCTCGATGACGAAACCTCGCGCCTCCTGGCCAACATCATGCGCTGGGACGTGGAATTTCTGAGCGATCAGGGGCCGGTCATGCCGGCACAGAACGGATTCGCCAAGAAGGTCAAGCCCCTGTTCCGCATGTCCGAATTCGAAACCGCCAACCTCTGCTTCCTGGCCGGCATCGACTACGGCTACGCCCCCTGCCCCTACAGCTCCAAGGCCAGCTTTCCCGTCTACAAAAACCTTCTGGCAGAGCTGGAGGACAGGCAGCCAGGCCGTAAAATCCATTTTTACGACGGTTTTCTGAAGCGCGGACAGGGCGGGTTTACGGCCCAGGGCGAAAAAGACGCCCTGGTCCAGCCCTGCCAGAGGTGCGGCTACCCGACCTCGGCCGGGGAATGCGGGGTGTGCCGACTGAAGGATCTGATGGGCGTGACCCCCTAGCTGCTGGCCAGCGCTGCGGGTCGCGACCGGCAAAAAAACTTTCCGGCAGCCCTGGCCAGGACAGGCGCGGATGCTTAAAAAAGTGCAATGGCAGGAACTGGGCGACGCCAATGTATCTGGAAAATTGTGCATGCAAGGCAATTGACATCGATATCATCAATAACTACCACACTCTCCACACAAAGGAGGATTTCCATGTTTGAACTCACCAAGGCTGCCAAAGAGCAGCTTGATATGCATTTTTCGGGCAAGGACGTATCCCCGATCCGGGTGTACATGGCGGCTGGCTGAGGCGGGCCTCGCCTGGCGCTTGCTCTGGATGAGCAAAAGGACAGTGACGTGGTACAGCAGATCGACGGGTACACCTTTCTGATCGAAACCGGCCTCATGCAGGAGGTCCAGCCCATTTCCGTGGAGTTTCATCCGCACATGGGCTTCAACATCAAGTCAGGCCTGAAAGTAACGAATTCGGGGTGCAGTTCCTGCACGTCCTGCGGCTAGCCCATGCCCCCTGCTTGGGCAGCAAAAGGCTGCTTCTGACCGGGAAGTGGCCTTTTTTAGGGCCTCCCGCCTGGGTCGGGTTTCGGAAGATGTCCAGAAACCCTTTGACAGGCAGGTGCCGAATCTATAGAGACAGTTTCTCGTTGGACGGG
>ERZ1645192.4763-NODE-4763-length-10681-cov-5.836157_pt1 | contig 10681 bp, 11 predicted proteins | sample MGYA00575354_ERZ1645192 | MGnify/ENA primary metagenome ERZ1645192 (study PRJEB40844, sample SAMN11349763) | freshwater sediment metagenome | isolation source: river sediment | host: Sediment | place: India: Faizupur Khadar , New Delhi | collected 2017-02-21 ...
ATGTGGGGCGCTAAAACCGTCCCGGGTGGGTTCGATTCCCATGCACTTCCGCCATGATTTCCTTAAATATCAATAACTTAACTTTTTAAAAGCGTGCCGGTAGCAATCCGATAAAACGCTTTTTAAAAAATTTACATTACATTTTTCCCCATCGTTATCCATCTTGCATTATATTACTTCGGTTTGTCTGTTAAAAAATATCTATCATGAATATAACGAACAAGCTCACGATTGCTCAATCCATTGGGATGATAATCAAGCGGATGCACGATAAACCGTTTCATGGAATAATAATTATTGAAGGGCGTATATCCGTCAAGACATAATATTTCACGCTCACGACAGGCATTCATGATAGCCGCATGAATGCCTTCAAACGGATAGCGTCCCAGCATATCCTTGTAAAGCAGTGGATATATAATCAAATGAAAAGATATTCCACGTTCCGCCAAGATATCTTGAATAGCCCGAACGTTGTCCATTGTTGCAAGAAATTCCTGACGATTTTTTTTACCTAAATACATATTTCTGTAGTTCTGTATCGTTAGGGAACTATTCTTTTTAATAATCCATATTTTCCGGGATAATGAGAACAGCGCACTTTTTGCGAATAATGTCACGACAGGCCCTCTTCTTTGTAGATCCGCCAGCCACAGGTCATGTCGGAAATCAATTATATTGTGCGGCAAAGCGCTTATCTCATCTGATATACGAACGTCGTTTAAATTATAGAAATATAAAACCTCCTCTACCTGCGGCACGGCTTTGATGATTTTCTTGCATGTTTCTGCAACATCATCAATATTCGCCCCCCTATTCCCCCAATTTTGAAAATTGATCCCGGGATATTGCTCATTCAACGCATATCCCAGTGTATCAACGTCATTGACGCCTTCACCAAAAACAAAAGAATCACCCACAAGAGCAATTTGTCGTTTTCTTTCCGGATGAAACCCATGGCGTCGCGTCTTCTCGTCATATAAAGCACAATGCCAATATTGGTCATTATCAGGAGTAAATATCTTATGATTGAGACGTCCGGTGGTATCGGACGGATAACAAATACCGGAATTAAATTCATAATGTTTCCCTCCACCACGGAGAAACCTAAAGGGTGAAATAACGGGCTCGGAATCACTTTTTCCCATATACATTTTATGCCCGGACAATCCTTCAATCGTTATGCTTCTCAGGATATATTCGGCGCCAAAGATGGCAAGGATGAATGATAACAAGCATAAAATGATATTGGTTAGGATATTAACTTTGGTTCTTTTGTGACACATTCAGACACCTCTTCCACAGAAGGGCAATGCCTTATGATCATGTTTCATCGGTCCGCCGGTCATTCTGATATCTATTTTTAAAATGTGTTTCATCGTGAATGCCGAAAAATAAGGCTAAAATATAAAAGAAGATTTATTACATTTTCCTGTATAAAAATAAATTTTTTAATCAGCATCGCAGAAAAACATGAATCTGCGCACCTTTCCTAAAGACAATGCCGAAGGGATTCAAAAGAAACACTTGGCCGTTAGCGGAAAGGGAACCCCATATTAAACTTGGGTTTTGGTCATCGATCCGATTCAGCGCTGCCGTTTCGGTGTCGGGCTGTTTTAAACGTAACGCCCGCACTATTGAAGATGCGGATAAGGCTTGTTCATACAGACGACTCCGCTTAAAAATTTTAATCCTCAAAATTAATTTTACGTTTGTTACGCGTTCCGTTATACATTCTTATATTATTATTGCATGACACTTTTTGATGTTTCTTTTTTCGGCATCAGGGATTTCGCTTTGCGGTCAATCAAGACGCCGAAATTGCGCAGGGACATCCAGTGCGCATAAATCAATGCCAGTTGTCCGCCGCGATACAGCCTGACGATATCGGCGTCAGGCAACTGCGCCAGTTTCTGCTCGTCAACAACCAGCATGCCCTTGAGCGGATAAGTGCGTCCGTCGCTCATGTTGGCCTGGGCATCAATTTGTCTGAGCATCTTTGTTTCCAGAAGCTGGTTGCAGAACTTTCCTGTTTTTTTCATTTGCATATAATAATCCTGAAGGAATGACTGGATTTCCTGCATTTTGGCGGTTGGTTCGCCGCCCTCAAAAAGAGGAGATCCTCCTTCCAGATTGAAGCCGTCGAAGGCTTCATCGTAACAGACAATCATCTTACCTTCATTGCTTTCTGTCGTGATGAACGGATAACGCCTGACGTACGCCGGAATGTAATTTCCGCTCCATGCGCCTTCATCATTGATAAAAAGGTTCTCTCCTTTTTCCAGCCCCAACAGGGCCACGGGGAGAATATTTCTATCCTCCGTGGCTGTAAAGATAATCGGAAACTGGCGGCCAGCGTCGAAAAATTCTACACCGGCCAAAAGAACAAATTGTGTTGACGCGGCAAACCTAAAAACATGAGGGCTTGGGCTGACGGTCAATTTCGCCTGTGTCTCCATGTTCAGGGGAACAGGATTTTTGTAGAACATCGGCAAACTACGTACGTCCATTTTTTTACCTTTCTGCTTTTGAAATTCCCGTTTAAAAATCAGTTCATTAAAAAAACAACGCCGCCTGCAACCAGAATCTGTCTTTGTCTTCCCGTCCATCGGCATTTTCGTCGTCCGTGCTTCTTCCCGGATTGTCATTCAGAACATGCGCCCAGCTGCCTTTGACACTGAAAATCTGTTGGTAAGCATAGACAAGACCGACACCGGCGCCCTGCAACCAGTACATATTTTTGTCTGAGGCACTTTCGATGGAATTGGTCCACGGATCGTGATGCAATGTAATATGGCCCGCATCATAAAAACCGCTTAACTGAAATACGCCCCAATCGCTGGGTATCGGCAGATCGTAACGGAGATCAACGTTGAAGAGATGTCCTTCGTCACCGGATGCTTCTCCAATGGGGTAGGCACGAACGCCATAGGGACCACCCAGAATAAATTTTTCACTGGAGTCCAGGTTATCCAGCGCCATCTGGCCGGCATAGGATAGGTTGATGGCAAGACGGTCAAGCAGACGCTGCAGCCGGGCCACGCCAACGTTGAAGTGTGTATAGGTTCCTTCGACATCCGTAATGCTGATGTCGGCAGTCCGTTCATCCATGTCGCCGAAAGTGACTCCGGCGCTGAACGTGGTGTAACCGCCGCCAAGAAGCGTATCGTATGCATCACCGTTGAAGCTTAAGATGCCGCTGTTGAGCCGCTTATCATTGATTTCGTCATCCAGGGCTTCATCAATGATGGATTTGAATTCGTAGCCGAACCTGGCGGTCAGATTGGCCTTACGGCTCCGCAGAAGAGGATAGCTCAGCCCCGCATTGAATGCACTGCTTGTACCATCCATATCCAAAGCCGTCATATCTTCTTTCAGTTTATAGTACATGCCGGTGTAGGCCAGATTGGCTTTGAGTCCACCGGGAATCAGAGGAAAGTCGTAAGCAATTCTCCCCTGAACGAATCCTTCCGCTCCGGTAACCATACCGGATATCTGGTCTCCGTAACTCAAGGGATCATTGACATTGATCATGGCATTGCCGCGCCATTCTCCGGTGTAGCGATTGCCGTAATTGTCTCCCCACAGGGCACCGGTGAAAAGCGGTCCTTCACTCACATCAATCTGCACAGCCGTGCTTCCCGATGTGGATCCGGGGGCAAGAGAAGCCCGGGCATTAATACCGGGTAAATCATTCATCAACAGCACCGCGCGCTCCAGTTTCTTTTCGCTTAACGCCTGCCCCGGACTTACCGCTTTTTCTCCGATATGACGGAGAAATGCCTCATCGATTCTGGAATGAGGAGCCCGTTTGATAATTAGACTGCCGTCGCTCGTCCCCTGGACAATCGTTATCTCGATATCACCGGAGGTAACATCCTGTTGGGGAAGATAAGCTCTGGCCAGAAACCAGCCTTTATTTTTAAGATGATTTGTTATTTTAAGACACAGTTCCTGCAAATCATTGAAAGTCAGTTTTTTCCCGACAGCGTCAGCAACGACCGCCTGCAGATCTTTTTCATCAACCAGCCCCTGATAACCTGTAAATGTAAAACTCTTCACGGTTACACTCACGCCGGTATCGGCCATCGAAGCGCGTTGTTTTTCTGCTTCCGGCTGCGGCGATTGAGAGGGTATTGCTCTTTGAGGTTTCTGTTCGCGCATAAGCTGTCCGGCATCGGGCGGTGCCCCCCAGACTAGCGAAACACTAAATAGTATGATGATTTTCGTTAGATAACACGACCTCCAAAGACCATGATGCATTTGCTGTACCCCCTTGTCTTTGCTGATTGATTTTATTGCTTGTTCCTGTTCTGCTTATTCATCAAATTACAGCGACGCCTGTAGTGCCTTACCACCTCTTGTTAAAATTCATTCTGCACAAGATGTAAAAATTGATGTTTTTAATTGATAAGTTCAAATCTTATTTTTTAAAGATAACAAAAATTAATTTATCCGAATGTAACTTTTTTAAAGAATACCACTTCCCTTTTTTTGTTTAAAATGTAGAAGGTAATTTTGCAAGTAAAATGTAATAAAATTTTAGTGAAAATCGTATCTTTAGTCATTTTCAAACCGCCTGCAACACGACACATTATCAAATTGAACTTAATATAACTCTTAAAGGATATACGATCACCATTGAATCGAAAAATTCTTATTTCCTCGAGAAAAATCTTTGTTATCATTGATAAATATCCGTGTTTATACTATGATCACAGTCGATAATCATTTTGTGGATGATTGAAACTCAAGGAGGGATTCTATGGAGTTGATGGAAGCCATAAAACAACGCAAAAGCATCCGGGCTTTTAAAAACCGGAAAGTGCCTAGAGATATCATTATGGAAATTCTGAACATGGCCTGTCGGGCACCATCGGCCATGAATACCCAGCCCTGGGAATTTATTGTGCTAAGTGGCGAGAAACTCAATCTCTTGAGAGCAGCTATTGTCAATAAGCTCCAGCAAGGATTTCCCGTCTCACCCGATCATCTTGTTGTGGGATGGCCGAACGACAGTGTTTACAAAAAACGGCAGATCGACCTTGCCAAACTTTTATTCAACGCCATGAACATTTTGCGCGAAGATGTCGAAAAACGTAACTGGTGGCTGGAACGCGGTTTTCGCTTTTTTGATGCTCCGACGGCTATTGTCATCGCCACCGATCGGATCTTAGGCGAATCGGCTCCACTGCTTGATCTGGGTGCTGTCATGCAAAATATCTGTCTTGCCGCACTGCATTTTGGCTTGGGTACCTGCATTGAGGATCAGGGGGTTTTATACCCGGAGGTCTTTCGCGAATATACTGGTATCCCCTCGACTAAGCGACTGGTCATTGCCATTGCGATAGGCTATCCCGATGAGGATTTTCCAGCCAACCAAATTCGCTCAGAAAGAGAACCTGCTGAAAATATGACCACTTGGGTGGAATAACCGGATTGTTGACTGTTTTATGATAATCCGCTCAGATTGTTTTTATCATCACCTGAAATAATTTTTTCCGCCTCCAATATTAAGAAATATTAATGAATATTAATGAATATTAAACGATATTAAAAAAATTCTTGACTTTTATTTAAAATTAGCGCTTTATGTGAACCAAGTGAGGTGCCTCTTTAATTCATGACAGTTAATATAAAGAAAAATCATGTGAAAAAATTTCGGGAAACGATCCCTTTAAGCATCGCTGAATTGGCGAGGAAGGCGGGATTGACTCCTCAAACCATTTCCAAGATGGAAAAAGGGTTGTCCACGAGAAAAAATTCAGAATTAAAGGTGGCTAAGGCGCTACAAAAATCTTATGAAGAGATTTTTCCCTAAACGATTAGGGAGTCTCATCATTCGACGTCACTGTTTGACAGGAGAATCTGTGGGCTTCGATGAAAATAATCGGCCGATTGTTAATTTTATTTTTGCTGTTAATGTCTCTTTTAATAACGTTTGGCAACCGGGGAGTGATCGACAATTATTTGATGAGTAAAAGGCTTTCCCAATTGAAAGAGCAGAACCGGGTCATCACGACCGCAAATATTGAGCTGAAAAAGAAAATAACGTTGTTGCGCAATGACATTCATTATATAGAAATGATAGCCCGCAATGAACTGGGAATGGTGAACAAAGGAGATATCGTTTACAGGTGGGCCAACTAATTTACGTTATCACAAATTCATGGTGCTTGAATGGTCGATTTTAAAGAAATGTTTTCCGGGAAAAAGAAGCTTGTCGGCTTGGATATCGGTTCCAGTTCCATAAAACTGGCCGAGGTGACAAGCAGCTCCAAGGGACATTATCTTGAGCGCTTTCTTGAAGTCCCCCTCCCCAAAGGGACGATCATTGATGGAATTCTGGCAGATGCCACCGCGCTTTCTTTAAAAATCAAGGAGATCTTTAAAATTGCCAAGTGTGGCCGCAGGGGCATTGTCACCTCTCTGGCCGGCAATTCCGTGATCATCAAAAAAGTCACATTGGAACAGATGGATGAAACGCAATTACGCGATTTGATCCGCGACGAAGCGGGCAAATATTTGCCTTTCGATAACATGGACGATGTTAATTATGATTTTCAGATCCTCGGTGAAAATAATTACAATCCCAATCAGATGGATATTGTGATTGTCGCGGCCAAAAAAGAAATTGTCAACAGCTATGTGGAAGCGGTCACCGCCGCCGGACAGGGCGTGGACATCATCGATGTGGCGCCGTTTGTGCTGGAAACATTATACGGGGCGAATTACGAATTCGATAACGAGGAGATTGTTGTTCTGATCAATATAGGCGCAAGCACGACAGGCCTTAATGTGGTGAAAGGCGGCGTTTCTGTTTTTACAAGAGATTTCACCCTGGCAGGCAATTCCATTACCGAGAGTCTGCAGGAAAAATACAAAGTCACGTTTGAAGAGGCGGAAAAAATCAAACTGGAAGGTCTTCCTGACGGCAGTGAAGGAGACAATCTGGATTTACAAAACCACATTCTTCAGTTAGCCCAGCCGATTTGCATGGAAATCGAACGATCCATCGATTATTTTCGCTCCACCTTCGGCGGAGAGGACATCAAAAGAATATTGCTGGCGGGAGGATCGGCCAGAATTTACAATCTGGCAAAACATCTATCGGAAATGCTCAATGTAAAAACGGAAATCATGGATCCTTTTTTGAAAATTAATTACAACAAAAGAAAAATTGATGCTAAAAATATAGAAAACATTAAACCGGTGGCCGCAACCGCCATAGGATTGGGCTTAAGGAAAATAGGCGACAAATGATTAAAATTAATCTTTTACCCTATCGTGAAAAAGCAAAGAAAGACACCTTTAACCGGCAAATATTTATTGCCGCCGGCATGTTGATTATTTTTCTTCTTGCCCTCGTTTATGGAGCTTTTTGGATAAAATCTACGATCAGTGATCTGGAAACAAAGATACAAGAATCGGAAGCCAGAGTGACCGAGTTGGATAAACAAATAGGTGATCTGGAAAAGTTCAAAAAAATCAAAAAAGAACTGGAGCAGAAAATTGGCGTTATTGCCACACTGGAAGAAAACCGTCTCGTTCCCGTCAAGACACTGGACAACCTGGCCCTCCTGGTTCCGCCGAAGGAAATCTGGCTGGTTAAAATCATACAAAAGGGCAACAGTATGAGCATGGAAGGCATCGGGCGGGATAATATTGCAGTCGCTAATTTTATGAAGACGATTGAACAATTCGACCACATACAATCGGTGGACTTGGAATCATCGAAAAAAACAGAGTATGCCGGTGCCACCCTGCAACAATTTAAATTTTCCTGTGTCTTAAAAAAGGGATTTTGATATATGGCCATAGATATTGATCTCAACACTATTAAAAAAATGCCCATGAAAATAAAGGCATTGATTGTCTTGGGTGTTTTTATATTAATAGGCTATTTTTATTATACCTTTTTCTTGTCTTCCGCTTTAGCTAAAAAGGAAGAACTCACCGTGAAACTCAATGAAATGCAGGCGAAAATAACCGAACAGGAAAAGATTGCGTCACAATTGAATAAATACAAGGCTGATGTGGCGGCCTTGGAACAAAATTATAAGATAGCGTTACAAAAGCTTCCCGACCAGCGGGAAATCCCCTCTCTTTTCCATGCCGTGGCATCCGTCGGCAAGGAAGCTGGAGTGGAGTTTGTATTGTTTGAACCGAAAGCCTCCATCCCCAAGACGATGGAGGTTAAAACATCAGCGGAACCCAAAACGGCCGGATTACTAAAGCCCTCCGACCAGCGCGACCAAAAACCGGCGGAGGCCAAACCGGGCGCAGCAGGCCCTCCCCCGCAGCCTTTTTATGAAGAGATACCTGTAGCGGTCTCCATCCTGGGCAATTACCAGAATATTCTCTCGTTTTTCGACAAAGTGGCCAAGCTGCCCCGCATTGTCAATATTTCTGACGTCACCATTGGTGATAGAAAAGAAGTATCAGGTAAAGAGTTGGTCACAGCAACATGTACGATAAAAACATATAAGTTTATTGATAAAGAAAAAAATAAGTGAAAACAAAATGAAAAAACCGTATTTCTTTTTGCTGCATGCTTTAATCATTGTTTTTATGACGGCCTCTCTGTCGTCCGCCCAGGTCAAAACTTCAAATTCCGCAACGACGGTGAAGGCGGGTTCGACCAAGGCAATCGTACCGGCGCAAAATCAAAACAAACCGGCGCCTGCCACCATCACAGCGCCGGTGAAACAAACCTCAGCGGCTGTAGCAGCGAATGTAACGGCTCAGAAGCCGATGAATCCGGCGTCCTCCGTTCCATCCGCGCAACCTCAACATTCGGCGGCCTCGACCGCTGTAAATGTCACGCCTGTGGCAACGACATCGGCTGCAGCTCCGGCTTCTTTGCCCGCCTTGAATCCAGCGGCTCCTTACAGCTACAACCCGTTAGGGAAACCGGATCCGTTCCGTCCTTTTGTCGTGATTGAAAAACCAAAACCGAAAGCGGCAGCGGATGTTAAAAAAGCACCTGAGTCCATTTTCCCGTTGCAGAGGGCGGAAACAAACAACTACACCGTGGTAGGAATCATTGGCAGCGAAGATCATCGTATGGCAATTGCACAAGATTCGGGAAAAAAGTTTTATCCTTTGCTGATCGGAACAAGGATTGGATTACGCAACGGCAAGGTGGTTGAAATTTTGGCTGATCGTGTCATTGTCCAGGAATATGAAAACAACAAGGCAAAAAAAGTAATTTTAAAACTGCGCAAAAATTAAGATGAGGTAAGATCATGAAAAAATATTTTCCAAAGTTATTGATTGCACTGGCCATGATTGCATTGGTTTTTACGTATGTGATGGGAATCCCCAATGCGGTACTCAGCCAGGAGGGTACGCCTCAGGCCATCAAGGCCAATGAATCAGCCACAAGCGCAGGAATGCTGAAAAATATCATGCTGAGCAGATTCCCCGGCAAGGAAAGGGTTCATCTTGTCGTTTCCAAACAACCCGTCATCGATGTCAAAAGAAAAGATGATGGAAGTTTTCTGGTCAAACTGGAAGATTTTGACGTGGAGGAAAGCCTCTGCCGTCCTCTCGGAGAAGGGGAATTGACGAATATTATCAGCGTGGTGCCATCCAAACAGTTCATCAATGGTAAAAATTGGGTCTATTTAACCATTTATCCGCACCAAATTGTTCCCTATGCCGTAAGACAGGAAGGCGAAAATGTTCTTATCGATTTCAATATCACCAGCCTTGAAGCAAGAAGCGAGAGGGCGGATAAATCTTCGGCTATGAGAAAAGCTGTCGCCAAAGTCAGTTCCCAACCAAGCAATGACATCAAACAAGTTCCGGGTAAAAATTTCACAGACAGAATTGTATCTTTGGATTTCCAAGATGCGGATATTAAAAGCGTCTTCAGGCTCATGGCGGAATACGGAAACATCAGCATCATCACCACCGACGAAGTCAAAGGAAACATCACTCTGTCCATGAAGAACGTTCCCTGGACAAAAGCTTTGGAAACCATACTTGAAATCCAGAGTCTGACGAAAAAAGAAGAAGGCAACATCATCATTATCACAACGATGGAGCGAAGCAAAAAAGACGAGACGGCCCGCGAAGAGATCAATAAAAAAGAAAAGATCAGGCGTGCAGAAAATGGCATGTTAAAGCAGATAATAATAGAAGCCAAGATTGTCGAGGCCACTGAAGATTTTGCCAGAAATCTCGGCATCCAGTGGGGTTTTGGAAATCAGCAGCGGGTCAGCGGCAGCAGCAAATATGGTTTAGGTGTAACAGGCAGCAATTTAGCGAAGGGTACTCCATATCAACAAAGTTACCCCTCGCAAATTGGTGTTACAAATTCTGCCGGTGATACTTTAGCGATGGCAGCAGTTAATTTACCAGCAACTCTCGGACAGCCAGCTATTGGATTGGTGTTTGGTGGCGCAACCGGATTTTTAGAGGCGCAGATTGCAGCATTGGAAACGAATACTGCAGGAAAAGTAATTTCTTCTCCTAAAATTGTGACAATGGAAGGCATTAAGGCTGTTATAAAGCAAGGTGAAGAAGTTCCTTATAAAACTAGAGCCGCCAATGGTGAAATAAATGTTCAATTTAAGGAAGCTCTTTTAAAATTGGAGGTTACTCCGCAAATAACCGCTGAAGGTAAAATTTCAATGGACATTATTGCCAGTAATGATTATCCTGATTGGACAAA
>ERZ1645192.4764-NODE-4764-length-10681-cov-4.566629_pt1 | contig 10681 bp, 9 predicted proteins | sample MGYA00575354_ERZ1645192 | MGnify/ENA primary metagenome ERZ1645192 (study PRJEB40844, sample SAMN11349763) | freshwater sediment metagenome | isolation source: river sediment | host: Sediment | place: India: Faizupur Khadar , New Delhi | collected 2017-02-21 ...
AACAGATGCGTCAGAAGATAACTAAGGATATAATCAATACTGTAAAAATACGTTCTGATAAACCTTCGGATGTCATTGATGAAGTTATATTTTCAATGTGGGAGTTTGTAGCTCATACTATGGAAACTGCTGAAAGCAGTGCTATATATTTAAGGTATCTGGGGACTTTTTACAGTAACGAGGATATGCGTAATGGTGTAATAAAGAATAAGGGGACAAAAAAGAAGGATGATACTGGAGAATTTCAAGGAGGGAAATAATTTTTGGGAGTTTAATCCTCAATATAAGGTAATGTTTAAGGAGTTTTATGATTCTGACAAAAGTAAGAAAAAGGAAACTTCTTCAAAGATTATGTGGTCAATGATGTTATGTTATCATCCCAAGTCTGACTTTTATAATTTACCGAATAAGGAAGAGGTTATAGCCAAGAAGTTCATAAATGATCCTAAGTTTAAATGGGAGTCTTATGTTGAACTTAAGGAGATGATAGTTGATTCAGTGCTTACACAGGCTGAAAAGTCTTTGGATAACTGGAACAGGACTCTTAAGAAGAGGGATGAATTTATTCATGAACAGGAGTTTACCCTTGATCATTATGATGATAAGGGCAGGTTAGCTAAGGGTAGTGCTGATCAGTTGGATAAGATGCTTGCCAATACTAACAAGCTCTATCAGGAGTATTTTTCTATAGTAAAAGAGCTTGAGCAGGAAGAACTTGCGAGGAGTAAGGGTAATAAAATTAAATCAATGAGTGATTCAGGAGATATATGATGAATAAAATAGTAGTAAGGCTAACAATAAAGGAATCTCAGAGAAAAGAAGGTACTAATAACTATTGGTACTATACAAAACAAGGAGTTGTAGAGACACCTGTTAATGTAGTAGAAATCTATGCTGTTAATATTGATGCTATAATACAGCTTGGTTTAAAAGAGTATCAGTTTGATGAAGTAACAATAATATTTAATAATAGAGAAGAAGATGAAACTGCAAATTGATTTTGAGAATAAAAAAATTAAACTTCTCGATGAAGTAAAGTTGGGGAGTTTCGTAGAAGCATTAAAAGGACTTTTCCCTAGTAAGTGGAAAGAATTTAAACTTGAAAGTGCGGTAGAATATATTAATTGGTATAATCCCATAGTAATCAGAGAGATTCAACCTTGGATTACTCCTTGGACAGGTACTGCTCTAACTACTGATCCTCCACAGCAAGGTCCTTATACCATTACTTATATGTCAAAAGATACCATAAGTACATCTATAGTAGAAAATGGTATATGTAATGTAGATATACAATGTTAAATAAGCATGATACTTGTGTTGTATTAGACTTGGGGAATTATAAGCCTTCTTATGCGGAAGAGATTCCCTTTGTAGCAGTAATAACAGATATTACTGATTATCCTATGTATTGGATAACAAGTACGATTACAGATAAAAAATATGAAATATATCCTGAACAGATATTTGAATTACTTTCTTTAGAAGAAACAAAAGAATATTGGCATGAAGATTTAATAAATAAAGCTCAATTTTTACATGACAAGTTTGTAAAAGCAAATATTAATGATAAATAATGATCTATTCAGAGTTAAGGAAGTTCCTAATTTTCATCCCATAATCGATAAGTATGAAAGAATGGATTTCTGGAGGGAAGAAAAGCGTAAATGTATTGAAGGATGTTGGGTAGGGGGGTATTGGATGCCCCCTGAACTTTATTACTATATCAACTTTCACCATATTACTATGGAGGAAGGTATCTATAGGGGAATTCATCTTCCATGGCATAGGGATATAGAATGGGAGAAAGCAAGATTATATGCAGAAGCCACTGGTTTCTCAGGATTTGAAATGGATGAGAGATATTCCTGTAACAGGTTGTTACTGGAAGACCTTACAGATGATGAACTACTTATATTCTGCAGGGATTCTTCATCTAATATCAATTTGTTATACAGGGGGAACTTCTTTAAACCTGATGGTACAAGGAAGGAATATATTCCTACAAAGGATTATATTGGTAGAAATCACGGTATTTCATTAGGAAGACCTATTTATCTGAACCCTGCAAAGCATATAATGGAAATGGCTGCTCGTGGACTAGGTAAGGATCTGAAATACAATACTTTAGTGTATGGAGAAGAAAAATCTTTTCCAATTAAAGATGTTAAATTAGGAGATAAAATATATGGTGCTGATGGTAAATTAACTACAGTTGTTCAGAGAAGAGATTTTTATAATCAACTTCAATATAAATTAAAACTTAGTGATGGTAGATCACTTGAATGTGGAGCTGGTCATTTATGGACAGTTCTTGAAAAAACACATGGAGGATATAAAAGAATAACCAAATCATTAGAAGAAATAAATAAAGATTATAAAATTGGCAAAAGAGGTGATGCTAGATATTATATTGAAATGAACGATCCTATACAATATCCAGAGAAACAATTACCAATAGATCCTTATTTCTTTGGACTATGGTTAGGAGATGGTAATTCGCATAATACTGGAATTACTACAATGGATAGTGAAATAAAGAATTTTATTTATAAATATGCTGAAGAATGGAACTTACAAGTCAGCGTATCAAATCAAACAAAAACAGCTCCTGTTTATACTATTTGTAAATCTGGTAATGGAGATCATCCTAATAATTTAAAACGAGAGCTTCATTCTTTAAATGTAATTGGAAATAAACATATTCCTGATATATATTTAAGAAGTTCTTTTGAACAAAGACTTGCTCTTTTACAAGGATTAATGGATTCTGATGGATATGCGAATCCAAACGCAGGTGCTGAGTTGACTACCAGTTATGATGGATTAAAAACTACAATACCATCTTTAATATACTCTTTAGGAATTCGTTGTAAAGTTACAGTTAAAAAAACTGCTCGAAAAGATTCTTTAAGAATTAGTTTGTTAACAACATTACCTATATTTAGATTAGGAAGAAAAGCAAAAATTGCAGAACGTATTCCTTCAAAATATGGAATATCAAATAGAAGCATGAGTGCTATAGTTAGTATAACTCCAACAGAAGTTGCTCATTCGGTGTGTATTGCTGTTGATAATGATAGCAAATTATTTATTGCTGGAGATGGCTGCATAGTTACTCATAATAGTTATTGGGCATCTGCTTGTATAGCTCATAACTTCTTATTCTCAGGAGCCAGAAATTACGATGAATATCTCAGGCTAAAAAAGATGGATAATCCTCTTAAGACTGAGACGGTAGTAGGTGCTGTAGATACCAAATATAGTTACAAGCTTGTTGATAAGGTACTTACTGCTCTGACAAGATTGCCGGGATCATTCAATATGATGTTGGAGAGGGATAATGTTGTATTTCCTTCTCCATTGTCAGTAGCTACTGAAGGTTCAATGGCTGTAGGTAAGACTTTTAAAGCTATAGCTTCAGGTTCTACAATACAACATGTCACATTTGCAGATAATCCTCTAGCGGCAAATGGAGGTCGCCCAAATAAGATATTCATAGATGAGGTGGGTTTTCAGAAAAATATCCTTGAAACTTGGGAAGCTATAGAATCCACACAAGCCGCTGAAGTATTTAAAAGGCTCACTATTTATGCTATGGGTACAGGGGGTTTGACATCTGCAGGAGCAGTTACTTATACTCAGGAGATATTTACGAATCCTGATACTTATAACTGTATTGCCATAGATGATATATGGGAGAATTCTGGGAAGATAGGATATTTTGTATCTGCCATTAAAGCTTCCAATAAGTATAAGGAGGGACCAAATTATATTACCAATGAGGATAAGGCTCTTATAGACATAGAGAAAGAAAGGGAGAAAGCTCGTAAATCCAAGAGTAAGACTAAGCTGTTGGGATTGATGATAAATAAACCCATCAAACCATCGGAGATATTTCTTAGGTTGGATGGTACTTTCTTTAGGGCGGAAGATTTGAAAAGAGTTCTTGGTGAACTTGAGACAAACAGAAAACTTCTGGATTTAAGCTGGAAAGTTGATTTAGAATTTATTAAGGAGGGGATAGTATATCCCATGCCTTCCAATAAAAGACCTATCAGGGATTTTCCCCTGAGAAGGGGAATGGATATGGAAGGATGTGTGGAACTCTTTGAAAAACCTAAGAAAGACAGTGCAGGACTTATTCCTTTCAGAAGATATATCATTGCTACAGACCCTGTTGATGATGATGAAAATACCAATATAAGACTTTCTCTTCAGTCTACATTTGTTCTGGACACATGGACAGATAGGATAGTTGCTGAATATACCTCTCGTACATATTTTGTAGACGACTATTATGAGAATGTTCGGAGACTCTGTATGTACTATAATACCCAATGTCTCTATGAAAATAATAAGAAGGGTATGTACAGCTATTTCAAGAATAAGGGTTCATTACATCTTCTGGCAGAAACTCCTGATATCATGAAACAGCAGAATGTAGTCAGGGCGGAAGGTATAAGTAATAAGGCGGTAGGTGTTAACATAGCTAATGAACAGGTTAAGTTATATGCTATACAGAGATATAAGAAGTGGCTGGAAACTCTTGCTAACACCAATAGTGAAGAAGATGAAGGTAAACAAAACTATCAGTTGATAAGATCGGTAGGATTATTGAAGGAAACTATCAATTACACTCTTGATGGAAATTATGACAGGGTTAGTGCCATGATGATACTTATGATATATCGTGATGAATTAGCTCTTCAGGTACAGGCGGTTAAAGCATCTGGAAGCAATGCTGAGAATTCTATGACAGATAAGTTTTGGTCACGGGCTTACAAGAAATATGTTCATAAACCCAATGAAGTTTATAATAGAACTAGAAAGAACAGATATTTGAGTCTGAATTGATTTGAATTTCTTATATTTGCCAATTGCGAATTACTCATACAATGAAACAATATACTTATTTTCCCTCTCAGAAAGTTACCACTAAGGAAAAAACTCCTGAGTGGTTTAAAGATTGTGTGAATTCAGCGGAGAAGCTTATTCTTTTGCAGACGAATTCAGAAATGGACTTGCAGAGAAAGATGAAAGTATGGTATGACTTGTACAGGGATGTCATCAATGAGAATGAGATAATGGATGTTCTCAACCCTATGCAGTTTGATCCTGAAACATTTCCTGCCAATATTAAAAATTATCCTTTATGTTCTCCAAAGATAGACTTGATGCTGGGGGAAGAAATTAAAAGGAGATTTGACTGGTCTGTAATATCCCGTAATGAGGATGCACATAGCAACTACTCAAAAGCAATGATGGAGGAACTTATGAATTTTGTAGTTCAGACTATCCAGAGTGAGAGTGTTGATGAGAAACAGGTTGAAGCAAAACTTCAATCTATAATGAAATACTATCAGTATGAATACAAGGAACTTCACGAACTAGTAGCTACAAGGATATTGCAATACTTATGGAGGGAACAGGAGTTAAAAGAAAAGTTTTCAAAGGGATTTAAAGATGCTGTTATTGCCACAAGGGAAATATATCGTATTGATGTATATGGAGGAAAGCCTGTAGTAATAAAGTGTGATCCCAGGAATGTGTTCTCTTTAAAGAGAGGTGATTCTTACAGGATAGAGGATTCTGATATCATCGTTGAGATAACATATGAACCTATAGGAAAGGTGATAGATGAGTTTCATGAAGAGTTAAAACCTTCTGATATTGATGATCTTGAAGCAGGATATGCCAGAGCCAGAGGTTCTTCCGATCAGGGAGTTCTCAATCATGTAAGTGCAGACCCGGTTATCTTTTCCAACATAGGCATAGGTGGGAATATAAATGATATCAATGATGTGGGTGCTGTCATGCACACTTATGGTCTTCCTTATGATATTCAGGGGAATGTAAGGGTACTTAGAGTAAGATGGTTGTCTCGTAGAAAGTTAGGATCACTCACTTATTTTGATGAATTTGGTCAGGAACAGGTAAGATTGGTTCCTGAGAATTATAAGCCTAACAAAGATTTAGGAGAACATGTTAGGTGGTTTTGGGTGAATGAAGCGTGTGAAGGTACTAAACTTGCCGATGATAAATTTGTCATGGCAAGGATCAGACCAGTTCAGATGAGGCATTTTGATAATCCTTCAATGTGTTTTCTCGGATATGTAGGTACTGACTATGGTGAGTCTTTGATGGGAAGGATGGAACCTTATCAGTATATGTATGATATCTATATGACAAGACTTGAAGCTTTGCTTGCAAAGTATAAGGGACCGATATATGAGATTGACATAGCAAAGAAACCTGATGAATGGGATATTGAGCAATGGATGTATTATATGGAAGTTCTGGGATATTCTATCATAGACAGTTTCAATGAAGGTAAGAAAGGACAGTCTACAGGAAAGCTTGCAGGAACATTCAATACTACGGGTAAGGTTCTGGATGCCAACATAGGTAATATTATTCAGCAGTATGTTGTAATGCTGAATTTCATTGAAGATCAAGTGTCGAGGATATCAGGAATTTCAGATCAGAGGGAAGGACAAATAAGTAATCGTGAGACTGTAGGAGGTATAGAACGATCTGTTACACAAAGCGCTCATATTACTGAGAAGTGGAATTTCATGCACGATCAGACTAAGAAAAGGGTTCTTCAGGCATTATTGGATACGGCAAAACAAGTATGGTCTACAAGTAAGTCCAAGAAGCTAAATTTCATATTGGATGATATGAGCAGGATTTTCCTTGAATTTAATGGGGAAGATTTTGCATCTTCAGAATATGATATCTTCAGTTCCAACTCTACTGAAGATCAGGAAATCAGAGATATGATGAAAGGTCTTGCACAGGCTGCTGTACAGGGAGGCGCATCCTTACTTCTACCAGTGAAAATTCTTAAGTCAGATTCCATAGCGGATATGACTAAGAAATTAGAGGCTGATGAGAAGGAAAGAATGGAAAGACAAGATCAGATGGAAAAGGCAAAGATGGATTCCGCTGAAAGAATGAAAGCTCAGGAAATAGAAATCCTTGATAGGAAAATACAACTTGAGAGATATAAGGCAGACCTTGCATCATACACTTCTATAAAAGTTGCTACAATACAAAGTGAATCTTCACAAGAAGAGGTAGAACCTCCAGAGATGGAAGATAATAGTCTTGAAGTAGAGAAATTGAATTTACAGAGAAACAAACAATCTCTGGAACAGAAAAAAGTAAAGAGCCAGACAGAACTTCAAAATAAAGCTCTTGAGGAAACGATACGGCATAATAAAGCTACCGAAACAATAAGTAGGAATAAGCCAGTTTCAAGACCCAAGAAATAATATATGATCAAAGTATCTGATGCAGAATACATAAATTATGATCATATAGTAAAAGTATCTAAAGATAAGGGCAATCTAAGGATACTTTTTTCTACTGGTGAGAGTGAGATAATATATGATCAAAGTCAGGCAAATTTCGTTATGAAACAGATACAGGAACTTTATCAAAAATCAATACATAAAAATGGATAAGGAGATACAAGCGTTAGTAGAAAAATTCTTAGAGAAACCTTATTTCCTTGATATGGGAAAAGGTCTTCTATCAAGATTATTCAATGCTCCTGTAGAGAGCATAAGAGAGGCGAAAGTCCTTGCCAGACAGAAGAGAAAATCTATACAGATGCTCTCCGACTTACCTAAAATTCTTTTATTAGATATTGAGACAGCACCTATGGCGGCATGGGTTTGGGGCAGATGGAAACAGAACATTCATCTTGAACAGACTATGGCGGAATGGTTCATATTAACATGGTCTGCAAAATGGTTTTTATCTGCGGATATGCTTTCTGAGAAACTCACTCCTTCTGAAGTGATAAATCAGGATGATAAAAGAATAATGCGACCTCTTTGGGATTTAATCAATGATGCCGATATAATCATAGGTCATAATTGTGATGCATTTGATGTTCCGAAGATAAATTCAAGATTTCTTCTTAATGGATTTCCACCTCCATCACCTTATAGGACTATAGATACAAAGCTTATATCAGCAAAGCAATTTGGCTTTAGTTCAAACAAGTTGGATGCACTGGCGGAGTATTTTGGTTTTGATAAGAAACTTCCTACCACTATGGAGTTATGGACTAGATGTATGAAAGGTGACTTGGAAGCACTTAAATACATGGAGATATATAACCGTAAAGATGTACAGGTACTTGAAGAAGTATATATTAAACTCAGACCGTGGATGAAGAATCATCCTAATTCAGGGATGTACACGGAAGATGATGTTACCACATGTTCGGCTTGTGGTAGCAAGGATATGTCACTTATGGAAGATAGGTTCTATTATACACAGGTTGGTAAATATCCTGTATATAGGTGTGCGGATTGTGGTGCTGTATCAAGAGGAAGGAAGACAACAATTGATAGAGAGAAGAACAAAAAGATGGTTACTTCTATACCTAGATAAGGTGCAAAGTTTATAGTAAATTTAATTAGAGCTTCTAAAATTTGGCAGTTATTGCATTAGGGTTTAAATTTGTATAGAATTTAGCAATTAGTATTATGGAAAAAGAGTTTGACGAAAGTAATGATTCTCCTTTTGGAGATTTTGATCTGACAAGTCTTAGTGATTTGGCAGAGTTCGTAGATGAGGAAAACACTCAGCAGGTGAATACTCAGAACGAAGAGACTAATGAAGAGAGTTCTAACGATGATGAGCAGTTTCCTTTTCAATCAGATGATGAGGAGACAGATGAGCAGGAAACGGATGAGCAAGAAAGTAATAAAGAAAAACCTGGAGACCCTTCTTCTCAAGATAAGGACAAGTCTCAAAAGTTTCCTCTTACTCCATATGCTAAATTGTTAGTAGAAGAAGGTGTTCTCCAGGATTTTGATATTGAAAATTTTGATGGTACGGCAGATGGTTTGATAAATGCCTTTAGAAGTCAGGTAGCTAAACAGGTGGATGAGTATAAGAATACTCTTGATCCACGAATTAAATGGCTGCAGGACAATATAGAGGAGGGAGTCCCACTGGAAGCCTTACTGAGATTAGATAAAGAAAAGATTCAGTTCTCATCGCTTACTGATAAAGACATTGAAGAAAATGCTGATCTTCAGAAGAACATTGCAAGGGAGTACTTTAGAAGGACTACCAACGGATGGTCTGAGGCAAGGATTGAAAAAGAAATCAAGCGTCTTGATGACATGGGTGATTTGAAAGATGAATCAAAAGAGTTCTTTGAAGAATTGAAAACTTTCTCTGCGCAGGAAGAAGAATATCTTAAACAACAAGCTAAAAAAGAAACTGAGGAAGCTGTAAAAAAGCAAAAGGACATTCTTGATAACTTTAAGCGTAAACTTGAAGATACAAAGGAGATAATTCCGGGTACTGAAGTTTCTAAACAGGTGAAGGAGAGCATTTATAAAGTCCTTACTACTGCTGTAGCTTATGATGAGGTAGGCACTCCTTTGAATGCAATAGCTAAGGCGAGAGCTGAAAATCCTCTTGAATTTGAGATGAACCTTGCTTATATTTTTGAAATAACCAAAGGGTTTAAAGATTGGTCTCAGCTTGTTTCTACAGGCAAGAAAAAAGCCATTAAGGAATTTGAGGAGGCTGCAGCAAGACTTGATGTTCAAAAATCAGGAAGTATGTATCGGGATGATACTGCAAGTACGAGAAAGACTAATGAGATTCTTGAAGGAATGAAACTCTTTGGTAAAAGATAAACGAACCTTTTTTAATGTAAAATAATATGGCACTTTTAAAAGCGACATTACCTACTATTAAGTACGAAGGAAAAGACTGGTCAGGATTGACTACCAGTAATAACCTTGGGTACTTGTTTGGCGAACAGCCAATTCGTGTTTCTAATTTTATTGATACCCTTTATAAAGTATCCCTCGGTGATGACCTCATCGCAAGGATGAATGGGTATCCTGTTCTCTACCTTGATGATGACCGTGAGTATGAATGGATGCTGATGGGTGCTGATGGCAAGAATGTTCCTCTTGTATCTGCTACCGATTTGGCTGGAGGCGCATTTACCGGAGCATCTACCGCAGGTAAATATGGTGATAAGTTCTACATGACCTTTGGAGAAAAAATATTCTTCAAAACCCATGTCATCGTAGGTAACAAACCTGATTTATATCACCTTTTGGTTACTGACGAACCCGTTCAGGTTGGGGCTAATTTCCGTTATGTAGTACAGTTAGTTACTGACAACGCTGAAACTTTCATTCCTCATACTGAATTGGCTGCAGGAACAAGGTGGTCTGTTGATTATTCCTTGTCTACTCAGACCCTCAGTAACACTGGTTCTGACATTAGCTTTACTTCTCCGTTCTTGATGACCAACCGTATCTCTATGATTCGTAAGAAACATACTGTTCCCGGTGACATGATCAACAAGGGTAAGAATGAGCCTGTTCAGTTCTTGTGGCAGTATGCTAACAAGAGTGGTCAGACTACGACTTTCAAAACTTGGTTGAATCGTTTGGATTGGGAATTTGATCGTCAGTTCCGTCTTGAGAAAGCTCGTTTGCTTATGTTTGGAAAATCCAATCGTAGGGCTGATGGTTCCTATGGCAACATTGGTGACAGTGGATATGAGATCAAAGCTGGTATGAGTCTGCGTGAGCAGATTTCTCCTTCCAACATTCTGTATTACACCCAGTTTAATATTGAAACCCTTGTGGATTTTGCTCTGAGTCTTTCTGTTGGAAAACTT
>ERZ1645192.4765-NODE-4765-length-10680-cov-7.550118_pt1 | contig 10680 bp, 11 predicted proteins | sample MGYA00575354_ERZ1645192 | MGnify/ENA primary metagenome ERZ1645192 (study PRJEB40844, sample SAMN11349763) | freshwater sediment metagenome | isolation source: river sediment | host: Sediment | place: India: Faizupur Khadar , New Delhi | collected 2017-02-21 ...
GAAATCATTCCACAGAGAGCACCATAGGGTATGAGGCATTGCATGAGTGAGATGGGATACAATGACTGAATCTTTAGGACTTCCTGTGCCATATACTCATGTCTGGTTATCAGGTGATAATTATTTTTGACACCCGCACACGGAGATGATCCAGGTTCTCAAAATAGTGAAACCGGGGTGTTGCAACTGGTTGCAACCAGTTTTAGGAAGTTTTTACTCTGCTATTTTGAGATGCCACCATCTTGTACGCCTCAAAGATCATGATGGATCCCTTGACCGGTTTCAGCAATTTCCAACCGGCACAGACTTGCTGATCCATCAATCGGAATGTTTTACTCTGTATGATCCATCAGGGTCAGGATTATCCGTATCAAAATCAGTCTGAACGAATTCAATAGAATTTCTTATTCAAGCCTTATCTGCAGTTTCACCCAACGATGGTGATGTCACAGGAAGACCTGTGAGCAGGATTGAAAGATCCGAACTTACGTACCCTCCTCAAAAAAAAATACACAGGTGAAATATATTGCAGTCATTCATGTCCTCCTACACTGAAGCTTCCTATGTTCCCTCTGTGTGGTACTCCTCCTCCCAAACGGTTATCCTGCACCCGTCCGGGTACCAGGGCCTTTCTGCACTCCCAACTTTTATCATGACAAAAGAATCTCCTGCCCATACATCATCAGATAAACCGGGCAGTGCTATCGCTGACCTGGTACAATCCGATGACCGGTTTCTGGACCAGCTGGAAGTCATGCATTATCTGAACTTTTCTGATTTTTAATCCGTAACCCTCCTCTTTCTCTCCTCCTGAATGACTATGTATGAGGATGACTATTCCAAAGAATTATGAGCGTTCATCGCCCATGCTCACATATAAGGGGTTGATGTGAAGTGAACTGGCATATATTACTGACAAGTCTGGTGCTCTTTTCCACCATATTCTGTTGTCAGGCACTCGGAGATGAGAAGCAATTTTCATCCCCTGGAATCGGATATATTGAAGTCAGGTCTGATCTGGAAGGTGCCCGGGTCTATTTTGATACCCTCTACATGGGGTATGTCTCAAACGGGAAACTGACTCTCCCGGTTGATACGACGGTTGCACCATCCTGGAAAAATGTCCGGATGGAATATAGTGACTATCTGTCCTATGCAGGGCCTTATGTCCAGACTGAGCCTGGAAAAACGATTGCATATAAGATAGACCTGAGCAGGACCTCGTATGACCGTACCGGGATAGTGCGGTTTATCAGTGAGCCTGCCGGGGCTGAATTTCTTTTAAATGATAAAAGTATGGGCACAACTCCCGATTCAGGTATTCTGATTGCATATACAGTACCACGGGGATTGTATGTCGTCAACGCGCAGAAACCCGGTGATCAGACGATAACCGATCAGCTGTACGTAGATGACAATGCCGCTACGACTTATCGGGTCGAGATGATTCCTTCACCACTGGGGGAGCTGAATGTCTATTCAAACCCTGAAGGGGGAGAGATATTTGTTGATAACCGGATGGTCGGACTGACTCCGTTACACATGAAAGACATTTCGACTGGTGAACATACGGTCATGATCAGGATGAACGGATATCAGGACTGGATTGCCAATGTGTCCGTGCTTGGGGGGAGCCTGGGCTCTGTTGAAGCAGTCCTTGTCTCAATCCCTGAGCCTGAACCGGTGGTGACACCAGAAGTGACGGAGCCTGGAAAACAATGAGTTCGTTTCATCCTTTCATGGTGACAGGAATCTTCTCCTGTCTTCTCCTTTTTTTTCTTATTTTTCCGGTAGCAGGTGTCGCTTCTCCTGAACTGAGCGGGGATTATTATCAGGCGACCGGAACTCTGCATGTTGATGGAAGCCCGGTCGGAATGGAGGTTGCACTTGATGGCAGGGTGGCAGGACAGGTACCAGAGTCCGGGGTTTTGATCATTGATAATATCGCGGTTGGAGAGCATGCGATCATGGCTTCATTTCCGGGTTATGATAACCAGGAGGTGTGGGTGAATGTGCCTGATGGTCTCCCAGCCGAGGTCAGAATTGATCTTACCAGGCAATCGATGGGATCACTTGACATCTCGTCATCACCTCCGAATGTGCAGATCTATGTAGATGACCTGTACAAGGGTGTTACTCCTGCAGTCGTCGAAGTACAGGCAGGATCACACATGGTAATGCTGCGGCTCGCAGGGTTCCAGGACTGGTCAGCACAAACTGACGTTGCCGGGGGGGAGATCACTGCCCTGTCCGGAACTCTGGTTCCTGTTTCGGGTGCACCAGTTTCCACTCCTTCAGGGGGCCCGTCCTTTCTCGTAACGATGCTCTTCATTGTCGCCGGATGTATGGTTGCATATGGGCAGATGCGTAGGAGATAAGCATTCATGGTAGATTGAATAGAAAAGTGGTGAGGAAAAATCCTATGAGAATGACAATGGAAAAATCCAATATTTTATTTTTATTCCTGGTTGCAGGATTATTTATCCTGTTCTGTCCTGCATCTGCAGAAGAATCTCCTGCTATGGCCTCGTATTACGAAGTCAGGTCTAATGTTGAGAATGCTTCAGTGTATTTCAATGGTGAATTCGCCGGTACTATAGAGAAGGGTTCACTGCTTGTTGAGGCTGAGACGAGTAACCGTCCGGTGAATTATCAGCTGATGATTACCGCTCCCGGATATACTACATACAATGAGACACTGGTTCAGGCACCAAAGCCAGGGAAGAGTAATATTATTCGCGGCACGCTGACCGCCCTTCCCCCGGCAAAGACCGGTACCCTCTCCCTGGCAGTGAGTCCACCAGGTGGCGAGGTCATGGTTGACGGGGTATCATCCGGTTTTATTGACCAGTCCGGGATTCATGTGCTCCGGGACATTACAGCCGGGTATCGCACCGTACAGATTACTATGGCAGGATACAAGGACTGGTTTGAACGTGTCTATGTTGAACCAAATATGAATACCAAGGTCAGAGTAACACTTACTCCGATTACAACCGGCTCTCTTCAGGTCTCATCAGAACCATCATCAGCAAATGTTCTCCTGAATGGTGCCCCCGTGGGAATTACGCCGGTTACCATTCCTGATCTTCCTGCAGGACCGGTCCAGATACAACTCACGCTTCCCGGATATCAGGACTGGAATGGTGAGACCGCTGTCATGATCGGACAGACCGTTCCGGTGTTTGGAACCCTGATTCCGGTTGTTGTGGTAACTCCCGAGCCGGTGAATACCACTCCGGAAGAGACACCAATCCCTGAACCGACACAAAGCCCCCTGCTTATCGGCACCGCGATTGGCGCCCTTGCTCTCATGTGTCTTTTCGGAAAAAAGAGATAATTTCAGCCTCTTGGGCCGAATACCTTCTCACTTATTTTGTATTGTTCACCGTTCTTGTAAGAGACTACAACCTGAACTTTGTCATTTCCTGCCGTTCCCTGTATCTCTGCAATACTTCCGATATTGCTGCCAAGATCTTTGGTAACTTCTGATCCGTCAGAAAGCATGGCATGCACCTCTGCTGTTTTGACAAGGGACTGTCCGTGACCTCCCCGGAATGTGGCTGTAATAACCCGGTACACCGGATCCTTGATAACATCAACCTGAACCATGAGATTCTTTGGAGGTTGTGTCACCGGCCCATCATACTGACTGTTCGTGGATGTTACTGGTGCACTTGAAACAGTCGGGGTTGCCGTACTTATGCCAGCCCGTGTCTGCCCGACATTCTGGTTCAGGATGAGATATGAAGCTCCGTTTTTGTAAGACGCAGCGGCCTGAACACGGTCTGTTCCTTTCGAGCCGGTAAATTCAATCTCTGCACCCCGGTTTGGCGGAAGCGGCAGTTCGGTCACGATCCCATCTGATGTTGTTACCCTGACATTGATGGATTGCAGAAGTTGCTGTCCTTTTCCACCGTCAAAAACTACCGTGATGAGGTTATAGACCGGATCTTTCCGTGCTGAAACCGACACCTCAAGTTCTGCAGGTGGCTCTGTAACCGGACCGTCAAAGATGGTATATTCTGGAACCGGCTTAGAAACTTGTGTCTCTTCAGGTGTGGGAGGGACAGGAGTCGGTGTTTGGGTAATAGTGGGAGATGGTGTCGCTGATTCCTGCTGAGGGGGAGAACTGGTACACCCGGCCAGGAACATACACCCGGTCAGAACCAGGGCCATGAGGATGAGGCTCTTTTTTCCATTCATAGTATAAGAGATCCACCTGCAGGAATGAAAGTATTATCCTGCAATGATGGGCTGACCGGTAAGTATGACTTCTCTTAGAACAGATCTTTGCTCAGGCTGTTTCTATGGGCAAACCAAAAAACGGATTTGAAAATATTATCAGGGAAGTCCTTGAAAACGGGGCTGCTGAATCCGCACAGAAATGGGTTGAGGCGATACGCAAGGATTACGGACGGGCCCCGCTCATCTTTGAACGGATGTCAGAGCGGCCTGAAGTGCTGATCTCCCATCTTTTGTATAAGAATTCCGTGCTCAAGACCGGAACACTCGATCCAAAGATCGTCGAACTCATCAGTCTTGCTGTATCTGCCGCCCTCCGGTGTAATCACTGCACTGATTATCATGTCCAGGCAGCTCTTCGCAAAGGTGCAAATCCTGATGAGATTCTTGAAGCGATCATGATTGCAGGACTGACATCCCAGTCAACCGTGCTTGCCGATGCGTACCGGACCTATTCAGATACGATTGAGGAATGTATCAGTTGCGGGATGAAGATCCCGGAGAATGTTCATAAGGATTCTGATTCCTCTTCAGGTTCGCCCTGATCTCCCCTTTTCTTCTTGCAGGAATCAGACACTTACCCGAATTACCTATGAGGTCTTTTCGCCCGGCCCGGGTGAGACCTTCCAGAACAAGAGAATAATGTGCGGGATTTTTCCAGTGAAGGATGGCTCGCTGGATCCTTTTCTCTTCCCCTTTTGGAACATGCACCGTGTTTCCGGTCCAGGGATCAAGGCCGGTTGCATACATACAGGTTGAGGTGGTCATTGGCGTTGGGGTAAAGTCCTGGACCTGCTCGGTGTATAACCCGGTATCCCGGAGGTATTCGGCAAGGGCAATCATATCTGTCAGAGTGCAGCCGGGATGTCCGGACATGAGATATGGGATCAGGTACTGCCTCGACTTTTTTCCAACCTGATTTTTCTCAAAAAATGTTCTGAAACGGTCAAAACACTCCTTGTCAGGTTTGTTCATTATCCCGGTCACATCCTTTGTGATATGTTCCGGGGCAATCTTCATCTGCCCGGATATATGTCGTGAAATCCGCCTGAAACAGTCCTGATCTAAGGGGATGAGATCATACCGGAGACCTGAGCCGATGTATACATGTTTTACTTTGGGGAGTTTCTCCGCTTCATCAAGCATGTCAAGATAGTCGTGAATGCCTGACCTGACCGACGGGCACCTGATGCACTCCCGGTCTGTACACGCACCGCTCTTCTCCCAGTTCTGGCAGAAGTCCCCGTACATATTTGCACTTGGTCCCCCGACATCACTGACTATACCTGAAAACCCCCGCATGTTCTGAAACGATGCAATCTCCTTCAGAACGGACTTGCGACTTCTGCTCTGAATAATTGTTCCCTGATGCATGGAAAGGGCACAAAAACTACAGTTCCCATAGCACCCCCGATGTGAAACCACTGAGAACCTGACCGGCATCAGTGCCGGAACATCTTCCTGGTATGAGGGATGCTTTTCCCGTGAATAGGGGAGATCATATATCCGGTCCATCTCGCATGTTCGTAAGGGAAGCGATGGCGGGTTCTGGATAATCACCGTCTTTGGATGTCGCTGCAATAGGGATCTGCCGGTATGCGGATTCTGGTTTTGCGAAATGAGGGTATGAGCCAGACAAAAGTCCAGTGGATTATCACGAACCTCATTAGATGTGGGCAGGGTGCACAGGTCTGGAATATCAAGATCCTGAAGCTGCTTTGGGGGAATTTTCCAGACCGTCCCTGCGACATCATGCATATCCCTGGGTTTTATTCCTGCATCTGAATGCTGTGCAATTGTGCACAGGGCGGTCTCCCCCATGCCAAAGACAAGAAGATCTGCAGGAGCATCGGCCAGAATGGACTGCCTGACAGAATCAGACCAGTAGTCATAATGGGCGAACCGTCTGAGTGAGGCCTCAATCCCGCCGATGATGATGGGGGCATCGGGAAACAGCCGGTGGACGAGATCGGTATAGACGAGGACCGCCCGATCCGGTCTTTTTGGTATACCGCCAGGGGAGTAGGCATCATCTGACCGCTTCCTTCGTGCAGCGGTATAGTTACTCACCATGGAGTCAACGCTTCCCCCGGAGATTGCAAAAAAGAGTCTGGGCTCTCCGAGCACGCGAAATGTCTCCGGATTTTTGGGATCCGGCTGCGGAATTATCGCAACAGTAAACCCGGCATCCCAGAGAACCCGGCCAAGAAGTGCTGCTGCAAACGAGGGGTGATCAACATACGCATCACCGGATACAATGATGATATCCGGCTGATCGATTCCAAGCGCCCGGAGTTCCCTCGGAGATATTGGTAAAAATTGGGGCTGCTCCGGGTGTTTCATCTGGTTCAGGGTATCGTGATGGTACCGACAATCCGCAGTTTTTCACTCTCAAGGTAGTGGAGTATGATGACAGATCCGGGAAGGTAAATCAACTCCCGGTCAAACTCAAGGGTGAGGGTCGGCTTTCGAAAATCACCAGTATCACTCACTGCTGAAACCCTGCAGGGGAGAAACTGCATCCAGTGTCCGGCATACAAAATCATCTGCTCTTTCAGTGGCTGTGGCCAGTAGGGGATGATATCCGCTGTTCCGGTGATCTTCAGAGATGAGATGATCCGTGGATCGGATGAAAGAACAAATCCGCGGTCCAGGTCGTCAGACTCAATTCCCTTCAGGGCTAACCCGACCCGGTCTCCGGCAGATGCCTCTTCTGCATCATCATCATGCATCTGGATGGAGCGTATCTGTGCCTGCTTTCCTAAGGGGTGGACAGTCAGTTGATCATGGCGCCGGATAGTTCCCTCCTGAACACATCCGAGAATGACGGTCCCGATTCCTTTCACGTTGAAGTGATGATCGATGGGTACACTGCCCTTTTCATTATTCCGCGCAGATTTGTGTTCTCCGGCCCGGCTCCACAACCACTCCCGCAGCACTACCGGATCATCAGGAAGCTCTGTATATTGTTCCAGGACAGTTCCCCGAATGAGCGGTGCAATCTGTCCCTTGTCAATGTAATTCCTCAGGATAATTGCCCCGTCTTTAATCCTGGCCGCGTTCAGCATCAGTATTATCTCTCCAAGTTTTGCGCTCAGCGCATCAATAACCAGTATTGCAAGATCTGCAAGGGATGCTGTATAAAAGAGGGATGACAACTTCTCCGGGTATCGGGAGGGTTCAATAATAGTCAGGGTTACCTCCCCTTTTTTCATGTTATAGAAGGTTATATCGGTCGAAGTGCCCTTTTTCCCCAGTTCTTTTACCAGATCTTCTGGTCCGAGGTAGGCAATATTGAGATTTGGCATCATTATCTAAGCGTTGTCTGTGAATTTGATAGTTTCAGCAGAAGGATTCAATATGGTTAATACGCTTCTGATAACAGTGATAATGATATGAAGGTACTCATCGCGATTCCTCCTGAAAAGTTCAGAGATGAGGAACTCCTGATTCCGGTAAAAAAATTTCAGGAGGCCGGGGTGACGTATGAACTGGTATCGACGCACGTCGGGGTGGTAATGGGCGTTCTTGGCAAAAAGGCGAAAGTGAACCGGACCTTTGAAGATGTTCTGCTTGCCGGCATCGATGATTATTATGCCCTGATGATCGTCGGAGGTCCGGGAACCCAGGTACATCTTTGGAATAACCGGCATCTTATCGAATTAATAACGGTCTTTAACACCCGGCAGAAGGTCGTTGCAGCCATTGACAATGCTCCGATAGTGATTGCGAAAGCAGGTATACTCAAGAAGAAGATTGCAACAGTAGCTCCCGGTCTTACTGTCCGTGAGATGATGAAAGAGGATGCAATCATTCAGAATAAGCCGGTTGTGTATAAGGACAGGATTGTCACCGCCATGGGATTTGAGGCAGCTGAGGAGTTTGCATCCATCCTCATCAAATATGAGAAAGGCGATCCTGAATTTGTACCGACGAGTGGAAAAGCCGGATTCGCGTTTTAACTTTTTTTCCGGAACCGGGGCCCTGGCACTTATCCCCGGAACGGTATGTTCATGATTTTTGCCACGAAATTATCCCTAAGTTCATGAAATCTGATATGGGGAAATATTCAGGGGTATGTCCATGGCAGTCGGTCTATATCCCGGTTCTCATCTTCTTTCTGGTACTATGTATATCCTGTTCCTGTGCGGCCGGAGAAAAACAGGGGACACAGATATCCATTACAGTGACTCCTGAAAACCCTCCGGAAGGATACGCCTTTACCGTGACCGGAACACTGACTGATGCAGCCGGTTCTCCTCTTGGGAACAAACGGATAGCCCTTGAATCTTCTCCTGACGGAGATCCTGCATATCCGTTTGAGCGAATTGCCGTTGATGCGACGGACAGGTCAGGGAAATTTGAGTTTTTCAGAGGAAATCACACTCCTGCTGAATATATCCGCGTATCATACATGGGAAATGCTGAGTATCTGGGGAGTGTCAGCGAACCAGTCCCGGTTCATAACGCCGGAATATATGTTAGCGGAACTCATCCCGCACGTAAAACCGGAGGACTCATGCTGACCGGCAGTCCGGATAACTCGATTGTTCTTCTGGACGGTGAGGTGCGCGGTGTAACGCCTCTCGCCCTGAATGGAATTGAGTCAGGTCCTCACATCCTTGAGATCGGAAAGCCCGGGTATCAGAATCAGACTATGGAGGTCTATGTGGCACCTGAGCGAAAGACCACTTTCAGTTTCTCTCTTCCGCCTGCGGGAATAAATCTACAAAATGCAGGAATTGAGAGCCAGACCGGTCTTCATGTCTATAGCAATACCAGTTATCAGGATGATATGTCCGTTCCGCTTGGCGACCCGCTCTACTCATTTAGTAAGGCAGGTATGTCGGTGGATATTTACGGGAACAATACATCAGTGAACGGGACAAACAAGACCCAGATTACGACAATGTATGATGAGCATCCGTTTGGCGACGGATTTTCAATGTCGGTGATTATTACCAGTGATGATACCCCGTTCCGGTGAAAAAATGCAGATGTTTGGTGTAATAATGCAGGGAGGAGATGTATGCAGGTCTCGATGAAGCTTGAAATCCGTGATACGCCAGGTCAGCTGGTTGCAGCGCTGATGCCGATCTCCGATGCTGGTGGAAATATCAAGACCGTCATTCATGAACATGACTTTTCATCAGACAAGGGATCCCTCGGGGTGGAAGTTGTTATTGAAATCCCTCCTGAACGGCTGGATGCCCTCTTAAAACTCTTTCAGGAGCGGGGGATCACGGTCATCAGATTTGGTGAAGAGCGGATGCATTACCAGCAGTCTGTCATTCTCATCGGTCATCTGATTCATACGAACCTCGGGGATACTGTTGACCGGATTGATAAAACCGGATTTGCAGAGGTTACCCGGATGAGTCTGGCAATGCCTGCCATCCATGAACGAAGTTCAGCGAAATGCACTATCAAGGCATTAAGCAGGGAACACATGGATCAGGCAATTGAAATTCTCCGCGATGTATCAAAGCAGAAGGACATCCTGATGATCGAACCATTGGAGTTCTGAGATGACCATTCGTATTGCACTTATCGGGACCGGTGCCGTTGGCCGGGGGATTCTGGAGGCGATGACCAGAAAAGATCTCGGTATTATTCTGACCGGTGTTGCAGATTCACGGTCCGGCATGATTCAATCTAGTGGCATCTCACCGTCAGATCTTCTGTCACGCAAGAGAGAGACCGGTCTGTGCGGCGATATCTCTATTACTGCTGAAGATGTGGTCCGGACGGCTCCCTATGATATTCTGGTTGAGGTCTCTCCGACGGATGCAACAACCGGGGAACCTGCAACCTCGTACATCCGGACTGCCTTATCCAGGGGATGTCATGTGGTCACGTCAAACAAGGGTCCTGTTGCCCTGCATTATCATGAGCTGAAACAGGAAGCGGATAAAGCGGGGGTTTCCTTCCGGTTTGAAGCAACCGTCGCCGGAGCGATACCCATTCTGCACACGCTCCTTGAATCCCTGGGGGGGAATGACGTGCAGGCTCTGTATGGCGTTCTGAACGGGACCTGCAACTATATTCTGACCAGGATGGCTGAAGAGGGGCTGTCATATAAACAGGCACTTGACGAGGCACGGGCTCTTGGGTATGCTGAGGCAGATCCGACCTATGATGTAAAAGGCATCGATGCTGCAATAAAGCTGGTCATTCTTGCAAATACAGTCTTAAACCAGCGGATAACCCTTGAAGATATTGATATTACCGGGATTGACCTCCTGACAGAAGAAGCAATCAGGCTTGCAGAAGAGCAGGATGCAACAATCCGGCTCATCGGGGAGATAATTCCCAGTAAGAATCTGTACCGGCTGTCTCCCCGGATCATTCCACGGCATCATCCGCTCGTAGTTCATGGGTCTCTCAATGCAATCATCCTGCGAACCGATCTTGCAGGGGACCTGGTCTTCTCAG
>ERZ1645192.4766-NODE-4766-length-10679-cov-4.872647_pt1 | contig 10679 bp, 6 predicted proteins | sample MGYA00575354_ERZ1645192 | MGnify/ENA primary metagenome ERZ1645192 (study PRJEB40844, sample SAMN11349763) | freshwater sediment metagenome | isolation source: river sediment | host: Sediment | place: India: Faizupur Khadar , New Delhi | collected 2017-02-21 ...
CCGGTACCTGTTCCGGGAGTTACCGGATTTGTGCCACTGAAACCATGCAGATCGTCCAGATCGCGCAAAGTCAGCTGCCAGGTTGTCCCGAAAACAGTGAGGATTCCGGTCACAGTGCCATAACCCGAAGGCAGGGTATCGCTGGCAAAGTTTGAATACTTGCTGTTGCGTACTATAATTTTGTTACCACTGATGTCGGTAAGATCGCGGTTGGTATTGTCAACATCCTGAGGTGCAAAAAGCTGCCCGGCATCGGTGAAGCGAACATTTTTAAAAGCAACCAGGGTACTCACCTTGTCCATGGAAAGTTCGTTCAGTGTAATGGTATCGGCTACAGGTTTTGGACCGGGAAGGCTGTCGCGGTAAAGATGGGCAGCAATAAAAACTTCCGGAAGACGGCCGATTTCATTGTTGTAGAGGTATCCGAGCTGGATCAGCTCGTTGTAATCGCCGATGTACATATCCTTACATTTGATAAATACACGCTGTCCAAGCTTATACTCATTGTAAAGAGAGGTTTTGTCGAGGGCAAGTTCAATCCCGCCTGTTTCGTCCTGAATCACCATCTTTTTATAGAGGTTTCCGCTTTCGTCATTGGCAACAACGATTCCACTGATGATTACATCCTCGTCGATGAGTTTAAGGGCTGTATAGGAAGCCTTGAGTTCAGCAATGGTTGTATTTGCTTCAAAATCGACCCTTGGAATGATGATGGGAGGTTCTTCAAAGTCACCGTCCACACAGGAGGTAAAAGTGGTGGAGGCTAGGATCAGGAAAAGTCCTGCAATAAGCTGAAAGATATTTTTCATTTGTTTTAATTGTTTTTGCATGAATAAAGATTAAAAGCGGAATCCGACATTCAGGAAGAAGGTTCTTCCGTAGTAGTAATATACCTTAGGTACGAAAGTATTTCCAAGGCTGAGGTTGGGTTTTTCGGGGTCGAACCTGTTCGACTCGTAGCCACCGGTGATGAAGTCCTGGTTGTTGAGGAGGTTGCTCACGCTGAAATTCAGGTTGATGTAGTATTTGTCCATTACCCTGAAGGATTTGCCCACAGAGGCATCCATGGTAAAAGCCGCGTCAGTCTTGGTCTGATTCACTATTTCAGCCATCAGTTCAGGAGATTCTCCGATGCCGGCGACCTGCGACACAATTTCGGAAGTCCTGCGCTCAGTATTGAAGTCGAGGTAAACATCGTCGAAATAGTTCACATTGAATTCAATGAACAGCATATCGGGTCCGGCAAATTTCAGACCACCTGAGTATGCTTTCTGCGGAGTGCCGGGAACGTACATATAATTCTGATAGGTACGGTACTGAAGGTCAGCCTGTGATCCGTTTTCGTATGAAACATTTACCATCGGGTTGTTGGTAAACCTGAAATTGCCGATGCTGGCAACCAATGGCAGGGTAAACCTGGGCGAAAGTTTAACTTCGGCACCAAATTCAATGCCCTGATGTACCTTGCTGAAGTCGAGGATGGCATAGTTTACGAAGGTATTGTAGGTGTCGTGATAGAAGCTTGATACTTCATTCAGGTCAGTCATCACGGTATGATAGAGGGTAATCCTCCCTTTCACCAACGGGGTGCGCAGGTGGTAGGAGATGTCACCACCCATGATATTTTCGCTGTTCAGATCAGGAATCACGGCATCGCGTATCCTCGATGAGAGGAAAGCGTTCCTGATGCTGGTGGCACGGGTCATCATTACGGCATTCGCTTCCACAAAGTGTCTTCCTGATATTTTGTAGGTTGCACCGGCTTTAACAGCATAGTCAAAAAAGGTGTACTTTTCTCCGTCACCGAACGAGTTGTCAGGATAACGGCCATTGCGCATGAATCCCTCACGCCAGATGGTGGTGTGGGTCAGCTGCAGGCCTGCATAATAGTCAACTTTGCGGGTTGAATAGTTGGCGACGCCCCAGATATTGCCGCTGTTCTGATGTAATTTATAGTCATAACCGAATTTGTCGCCCTCCTTGATAATACGGTTGGGATTGTTCAGGTCGTTCTGAAGCAGGGTATCGTTGCCCGAAAAATCACGTTCAGCAAACTGATCAACATCTATCCAGTATTCACTTCCGAGCAGATCGTGCAGCGTTTTGTAGAAAGTGCCGGTATTGGCATTGTATTCAAGACCGCCGTCAAATCTTAATTTTTCACTGAACTCGTGATTCATGAATGATGTGAAGTTGAGCTGACTCTGGTCGTTGTGACGGTTTTCAATGATATACCGGGCCTGTTTTCCCTCGAGGTTGGCAAGGTAGTTGATCTGATACAGTTTATCCCAGTTGATCTGGCGGGTATTTACGTCGTTCTTCCACCTTTCGGCATATGCGGCAGCGATGGACGGGTCATAAGTAAATCCTCCTTCATCAAGGAGTGTTTCAGGATAATAATTTGGCAGATAACGGTAATAATCCGGCCGGGGATCCGTTGAATTGTACCAGTTAAGAGAAGTGGTTCCGGTTTCTCCGAAAAGGTAGGAAACTGCACTCGTAATCTGGGTTTTTTCGGATGGTTTCCAGTAGTGGTTAAGGATCAGAACCGGCTGGTTCATAATGCGTTCGCGGGCATTTCGGACTTTTCCGTCCTGATAGCCCCAGTTGGGGTTGTAATAGTTGGTTCCCGAAAGGTCGTAAACTTCCTGGGTAGAACCACCCTGCATTCCCCTTTTTACCGGAGCAGCAAAGGCAGTGAATGCCAGACTATGCTTGTCGTTTATTTTTCTTTCAACACCTAAAAACCATGCCCAGGCGTCGTAGTAGGTGCCTTCGATGTAACCACCGTTGCCCCATCGGCGCGAGCCACTCACGGTTACCGCCCAGTTGTTGTCCATCATTCCTGTTGAATGGGTGAACATCAGGCGGTTGGTGTAGGAGCGGTTCGAAAGGCTGTAGGTGAGTTTGGTCTGCGCCCGGTGCTGTGATGCTCGGGTAATGATGTTGGTAGCACCACCAAGGCTGCCAAAGGAGAAACTTGCCGGAGCAAGTCCGTTTACTGATACCTTGTTTCGGGTGGCATCGTTCAGACCTCCCCAGAGTGCCCAGGTGGTACGACCGGTTTCAACATCACTGATGGGTGTATTTCCTATGTAGGTGACATTCAGGTCGTTATCATAACCTCTCATTCTGAAATAGGCCGGTCCGAAAGTATAGGAAGCTACAGATTCAAATACATCGCTGCTTGAAGTTAGCAAACCGGATATGCTTTGGCCTTTTGAATCGTCATCGGAATCAATGGAAGCGATACTGACTTCCGACATTCCGTCATTGATGGCCTCCGAAGCTACGGTTGCCAGCATTTTCAGTGTGCCGAGGTTGGTTGCAGCTGTAACAGAGATTTGTTGGGTCAGCGTCTGATAGCCGGCAGCCGAGAGCTCTATAACAGCATCACCGGGTGAGATACCCGGCAGGCTGAACAAGCCTTCATTGTCGGTAAAAGTTTGCTGTGTCCCAACCTTAACTGTTACCGCAGGTAAAGTTTTTCCGCTCTGAGAATCTGTAACCCTGCCGGAAACGGTGCCGGTTTGAGCGTACAATCCCAATAGCGGGCTGATAGCCAGCAACAAGATTAAAATCTTTTGTTTCATGTGAATTAATTTAAGAAAAATAGAAATGCATTCAGAAAGGTGTTTTGATGAGGGTAGAAACCGGCATTTTAACAAAATTTGTGCAAATGAACGAAAAAAAAGTAACAGAAAGGAAATTTATGCACGAAATCTTCGTTAAGATTTCACTATGGAAATTGCGGTTAATCAGGGATAATAAATACCTTTGCGCCCCATTGAACAGTATTGTATCCGAACTATTTAATTGATGAAGCAGGAGTTTGTTCTTTCAACCATCAAGATATGCATTGTGAAATCCTTCCTTCATGTCGGATACATGGTTGTTAACGTATGAAAAATCTAAGAAAACCGGCACAAATATGAAATTTATCCGCCTTTTTCGTCCGGCACTGAAAGTGCTTTTTGCAGCAGTCTTTTTTGTATCAGTATTTTCGGTCAGTGCACAGGAAAAGACCTTCAAAGCCTCCTGCATTGCTTTCTATAACATTGAAAATCTTTTTGATACCATTGATGATCCGAACACCAACGATGCGGAGTTTTTACCTGACGGCATCAACCGGTGGACTGCCCAGCGGTATCAGGCCAAGCTATCGAACATGGCAAAAGTAATTGCCGGTATCGGAAACGAAATGGTAAAGGGAGGCCCTGCAATCATCGGACTCTCTGAAATTGAGAACAGGGGTGTACTTGAAGATCTGATCAACACCCAGCCCCTGAAAGACCTTGGTTATGCGATTGTTCATTACGATTCTCCCGATAAAAGGGGAGTTGATGTAGGCCTGCTCTACAAACCCTCGGTTTTTAAGATGGTAAATTCTTCTTCAGGCCGCTTGTATATGCCCGGACGCACCGACTTTTTCAGCCGCGATCAACTGGTGGTAACGGGGGAACTTGATGGCGAGCTTATCAGTGTCATTGTGAATCACTGGCCTTCGCGCCGCAGCGGACCTGAGTACCGCGAAGAGGCTGCAAAGCTTACCCGTCGTCTGTCTGATTCGGTGTCAGGCGTTCACAAAAATGCCAAAATTTTCATCATGGGCGACCTGAACGACGATCCTACTGACAGAAGCGTATTGAAATTCCTGGGCGCAAAAGGGAAAAAGGAAGAGATTGCCAAAGGGGATCTTTTTAACCCGATGTGGCAGCTGCACAGAGATGGAATCGGCTCCCTCGCCTACCGGGATGCCTGGAACCTTTTCGACCAGATCATTGTTTCAGAGCCCCTTCTTTCCGAAAATGGCAAGGGCTGGAGATTTTACAAAGCCAAGATTTATAACGAGAAGTTTCTGATACAAAAGGATGGTCCTTATGCCGGATATCCTTTCCGTACGTTCGCCGGAGGCGCCTATGCCGGAGGTTATAGTGACCACTTCCCGGCTTATGTGTTCATTGTCAAAGAGAAATAAGCGCTCAACTTTAACAACTTTTGGGTTTTTGCTTTCGTAAAATTGATATAATTTAGCACTTTTAATCATCATCCTTGTGAAAGACAGTCTGGTAATAATTCCCACTTTCAACGAGAAAGAAAACATTGAACGCATCATCCGCAAAGTGTTTTCCCTGGAAAAAGAATTTGATATTCTTATAGTAGAAGACAATTCGCCCGATGGAACCGCTGCAATTGTCAAAGAACTGATGAAGGAATTTCCCGGACGACTCCATATTGAAGAGCGTAAAGGCAAGCTTGGCCTTGGCACAGCCTATATTCATGGTTTTAAATGGGCCATGCAAAGGGAATACCAGTACATCTTTGAAATGGATGCCGATTTTTCACACAATCCCGACGACCTGCTCAAGTTATACGATGCCTGTGCCAGGCAGGGTGCTGATGTAGCCATTGGTTCTAGGTATATCAAGGGGGTAAATGTGGTTAACTGGCCGATGGGCAGGGTACTGATGTCGTATTTTGCTTCTTATTATGTACGCATGATCACCCGCATGAAGGTGATGGATACCACCGCCGGGTTCAAATGCTATCGGCGCAAACTGCTCGAAACCATCGACTTTAACAGAATTAAGTTCACCGGTTATGCATTTCAGATAGAGATGAAATACACAGCCTGGAAACTGGGTTTTACCATCAAAGAGGTCCCCATCATCTTTACCGACCGCACTGAAGGTACCTCAAAAATGAGCCGGGGGATTTTCCGGGAAGCCATACTGGGTGTGATCCAGCTCAGGTTTAAGCGCATCAGGCCCAAAAAGGCTGCCTGATCCCTCGCCTTACCGTTCATTTATGTTTACTTTTGTACTGTGATTCCGGCTTTCCCGGAGCATGTAAACATTGTACCCATGAAAAAGAAAATCCTCATTTCAGGGGCTGTGGTTGTCAATGAAGGCCAGACATTCACAGGTTCGGTCCTTATCAGCAACGGGCTTATCTCCGTGGTGGTTGAAGGGGCCCATACCCCCGCAACCCTGGAAGGTGCTGAAGATGCACTGGTGATTGATGCCCGGGGTAAATGGCTGCTTCCAGGAGTGATCGACGATCAGGTGCATTTCAGGGATCCCGGACTGACACACAAGGGCGACCTTTTCACCGAAAGCAGGGCTGCTGTTGCCGGTGGGATTACCTCTTTTATGGAGATGCCCAACACCGTTCCCAACACCCTCACCCAGGAATTGCTGGAAGAAAAGTTCATGCTGGCAAAGCAGAAATCCCTGGCCAACTTTTCGTTTTACATGGGGGCGTCCAACGACAACCTGACGGAAATCGTAAAAACCGACCCCCGCACAGTTTGTTGTGTAAAGGTTTTCATGGGCGCCTCTACCGGTAACATGCTGGTTGACAACCCACAAACCCTCGAAGCCATATTCAGGCATTCACCCACCCTGGTTGCGGTTCATTGCGAAGACGAAACAACGATACGCAGGAACACTGCAATCGCGAAAGAGCGGTTCGGCGAGAATGTTCCGGTTTCTGAACATCCCCTCATCCGGAGCAGGGAAGCCTGCTATGCCTCGAGCTCACTGGCTGTGTCGCTGGCAGAAAAATACAACACCCGGTTACACCTGCTTCACCTCTCAACAGCTGATGAACTCGGTCTCCTCTCTGCCTCTCCTTCCAATTCTTCCAAACGGATCACTGCAGAGGTCTGCGTCCATCACCTGTGGTTTGCTGACGAAGATTACCAAAGGCTCGGATCAAAGATTAAATGGAACCCGGCCATCAAATCAGCGGCTGACCGCGCTGCACTCCTTGAAGCACTCCTTGATAACCGTCTTGATGTAGTGGCAACCGATCACGCACCCCATACACTCCCTGAAAAATCGAACCCCTATTTTACATGCCCGTCGGGCGGACCACTGGTGCAGCACTCCCTGGTGGCCATGCTCGAAATGAGCCGTGATGAGAAATTGTCGCCGGCCATGGTGGTTGAAAAAATGTGCCATGCCCCTGCACGCATCTTCAGTGTAGACAGGCGCGTTTTTATCAGGCAAGGCTACCACGCCGATCTTGTACTGATTGATCCGGATAACGAATGGACTGTTGCTCCGGAGAATATCCTCTACAAGTGCGGATGGTCGCCTTTCGAAGGACAGGTTTTTCATCACCGTGTTACCCATACCTTTGTAAACGGCCACCTGGCCTGGGTCAACGGTAAATTTGATGATTCCACGACCGGGGAAAGACTTTTGTTTAACCGTTAAGCTAAAACACACCATCTGCATGCATAAATCCGGACTGTTACTTGTTTTTATTGTGCTCTTTTCAGCATGTTCGCGCACTGTTGTTAAAAAAGAGAATTATGATGACGGGAAAATAAAATCAGAAAAAACGTATAAAAAGATCAACGGGAAAGAACAGCTGATCAAAGAGGTGCAATATCATCCCAATGGGAATAAATATATGGAGGGTAACTACACCGATGAGCTGCGTGAAGGACACTGGGTATCGTGGTACAGCAACGGAACCGTCTGGAGTGAAGGCGATTTCGTGAAAGGAGAAAGCCATGGCAAACGTACCGTATATTTCACCAACGGAAGTAAGTATTACGAAGGGAATTACAACATGGGAAAACGCACCGGACTGTGGATTTTCTATGATGAGTCAGGTAACAAGGTGAAGGAGGTTAACTACGATAACGGACCAGAGGTATCTTCTGAAACTGAACTGTCAGCCCCGCAGTAACACGGGGTGAAGCACGGCATAGCAGCAGCCGGATACTTCATGAATCTCTAAACAAAAAAAGCCGGTTTCAACCGGCTATTTTTGTGTGTTCTTCAATGTTTAATCAACTACAATGACCAGGTATTTGGAGGCACTCCAGAAGTCTTTGGCATTTCTGATTACCAGGCTGTCCTGTACTTTCTCGCCATACAGCTTATAGGATTGTGAAGGATGCGTGGTGATGATGCTGGCTTTTTTCTTCATCAGAGGAATTGACTTCAGTTTGGTGATATCCACCCGGGTAAAATAATCCTGGTTGAAATCCTCTTTCAGTTTTTTGTTTCTTCCGATGCCTGCAAAACCACCTTCCACGGTGATGATTTTCTGATCGCGGAGTTCTTTTTTCGTACCGACAACATAGTAGGCTGTGTTCAGCTCTTCGGTTTTCTCGGCAATGGTCTGTGATTTTGCCTGACTTTCAGAGGCCAGGTTTTCAACGTTGGTGTTCAGGATTTCGATCTGAATATTCATTTTTTCAAGCTGGTCGCGCAATTGGGCAATCTGACCATCTTTCTCTTCTATCTGGCGGGTCATGCGGTCGACCATCTGCTCGAGGGCAGTAACCTTTGCATTTGATTTTCTGAGTTTCGATTTGAGCTCGGCAATGGTTTGTTTGTTTTTCTGCAACATCTCGTAAATGAGGTTGATGTCGCGGTTGATCTGTTCCTTCTGATCGGGTTGAAGTTCACCTTCAACGGATGAGGTACTTTTGGTAATCAGCATTTCAGCCTGCTTGATCGAATCGAGGTTTGCCTGGATGGCATTAAACGATTCAACATAGTCAAGGATTGTAGTGTCTTTGGTAAATCCGAGGGTGAGAACACTGTCGTATCTGGCCTGAAGTGCTTCAAGTTCTTTCTGACTGTTGTTGCAGGAGAAGAAAACGGGCAACATTAAAGAAATGAAAATCAGTTTTTTCATAGGATGATTTTTTTTATTTTGAACGTGCAAAAGTACAATAAATTGCTTGTCAACTGAAGGTTATCGATCCAGGGTCTCCGGATCAATACAATCGCTTTACGACCTCAATACTCTGGGGCTCAGATGAGCATCCGGCCCTCAGGCTGAGTATTTTCTTTTCCTCATCCCAGCGGATTTCATCCTGACTGAGATAGGATCCGTTTATCCTGATGCCGGCGGGTTTTACTTTCAGGTTGTGTATCTTCAGGTCTACATCATATTTCAGCTCTTTGTAATACTCAGATGCTTTGGATTTAACCAGGTCAATCTTCAGGTTATTTCCCTGCTCAGTAGCGGTAAAGTCCATTCTCTCAAACAATCCTTTGCTGAAGGCATCCGGGGTTTTGCCATCATCGTTGTAAAGCTGATAGCTGCTTTGGTTTATCAGGGAATCGGCAAAGTAATGCAGCTCAAATTTTTCGAGTGTATATGAATGGGTGCTGTTTACTGCAGTACTCATAGGAATGAAGGAACCGCCCCTGACATATACCGGAATATGATCAGGGTGCAGGGTGGCGGTGATGGTTTGTCCGCCTTCAGCGATTTCACCGGAGTAAAAATCAGTCCAGGAAGATCCTTTGGGAAGGTAGATGTCCTGATGTGTGAGTCCGGGTTGTTTGACCGGAGAAACCAGCAGGGCATCACCCCAGAGGTAAGCCTGGTCATATACGGCCAGGTCGGGGTTGGGGTCGCTGGTAAAGAAGAGCGGCATCATGAGCGGTTTTCCCGTGCGGCTGTTTTCGAATGCCATATTATAAATGTAAGGCAGCAGCCGGTAACGCATTTCTATCGATTGCCGGGCATTGTTTTTGGTTGGTTCACTCTGAAAAACCGGTTCAGCCGGGATATGCTCCTGGGCATGGGGTCTGTATATGGGCTGGAATATGCCATATTGCAGCCACCTTTTGTAAAGTTCGTTGTTGATGGTGTCTCCTCCGGCAAAGCCACCCAGGTCGGAGTGCATATAGGCCAGGCCCTGCATGCCCATCTGCAGCGAGATTTCGGGTTGTGGAACCAGTCCTCCCCAGCTGCGGCTGACATCCCCTGACCAGGGTATCATACCATACCGCTGCGATCCGGCATAACCGGCCCGCATCAGGATAAAGGGGCGGGTTTCAGGGAAATCCTTTTTGTAGCCTTCAAAGATGAGCCTGGCCCACTCATGCCCGTATGCATTGTGAACCTCATCGGCCGAACCGATCACATGCTGAAGCGGGGAGGGGTGAACTTCCGGTTCGCCCAGATCGCCCCACCAGCCACCAATGCCCTGCATCGTCAGTTCCTTGTAGATGTTCCAGAACCATTTCTGGGCAGTGGTGTCAAAAATATCAATGAGACCGGTGTTCCCGAAATAGAAATCATAGGTGTAGGGCCTGCCCTGGGTGTCAGTCGCCAGAATCTTCTCATCAACCGCCTCCTGCCAGCGTTTTGATGTAGTCAGTATAAAAGGTTCGGTAACCAGGATGGTTTTGACCCCCTTTTTGCTGAAACGACGGATCATCTTTTCAGGGTTCGGAAAACTGTCGGTGTACCACTGCAGGTTGCCCATGGTGCCTTTGATATCTTTCCCGAACCAGTAGATGTCAATGATGACCGCATCAAGGGGGATGTTTTCTTTTTGAAATTTCCTGACTGTAGCTTCAGTTTCTGCCTGGGAATGATAGCCAAACCGGCTGCTGAAATTGCCGAAAGCCCAGCGGGGGGGAAGTGGCTGGGTGCCCGTAAGTCGCGTGTATTGCTCCGTCAGATGCAGCCAGCTGTTGCCGGCTATCACGTAGTAATTGGGGATTCCGGTTTCTGTTTCATAGGTGACCTCGTTGTTTTTCTGACTGTCGAGATCCAGAAAACCGGCACTGGCATTGTCGAACAATACTGCATACTTTTTGGATGAAAGGAAAAGCGGTAGGGTGTAATTCATCAGTTCTGACCGGGTTTCGTAACCATAATGTGCCCTGTTGTATAGCTGTAACCTGTTG
>ERZ1645192.4767-NODE-4767-length-10673-cov-44.962611_pt1 | contig 10673 bp, 8 predicted proteins | sample MGYA00575354_ERZ1645192 | MGnify/ENA primary metagenome ERZ1645192 (study PRJEB40844, sample SAMN11349763) | freshwater sediment metagenome | isolation source: river sediment | host: Sediment | place: India: Faizupur Khadar , New Delhi | collected 2017-02-21 ...
GCCGGTCGGGCAGGGTATTGATGATTATGGTTATTGCCTCAGACCAGGGGGAAGAGGCATTTGCACTGTCCTCCGCTTTCGCTGCAATCATATATCTTCCTGCTCTTTGCCAGGAGTGGGCTATTCTTAATGCCCTTCCCGATTCAGTCCAGTCTGTGGTGGAGAAGGATCCGTCTCCCCAGTGGAAGATATATCGCAGCCTATCCCCCTCGGGATCTTCTGCCGATGTGGCAAATGATGTGATCTCTCCTGGCAGGATGGTGCTCTTCCCGGCGGGGATGGCAGGCTGGCCGGGCGGGGAATTGACCACTACTTCTCGTGGTGAGGACCAGAGGGAAGAGGCATTTGCGCTGTCTTCCGCTCTCGCTGCAATCATATATCTTCCTGCTCTTTGCCAGGAGTGGGCTATGCTCAATGCCCTTCCCGATTCAGTCCAGTCTGTGGTGGAGAAGAATCCGTCTCCCCAGTCGAAGATATATCGCAGTTTATCCCCCTCGGGATCTTCTGCCGATGTGGCAAATGATGTCATCTCTCTTGGCAGGATGGTGCTCTTCCCGGCGGGGATGACAGGCTGACCGGGCGGGGAATTGACCACTACTTCCCATGGTGAGGACCAGGGCGACGAAGCATTATCATCCATAGCCCTGACCCTCACCTGATAGATCCCTGCCCGCCTCCAGATGTGATCTGCTGCGGCCATGGCTTCCGATTCAAACGGCCCCACTGTTGAGCTATTTCCATCGTCCCAATGGAAGATGTAGATTAGAGGATCGCCGTCCGGATCTATTGCATAAGCGGTATAATTACAGGTGACTCCTGGTGCGCCGGATATTGGCCCATCGGCAATGTAAGGCTGCTCAGGTGGATGATTGCAGTCAGAAGGATCTATCAGCGTTTCGGGCGGATTCTTCTGGCTGGTGGAATCAAGATCCACCAGAGAGTCTGCTCCATCCCTCTCCACCCTCTCATCCGGAACCGTGCTACCCTGAGCCGGGACCAGGCTGGCTATAAAGAGCAGCAATATCGATATTTTGCAGGCAGTCAAAGGGCAATCATTCAGTTGCACATGGTTTCAGTTGATCAATATATTATTTGAATTTTTCTACAGATATGTAACAATAAAATAGATTTGACATAAATAATAATCAGTCGGCCAGGTATAAGCATTTGCAGAAGGAAAAAAATGACTCTGCATTACAAATTTATTGTCGATTGTTACAGTCTTAGAAAAGAGAAGATTTAGCCAAACACCAGACTACCAATGATGGCGATTCTGCCAGGCGGAAGATTTGTCAAGGCCAAATTTTGCCAAGGATTGGAGGAGACAATATCATTCTCATGTTCTACGCTACCCAGGTTCACTTCAGGGGCCAGAAGCATCATCTCCACCGCCCACACCGAGTTCTTGCTCCTGGGCCGGAACCGCTATGTGGTGATGATCCTGAGGCGCTTGGGCTGGATATTTTTGGTCTGTTTTTCCGCTCACCGACCGGGACAGTTTAAATATAATCTATGATATTCCAGCAGAAAAACTGGAGGTATCGTGTTGTCTGGAAAACGGGAGATTTTAGCGTTATGCATAATCGTATTTTTATTCTCAATTCAATCGGCAGAGGCAGAGCCGTCTCGCATCATTGATGCTGGGGAGATCTTAAAGAAGATCGAGCAGGGGCAACCGGTGGAGTACAATGATGTCATCGTCAAGGGAGATCTGGATCTGAGCCGACGGGGTAACATGGAAAGCTCGGCTGGTAGAGTCTCCATCAATTCGCCGATACAAATTGCCAATTCGGTCATCTTGGGCGATGTCACTATCAAAAAGGTAGTGCTCGAAGATGCTGTCGACTTTAATAAAACCAAATTTATGTCCCGGACTTCCATCACCGATTCCTGGTTTAACGATACGGCAAGCTTCAATAAGGCGAGCTTTGAAGATGTCGCCGACTTCAGCACCACCCGATTCAATGGCCCTGCTGTTTTCTCTTACGCCCGGTTCGGCCAGACTGCTTACTTCAGAGACTCGGCGTTCGTCCAGGATGCAAAGTTTATAAGCGCTCAATTCAGCCAGCAGGCCTACTTCCAAAGAGCGCGGTTTTCGAAAGATGCCAATTTTAAGAGCACCAAATTCGACCGAGGCGCCATATTCAAGGAGGCAGCGTTCCGCCAGAATGCGGACTTCAAGCTGGCGCAATTCCTGCAGGCAGCCGATTTCGACAGCGTCCGGTTCCAGCAAGCAGCAGGCTTTGATAGGGCTAATTTCATACAGGATGCCAACTTTGATCATGCTCAATTCAGCCAAACAGCCAACTTTGGCAGCGCCAACTTCCATCAGGAATCGTATTTCAGGAACACTTCCATCCAGAATGCCCTTTTCCAGGACATCCGGTTCAAAGAAGATGCCACCTTCGACAATGTCAGGATAGAGAACCTCTCTTTAAAAGGATCCGATGTGGAGAAGCTCGATATTCGATGGTCATCGATTCACAATCTGGCCTATGATGACTCAGCATATGTTCTCTTAAGAAAGAACCTCGATATGCGGGGCTATTTGGATGATGCCGGCGAGTGCGAGTTCTCCTATCGCTGCGAGCGCAGAGCATATCTATGGGAGCATGATTTCGGCCGCTGGCTCTTCGACTTCCTTGCCTTTGCCACATACGGCTATGGCTTGCGCCCGGTGTGGCCTCTGGGCTGGTCCATGGCCTTTATTCTTGTAGGAGGCCTGTTCTTCTTCCTGACCAATAGTGTCGTCAGATCCAGGCAGCTCTCCGATCAGAGGGAGATCTCCGGAAATCGCATTGCGAGAAAAGCGGAGGGCAAGGTCTCCATCTGGGAGTCTCTTCTCCTCGCCACCACCTACTTTACCTCCGGAGCCAGCAACATCATCTCCGCCACTCCTTCAGAATTCGTGCCGGTAGGACTGGGCCGGTACGCTGTGGTTTTGCTTCGGCTTTTAGGCTGGATATTCTTCGTCATCTTCCTCAGCTCTCTGACAAGGACGGTTTGAGATGGAAAAGGGAGTTTTTCCATATTTTATATGCAGGATAAGGATGAGGATGAGAATAAGGATGTGGATAAGGATGAGGCAAAGAGATATACGCTTCTGCCACATATTTCCACTCATGAGATCATACATTGTACTTTCTCTGGCACTGCTGCTCTGCCTGCCCGCTGCAGGTCAGAGCTCCAGTACCGATGAATTGGTGGCTCTGTCTCTGAAGAGCCTGGTGGCCGAGTCATCCGCAGAGCTAGAGTCCTATCGCTTCCTTATGGATATGGAGCAGAATATCGATCTGATGAGCCAGAGTTCTGAAGAACCTCAGAGCTTGGTCACCCGCTCCTTCGGTTTTGGCGCGGCCAATATGAGCGAGAAAGCCCTCAAGCTCTCCCTGGTCGCCCTGACCTATGATCGGAGCGATGCATCAAACACCAGCATCATGGCCCTGGAGGAGTATCTGGTCAATGACACCATCTACATGAAGCTGGATGGCAACTGGACCTACTTGAAGATGCCCTCCCTGGATCAGGCCTGGTCCAGTCAGACCACCATGGACCAGCAGCTATTGATCCTGAATCAGTCCCGCCTGACCCTGCTGGACTCGGAGAATGTGGATGATATCAACTGCTATAAGGTTTTAGCGGAGATGGATCTGGAGTCCATGGCCGATCAGCTATCAGCGGAGGCGGCATCCCTCCTGCCAGATCTGGGCATCAACTATAGCGAAATTTACTCCAATTCCAGCCTCACTGCTACCTACTGGATAGACAAAGAGAGCCACAACCTCAAGAAGGCCGATGTTTTGCAGGTATTTGTGATAAATCCTCAGTCTGCCCTAGGCTTGTCTGCTGAAGAGGCCGATCTTGCAGTGGAGATGACAATTAGATCAAAGGTCTCCATGACCTTCCAGGGCTATAATGAGGAGCTGGAAATCAGACTCCCGGCTGAGGCGTTAGGGGCAGCTGATATTCTGGCCGACCTCATGGCCGGCGGAGAGGCTTCCACCGTTGCCCTGGCCGGCAACGAAAGCGAACTGGAAGAGAATATGTCTGCAACCGGGCCGGTTCAGATCCAAGATGACAGCCTTGCCCTTGGCGAGATTCTGAATCAATCTGAGAGCCTGACCTGTAACCTACCCTATAACCAGACCTCTTTAGAAGAGGGAATTCTGGTCTGAGCCCGGTTTATGGCTCATGCTTCTCCTTTTTTAGCTTAATTAGAACAGATGCTGCATCCAGTTCCTTCTGTGGCTCAATTAGATCAGTGACCAGGATATCCTCCCGAGCTGCCTTCGATGGGCCCGGCATCCTCGTATCCCTGCCTCTGGCCGGTGCCAGCCAGCCGGGCCAGCATCTCCGGATGGTATAAAAGGCGCACCGCATTCAGGGCATGCTCCTCGGCCCGCCTGCGGGCGAGCTGAGCCAGGGTTGGCTCATCGGGAGCCTCATCCTCGTGGACGAAGACCTCTATGATATGGCGGTTGGTCAGGAGCTGGGCGGCGATAAGGCCGGTGGATGCCTCATGGGCGCACATCTTGTCCTTGTCCGCCGCTCCGGGCATGCCCAGAGCAATGACTATGTCACACCTCTCCTCCTCCAGCAGCTTTTTGGCTGCCACGGGCAGATCCTTGATGCCGGGCACGGTGTAGCGGAAGATCTCGGCAGAGGATTCCTTTTTTATGGCAGAGATGGCAGCCCGGGCCATGTCCACCCGGGCAAATGTGGTGTCGGCGATGCCGATGCGTTTCATGGCATGAAATATGATCAGAAACGTTATTAGGCTTATCGGTATCCTGCATAGAATGTGCGGTCTTAATATGGCTTTTGTTCCCCTGCAGCCATCTGACTGTCCCCAATTAGGCTCCTCATTTTTTTTGCCCGGAACCCCAGTCTTCCTCTCTTCTGCTACCTATTTTCTCCAGCATCTCCTCCATCTTCCTCCAGTGGCTGCCCCGCCAGTAGAGCTTATCGCATCTCCTGCATCGCCATTGCTCTCTACCATCCTCGGTCATCTGCTCTAAGGGCTCATTGCATAATGTGCATCTCCGGGGATCAAGTAGCAGAGGCAGGCCTGCTCCGGCCATCTCCAGGAGCTGCTCCTCGATCTGAGAGGAGAAGATAAGAATGCAGGGCCTTTCTATTTTCAGGCAGGATTGCCAGAGCCTTCTGTCCCTGGTGATCACAGTGCGGTGCTCTCTTGCCGCCTGATCCCTGATCTCCCAGTCGCTTCCATTCCCTGGATTGGCCACATCCTGCCCCATGAGCCTCAGCCACCTTCCCAGGCGCATGAGCATGAGATCTACCACAAAGCGCTGACCGGATGGCTGGAAGGTATCCGGAATGGTCAATTTGACACCCATCCTTACTGGCATCCGCAACTATTTATCGATTGATATCGGAGAATTCCATCATGAAGAAGGCGATGAGCAATGTGGATGTGGCAGCAATGGTCTCGGAGCTATCCGATCGGATCCTGGGTGGCTTTGTGGGCAAAGCCTACCAGCAGTCATCGGATAGGATCTGGCTCTCGGTGGCCTCCCCAGCCGAGGGCCGCCTGGATCTTCTGCTGGTGGCCGGCAGGAGGGTGAATATCACCCGGACAGATCGTCCCGCCTCCAAGACGCCTCCCCAGTTTCCCACAATGCTCAGAAGCCGTCTCAGCGGCGGCAGGATCGTGCAGATCCAGCAGCATGATTTTGATAGGGTCATGGAGATAGTGGTAGAGAGAAGCGGCTCTCGCCACATTCTGGTGGTGGAGCTATTTCCCAAAGGCAGCATGCTTCTCCTGGATGAGAGCCGTACCATCCTCTCCCTGCTCAAGAAGACGGTCTACAGGGGCAGCAAGATGGTCGCCGGGGAGAAGTACCTCTACCATCCCGGCCAACTTGATCCACAGAGCATATCTCTTCCTGACCTATCCAACTGGCTTTCTGCTGCCGGCCAGGATCTGGTGCGATCCCTGGTGCGGGGACTGAATATGAGCGGAACCTATGCCGAGGAGGTATGCCTGCTGGCTGGAGTGGAGAAGAGCAAACCGGCGGGAGAGCTGGACGAGACTGAGCGGCAAAAGGTGCACCAGGCCCTGCAAGAGGTCTTCTCAAATCAGACCCTCGATCCTCATATAGTCCTGGATAACGGTGAGCCGTTGGACGTCCTTCCCCGTCCTCTCCAGGTCTATCAGGGCCTGGAAATGCGGCGCTATCCCACATTGAGCGAGGCTATGGATGCCTTCTTTGTAGAAGCCGAGCCAAAAGAAGAGAAGAAGGATCCTTTGGAGAAAAGAATAGAGCTACAGAGGGCGGCGGTGGCGGATTTCGAGGCCAAGGAGAGGGAATTGGTGGCCAAGGGCGAGCACATCTATCAGATCTACAGCAGTGTTGACGGCATCCTCCAGGTGGTGGCCAGGGCCCGGGAGAAGGGCTTCTCCTACAACCAGATCTGGGAGAGGATCAGCAGCAGCGACCTGCCCCAGGCCAGGGCCATTCTCAGCCTGGACGGCCAGGGAAAGATGAGGGTCACTCTGGAGGAGACCGATCTGGAGCTGGATGCCGGACTCACTGTGGCTCAGAATGCTCAGAAATACTATGATAGAGCCAAAGAGCTATCCCGGAAGGCGGCAGGAGCCCGGGAGGCCATGGCCATAACCGAGCAGCTCAGGGCGGGAGGAGCCACTCCCCGCAAGGCCCGGCCTGCGGCGGTGCACCGGCGGAGAAAGCCCAAGTGGTATGAGAGGTTTCGCTGGTTTTACTCCTCGGACGGATTTTTGGTGCTGGGGGGCAGGGATGCAGAGAGCAACGAGGAGATCTATGCCAAGTATCTGGAGCGGCGGGACCTGGCTCTGCACACCGATGCTCCCGGAGCGCCGCTGACGGTTATCAAGACCGAGGGAGAGGCAATTCCTGAGAGCACCATTCAGGAGGCGGCGGCTTTTGCGGTGAGCTATTCGTCTTCCTGGAAGGCTGGGCTGGCCGCGGCGGACTGCTATATGGTAAAAGGGGATCAGGTGAGCAAGACAGCCGAGCCGGGTCAGTTTTTAAAGAAGGGCGCTTTCGTCATTCGCGGGGAGAGGACTTACTTCAAGGACACACCACTGGGACTGGCTGTGGGCATATCGGAAGGCATTTTGATAGGCGGACCGGTTTCTGCGGTCAAGCCCAGGGCCGATCCAGTGCTGGAGATAGAACCCGGCGAGTTCAATGCCGACGACCTGGCCAAGAGGATCTACAGGCAGTTCTCGGATAAGGTGGAGGATAGGGCATTTCTAAAGTCGGTGGCCTCGGTGGATCAGATAGTGCAGTTCCTGCCTCCGGGGGGATCGAAGATCAAAGAAGAGACGTCCTGATTTCCATCCCTCATACCTCAAATTTTTGCTGGAACAGGATGGCAAATCTGTTCGGATAGATCGGCAATCGGTGGGGGGAGCGACCCAGAGTTGCCTGCGGACAGAAGCGCTTTGAGATCAATCATCCATCAGCTATATATCATATTCTATTCATTGTCAGAGATTCGGAGGCATGTTTTATGAAGAATCTAGGAGCAATTTTGGCAGCAGCAATGGTGCTTATGCTGGCCATGGGCACGGCAAGCTCGCAGGATGGCTCAGGGAATATTTCAAAAATGGTGCAGCAGTTGGAAGAGGCTGCAAAAGAAGCAAGTGGGGCTACAGGGCAGGTGGGATCGGCCGCCAAACAGCTGCAGAATATGACCAATGCCACACCTGGTGCGGATGCGATAGCAAAAGCGGCAAAGATGGTTGAAGAAAAGGCCGAGGCCGCAGGGGAGATGACCACCAAGGCGGAAGAGGCAGCCAAAAAAGCTGCAGAGGCCGCGGAGCAGCTGCCAACATCGACACCTGGATTCGGCTTTATGGCTGCAGCTCTTGGACTCCTGTCCCTGGCCTTTATATCTCTGAGAAAGAGAAGCTGAAACTGGAATATAGCATCGATATATTTTTTTAATTCTCTCGGTCTGTCCAGGCATAAGACGACAGTCCTGAAAAAGGAAGGAAAAAACATCTTGCCGGGCTTGCCGAGAGATCGCCTGCCCAGCGAGCCTCGCCGTGCGGGCTTCCTGTCAGGGCTAATTGCTTTGGGGCACCGGGATAGCCGATCAGACATTCAGAGCCAGTGCTCTGCTCGTCCTCCCGGCCTGGCAGCCCTGTGAGGTGGCGGCCAGGAGGACTGGGACCCGGAAGCACCGCTCGCTCGCGGGCTTGCATGGGCACGCGGGCGGGCACCAGGAAGGCCAACCAGTAATATGATAGGAAAAGCCAAATACAAAAAGATATGAGATGTATTCGATGAAGCGGCTCACTGCATATGTCTCAGGCCGAGTCCAAAGGGTAGGCTATAGGGCTAAGGTTATTCAGTTAGCCAATTGCTTGGGAATAACAGGGATAATCGAGAACCTGAGCGATGGAAGAGTTCGGATCATTGCAGAGGGCGATGAAGAAAAGATGGAATTATTTGAGGGATCTATAGATATAAGGAATACCTTCATCCAAGTCACTTCTATTGAAAAAATATATTCACAGCCTTGTGGCGAATTTGGCAGCTTTTACAAACTTGTCGGAACGAGGGAGACCGACTCTCGCCTTGATGAAGGAATTGGCGTATTGAAAGACATGAGAGATCTGCTTACTTCAATTTGTAACAAACAGGACCAAATGCTCGGCAAACAGGACGAAACCCTTTTTGAGATCAAGGACATGAACCGGAGCTTAAACGATAAGATGGACAAGGTTCTGGACAAGAGCGACATTATTGAATTGAAAGGTGATGTGGCCGAGATGAAATCTGCTCTGAGGGCAAAGGGAATTATTTAGCTTGGGCTCACTCATTCTAGCAGATGCTGCTTCAAGCATGCTCTCCTGCCGGGACCCCCATGCGGCGATCGAGCCTGGGGTTGATGCGGTGGGCAGCTATTATATAATTGGGAGAATTCTGCATCGGTTTCTGCATTGTCTTATGAAAATAACCATCTTGCAGACCCATCCGGCCAACCGGAGACTGCTGGCGCCTGGCCCTCCCGGCCTGGCAGCCCTGCGAGGTGGCCGCCCGGGGGCCCCGGCGGGGGGGTCCCGGCAAGGGCACTCGCTTATGGGCGCGGGATTCGTGAATGGCGATTTTTGCTGTGGCAGGGATGGGAGCGGGCCTGTCAACCAGTTGCAGCAAGCGTGCCACTCTGCCCACTCGCGGCCTGACACCACTTGTGAATGGTGGTTAAAAGTCCTGGAGCCCGGAAGTAGATCAATCCAGAAGTTTTTCCCAAGCCTTAGGTGATTCCCATGATCTAGAGATAGGCAGCTAACTGGATCATAAGACCAAGGCCATCGCTAACTTTTCCATTTAATGGAATCCCCTTTTACCTTCACTATTCCATTCTTCTCAATAATTCTAGCCAGATCAGCCGCATATTCCTGAAAATCAGCAATCATGAGATTTCCGTTAGTATCAAATTCTTTGGCACATCTGTCAGCGAACTCATTCATACTTAATTTTCCGGAGGATGGTCTGGCGGACAAATCACTCAAGAGCGATCCTAAGACAGAAATTTTGCTGCATTCCGCAGGAAACTTATTAAAAAAATCATGATTAAAGTTGCCCTGCAAGGCAAGGATGGTGGAAAACTCATCGATAAAAACATCCATCCTCTTTTGTGCTGAAATGATGACGGTCTGTTTTGCCAGGGGATGGTCTCTTGCTATTCCCAGTTCTTTTAAATCTCTGGTGATTCGGATAATGGGATCTTCTAGACGGCCTGCTATCTCTTCCCCGATTTCTATCTTATTTCGATGAAGGATGCTTCTCGCTTCATAATATGATTGCTCTTCATCGGAGGCTTTTAAAAATATTTGATTGATTTTATTCTTATCATCATCATCCAGAGCCTGAAAATTGCCTGATACCTTATTGAGGATCTCGGCAATTTGGCTTTTTTCGTTCTCTCTTAAAGGATTGTATTCCTTGAGAAATAACTCTTTGAAATCGTCGGGGTTGGGTCTCTGGGCAAGAACTGATTTTAAAATTGCTATTACTTGTTCTATTTTTTGGGTGTCCTTCAATACTTCCCGCAGTTCGGAAAGCCTACCCTCTATGCAATCCACCTTGAAGTGATCAATCACAAAATTAATTCGCGTATCGCACTTGACTCTGGCCTTGCGTAGGCTGGTTATGAGATCTTTCGCATCATCTTCGCAGTAATCACCTAGCTTGATCATGATATATGGTAGGAATAGATCCTTCTTAAAGCATTTCCTTTTAATGAACATGTTCGGCTGCCCATTGGGCTCTGGCTGACGGCTGCCAGCAGTGTCATTCGTTTCCTGAGCGAGGTTCTTGAAGGTTGGTTCGGGACATTACAGGGAGCGGAGCAGAAAAATAGCTGGCAAATAGCCGGTCAGCCATTTGGAACCTGCTTGCCCTCGCCCGGCCTCGCTTGTCCGGCGGGCCCCGGCTTGGGGCTCCCCGGCATCGGCTCTAGCTTGGGGGCAGGGGCGCGCACAGGCTGAGCCGCGGACCGAAGGAGGAAAGTGATTCTCGATTGAAGGAGCCAGGGATTACTTTGTCCATTTCGTCAGTCGTCTCTGTAATCGCCAAATCCGTCGAGGAGTATTTTTATGGCTTTGGTATTGCTCCAGACCTCTACCAACTCAGATTTTTTAATTTTGGCAAAGT
>ERZ1645192.4768-NODE-4768-length-10671-cov-9.018369_pt1 | contig 10671 bp, 9 predicted proteins | sample MGYA00575354_ERZ1645192 | MGnify/ENA primary metagenome ERZ1645192 (study PRJEB40844, sample SAMN11349763) | freshwater sediment metagenome | isolation source: river sediment | host: Sediment | place: India: Faizupur Khadar , New Delhi | collected 2017-02-21 ...
TCCGAGGCCCTAACCTCCCGGAACCGTATAGGTTTTGCACGTTCCGCTTGAACAGGTACGTTCCTGGGTATGTACCCCCTGGGCAGAATTTCCTGACGAACCCATGGCATAGTTGGTGGCCGATACCACCCGCTGAAACTCCTTGGAACTACATTTGGGGCAGACAACCTCCCGGTCATCTTGTGACCCCATGACTATCACTTCAAAAAATTCTTCGCATTTACTGCATTTGAATTCATATATCGGCATATTCACTCCTTGTATAACGTTTGGATGAGAAGTCACCCATCTGCGACGTTGCATTTTTTTTTGCGCCTTGCATCTGGTCAACCTACTCGTCCAAACACGGGGCTTTCGTTCAGGCACTATATGTATATTTTTTATAAGAAAGTCTGGGTAAGTTACTCAGATCTTTCAACCTTTGTTGCGGGCTATGCCCGGCAGTTGAGATATCAACCCATGGTTTTTATATAGTTTACCAAATATAAGCAGTGACAGCGTTTGTCAAGACTCCTGTGCCGTATCAAGAAGTTCCCGGGCATGAACAAGAGTGGCATCGGTGATCCGGCTGCCGCCAATCATCCGGGCAAGTTCCTTGATCCTCTCTTCCTGACAGTTCAAGGGGGTTATGCGGGTGGCTGTTCTACCGTCCGACACCTCTTTGGTTATCCTGAACTGATGGTTGCCGTACCTGGCAATCTGGGCCAGATGGGTAATACAAATTACCTGTTGAACCCGCCCCAATTCTTTAAGTTTAAGCCCGACCTTGTCGGATGTCGCACCGCCAATACCGGCATCCACCTCATCAAAGATCAGGGTCTCAAAGGACTGGCCCCGGCAGAGCACCGCCTTGAGTGCCAGAACAATCCGGGACAGTTCTCCGCCCGAGGCGATTTTTGCCAAAGGCTTTGGGGTTTCCCCGGGGTTTGGACTGAGCAAAAACCGCACCCTGTCCATGCCTGTGATAAATATTTTTTCCTTATCTTCCGTCACAAGTTCGCTGGGATCATCGCATGGGTCGGTAGAAAAATCCACCTCAAAGGAGGCCCGGCCCATTTCAAGAACCCCAAGCTCGGCCTTTGCCTGCCTTGCCAGGGCCAGACCTTCTTTCTGCCGCCGCATGGACAGGGCCTTTGCCTTTTGGCGAATCTGGACCACCAAGCCCTTCTGCTCTTGTTCCAGCTGTTCTATCCGCCCATCAATCCCCTGGATATCAGCCACGGTCTGTGCCATGTTCCGGTATTGCTCAAATATGGTGTCAAGACTGCCCCCATATTTACGTTTAAGTCTTGCGATCTGATCCAGGCGCTGGTCCACCTGATCCAAGGACTGGGGGTCCAGATCAATACCTGCGGCAAAGGATCTGAACTCTGAGACCAGATCCTGAAGTTCATAGGATATTTCGTCCAGGCGCCGGGCCAGGGCTCCCAGTTTTTCATGGGTTCCGCAAAATCGGCCAAACCGGGCAGACAACCCTGAAATCTGATCCAGCACCGAGCCCTCCCGGTCATATAAATCATGCACAGCACCGTTTACAGCTTCAAAAATCTGCCCGGCATTCTGCAGTTGATCGCGTTTTTGAACCAGTTCTTCATCCTCTCCCGGCTGGATATTGGCGGTTTCAATCTCATTCACCTGAAATTGAAGCAGTTCTAATTCCTTTTCAGCCTTTTCCTTTCCGGCCTTTAAACCGGCGATCTCTTTTTTCAAAGGAAGAATCTGCCGGTACAGCGCTGCCACATCTTTTCGTAAATCAAGGGTCTGGGCAAACTCGTCCAGGATATCCAGGTGCTGATCTTCTTTAAGCAATCCCTGGTGGGCATGCTGGCTGGATACACCGGCCAAATTTTCAGTCACCTGTTTTAAAAAATCCAGAGTGGTTTGGCGGGCGTTGATATAAATTTTGCTTTTACCTTCGGCAGAAACCACCCGTCTGATGATCAGGCCTTCTTCAATATCCATATCCTGATCCGCCATGAGCCGGGCAGCATGAGAATCGGGGGCGATGTCAAACACAGCTTCCAGTTCGGCATTGTCCTTTCCGGTACGTACCAGATCAGCCGATGCCCGTGATCCCAAAAGCAAATTTACGGCCTGGATGATAATTGATTTTCCTGCCCCGGTTTCCCCTGTCAGCACAGAAAGGCCGGGACCGAATTCAATGCGCAAATCCTCAATGATCGCAAAGTTTTTTATGACCAGGGCGTGCAGCATAAAATCTCCTTGCCAAAGAAAACCCCATATGAAGCCAGGCAGCAGCCATGGCAGCCACAAGCCTGGGGACCCATAGCCAGAATGCAGGCAGACCCAAAGAGAGAAATAAGGACGGATCCTCAATCATGGCATGATTGACCCCGATGGAGAGATGAAGCCGGGTTAAGATCATAGGTTCATGACTACCGTTTTTTGTCTCTTCAACGATGACGGCAGCCCCGTAAGCCAGACCAAAGACCGCCGCGGTCATCCAAAGCAGCGCACAGGATCGGTCCAGCCCCAGCAACCTTAAAACAGGGGCTGTAATCCGCGTCACAGCCGCGATAATACGAAAGGTTCTTGCCAATTCCATGACCACCATCAACGTCATGATAATGCACAAAATTTTTAAGCACAGCCAGGCCGTGCCTGTGGCCCAGTCAATCAGCATGACGGCAAGCGGGCCCGGTGCCGCCGGCAAAGCCGCCACACCGGCCGGTCCGGCACTGTCGGGATCCACCCCCATGATCCATCCGCAGATCATTGTGACAACAAAGGACATGACCAGGCGGAAGGCAAACGCCGTTGAAAACCGCAATCCTGATTTGGCCTGAACCATGCTTTCCTGAATCAGATTATGGGAGATCAGGGTAAACACGGCGATCAGGATCATATGCGCCATGGAAAAGGACATAACAGACAGGGCAGCCACAGTGCCGTAGATACCTGTAAAAACGCCGATAACCAGAACAATGGCCGCAGATGCGGGTAGATGGATCATGCTCATCATGGGCTGTAAAAGAAAATCAAGGTGGTGCAAAAGCTGATAATGCACCATTAACGCCGTTGCAAAGGAGATCGGCACAAGAATTTTAACCAGCCAGATCAAGCCGTCCCACCCTTTTTTCAAACCTGCTTTAATTGCGGCCAGTACTCGCTTAAACACGCGGGATTCAGGCGTTCGGCGAACCAGATGAGGCATCTTGGGGCGTATCCAGATTCTTTTTCACAGTATCATTGACGGTCTTGTAGACATCCTTGAAAGATTCATGGACGTTGGAAGGCGACAGTCGGCCCATCTCAATGAACTTGACTATAATTTCCTTAGTGACTCGGAGTATGTGTTCGTCAACGGATTTCATAACTGGCTGAATACCAGAACCATTTGATAAGGTCAATATTTGACTTGAATTTATGTTGCCATGTGTTTTTAAATGTTTATAATACTATCTTCTTCTTAACTTTATCACTATAAAGGCAGTGTTGCACAATGAACGAAAACCCCATGGACCATAACGACATCCACATTCTTGACCGGGACGGCAAACAGATCATTCTTATCGGAACAGCCCATGTATCCCGGCACAGTGCCCAGCTGGTTTTGGACACCATAGAATCAGAACAGCCTGACACCGTATGTGTGGAGTTGTGCAGCAATCGACTGGCTGCCATCCGGGATAAAGACAGATGGCAGAACATGGATATTGTAAAGATCATCAAGGAAAAAAAGGCCCTGATGCTGTTTATGAATCTTTTGCTGGCCTCGTTCCAGAAAAAAATAGGCGATAAATTCGGCATCAAACCCGGCCAGGAGATGATCAATGCCATTGCTGCCGCAGAAAAAGCAGGTGCGGCTATCGTCCCTGCGGACAGGGAAATTCAGACCACTCTTTCCCGGATATGGCGGGGCATGGGATTCTGGGAAAAAACAAAACTGATATTTGCCATGGTGCTCTCATTTGGCCAATCCGAAGAGATTGAAGAGACAGACATTGAAAAGATGAAGCACCAGGACATCCTTCAATCCCTGCTTTCGGAAATCAAAGAGGATCATCCCATTATTGGGAAAGTGCTGATTAATGAACGGGACCAGTTCCTGGCCGAAAACATACGAAGTGCGCAGGGAGACAAAATCGTGGCGGTTGTGGGTGCGGCCCATATCCCCGGAATTTTAGAATATATCAATCAAGACACCCCTATAGACCTTGCCGCACTCAAAACACTCCCGCCTGCCGGTAACGTGGGAAAGGTATTAAAATGGCTTATCCCGGGCCTGATCGTCATGATTTTCATTGCCGGATTTCTCATGGAGGGTAAAGGCGCCGGAACCGACATGATCTGGATCTGGGTACTGGCCCATGGCATTTTTGCCGGCATCGGCGCACTCATCGCCCTGGCCCACCCATACACCATTTTATCATCCTTTGTGGCCGCCCCGATTACCTCCCTGAACCCCATGATCGCAGCAGGCTGGGTGGCAGGTCTTGTGGAGGCATTTTCACGCACACCCAAGGTGCGCGATCTTGAGGCTATCCCGGAGGATATCACGTCTGTCAAGGGATTCTGGCGGAATAATGTCACTAGGATTCTGCTGGTCGTGGTGTTCACCAATCTTGGCTCATCCATCGGCACCATGACGGCCCTGCCGTTGATGATTAAACTTTTGTCCTGATTAAAAAGGAGTTTCGGGTCCAATGGATATTTTTGTTGCACGCCAGCCTGTATTCACGTCAGATAAAAAAATTTTTGGTTATGAACTTTTATTCAGGCTCGGCCTGGATAATGTATTCCCAAATATCGACGGGTCTGTGGCCACATCCGGTGTACTGTCCAACACGTTTTTCACCTTTGGATTCATCAATGATATCCTTGCCGGCAAGCCGGGGTTGATCAACTTCACCCGGGACCTTCTGCTCAAGCAGACACCGCTTCTTTTCCCTAAAGACCATATTATCATTGAGGTATTGGAAGACATTGAACCTGAACCGGAAATCATTGATGCATTAAAGGTGCTTAAATCCCAAGGGTTCAGGATTGCCCTGGATGATTTTGTTTATGACCAAAAATTGAGTGAAATGATTCACCTGTGCGACATGATAAAGTTTGATATCATGGCTACGCCTTTGGACACCCTGGGGCCGGTCCTCAGATCCATGGGAAATGACCTCAAGCATATCACCCTGTTGTGTGAAAAGGTAGAAACCTACCAAAAGTTTGAACAGGCCAAGTCCATGGGATTCCAGCTTTTTCAGGGGTATTTTTTTTCAAAACCCGAAGTCCTGTCACGCAAATGCATGTTAGCCCACCAAGGCTCCAGCCTGAAACTGCTCAACGAAGTTTCAAAGCAGGAGATCTCCTTAGACCTTATTGAGGAGATGATTAAAAATGATGTTGGCATCTCTTTCAAGCTTTTAACGTTTATCAACTCAGCATATTTTAAGCGGCGCACTGCCTTAGACACGATCAAGGATGCCATCATATTTTTGGGCCTGCAGGACTTGAAAAAATTTATCAGTGTGGTGGCAGTATCGAATCTGAACCCGGACAAACCCAATGAATTGATCCGGTCTTCAATGATCAAGGCCCGAATGTACGAACAATGCGCTGATGTGATTAAAACCCGGCTTACGCCGGGAGAATTATTCACTGTGGGGCTGTTTTCAAGCATGGATGCCATTTTGGATATGCCCATGGAAGACATTCTTGAAAAAATTGCCCTGTCTGAAAAAATCAAGGATGCGCTTTTAGGCAAAGACCGCATGTTCAGCCAGCTCAATGACCTGGTCACAAGCTTTGAACAGGGAAAGTGGGACCATGAGCGGTTTCAGGCAGACAAAGATTCTCAACTGATTCAAAAACTACCTGTCTTTTACATGGACGCCTTAAAAATGGCGGATTCTTTTTTTGCTTCTCCCTGATTTTTTGATTGCGCCAACCAGAAAATCCATCAGCGGGATTGGGCAAATTTCTGAATACAGGCAGGATAAAGTTCCCACTCCTTTTGCAGTCCTTTTTCTTTAACATCCTCCAGTGTATCACCATCGGCTATTTCAAATGCCTTCTGGCCGATGATCGGACCTGTATCTTCCCCGTAGTCAACAAAGTGAACCGTGCATCCACCAATTTTGCAGCCATACCGGAAGGTCTCCCCGTATCCGTCGGTACCGGGGAATGCAGGCAGCAGGGCCGGATGGATATTCATGATCCGATGGCCCGAGGCGTTGGTATTAATCCGGTCAATAAAATAAGGGGTAAACACCCGCATGAACCCGGCCAGAACCAGCAAATCCATATCATAGGATTCAATATTGTCCAAAAGCTGCCGTTCGGCAATGACCCTGGATTTTATAAAAAACAGGGCTTTTTCACGATTCTTTTCCACATCCACCAGTCGCTGTTTTCCAAGAATCACGTCAAGGTCAAAATCTTTGGGAAGCAGGCTGTCAATATCCCGTGCCTTGCGACAATCGGCAATGATCCGGGCATAATCCACCACAAACGTGTCAATACCTGCTTTTTTTGCGCGCTCCAGGCCTTTCACGCCGCCAACGTCTGATCCGGTAAAAACAATTTGCGCATCAATGCGCCCCTGGTTGCAGGCATCAATAATGGCCTGCAGGTTGGTGCCGCCACCGGATATCAATGTGCCGACCTTCAATTTTTCAGCCATGGTGCTATTCCTTTCACTATTGGTTGCCATACCCGTTCTGAGCCCCGCAGTCGGGGCATTCCCATGTAATTCCGTTGCAGGTCATCCCCCACTGATTTTCATACATGCAGGATTGACACATGGAAAATCCGCACCGACACTGCCAGCAGAACATGACATCGGCACCGCAGCAATCACAGATTTTTGACCGGTTTTGCCGCCGCCGGGACTTTCCGGCGTTGGCCCGTGCCCGCGATTGTTGAGACATAAGACTTCTCCTTTCCTTTAAAAGATAGTATATATGCCGCTAATTAAATAATAATTCAACAGACAATTTCCTTAGGAAGCGACTATGGCGGCACAAAACACCATTTATCTAATTGACGGCAGCGCATTTTTATATCGAGCCTTTCATGCCATCCGCAGCCTCTCTACCTCAAAGGGACACCCCACCAATGCAACGTTCGGATTCACCCGGATCCTGCTGAAACTGATTAAGGAGAAACAACCCAAATACGCAGGCGTTTTCTTTGATGTCAAAGGCCCCACCTTTCGCCATAAAATGTTTGATGAATATAAAGCCAACCGTCCGCCCATGCCCGAAGAACTGGCCATCCAGATCCCTGACATCAAAGCGATTATCAAGGCATTCAACATTCCCATTATCGAGAAACCCGGATATGAGGCCGATGATCTTGTGGGTACCTACGCCCGCATTGCCCAGGCCCAGGGATTCAAGGTGGTCATGGTCACAGGAGACAAAGATTTTATCCAGTTGATCACGGATGACTGCATCCTGTGGGATCCCATGAAGGATACCGTCACAGACCGGGCCGGGGTAAAAGAGGAAATGGGACTTGAACCCGAACAGTTCATTGACGTGCTGGGCCTTGCCGGAGACACCTCAGACAATATCCCCGGTGTAAAAGGCGTGGGCATGAAAACCGCAGTTGCACTGATTGCCGAATACGGCTCCATCAACAATATCTACACGAATCTGGACCAGCTGAAAAAAAAGAAAAAACTGCATGAAAACCTGACAGCTTCCCAAAAGATGGTCGATTTAAGCAGAAATCTTGCCACCATTGACCGGGATGTGGATGTTGAGCAGCCCCTAAGTGATTTTCAACTACAAGAACAGGATATTAACACCCGCAAAGCCTTTGAACTGTTCCAGTCATTTGAATTTAAAACACTTGCCTCGGAATTTTCTGAAACAACAGATAAATCAAAAAAAACATATAAAATGCTCCACACCGTTGCCGACATGGAACATCTGGCATCGGCGCTTGAAAAAAAAGGGGTGTTTGCCGTTGATACGGAGACCACAGACATCGACCCCATGCGGGCGGATCTTGTGGGCCTCTCCTTTTCATATATGGAAGATGCCGGTTTTTACATTCCGGTGGGACACACCAACACAGGCGGGATACAGATGCCGGAAAAAGAAGATCTCCTTCGTATTTTCAAGCCATTGCTTGAAAATCCTGACATCGCTAAAGTAGGCCAGAACATCAAATATGACTTCATCGTCCTGGCCCGATACGGCATTGAGATCAAAGGCATTGTGTTTGACACCATGATCGCCTCCCACCTGCTCAATCCCGGCACCCGGGGACATGGGTTAGACCGCATTGCCATGAACCTTTTCGGGTACAAAATGGTTTCCTACGAAGAGGTTACCGGCAAAGGAAAAAACCAGATCGGGTTCCAGGAGGTCCCCCTTGACCTTGCCGCAGAGTATGCGGCAGAAGACGCAGATCTGACATTGATGGCATATGCGGTATTGAAAAAACAGATCGAGGACAAGGGGCTGACCCCTTTGATGGAAACCATTGAAGTGCCTTTGATCTGCGTTCTGGCAAAAATGGAGATGGCAGGAATCCGTGTGGATACGGATGTGCTTGGCCAATTGTCCCTGGAGTTTGAGGAAGAACTGAAAACCCTTGAGCAAAAAATCTACGAACTTGCCGGGGAAGAGTTCAACATCAATTCATCCCAGCAGCTTGGGGTGATTCTGTTTGAAAAGTTAGGCCTTAAGACCGTTAAAAAGACCCGCAAAAGAACAGGGAATTCCACGGATGTCCAGGTACTCACTCAACTTGCCGAAACCCATGAATTGCCTGAAAAACTGTTACGGTACAGAACCCTGGACAAACTGAAATCCACTTATGTGGATTCCCTGTCTTCACTGGTACACCCGCAGACCGGACGCATCCACACCTCCTTTAACCAGACCATAACCGTCACCGGCCGCCTGTCATCGTCCAACCCTAATCTGCAGAACATTCCCATTCGCAAACCCGAAGGGAAAAAGATCCGGCAGGCCTTTATCCCGGCAGACGGCTGCACCCTTATTTCCGCGGACTATTCCCAGATTGAACTGCGGCTTCTGGCCCATTGTGCCATGGATCCCATTCTCATTGAATCCTTCCGGAAAGATGAGGATATTCATACCCGTACGGCCCTGGAAGTATTCCAGGTGCTGCCCGGTCTTGTGACGGATGAGATGCGCAGCCAGGCCAAAGCCATCAACTTCGGCATCATCTATGGCATGGGCGCATTTCGCCTGGCCAATGAGCTGGGCATCAGCCGGAAGATGGCCGATATTTACATTGACAATTATTTCAAGCGTTATGCCGGGGTAAAAACCTTTATTGATAAAACCATCATGCAGACCCGGGAAACCTGCGAGGTATCCACCCTGTTCGGCAGAAAACGAAGACTGGATGACATCCGTTCATCCAACGCCAATTTACGAAACTTCGCCCAAAGAGCTGCCGTGAATACGCCCATCCAGGGGAGTGCTGCGGATTTGATCAAGCTTGCCATGATCAAAATGCAGGCAGCCCTTGCAACGGAAAGAATGGCGTCAAAGATGCTCTTATCCGTGCACGATGAAATCATTTTTGAAACCCCTGAACAGGAAAAAGAGAAACTCATGGCCATGGCAAAGCAGGTTATGGAAAACGTTACGCCTCTGAAGGTGCCTTTAAAAGTCAACTTTGGTGCCGGCGCCAACTGGGCCGAGGCGGAACACTAACCCCAAACAGACAAGAGGAAAAACGTGAGTAAGCAGCGCATCGGACTTGTAATAAAAGACGAAGATCACGCCCAGGAGAAAGCCCGGGAATTGATCCGGCACATAGGGGACAGGTGCCTGGTCATTGACACCCAGGCTCCGACGCCGCCACCCATCCCCGAAGATCTGATCTGCATTGTTGTGCTTGGCGGAGACGGCACATTTTTAAGTGTGGCCCGATATATCGGTGATTCGGACATCCCCCTGATGGGCGTCAAATTCGGTGAAGTCGGATTTCTTGCTGAAACCACGGAGGATCTTCTTTGCAAGGTGGTTGAGACAGTGTTTAACGGGGATTATCTTATCCGGGAACGCAGCCGCCTCAATATCCGGGTGATCCGGGACAGTCAGTGCATTGTGGACGAAGATGTGCTGAATGATGCGGTCATCAATAAGGCGGCCCTGTCGAGGCTTGCCTCATGCGCCGTCTATTTGGATGACACCTACTTGACCACCTACCGGGCCGATGGTCTGATTGTGGCCACGCCGACTGGATCGACGGCCTATTCCCTGGCCGCAGGCGGGCCTGTAGTTCATCCCGAGGTGCCATCCACCATTTTGACCCCGATCTGTCCCTTTACCCTGACCAACCGGCCGTTACTCATCCCGGACTATATCCAGATCGAAATCAGCCTGAAAGGCAGCCCCGAGGATATGATTCTAACCCTGGACGGCCAGGAGGGTTTTGATATGGATACCGCCCGTGACAGGATCTATATTCAAAAAAGCCGCCACAGCGTAAAAATGATCTCCTTTGAACCCCACTCCTATTTCAGGGTGCTGAAAACACGGCTGCACTGGAGCGGCGGCAGGTCCTGACAGCCAGCTCCACTGTTTTATGCGGATTATAAAGGTATAATTCTTCCATGGAAGCATCCCTCGCCAGGGTCGAACAATGACGCTGACCGGAACGCCGCCCCTCAAACAACGCAATGCCATTGACGCGGCACGATGACCGGGGTGTTGC
>ERZ1645192.4769-NODE-4769-length-10671-cov-6.815844_pt1 | contig 10671 bp, 7 predicted proteins | sample MGYA00575354_ERZ1645192 | MGnify/ENA primary metagenome ERZ1645192 (study PRJEB40844, sample SAMN11349763) | freshwater sediment metagenome | isolation source: river sediment | host: Sediment | place: India: Faizupur Khadar , New Delhi | collected 2017-02-21 ...
ATTTCGTGCAGGAAGAATGAGAGTAACCGGTCCGGGCAGGAATTCTTCTATGAACCGCTCTGCTAACTCATCCACATACGCGACCGCTCCAATCATATCAGGATCAGATACTGCAATAGAGATGGGTTTATGATATTCCCGGCCCTTTGCATCAAATACTTTCATTATTGCCTCATCTGATAAGGCATCTGCTCCCAGACCATACAGGGTATCGGTCGGATATACCACAAGACCGTCATGCATCAGGACATCTAATGCCCGTTCTAATGAAACATTCAGAATTTTTTCCCCCTTACGCGGTTTACATCAAAGACTGCTATTGTAGATACATGCATCACGGCAAACACGCCGGCCTGGATGGGATCAGTGACCACAAGGTCGGCATGTTTTGCCACACTTCCTGCCATATTCAGGGCAATGACTGGGATTCCTGATTCTTTCACCCGATCCACCGCTCCAGATACTGCTCCACCCATGATAGAGCCGGCGAGAACCAGGATTTCCACACGGGGAAGCCGGATAACGGCGTCAATTGCCTGGGAGAGGGTTTTCTCACCGACAAGAGGAATCGTATCCACAGATATCCGTTCCCCCCTGATATTATGCCGGTCTGCTTCATTGACAGCGCCCATGGCAACCTGGGCAACCTGGGCCCCTCCCCCGATAATGATGACCCGTTTTCCATAAATATCCCCAAAGGAGACGTGCTGAATTACATCCCGGACACCGGATAATCCATGTAAGGCACTGAGGAGATCATCCTGATGAACATCACCTTCATATTCAATATACAGTTCATCAAATACATCTTCAGTCCGGCCATGTATGGTCTCCAGATGGATCATGACGATATTTGCATTATAATCTGCAAACGTTCCGGCTATCTCTTTCAGGACTCCTTTCTGATTTCGTGCATAAATACATACGGCTTTCAGATTATCTTCTGACACACGTGTAAATCCTCCATGCGTTGTCTGGATGAAAAGTCCTAGGAAAGATGAGAGCTATAGAAAGATACAACTTTCCTCTTATACCTATCCAAAAGAGAGATTGAATCACGGAAATAATGAAGCATTCGCTCACATATAACCCATAAAAATACCAAAATAAGAAATTTAGTCATTATAATGATTTCGTTGGATTGAATTAATCATCCAAATGGAAGTCTCTAAAAAATATTCGCAAATCATCAGAAATAGGCGAAAATCATATCGCCATATTTATACAGGTAGAGAGTTCATCCTTCATAATGCGACGAACTCTACTGATAGCAGGGCTTTTGCTGTGCAGCTGCTTCGGATTATCTCTTGTATGTGCAGAGTCTATTGAGTATCCTGACCTGGTTGGAACCTGGACCGGGATCTCCTCCGGCTATAATGCGGAAGATGATATGTTTTACAATGAGACTTTAGACATGACGTATACCATGATCATTGCTGAACAGCAGGGACGGGTACTGAAGGGAAAAATGGAGGTATCAGAAGAGTTTTACCAGGGCAATTTCACGTTTTCTGGCATTATCGACCATGAAATGACCACTATCTTCTTTGCAGAAAAGGGAACCGGCATGGATATCGTTCATATTGTTTCTCCGACCGAGATCGAATTTATCGGCCTTGATCTGGAAAACGGATCTTCGATGGCAGTTCAATTCATCAAGGAAGAATAAACTCAAACCTATTTTTTTGGATCTACTCATTCTTCCTAAGCGCTCTCTTACGGGATTTTTTTCTGGTTTGATGAGAACCAGACTATTCTGATGTATTTCAATCAGGGAGTCATGAAGTGGGTTGATGAGGAGAATGAATTATCATACTTGTTCTGACCTAGAACTAAGTTTAGGAGAATAAATGGTTCATAGATTTATCAGGCACATACCTTTTCTTCTCTGAATGTTAAAGATAGGGGTTCATATAGCCATTTTTATTATTCGTGATATCCGTGCAGCCATCAATCCCAAAAACAGCATCCCTGTCACTCTGGCAGATCATTCCCCTGTATATCGGATCAGTCCTGGGATCAGGAATTTTACTCCTCCCTGGACTTACTGCAGATTCAGCAGGCCCTGCATCTATTCTGGCATGGATATTGATGAGTATTCTTGCAATTCCGATGGCGCTGAGTATGGGATTTCTCTCGGTCAGGTTCCCCCATGCCGGCGGAGTATCATATTTTGTGACCAGGGCATGGAATGCAGATATCGGTATGCTCATCGGCTGGTTCTTTTTACTCTCAGCCATCATGGCCGTTCCCATCATCGCACTCACCGGTGCCGGGTATGCAGCAACAGCGTTTGGTCTGGGAGAGACAGGCAGACTGATTATCACCGGAATTATCATTTTCATCGCTGTCGGGACGAATTTTTTCGGGATGCGACTGACCGGGGGGGTCCAGATGACCGTCGTTGCAGCGACCATAGCCATCCTCATCGGGGCCGTTGTTGGAAGCATCCATGCCATCGAGCCTGCAAACTTCGTTCCTTTCATGCCACATGGATGGCCGAGTGTAGGTCATGCTGCAACCCTGATATTCTGGTGTTTTCTTGGGTGGGAGGCAATCTCTCATGTCACCGAAGAGTTTGAAGACCCTGGCAGGGATGTAGTCAGGGGCACTATCATCGCCTCGGTGATCATCAGCATTCTCTACCTGGCAACAGCATGTGCCGTCATAGGGACGGGGAGTTATGGTCAGGGAATGTCTGAAGTCTCCCTCATCCATCTGATACAGCTCTCTTTCGGGACTTCAGGGGTAATTATAGCCGGTATCATCACGTTGTTTATTACTACTGCTCCGGCCATTGCATACACTGGTGCTGCAGGACGTCTTGCCTATGCCATTTCAAAGGCCGGATATGCACCCCGCCAGTTCTCGCTCCTTCACTCAGTATACCAGACTCCTGTCGGCGGGCTTGTATTCCTCTTCTGCTGTTTTTACCTGATACTCGGGATTTACATCAGCGGGATTATTACCCTTGATGTGCTTATTCAGATACCCAATGCAACCTTCATCCTTACCTATTTTGCAGGATGTGCTGCTGGTCTTGTGCTCATGAAAGACAGCCATGTTGGTATGCTGGTGAGTGGACTCTCCCTTCTTCTCACCGGGATTATCTTCTGCTTTACCGGGTGGGCGATGATATGGCCGGTTATTCTGATGATCATCTGGGCAATATATCTGAAAACAAGGACCTCATTCCATCCTTCATAATCGTCTTTTTGTGAGAATCTGAACTTGGGTTAGCACATTCGTGCAAGAATGTATAAATATGTGCATCGATAAACTAAAGTATACATGAATACGAAGATCCTTCTTGATGAGAATGAGATACCAAAAAAATGGTATAACATTCAGGCAGACCTGAAAACTCCTTTGGATCCGCCAATGCATCCCCAGACGAAAAAGCCGGTCGGACCTGCTGATCTCGAACCGATTTTTCCGAAAGAACTTATAAAGCAGGAGATGTGCCAGGACCGGTACATTGACATTCCAGAGGAGGTTCGTGACATCTACACGCTCTGGAGACCATCCCCGCTCTTTCGGGCGCACCGTCTTGAAAAGATCCTGAAAACCCCGGCAAAGATCTACTATAAGTATGAAGGAGGAAGCCCGCCAGGATCCCACAAGCCCAACACCGCCATAGCCCAGGCATATTACAATATGAAAGAAGGGATTGAGCGAATTGCGACTGAGACCGGTGCAGGTCAGTGGGGGTCCTCCCTGGCATTTGCCACCCAGCTCTTCGGCATGGAATGTAAAGTCTACATGGTCAGGGGCAGTTATGACCAGAAACCATACCGGAAGATGATGATGCAGACCTGGGGAGCAACCTGTGTCCCATCACCGTCACCAGATACCAATTCCGGCCGGGCGATCCTTGCAAAAGATCCTGATACTCCGGGCAGCCTTGGAATCGCCATATCTGAAGCGGTTGAAGACGCAGCAACCCATGACAACACGAACTACTCACTCGGAAGTGTCCTCAATCATGTCTGTCTCCATCAGACCATCATCGGGCAGGAAGCACAAAAACAACTTGACATGGTGGATGAGAAGGCAGATATTGTCATTGCATCAGCGGGTGGTGGATCAAACCTTGCCGGACTCTGTTTCCCGTTTGTGAAGGATAAGATAGACGGGAAGAATCCGGATCTTGAGGTCATCGCGGTTGAACCCTCAGCATGTCCCTCTCTGACCAAGGGGATGTTTGCATATGATTTCGGTGATGTGGCAGGTCTGACACCGCTTCTGAAGATGTTTACCCTTGGCCATGACTTTATTCCCCCATCCATCCACGCCGGTGGGCTCAGATACCATGGAATGGCACCGCTGGTTTCCAGACTTCATGCAGACCAGTTGATTGATTCAACCTCGGTGTACCAGAATGAGGTGTTTGATGCAGCAGTGATGTTTGCACGTGCGGAAGGTATCATCCCTGCACCGGAGTCTGCTCATGCCATCAGGGTTGCAATCGATAAGGCACTTGAATGTAAAAAGACCGGCGAGGCAAAGACCATCCTCTTTAACAACAGTGGACATGGTCACTTTGATCTCTCCAGCTATGAAGGATACTTTGCAGGATCCCTCGTTGACTATGAATACCCGGCAGACCTGATTGCAGAATCCCTGAAAAAACTCCCCGTAATGTCATGATAAGAATCGGGTTTGTCGTTAATCCCTACGCCGGGATGGGAGGAGCGGTAGGCCTGAAAGGAACTGATGGACGTGTTCAGGAGGCAATTGACAGGGGTGCTGTCAGGGAATCTCCTGTAAAAGCCATCCGGTTCTTATCCGGTATAACCCGGAGAGATATCCACTTTTTTACTGCAGGCGGGGAGATGGGAGAAGATGAACTGGTTGCTGCCAAACTTCCCCACACCTGCCTGTATCATCCAGATAGATCGTATTCTGACGAGGAGACCATCACCACGACAGCCGCTGACACCAGTGCTGCATGTCAGGAATTCATCAAAAATAACTGCGACATTATTATCTTCTGCGGGGGAGATGGGACCGCACGGGATGTATATTCATGTACCGGGGCAGAAACCCCCATCCTTGGTATTCCGACCGGGGTGAAGATCTATTCAGGAGTATTTGCAACCTCCCCGGAATCTGCTGCCAGACTTCTCTCTCAATGGAATGGGAGTTCCTGCACAGACGGAGAAGTCATGGATGTGGATGAAGAAGAGTATAGGAAAGGAAATCTGAATACCAGGCTTTTTGGCTTTGCAAAAATTCCATCCTCATCTATCCCCTGCCAGTCATGCAAACAGATATCCTGTGGTGATGATCGTCAGGCAACAGAAGAGATTGCATCATTTATTACAGAGATTATGCGGGATGATACCCTGTATCTTCTCGGAGCAGGGAGCACGACCGGCGCTGTTGCAGAGCGGCTTGGAATCAGTCACACAATTCTCGGGGTTGATGCGATATTCCAGGGGAGAATTGTCGGGAGTGATCTGAATGAAAAACAGATACTCAGTCTTCTCGGTCACTATAACCGGGTAAAAATCATTCTCAGTCCAATCGGGGCACAGGGATTTATTCTCGGGCGAGGAAACCAGCAGATCAGTCATCATGTCCTGGCAAGGACAGGCACTGATGCCCTTATAGTTGTCGCAACTGAGGCAAAACTGAGAAACACAAAAAGTCTCTATATTGACACAGGAAATCCGGAGATGAATGGATTATTTGGGGATACCATCCAGGTTATCTGCGGATACCGGATGGCGATCAGGGCCAGGCTGAACAAGGAGATTATTTTGTCAGGATCTGTGCCAGGCGGATGATATTCGGTTCAGGTTTTTGTCGTCCGGTTATTACCTTGTCAAAGGGAGTCAGGACAACACTCCTTCTTAATTCACCGACCATTACTCCTGCATGACCTTTTGTATAGGCATTGACAGCACTGACGCCTAGTTTTGCGGCAAGGACGCGATCACGTGCAGTAGGACTGCCGCCCCGCTGTATATGACCTAAAACCACCACCCGCGATTCAATTGCTATCTGTTCTGATACCTGCTGTGAGATCTGAAAACTGCAACCTGGTCTCTCACCTTCTGCAACCACCACGATTGCATACCGCTTTCCTGCATGAAAAGCATCGGTCAGCCGGGTACAGAGCTCTGTAATTGCATTCTGATCCCCAGGCAGAACAAGGTACTCCGCTCCACCGGCAATACCGCTCTCGATGGCGATGAGATCTGATGACCGCCCCATCACCTCGACGAAAAACAGGCGCCCATGTGAAATGGCCGTATCACGGATCTTATCTATTGCCTCAAGGGCAGTATTAATTGCGGTATCAAACCCAATTGAAAAGTCTGTCCCCGGAATATCATTATCTATGGAACCAGGAATGCCAATGGTCGGGATACCAGTCTCATCATTAAAGAGGTCAGCACCCCTGAATGATCCTTCGCCGCCGATGACTAAAAGTGCATCAATTTCCGCATTCTGCAGGTTTTCAGCGGATTTTTTCCGCCCTTCAAAGGTTTTGAAATCTTCTGATCTTGAGGTTCCAAGAACCGTTCCGCCCAGGTGGATGATATTCGCCACATGAGACCGGTCCATCAGGAAAAAGTCCCCCTCAATCAGTCCGGTAAATCCTCTCCTGATCCCGATAACCTCAATACCAAGTTCATGTGCGGCACGGTATACTGCCCTGACCGCTGCATTCATACCAGGAGCATCGCCACCAGACGTAAGAATCCCTATTCGCGATGACCCCGGGATCTTTCCATTCATAGCAGGAATCTACTGATCCGGTATATATAGTTTCATACCAGACATTCCGGCTGAAATTATGAAGCACATGTTGAGTGCAGATTTACAAAGGCCATTCATATTACTTTGAACATTCTCTGACATTACACAGTGCAGTATAAAAAGAACAAAAGTAAAGAAAAAAAGTCAGAATGTATACGCGTAATTATTTCCGGATTCTGTCAAGGATATCAGTTGCGTATAATCTGAGCCGTTCAAACTCTTTTCGTGTCAGGGGTCGTGAATGTGCAATCTTTTTCCGGATGGGATCCAGTTCCCCAAGTTTACTATAGACCGTTTTTATCTCTTCAAAGGAGAAGATGTCTGAGAAAAACTCATGGTTGCGCCCTTTTTCGAGTATCTTTTTAAGGTCGGTAAAATCGCAATACTCAATCAGCTCATATGACCCGATGGAGATCGGATTATTCTCCTCCACATCCTTTCGCTTCTTCATGCCCTCCAGGACATCAGCCGGAATTTTCGTCTGAAGATTATCCATGTTGGGCTTTAGAATCCGCTGCTGGATTAAGTCCCGCATCATCCGCTCAAGAGTATAGAGGAGTTCATACCCGGCAATATTAAAGGAGATCTCCTGTTCTGTCTCAAGAATCTCATCAAGTTTTGTCTCGATATTCTTTCGGTCAGACTGTATCTTCCCTTTTTCCCCTTTTTTGGATAATTCGGGGATAATCCGGATCACTTCAGACAATGCCGAGATTGGAGAGACTTTTAAAGCGATCTGGGGAAAAAGTGCCAGTTCAGGAGATATACGGGATTTTTGCTGGATAAAATCAGAGTAAATTCCATTCTCAGATCCATTCTGCCCCTCCAGAAGCTGTTGCCTGAGCGCTTTAGCGGTGACATGAGAGAGATCAAAGATATTTGCGATATCAAGCGCTTTTTTCAGGGCGTTTTCGAGTGAACCTGAGTACCCCGCTATTATCTCTTTGTTTGAGACCGGAACAGGACTTGTCTCTTCCTCTTCAGTCTTCAGCAATGGCTGTAATGCCTCCTGTATCTCGGAATGCGAATCTTTTTTCAGTTCTTCCAGGATGCGATCCAGAAACGGAGGGGGAAGAACTTTCTTATATTGTCCGAGTAGGGATACTGCACGAAGTTTATCTTCGATACGCCTGCTTGCCATCAGTGAGGAGATCGTAGCCATTATTGTCTGAACCTGACCATTGCGATTATCTGGGTTCATAAATCCAATTAAAACAGTACTGGCATTGATATATATGTTTTTTGGCATTTTTGAGAAAAAGCAGGATATAGATCTCATAATTTAGAGATACATCTCACTTCCCGGCCCTTCTCAGTGACAATCATACCTGTACCGTACAAACCGGAACAAAACAATCAAACCATTGAACGGTTCATAAGAGATGCATATACATGATTCAGGATCCTGGCGGGGTGACTTCCATAAACCGGTACATATGTATTCATGGGCATTTTTACCAGCCTCCACGGGAGAATCCGTGGCTGGAAGAGATTGAGATTGAAGAATCTGCATTCCCTTTTCATGACTGGAATGAGCGGGTAACCAATGAATGTTATGCCCCGATGGCTGCTTCACGAATTCTTGGATCTGAACGCCGTATCATTGACATTGTAAATAATTATTCCAAGATCAGTTTCAATTTCGGTCCGACCCTCCTTTCCTGGCTGGAGACTCATAACCAGGAAGTGTACCAGGCCATCCTCCAGGCAGATAAAGAAAGCCAATTGACCTTTTCCGGTCATGGGTCAGCAATCGCCCAGATATATAACCACCTCATCATGCCCCTGGCAAACAGCCGGGATAAGAAAACCGAGATACTCTGGGGGATAAAAGATTTCATCTACCGGTTTGGCAGGATGCCGGAAGGGATGTGGTTATCTGAAACTGCCGTGGATAGTGAAACCCTAGATCTCCTGGCCCTGCAGGGGATTCGGTTTACCATCCTCGCACCCCACCAGGCAAAGCGGATTCGAAAGACCGGAGATGAGAACTGGATTGAAGTCACCAAAGAAACGCTCGATATAAGCAGACCATACCAGTGTATTCTTCCATCAGGAAGAACTATTTCCATATTCTTTTACGAGCCGGGAATAGCCGGTGAGGTGGCGTTTGGAAACCTGCTCGATAACGGTGACCGGTTCACCAGACGATTGATTGATGCATTCCCAAACGAATCCAATAAGCCACATCTGGTATCCGTTGCAACCGACGGAGAGACATACGGACATCATCACCGGTTTGCTGATATGGCACTCGCATATGCCCTCCATGAGATTGAATCAAAAAACCTTGCAAAAATTACCATATATGGCGAATATCTTGAGAAATTTCCACCGGAGTATGAGGTGGCCATCGCTGAAAACACCTCATGGAGCTGTAGTCATGGAGTAAAGCGCTGGGAGGATAATTGCGGATGCCGGGCATTATATGCCTGCCTGATTTCGGATACATCGGTCTGCTATCCGGCATCATTCACCTCCGCAGTATCCCCGTATAATATCAAACCCTGGAACCAGAAATGGCGAAGACCTCTCAGGGATGCGATATCATGGCTTATCAATGAACTCGCGGTCCTTTTTGAACGGGAGATGGAAGTGCTCTTTCATGATCCCTGGGAGATCAGGGATGCATATGGCGACCTCATCATACACCGGACTGATGAAGGAATATCCCGGTTCTTTTCATCATACGCGAAACGGACACCCACTCATGAAGAGGTAACACGATGCCTGAAGCTGCTGGAGTTGCAGAAGAATGCTCTCTTTATGCAGACCAGTTGCGGATGGTTTTTTGATGATCTTGCCGGTATTGAAACCGTCCAGGTGATGATGTATGCCTGTCGTGCCATGCAACTGGCCAGGGATGTAACCGGTCAGGATCTAGAGCCTGATTTTATCAGATATCTGGAGAAGGGAGCATCCAATCTTCCAAATCTTGGGACCGGAGGAGACATCTATACAAAATATGTTAAGACCGCAATTTTTGATATTAACCGTCTGGCATTTCAGTTTGCCATATGCTCCCTCATCGAAGGCAGACCAGATGAATCTTCAACACATCTCTATGAAATCTCCTGTCAATCATATGAACAGGCAGAAACAGGGAGTTTAAAACTGGCCATGGGTCATGCTCTCTTCAGGTCAAAGAGCACGCGAAAAGAGTCAACTCTGATGTTTATCGCTCTTCACATGAGCGATCATAATTTTATCGGCGGCGTGAGGACGTATACATCGGAGGATGATTTCGAGGAGATAAAAGAAAGCATCTGGGCTGCATTTACCAAAAGCGATCTTCCCGGGATGATTCTGTCTATTGACCGGCACTTTGATGTGCATGCATACTCACTCTGGCACCTGTTTCCGGATGGAAAACGAAAAGTGATGTACAGTATTCTGAACGAAGCTCTTGAAAGTGTTGAGTACGCATACAATCAACTGTGTCACAGACATTTTCCCTTTGTTACGGCGATGAAGGAACTGAACATCCCGTCGCCCGTTGCACTCGATTTTCCCATCCAATACACGTTAAACCGGGAGCTTATTGCCAGTCTTGAAGAGGAGAGCATAGATGTCAATAAAATTCAGAGAATCCTTGATGATATGAACCGGGGGAACTTCCTTCCTGATACAAAACTCCTCTCAGTCCATGCCGCTCAGGCTATCGCACGAATGTTAACTGCTATTGCAAAAGATCCTGACCATATTGAAAATATTAAAGATGTGAACAGATTATTCAGTCTGCTATCTCCACTCGGACTCTCAATGGACCTGTGGGCATGCCAGAACACGTATTACCGGATAGGCGAGCAGATGTGTCATGAGATGAAACACAAGATGGGGACTGACGATTATCAGGCAGAGTGGATCCGCGAATACTCATTCCTGGGTGAATACCTGGGT
>ERZ1645192.4770-NODE-4770-length-10671-cov-6.276658_pt1 | contig 10671 bp, 10 predicted proteins | sample MGYA00575354_ERZ1645192 | MGnify/ENA primary metagenome ERZ1645192 (study PRJEB40844, sample SAMN11349763) | freshwater sediment metagenome | isolation source: river sediment | host: Sediment | place: India: Faizupur Khadar , New Delhi | collected 2017-02-21 ...
TCGCGCTGACCGAGATCTACAACAACACAGCGATCAGCGTGCCCGTTGTGAACGCGTGCGCAACGATCGATACGGCCGTGGACATGGCGACCCCGGTCGTGGGTACGCCCCAGGCACCCGGTACCAGGCTGACGCGCAGCGACAGGGCCAGCGCCACCTGCGCGTTGATTTGATGGGGACTGAGCATCGGTGTCCGCCTGCTGCGGTAATCTTCAATAACTAGGGCTTTGCCTTGCCGCAGGCGTTTCGCATGTATTCAAACTCCGGCAGGTTCCTGCTGACCAGCCTGGTCGCGGCATTGGTTGCCGCCGTGCTTTTCCTCCCGGGCCTGCCCGGGGATTTCGTGCTCGACGACGTGGCGAACATCGTCGAAAACGCGCCATTGAAGATCGAGCGCCTGGATGCGGAAAGCCTGTACAAGGCGTTCTTCAGCTACCAGATGTCAGGCACCATGCGGGTGCTGCCGACGTTCACCTTCGCGCTGGCCTACTGGCGCGCGGGCGCGATGGATCCTGCCACCTTCCGGATCACCAATATCGTCATCCATGCGGTGACGGCTTGCGTGCTGGCCTGGTTCTTCCGCTCCCTGCTTTTGGCCACGGGCCTGCCCATGCCGCGGGTCAGGTGGGTCGCACCCGCGCTGGCTCTCGCCTGGGCAGCACATCCGCTGCAGGTATCCTCGGTGCTGTATGTGGTGCAGCGCATGCAGACCATGGGCACGCTGTTCCTGGTGCTGGCACTGTGGGCCTATCTGTGCGCCCGTCGGGCCCAGACGCAGGGACACCCAGGACGCAGGGGCATGCTGCTTTCGATGCTGGCCTGGCTGTTCGCCATGGGCTGCAAGGAAGACACCATCCTGTTGCCGGCGTATACGTTGGCCCTTGAGCTGACCGTACTGCGGTTCGCCGCGGCAGACCCGCAACTTGCCAGCACCCTACGTCGCGGCTACCTGGTGGCAGCGGTCGCCGGCAGCGTCGCCTACGTGTTTGTAGTCCTTCCGCATTACTGGACGCCGGTCGCCTATGAAGGCCGCGACTTTTCCAGCCCGGAACGCCTGCTGACGCAGGCACGGGTACTCTGCATGTACCTGGGGCAGATCCTCCTGCCCTTGCCGCAGCACATGCCGTTCTTCTATGACGGGCTGCAACCTTCCCGCGGGCTGCTGCAGCCGTGGACGACGTTGCCTGCGATCGGCTTGCTGATGACCCTGCTGATAACGGCATGGCGATTGCGCACGCGGTGGCCGCTGTTCTCGCTGGGCGTGTTCCTGTTCTTCACTGCGCACCTCATCGCGAGCAACGTGATCGGGTTGGAGTTGGCCTTCGAGCACCGCAATCACTTCGCCCTGATCGGCGTGGTACTCGCCGCAGGAAGCCTGCTGGGACAGGCTAGCCAGCGCCTCCCGGTGCCTCCGGTCGCACAGGCAGGCCTGTTGATGGCATTTCTTATGGCACTGGGCGGCGCAACCATGCTGCGCTCCTCGAGTTGGCGCGACAACCTGACCCTGCTACGGACCAGCGCCCAACTCGCACCGGATTCCGCACGCGTCTGGTTCTCGCTTTGCGGCACCTACTTCCTGCGGGGTGGCGGAACGGAGGCCGGACGCGGCAATCCCTCCCTCGACTTGGCGATCGATACCTGCTCGAAGGGCGCGGCCTCAGTTCCCTATGCAATCAACAGCCCCGCCCTGCTCGTGGTCATGAAAACCATCCGCGGCGATGTCAGCCCCGGGGATTGGGAGCATCTCCAACGCCGGATGGAAGCGGTTCCGATGACATTCGACAACCGTTGGTCGACCAGGATCCTCACGACGAACTTCGCCAAGGGCGTGAAACTGGACAAGCGGCAGCTGGTTCGGCTCCTTGACACACTGGCTCGAAGAGCCCCGCTCAGCAGGGACGAGTACGCGACCTTGGGTTATTTCGTCATGGACAACATGGCCGAGCCAGAGGCTGCCATCACCTATTTCACCAAGGCCATCAGCACGTCCACCTTGCACGACCCCTACCCCGGGAAACTCGCGGATCAGCTGAGGGGAAAGGGTCACCCTGAGCTGGCTACAAGGATTGAGCAAATCGCCGCATCAAGGCGCAGTGGCATCTTGGCACCCGGAACACCCGTGAAGTGATCCGCGCTGCTACTTGCTGCACCCCGCGCGGTGTCCAGAGTGTTCGCACGGCCTATCGATCTGGCAGACGCTCGAACATTCCCTGCCAAGCCTTGAGCACACCGCGAGCGCCGAGCCACTGCTGGTAATAGCTGCGCCCGGCGAGGGCGGCGGCACGGCAGGCGTCCGGATCGGCGCTCAACGCAAGCAGCCCGCTTGCTATCTCCGTCGGATCGGCGCGAGGGGTCAGGAATGGCGGCGTGGGCACGCCCTCCGGCAACGAGAAATCCTGCTGGGTGACGACGGCACGGCCAGCCGCCAAGGCCAGATACAGCTTGAAGGGCAGGACCCGGGCTGCCTTGGCCGCACCACCAAAAACTCCCAACGAAACGTCGCTCTCCCCCAGGGCGGCGATGATCGCCTCATGGTCCTGCCATGATCGCTCCCAGGAAAACCCGGCGATTCCATCAGCGATCGCATGCTCCACCTTCGCTGCATCCTGCCCGTCGCCGATGAAATGGAAGGTGATCCGCTCAGGCTGCTGGACGTGCTTGACCGTATCGATCAACACCTCGATGCCATGCAGGGGCACGAGGGTGCCGATGAAGGACACGCGCAACGGCGCACGCGCCTGCGGCAAGGGAAGCGACAGGAGGGCGTCATCGTCGATCGCCAGTGGCACCGCGCTCACCGCATCCGGCGAAAGCCCGAACTCGTCGATCATCCACTCGCGGTTGGCCGTGGTATCCACCAGCACGATGTCCGCGACGCGCAGTGCGCGCGCCTCCAGTTGTCGCAGCAGTCGATCCGACCAGCGCCCCCCGTCGAGCAGGCCCCGATCGCGCACTGCGGCATCCCAGATGGAAATGTACGCATCGGCGACCAGGGCTGGTCGCAAGGCCTTGGGAACCCACGAGAGCCACCACAACAGGAATATCGCGGGATAAGGCACGTAGGTGATCAAGCGTTCCCGACGGCTTGCCACGACCACGCGCAATGCGGAAAGCGCGTTCCCGAACAGGAGCCGCACGTAGAGTCCGATCTTCGCCCTGGGGGACGCCCGCAGGGCCTTCCACAAGTGCAACCCTTCCGGCAACCAGTCCGCCTGGTCCACGATCCTGGCCCCGGCAGCACGCAGGTAACGCAGCGTGTTCGTTGCATTGGGATAGCCGCTTCCCCGCAACGCCACGCCTGCGACACGTAGCGACGCAAGCCTCAAGGCGTCAGGGCCCGGTGGCATCGCCCTCGCCTCGGCGCTCGGCAACCAGCAGCAGGTTCAGGGGGTTCGGCACGGCAGGACCGATCTGCATCGCCGACGCATCGAAATCGAACTCGAGCGCCTGGTCTTTGCGAGGCGATCCCTTGCCCTTCCTCTCGCGGATCGCATGGACGGCATCCAGCCCACGGCGGCGTATCGCTTCCGGCACGAACGGCAACGTCAGCGGCAGCATGGCCCACTTGACGGCGCGATAGCGCCGGAGCTCGACATCCGCCACCTTGTCCACCGCCCCCATGTAGTGCGCCTCGCGGATGTCCAACCAGGGCGCCACCACCCGCTGCAGCGATGCCATTGCATGCTCGCGTACATGCCAGCGGTTCCATGGCTTCTGGAACGGGAGCAGCCTCACCACGCGATTCGGGGTGACGATGATCATCACGCCCCCCGCCTTCAGGACGCGACGCGCCTCTCGAAGGTAGGCCGCCTCGTCGATGACGTGCTCGATGACCTGGAACGACAGGACCACGTCGAATTGCCTGTCGGGAAAGGGAAGCGGGCGCTCCGCATCGATCTTCAGAAAGTTCAGGTTGGCGGCCGTGTAGCGCTCCGATGCGAAAGCCACCGCTTCGGCAGACACGTCGACGGCGGTCACGGACTCGGCGATATCGGCCAGCGACGCCGCTCCGTAGCCGCTGCCGCATCCGAGATCGAGCACCTTCCGCCCGGCGCAATACGTCCTCGCGAACTGGTAACTCGCGATATGCATCAGGTAGATGACGTACCCGCCCAAGCTTTCCCTGTAGGCGTCCTCGATGACGCGCTCTCCCGTCGCTTCCAACCCGGCATTCATGAGACCGCGTTCCCCTTTGATTGATCCACGGCGAGCCAGGCGCTGCCGATCAGGAAGTTGCATGCATCCCCCAGCATGGTGACCAACCTGGCCAACAACACGAAGACGAGAAGCTGCGCATTGTCGGCCGCACCGGAAAGCAAGACCACCATGATCCCCTCGCGGACGCCAAGTCCTGCCGGCGCGCCGGGAGCCAGGAAGCCGACCAGCCAAGACAGCGCAAATGCGGCGGTCACGAGCGGGAGATCAAGGGCCGATGGCATGCCACTTGCGCGAGCCACCACCCAGAGCCCGATGCCGATCAGCAGGTAATTGAGGGCATACGCCGCGAAGGCAGGAAGCGCCACCCTCGCCCCAGGCAGCCCGCCCAGGCGTCCAAGCAAGCGAATCAGGCGATGCGGGCTGGCCGAGGCATGCTGTGGCGATATGCGCACGCTTGCCAATGCGACGAAGGCCAACCCGAGCAATGGGCCGAGCCACAGCAGGCCAGCTCGCGCATCGTCGGGCAACCGACCCGCACCTGGTGCGGAAATCGCGTACATGAGCACACCGACGACCACGCTCGCCGCCGCGGCCAGGATGGTTTCTTGCGCGACCGTGGACACGAGCGAACGACCCGCCATTCCCCCTCGCATGGCGAGCGCCGCCCGGCTTGCATGCTGGGCGATGTTGCCGGGCACGTATTTGGCGAGTTGCGTCGCCGCGAGCAGCGCGGTGAGCCATGAAATCCGCCATCGCTCTCCTTGCCCCGAAAGCAAGCGTCTCCAGGCCCACCCCGTGATCGGGATGATCGACGCGTACATCACTGCCGAAAGTGCCAACGCGGCGACCAATTTCGGGGACATGGCGGATTCGAGCATGGCCATGTCGATGCTGCCCGCCAGGAACCATGCGAAATATCCCGCGAGCGCCGCCGCAGCCAGGTATCCCAGCACGCGCCAAGGATGCTTCACGGAATGCGGGCCAGGACCAGGTAGCCGCTACCGAGATCGGTTCGCGCTGTCACCGCTTGGGCGATGTTCGCAAGCCGCATGGCGGTGCGCCCGGCCATCGTGTCGATCCTTCCGAACATCCGCAAATAGTCAGTCCGTTCGATGCCGCTGAACGACGAGGACTCCTCGGGGGAGTACGCACGTTGGCGCTGCGACAGGAGGCGCCTGTAGACGCGGTTGCCCATGGCCTCCGTCAAATTCGCGAGTGGGAACCCGTAGCATTCGAAGTGTTCGATCCGCATCCCTTTCGATCGCAGCAACTCTTGCAACCCCGCACGCTCGTAACGCCGGTAATGGCCCGCCCACACGTCCCCGGCACCCCAACGTGCGCCGTGCGCGGGAACCGAAATGCAGAGCCGCCCGCCAGGACGCAGCCAGCCGAGCCATTGGTCCACCGCGGTCGTGTCCTGCTCGATATGCTCCAGCACGTCGAACGCACACACCAGGTCGAAATGGCCCGACCAAAGCGCGGATGGCATGTCCACGACCTCCTGCCTTCCGCCGCCCAGCCGGGCGATCTCCCTTGCCATTCGAACCGCAGGCTCGGACGTCTCCAGGCCCACGGCCTGTTGCGCGAACCTGGCGAGCTCGTGGAGCAACGCCCCGCTGCCGCAGCCCACCTCGAGCAACGCTTCCATGGGCAGTGGAGCCAACAGCTTCAGCACGCGATTGCGGCGCAGCAAGTAACGCAAGGGAGGCGCCCAGCCGATCTCCGGTACGACTGGTCCGAACAAGGGGGAAGTCGAGTACGACATCGTCACTGTCAAAGCGCCCATCCGACCTGGGAGCAGGCGAGATGATGCCCTTCCGTCATTTGTCTTGTCGGTACGTGAGGTTGGTGATCTGCTCCGACACCAGCCCGATCAGGAACACGATCACCGCTGCGCTGATCAACAGCATGCTCATGTTGGTGAAGCGGCCGGACTCGTGGTAGGTCCACGCATACCACCCCATGCCTGCCAGCATGAACGCCATGGCCGCAGGCACGAACAGCTTCAGTGGCGAATACAGGCTGGCGATCTTGAAGATGATCAACAGGAAGCGCACCCCGTCCTTGATCGGGCGGATGTGGCTGCTGGTGCCCATCCGCCGCGCCACCTCCACCGGGACGTAGGCCACCGGGTAGGCGCTGCGGAAGAAGGCCATGGTGCTGGTGGTGGGGTAGCTGAAGCCGTTGGGCAGCAGGTGCAGGAATTCACGGAACCGGTCGGCGCGCACGGCGCGGAAGCCGGAGGTCAGGTCCAGGATGCGGTGCCCCGTCATCCAGCTGGCCAGCCGGTTGTAGAGGCCATTGGCCAGCCCGCGCCCGACATTGGCCTGGCCGTCGCGGCTGCGCGCACCCACCGCCATGTCGTAGCCCTGGTCCAGCTTGGCCAGCAACAGGTGGATATGCGCCGGGTCGTGCTGGCCGTCTGCATCCAGGAATACCAGGATCTCCCCGCTGGCTGCACGCGCACCGCGCTTGATGGCGGCGCCGTTGCCCATGCCGTAGGGGGCCGACAGCACGCGCGCGCCGGCCGCCCCGGCGATCGCCGCGGTCTCGTCGGTGGAGCCGTCGTCCACCACGATCAGCTCGGCCAGCGGGAACTCCTGGCGCAGCGCCGGCAGCACGTGGCGCAGGCCCTCGGCCTCGTTCCTGGCGGGGAGGATGATGCTGAGGCGTTGGCTGGGCGTCATCCGCGAAGGGTAGCGTGGAATCCCGGCCCTGGGGACGGTGATGCGCTGCGGCTGCCTGGCGTCGATCCTCCGCCGCGCCATCGTGCACACGCCTGGCAGCCGCACGTGATCCACGCCTTCGTCGATGCCGGCATGCGGACCTCTCACGGCCGAGATCCGGCATGTCATCGCTGGCATGCGGACATGTCGCTGGCGACACGCGGGCATGCGACTGGCCACACGCCGTCGTATCGCGCTCGACATGCGGGGATGTCGCCATCGACAGGCGCGGGTGTGGACGCTGGTATCCACGCATGTCGCCGCCGATACGCGTTCGTGTGGTCGTCGACACCCGGGAGGTCGCCGGCGAGATGCGCGCATGTGATCGCCGATACCCGCGGATGTCGCCGCCGATACACCGCCATGTGGGCGTCGACAGGCGGGGGAGTCGTCGCCGACATGCGTCGGTATGGCCATCGACATGCGGGAATGTTGGCCGCGGGATGCCGCGGGTCGCAGGCGACATGGCGGCCTGCCACCGGGAACATGGCAGGGTGCCCTGCGTGCGGCGGGGGCCGGTGCAGCGATGTTTCCGCCAAACGAGATCGGGCCCTTGCGGGCCCGATCGGTCTTGCCTGCGGGCGGCCTGGTTCCGCCCGGTCCTTGCGTGTGGCGGTCAGGCCGCCTGCCCTTGGTCGCTGGGGTCGGCCTTGCGCTGCGGGCGCCGGCGGAACCGGCTGGAGAGGGCAGCGTGCAATCCCTCCAGGCCCTGGTTCTCGCCGAAGTCGCGGATCGCGGTGTAGCCCTTGCGTGCGGCCTTGGCCACGTTGGCGCCCAGCAGTTGCTCGCTGTCGCGCAGCCGTTCGGCCAGCTGCACGATCCGCTTGGCACGGGGCCGCAACTGGTCGATGGTGGCCAACGCCGCCAGCGCGCTGTCCAGGTCCAAAGTGGACGGCGCCACCTGGCGGTTCTTGTCGAGCACGGTCAGGGCCTGCCTGCAGAAGGCCTCCGACTTGGCGCCCATCTTGAACAGGCGCTGGCGTTCCTTGAGCTGCAAGGAGGTCAGGGAGACGAAAACCGTCTCCAATTGGGTCAGGGCCGCATCCACGGCCGCCAGGTCCTTCGGGTTGAATCGGATTTCAGGGTTCATGACGGTACCTTGATTGAAGTGATTGTGAACAGCGAATGTCACTGACAGGCGACATGCCTCGCACAATATGTAGTGGTTCATTGTGTTAGGCAGGCACAATTTGTACGGATTCACCTCTCTGAACAAGACTGTTGCACCTGTCTCACTCCGACGTAGAATGTTGCGCTTGATCACACCTCACACCTTGCCTGCGGACAGGCGGGCTGGGTGGCCACGCGCAAGGCACTTCGCCCCGGGGCGCCCTGGATGGCCAGGGACGCAGGCACTGCCGGCCTGCGCGGAGGGCGCGGGGTAGCCGCGATGGGGCCTCAGGTGCACGACACTCCCCGGACGTGACCGCGGTGGCGGTTCCCGCCACGGAATGCCCGGCCTGAGCCCTCCCGCAGGCGTTTGGGGTAGAGTGCGGCGGGGTGTTCGAGTCATGCATGGGGCCAGATGAGCGCAGTCGCCACCGCCAACCTGATGGGGATCACCGGCATTGCCCGGCGCCTGGTGCTGGATGGCGCCATGGACGAAGCCAGCGCCCGCAAGGCGATGGAGTCCGCCTCGGCGGAGAAGCTGCCGCTGGCCCAGTACATCGCCGAGCGGCGGTTGGCCTCGCCCGCGGCGCTGGCCGCCGCCAACTCGATCGAGTTCGGGATGCCGCTGGTGGACGCGCTGGTGATCGACCCCAGCCAGTCGGCGATCGCCTTGGTCAAGGAAGACCTGCTGCGCAAGCACCAGGTCCTGCCGCTGTTCAAGCGCGGCAACCGCCTGTTCGTGGGCACCGCGGACCCCACCGACAACCGGGCGCTGGAGGAACTGAAGTTCCACACCAACCTGGCGGTGGAACCGATCCTGGTGGACGCGGACCGCATCAAGCGCTGCCTGGACCAGTGGCTGGAAGCCGCCGAGGCGATGGCGGACGAGCTGGCCGACGCCGAGGGCCTGGAAGGGCTGGAAGTCGGCGCCGGCGAGGAGGATTTCGGCAACGACACCGGGGTGGACGCCAAGGGCGAGGACACGCCGGTCGTCAAGTTCGTGAACAAGGCACTGGTGGACGCGATCCGCAAGGGCGCCTCGGATATCCACTTCGAACCCTACGAGACCGACTACCGGGTCCGCTTCCGCATCGACGGCATCCTGAAGACCGCCAAGAAGGTCCCGGTCAAGCTGCATGCGCGCATCGCCGCGCGCCTGAAGGTCATGTCCCAGCTCGACATCGCCGAGAAGCGGGTGCCGCAGGACGGGCGCATCAAGTTGAACCTGTCCAAGTCCAAGCAGATCGACTTCCGCGTCAGCACCCTGCCCACCCTGTTCGGCGAAAAGATCGTGCTGCGCATCCTGGATGCCAGCGCGGCCAAGCTGGGCATCGACAAGCTGGGCTACGAGCCGGAACAGCAGAAGCTGTTCCTGGACGCGATCCACAAGCCCTACGGGATGGTCCTGGTCACCGGCCCCACCGGCTCCGGCAAGACGGTGTCGCTGTACACCGCGCTGGGCATCCTCAACGACGAGACCCGCAACATCAGCACGGTGGAGGACCCGGTGGAAATCCGCCTCCCCGGGGTCAACCAGGTGCAGCAGAACGTCAAGCGCGGCATGACCTTCGCCGCCGCGCTGCGCAGCTTCCTGCGCCAGGACCCGGACATCATCATGGTCGGCGAAATCCGCGACCTGGAAACCGCCGAGATCGCGGTCAAGGCGGCGCAGACCGGCCACATGGTGCTGTCCACCCTGCATACCAACGACGCGCCGCAGACGATCGCGCGCATGATGAACATGGGCATCGCGCCCTACAACATCACCAGCTCGGTCACCCTGGTCATCGCCCAGCGCCTGGCGCGCCGCCTGCACGACTGCAAGCGCGCGGTGCACCTGCCGGAGCACGCGCTGCTGGCCGAGGGCTACACCGCCGACGAGGTGCATGCCGGGATCACCACCTACGAGGCGGTGGGCTGCGAGGACTGCACGGAAGGCTACAAGGGCCGCGTCGGCATCTACCAGGTGATGCCGATGACCGAGGAAATCCAGCACATCGTGCTGGCCGGTGGTAATGTCCAGCAGATCGCGCAGGCCGCGCTGGACAGCGGGGTCCGCGACTTGCGGCGTTCCGCGTTGGACAAGGTGAAACAGGGGATCACCAGCCTGATCGAGATCAACCGCGTCACCAAGGACTGAGGGAACCGACATGTCCGCACGCAGAGCAGCCGTCAGCAAGGCGCGCACCCAGGCCGAAGCGCGCCGCCTGAACCCCATGGTGGAATTCGTCTGGCAGGGCCGCGACAAGCGCGGCGTGGTGATGAAGGGCGAGCAGCTGGCGAAGAACGCCAACCTGCTGCGCGCCGAGCTGCGCAAGCAGGGCATCACCCCCACTGCCGTCAAGCCCAAGCCCAAGCCGCTGTTCGGCGGATCTGCCAAGAAGATCAGCGCGCGCGACATCGCGATCTTCAGCCGCCAGCTGGCGACCATGATGAAATCCGGCGTGCCGATCGTGATGGCGCTGGAGATCATCGCCGGCGGGCAGAAGAACCCGACCATGAAGAAGATGGTCAACAACCTGAAATCGGACATCGAGGGCGGTGCCTCGATCTACGAGGCGCTCAGCCAGTACCCGGTGCAGTTCGACGAGCTCTACCGCAACCTGGTGCGCGCTGGTGAAACCTCCGGCGTGCTGGAGACGGTCCTGGAGACCATCGCCACGTACAAGGAGAACAT